>JAESFO010000642.1_pt1 | contig 18524 bp, 13 predicted proteins | sample 9269421 | NCBI WGS metagenome assembly JAESFO01 (sample SAMN14502839, study PRJNA617101) | algae metagenome | isolation source: Nostoc desertorum CM1-VF14 and co-occurring heterotrophs from rocky... | place: USA: Clark Mountains, San Bernardino, California | collected 2000-06-05 | reverse complement strand
TCTATCACGTAATCCGTTCTTAAACCTGTTTCTAATTGAAGCCAATCCGTAGCCTTAAAAGAATTTTGAACGAAAGCCCCGAATGTTGTTTGGTTGTAATCTCTCAACGGAAATGCGGTAATCTGCTTCTCTTTAAAATTGTCGGTCCAAACATTAACGCCTGTTACCCATTCTGATTTTTCTTTGCTGTGGGTATAGCTTGCTTCGGTAAAAGTGGCTGTTTGTGTTCCCTCAAACTCGTAATTGGGAATAGCTGTATTGCGGTTAAAATAACTTACGCTGTTCTTTATCTGTACAAAACTGTTTTCGTTTACTGTATGGTCAAAAACAAATTGGGTAGAATAGCGTTGTGTTTTGTTTTCTTCAAAATATTGGTGTGTGTTATCGCCTTTGCCTTTGATGTAAAGCATATCGCCACCCAAACGGTTTTCAATGGTGGTGTTAATACCGAAGTTCATTTTTGTTCTATCATTGAAGTAAACAAATAATTTAGGGTTCAGTACATACCTTTCAAATTTAGGAATGGCAGAAAGCCCGATTTGTGCAGGGTCGTAAGCTCCGTTGCGATTATGCGAAGCAAATATTGTTGTTCCGATTTTCTTAAACTTCTGTCCGTAAAAACCGTTGATGTCTAAACCTCTGCCCGATGTTCCGTTTAAATGAAAACGCAAATCCCTTTCTTCCGTTGGTGTTTTGGAAATCAGATTTACCAAACCTGCTATTGCTCCACCACCGTACAGCGTAGATGTTGAACCCTTAATAACTTCAACCTGCTTTAAGTCAAGCGGTGGAATTTGCAACAAGCCTAACCCACTTGAAGCACCCGAATAAATAGGAAAACCGTCTTTTAAAATTTGCGTATATCGTCCGTCAAGCCCCTGAATACGAATACTTGCGTTGGCACTTGTGGGCGATGTGGTTTGTACGTGAATACCTGTACTCTCACTCAAAAGCATGCGAATATCCCCTGCTTTCATATTGCCTTTTTCGTCTAACTCCTCACTTCCTATAAACTCAATACGTGTAGGGATATTTTGTATAGTTCTTGTACTTCTTGTTGATGAAATAACAATACCGTCTAACTCCGTTGAACTTTCATAAAGTAAAATCTCAATCGGGGTTGTATCTGCTAACGGAAAATTAAAGCTGTCGGTACGTTGGGCAAAACCAATATAAGTAAATTGAATTTCCTGTAAACCGTTTGGAATACCTGTTAATATGATTTGTCCGTTTTCATCGGAAGTTGTTCCGATTGTTGTGCCTGTAACCTGTGCAGTTACACCCATTAAAGGCTCTTTTTTCTCGCTGTCCTTTATTACAGCTTTAAACGTGTTTTGTGCATATACACAAAGGTTGAGTGCCATAAAAAATGACACAATGAGTATTCTTTTCATTGAAAAAATAATGCTTAGTATGAATAAATGAATGATAGCGGTGTGATACACCACTTACAATTAGTTTGTGCCGAAAGCACTACACATTAAGCAAGTTGAGGGGGATGCCAAACGGAAAAAGGAAAATCAGAAATAGGCGGTGTTGGCATTGTGCCTAATTTTCTTTGCGGTTCTTTTACTGAATGTGTGATAGAGAAATGAAAAGTAGCTAAAACAAATCCTGTACAGGTGTTACAGCTAAAAAATGGGGAACAACAATTTCTATCACAATCTTGGTCGTCCTGTCCATTTTGTCCTTGCTCGGTGGTATGCTTCTGCATACATTTATCCTCAATAAAAGTCGGTACTACTGATAACAGCAATACATAGACGGCTAATATTAAAGATATAAATTTCATTCTGCGAAGTTATTAAAAATAAAAATCAGTTCAACACAAATGCAGAAATTGGACTGTAATCCTTGACATTGTTATTCTCATCTACTCAAAGCCAAACACTGCCACACAACGCCACAGACTGCCACATTCTTATAGCCACTGCATAGAGCCTTTAAATTCACGCCCGAACATTAAAACTTAAAATAATGCAGGGAGAAGACGATTTAAGAGGGCTTGCCAAGATAATGGCTTTTATGCGGGCAGTCAGTATCCTTTTGGTGCTGATGCACCTTTATTGGTTCTGCTACGGTTTCTTTTTAGAGCGTGGTTGGACGTTGGAGGTAATCAATAAGATATTAGGCAATTTCGACCGGACGGCGGGCTTGTTTTCACATACCCTTTATACCAAAGCATTCGCTTGGTTTTACTGGCTTTGAGTTGCTTAGGGACAAAGGGTGTAAAGAATGAGAAGATAACCTGGACTAAAATTTACGTGGCTTTGGGCGTTGGCTTTGTGCTGTTCTTCCTGAACACACCGTTGCTGAAGCTATCCCCGTCAACAGGCACATTCCTTTATATCCTTACTATCTCGTTAGGTTATATCGCTTTGCTGATGGCGGGCGTATGGATGAGCAGATTGCTCCGTACCAATTTAATGGACGATGTTTTCAATAATGAAAACGAGAGCTTCCAACAGGAAACCAAGCTGATGGAAAACGAGTATTCCGTCAACCTGCCCACCAAATTTTACTACAAAGGCAAATGGAACAACGGTTGGATAAACATTGTCAATCCATTCAGGGCATCAATCGTATTGGGTACTCCGGGTTCGGGTAAATCTTATGCCATCGTAAACAACTACATCAAGCAGCAGATAGAAAAAGGCTTTAGTATGTACATCTACGATTTCAAGTTCGACGACCTATCCACCATTGCCTACAATCATTTGCTGAAGCACAGGGATAAGTACAAGGTACAGCCGAAATTTTATGTGATAAATTTCGATGACCCACGCAAAAGCCACCGTTGTAACCCACTCAATCCCGATTTTATGACCGACATATCTGATGCTTACGAAGCGGCATATACCATAATGCTAAACCTTAACAGGTCGTGGATACAGAAGCAAGGCGATTTCTTCGTGGAAAGTCCAATTATTCTTTTGGCTGCTATTATTTGGTATCTGAAAATCTATGATGATGGCAAGTATTGTACGTTCCCACACGCTATTGAATTACTGAATAAAAAGTATTCGGACGTATTCACGATTTTAACATCATACCCCGATTTGGAAAATTATTTGTCGCCCTTTATGGATGCGTGGCAAGGCGGAGCGCAAGACCAGTTGCAAGGACAAATAGCATCGGCAAAAATTCCGCTATCAAGAATGATCAGCCCGCAACTATACTGGGTAATGACAGGTGATGATTTTACGCTTGACATTAACAACCCGAAAGAGCCGAAGATTTTATGCGTTGGTAATAACCCCGACCGTCAAAATATTTATTCAGCAGCGTTGGGTTTGTACAATTCAAGGATTGTAAAACTGATTAATAAAAAGGGACAGCTAAAGAGTTCGGTTATCATAGATGAGTTGCCCACGATTTATTTCAGGGGACTGGACAATCTTATCGCAACGGCGAGAAGTAATAAGGTTGCGGTATGTTTGGGTTTTCAGGATTTTTCGCAGTTGACGAGGGATTACGGCGATAAGGAAAGCAAGGTAATTCAGAATACCGTTGGCAATATATTCAGTGGTCAGGTGGTTGGAGAAACGGCAAAAAGCCTATCGGAACGCTTCGGGAAAGTATTGCAGAAACGTCAGAGTATGACGATTAACCGCAATGATAAATCTACCTCTATCTCCACACAGTTAGACAGCCTTATTCCGGCTTCCAAAATATCCACGCTTACACAGGGTATGTTTGTCGGAGCCGTTTCGGATAACTTTGATGAACGTATCGAGCAAAAGATATTCCACGCTGAAATCGTGGTGGATAATGAAAAGGTAGCCGCCGAAACCAAAGCCTATCAAAAGATACCGCAAATCTTATCCTTTGTAAATGAACAAGGCGAGGATAAGATGAAGCAGGAAATTGAAAGCAATTACAAACAGATAAAATCAGACATCCTGAATATAGTTGTAGGCGAAATGGAGCGCATTAAGAACGACCCGAACTTGCAGCATTTGGTACAGCAAGAGTAATTCTAAATCATTAGTATTTGCCCTAAAATAATCAATCATTATAAATGAATTAAACGATGAGCAAAGCGTAGTTCAACTTAAATCGTAAATTTGTTTATTGCTTTTATATTAAATACAAAATGTGGGCAGTGAATAAATATGGATACACTCTTTATTAAAAATATGGTATGCGACCGCTGTATTATGGTGGTGCGAAATGAATTGGATAAACTTGGTTTAGATGCTAAAAATATAAAGCTGGGCGAAGTTACCCTTACCAAAGAAATTACACCTACGGAGAAAGAGGCTGTGGTCAGGACTTTAGAGCCATTGGGGTTTGAGGTAATTGATGATAAAAAAGGCAGGATAATAGAAAAGATAAAGAACACCATCATTGACCTGGTGCATCGTCAGGATGGTGAGGTAAAAACCAACCTTTCCGATGTATTGAGCGATAAACTGCATCACGATTACAATTACCTGTCCAATCTGTTTTCAGAGGTAGAGGGTACAACTATTGAAAAATACTTTATTGCCCAAAAGGTTGAAAAAGTAAAAGAATTGCTGGTGTACGATGAGTTGTCTTTGAGTGAAATTGCTTTTCGTCTGAACTATTCGAGTGTATCTTACCTAAGCAATCAATTCAAAAAAGTAACAGGACTGACACCGAGCTATTTCAAACAGATAAAAGAAGATAAAAGAAAGCCATTGGATAAAGTGTAAATAAATTTTACAAATCAATTCCAAAATTTCACAATAGCACCCGTTGATATAATAGCCAATTTCGCATTGTTAATTAAAGCAAGCAGAATATGGCAACTAATAATAAAGAAACAATATACATTCCATTGGAGGATGTGGAAAGCGAACATTGTGCATTAATCGTTGAAAAAGGGTTGACACAAGTAAAAGGCATAGAAACCCACAAAGTAGAGCTAAATAACCGCAGGGCAGCTATTACAGTAGATAGCAATGAAACAGTAGGCGAAGCTGTTAAGGCAATTAAAGATTTAGGTTACGGAGTTCCTACGGTTAAAAGTGCTTTTCCGGTAGTGGGCATGACCTGCGCATCCTGCGCGGGCAGTGCCGAAAGCATTGTTAAATACCAACCGGGAGTAGTTGATGCTTCCGTGAATTTTGCAACGGGTAATCTTACGGTAGAATATCTACCAAACATGACCAATGCTTCAACGCTGCAAAAAGCAGTACAAGGAGTTGGTTATGACTTATTGATTGAAGACGAAACCACACAGCAGGAAACGTTAGAAGCTATTCACACCGAGAAATTCAGGAAACTCAAAAACAAAACCATTTGGGCAATCATCCTCTCTTTGCCTGTGGTGGTAATCGGTATGTTCTTTATGGATATGCCTTATGCAAACCTGATAATGTGGCTTTTCTCAACTCCGGTACTTGTCTGGTTAGGAAAAGACTTTTTTATCAATGCGTGGAAGCAGGCAAAACATCGTTCTGCCAATATGGATACACTGGTTGCATTAAGTACTGGTATTGCTTACCTGTTCAGTGTATTCAATATGTTATTTGCAGACTTTTGGCATCAAAGGGGGCTACACGCCCACGTTTATTTTGAAGCCGCAGCCGTAATTATCGCATTTATCCTCTTGGGGAAACTGTTAGAGGAAAGAGCCAAAGGTAATACATCTTCAGCCATTAAAAAGCTAATGGGCTTACAGCCTAAAACGGTTATTGTGATAGAAGCTGATGGCACAGAAAGACAGAAGGCTATTGAAGATGTAAGTGCGGGTGATATTATACTCGTAAAGCCCGGCGAAAAAATTGCGGTGGATGGTATGGTAACATCAGGTAATTCCTATGTGGACGAAAGTATGCTAAGCGGTGAGCCTGTGCCTGTGTTGAAAAAGGAAAATGAAAAGGTATTTGCCGGAACGATTAACCAAAAAGGCAGCTTTCAATTCAAAGCGGTGAAAGTTGGCAAAGAAACCATGCTTGCACACATCATCAAAATGGTACAGGATGCACAGGGAAGCAAAGCTCCAGTACAGAAACTGGTAGATAAGATTGCAGGCATCTTTGTTCCGGTAGTAATGGGTATTGCTATCCTTACATTTATCTTATGGTTGGTGTTAGGGGGCGAAAACGGAGTTGTGCAAGGCTTGCTGGCAGCCGTTACGGTATTGGTTATTGCCTGCCCTTGTGCTTTAGGCTTAGCGACCCCGACCGCCATTATGGTAGGCGTTGGCAAAGGTGCTGAAAACGGTATTTTGATTAAGGATGCGGAAAGCCTTGAACTGGCTAAAAAGATAAACGCAATTGTATTGGATAAAACCGGAACCATTACCGAGGGAAGACCACAAGTAACAGATATTGCCTGGCTGAACAATGACGATATGACCAAAAATATTTTATTAAGCATCGAAAAGCAATCGGAACATCCATTAGCGGAAGCAGTAGTAAAACATTTGAACGGAGCAGGAAACGCAACTTTATCATTGTTCGACAGCATTACAGGTAAAGGCGCAAAAGCAGACCATAACAAAGAAACCTATTATGTAGGAAATAAAAAGCTATTGGCAGAAAACAACATCGCTATTGCTGACGAATTACAAAACAAAGCCGAAGAATGGGGCAAACAATCCCAAACCGTTATTTGGTTTGCAAACAGCAAACAGGCTCTTTCTGTAATTGCCATTTCCGATAAGATTAAAGAAACATCGGTGCAAGCTATCAGGGAAATGCAGGATATGGGTATAGACCTGTATATGCTGACCGGAGATAATGAAGCAACCGCCAAAGCCATTGCTGCGCATACTGGCATTAAACATTACAGAGCCGAGGTATTACCACAGCATAAAGCCGATTTTGTGAAAGAGCTACAAAGCAAAGGTAAAATAGTGGCAATGGTAGGTGATGGTATCAACGATAGCACCGCATTGGCAACAGCCGATGTAAGTATCGCAATGGGCAAAGGTTCGGACATCGCAATGGAGGTAGCCAAAATGACCATCATTTCATCAGACCTTACCAAGATACCACAGGCAATACGATTGTCAAAACAGACCGTAGCCACCATTAAGCAAAACCTGTTTTGGGCGTTTATTTACAACCTAATCGGTATTCCGGTGGCAGCGGGCATCCTTTACCCAATTAACGGCTTCTTGCTAAACCCGATGATAGCGGGCGCAGCAATGGCGTTGAGCAGCGTAAGCGTGGTAAGTAACAGCCTGCGGTTGAAGTGGAAGAAGTAAAACAGTAAAAATCACAAATCAAATAAGAAATTACACAATAATTCTGAACCAAATAGCACTGAAATTTGCATTATCAATAACTCTAAAATTTATTAACAATGGAAAATAAACAATTTCAATTCAAGACAAACATTAATTGCGGCGGCTGTATAGCATCTGTGAAACCACACCTGGACAATACCAAGGGCATCTGCCATTGGGACGTGGACACCAACAATAAGGACAAGGTGCTTACCGTGAAGTCCGAGGGCATTACCGAGCAGGAAGTAATATCGACTGTGCAAAAGGCAGGCTTCAAAATAGAACCTTTGGAAGCCTAAGCCAGCAACTTTTTGAAATGCCCTTTTTCCGACCGAATTTCTATGAGGTTGGGTTGCTGAAAAAGGGCATTTTATCAATTCTGAAAAAAGGCGATAGGTTATTACGTATATAGCATTTTTTTGTCCATATAGCAAAAAAAACGTGAAACGATATAAAAAACTAATTTAATTTGTAACTTTGTTGCGTTGAAAAATTATAGAATACATATAGGCATTTTGACATTGTTCTGTCTGGTTTTCTTTATGATGCCAAGCCAGAGCTATGCCTGTGCCAAAAATTCAACACAAACCGAGCAGTCTTCCTGCTCAAAAGAAAAATCCAAAAAATCAGAACATAAAAAAGGTTGCAAGGGCAAATCCTGTAAAAAATGCAAAAGTGACAATTGCGGGGGCGGTTGTTCACACAGCTCTTGCAGGTGCGGTGCTTCAATCACTTCTTTAAGTTTACCAGTTATAATCGAATTAAAAGCAAAAAATCAATTTGCAGCAAGTAAAAAGCAAAAATTCGGTTTCAAAGAAGCCTATTATTCTTCGGGCTTTTTCTCCATTTGGCTACCGCCTAAAATAAGCTAAAACTATGGCTTGACAGCCATAGGTGTGTCTTGTCAAAAGCTGTTCCGGCTTTTGCAAATCCCCTATTTGTACTATTTATTTTAAAATTCAAGGAAAATGGGTTTGCTAATACCTCTTTTCCGAAAACGTATATTATTATGAAATCATTATCAAAAATAGTGATGGTAATCGCCGTATTACTATCATCAATAAACGTGTTTGCACAAATCAAGAATGCGAAAACAGAAACCGTAAAAATTTATGGCAATTGTGGTATGTGCAAAACCACCATCGAAAAAGCAGGTAACGTAAAAAAGGTAGCCAGCGTGGACTGGAACAAAGATACCAAGATGGCTACGCTCACTTATGACGGCGACAAAACAAATCAGGACGAAATCCTGAAACGTATCGCTTTGGCTGGTTATGACAGTGAGAAGTTCCGTGCGCCGGATGACGTATATGCTAAATTGGCTGGTTGCTGCCAGTACGATAGACCAGTGAAAACGGTTGCCAAAAACAAGGAGGCGGGAATGGACATGAATGCCGGACATGGCAATCACGACCATAGCCAAATGGCAGCACCCGCTAAAAAAGATGCAGCTCAAAACCAATCACAGCTAAAAGCTGTATTTGACAACTACTTTTCAGTGAAAGACGCTTTGATAAAAACAGATGCGGCAACCGCATCCGCCAAAGCGGCTGAATTGTCAGCATCTATTAAAGTAGTTGATATGAGTAAGCTGTCGGCAGAAGAGCATACTGTTTGGATGAAAGTAATGCAAGACTTAGCAGCCAATGCAGAAAGTATTTCAAAATCAAAAGATGTTGCAAAACAGAGAAATGCTTTTGCTACACTTTCGGGCAATATCTACGCACTGGCTAAAGTATCCAAGCAGGATGCACCCGTTTATTACCAACATTGCCCGATGTACAATGGTGGGGCAAACTGGTTAAGTAAAGAAAATGCGGTTAAAAATCCATATTACGGCACACAAATGCTTACCTGTGGAAGCACGGTTGAAACCATTAAATAAATAGAATCGCAAAATTCAAGTTTAAATCCAGCAATGGAAGCAATACTAAAGTATAGCCTTGCCTGCCGGTATCAAATACAGTTTATAAATAAATTAAAAAATAAAAGAAATGAAAAATATAACATTATCAATCGTAGCAGCCGTTATGGCTATTATAGCAGTATCATGCAATCAGTCATCCAATAAAAACAATGAGCAATCAACTGTCACTTCTGATGTGCCAGCTATACAGGAACCATCAAAGGAGAATGACAGCGAAACTTCTACCGATAATGAAGCTATTGCGAAAGCAGGGAATTTCTCTATCTCACCCATCATTACCGATTACCTGACCCTGAAAAATGCACTTGTTTCAGATGATGACAAAGCTGCCGCCAATGCAGGAAAAGCGCTCTTAGCTACTTTCAATAAAGTGGACATGAATACCATTCCAGCAGATAAGCATAAAGAATACTTGGACATAGCAGACAATGCAAAAGAACATGCGGAGCATATTGGTGATAATGTTGGGAATATAGCGCATCAAAGGGAACATTTAGCTGTACTAAGCGAGGATGTAAAAGACCTGATTGCTCTTTTCGGCACATCAAAGAAATTATATCAAGACCACTGCCCGATGTTCAATGATGGTAAAGGGGCTATTTGGTTAAGCGAAGGCAAAGAAATCAAAAACCCATATTATGGTTCAGAAATGCTTACCTGCGGTAATGTGCAGCAGGAATTAAAATAGAAAAGACATGGTACAAAAAATAATTGAGCTGTCTTTAAAAAACAGATATATCGTGCTGCTCATAGCCGCAGGATTATTTGTTTGGGGCATTTCAGCTGTCAATAAAAATCCAATAGACGCAATCCCTGATCTAAGCGAGAACCAAGTAATCGTTTTTACTGAGTGGATGGGACGCAGCCCACAAACAATAGAGGATCAGGTTACCTATCCCTTAGTAAGCAACTTGCAGGGAATACCGAAGGTAAAGAACGTCAGAGGTACTTCGATGTTTGGGATGAGTTTCGTTTATATCATTTTCGAGGATGATGTGGATGTATATTGGGCTCGTACACGAGTTATGGAACGGCTTAATTATGCCCAACGATTATTACCACAGGATGTAACACCAACGCTGGGGCCGGATGGCACCGGTGTTGGTCATATTTACTGGTATCATTTGGATGCTCCAAAGATGGATCTTGGGGAGCAGCGTGCGTTGCAGGATTGGTATATCAAACTGGCTTTACAGACCGTTCCCGGCGTTGCAGAAGTAGCTTCCTATGGTGGATATGAAAAGCAATATCAAGTAGTGGTTGATCCAGTTAAACTCCAGTATTACAATATTTCGCTTATGGATGTGATGAACAAAGTAAAAGCGAATAATAACGATGTAGGCGGTCGTAAATTCGAAATGACCGATATGGCATATATCATCCGGGGCTTAGGGTACGTAAAGAACATCGGTGATATTGAGAAAATTGCAGTGGGCAATTATAACGGTATTCCTGTACGGGTAAAGGATATAGGCAGTGTGCAAATGGGCGGAGACCTACGGCTTGGCATATTTGACCAAAACGGCGAGGGAGAAGTTGTGGGTGGTATTGTAGTCATGCGTTACGGTGAAAATGCAGATAAAGTAATAAAGGCTGTAAAGGAAAAAATGAAAGACGTTGAAAAAGGATTGCCTCCAGGGGTAACTTTTAAAACTTCTTATGATAGAAGCACACTGATTGAGGCTGCCATCGACAACATCAAAAATAAACTTGTGGAGGAGATCATTGCAGTTGCGTTTATTGTTATCCTTTTTCTATTTCATTGGCGCAGCGCACTTAGTATCATTATCCAAATTCCCATCACGATTGCGATTAGCTTTATCATACTGAACGCCTTCGGTCTGTCGTCAAATATAATGTCCCTTACGGGAATTGCACTGGCTATCGGAGTAATCGTAGATAACGGGATTATTATGTCAGAGAACTCATACAGAAACCTCTCTGTTTGGCAGAACGAGCGTAAACAAAAAAAATCAACTCCATGAAAATAAATTGGTTTAAAAAGAAAGCCGATAAAGATATTGGCTATGAAAAGATACCGGAGGATATACGACTTAGTATCATCGAGAAATCATGTAAGCAGGTTTCAAGAGGTGTCTTCTTTTCAACGATTATAATAATCACATCGTTTCTTCCCGTTTTCCTGCTTACAGGTCAAGAAGGCAAACTTTTCCATCCACTCGCTTACACAAAAACATTTATAATGGTTGTGGATGCTTTATTGGTGTTGACCCTTGCTCCCGTACTCATCTCTTTTTTCATGAAGGGAAAGTTTAAAGATGAGCAGAAAAACCCGATAAATCGTGGGCTGGAGAGATTTTACGAACCGCTCATCAGGTGGTGTGTGAAATGGAGAAAAACAGTATTGGGCATCAATATCGTAGCACTCATTATCAGTATTCCTATGATATTGAACCTCGGCAGGGAATTTATGCCTCCACTTGATGAGGGTTCGCTACTCTTTATGCCTGTAACCTTGCCAGATGTTTCAAATTCGGAAGCGAAACGGATATTGCAGGTTCAGGACAAAATCATAAAATCTGTACCTGAAGTCGCACACGTTTTAGGTAAGGCTGGCAGGGCAAATACGGCAACGGATAATTCTCCTATCAGCATGATTGAGACTATTATATTACTAAAGCCTCAAAATGAGTGGAGGGACGGCATGAAGAAGGATGACATTATCAATGAGTTGAATGCAAAACTTCAAATACCCGGTGTAACCAATGGCTGGACAATGCCCATCATCAACCGTATCAATATGCTCTCTACAGGTATCCGCACCGATGTAGGGGTAAAAGTCTATGGACAAAACCTTGACAGCATCTATTCTCTATCCCAAAAGATCAAAAAAGAACTTGAAGGGATAGCGGGTATTAAAGATATGTATGTTGAACCGATTACCGGGGGCAAATATGTTGACATTGTCATTAACCGTGATGAAATTGCCAGATACAATTTAAGCATAGACGATGTAAACAGTGTGGTTGAAAGCGCACTGGGAGGCATGAAACTTACAACTACTGTAGAGGGAAGACAACGTTTTTCTGTAAATGCCCGTTATGGACAAGACTTTCGTAATAATGTTGAAGCGTTGAAACGCTTGCCAGTTCAAACAATGGATTTTGGTTCAATTCCGTTAGGAACCATAGCCGATGTGAGATTGTCAGACGGCTCACCTATGATCAATTCCGAAAATGCCATGTTAAGAGGTACGGTTCTGTTCAATGTCAGAGAAAGAGACCTTGGAAGTACTGTAGAAGAGGCCAAAGCCAAACTGGACAATATGATTGGCAAGATGCCGCAGGGATACTTCTTGGAATGGAGTGGTCAATATGAGAGCCTCATCAGGGGCGAACAGACATTGAAAATGATTATGCCAATTGTCCTTATCGTTATCTTCCTTTCAATGTATTTTGCTTTTCACTCCATGAGGGAAGCTTTCTTCAACCTTATCAGTATTCCTTTTGCACTGATTGGGGGCGTATTTATGATTAGTATTTGGGGAGTTAATCTTTCTGTCGCTGTTGCTGTTGGATTTATTGCCCTGTTCGGTCTCGCCGTTGAAACCGGCATTGTAATGGTAATTTATCTTAATGATGCCATGCAGCAATTGGTTTCATTAAAAGGCAACAGCCGTGAGACAATAACCAATGCAGACCTTAAAGAATACGTAATACATGGTGCGGCAAAACGCTTGCGTCCTAAGATAATGACCGTATGTGTGACTTTATTCGGTCTGGTTCCTATTTTATGGAGTACCGGAGTAGGCAGTGATATGATGAAACCAATTGTATTGCCGATGGTGGGCGGTGTGTTTACCTCAGCAATTCACATTCTTTTGGTTACACCTATAATATTCCTGATGCAAAAAGAATATGAGTTGAAGAAGTTTGGAAAGATTGACGTATTGGATGCAGTACATTAAAATTAAACATCAGCAATGAAAAAAATAATTTTTACAGCATTTATAGTCTGTCTTTTTAACAACATAAATGCACAGGTTCTAAACTTGAAAAATGTTATAGACAGTATCGACACCAATCATCCCATTGTGGCGATGTACGATAATGAAATCCATTCAATGGATGAAGCAGCAAAAGGTGCAAAGAGCTGGATGCCCCCTACAATTGGAGTTGGTCAGTTCATGACCCCTTATAATGTTAACCTTTGGAAGCGTGATGGCAATATGAATGGAATGGGGTCTGTAATGCTATCAGTAGAACAGATGATTCCGAACAGGAAAAAATTAGATGCCGAAGAAGCCTATATGAAAGCCATGTCATCTGTGGAAAAGGAGAATAAAGGGGCTGGTGTAAATGAACTGATACAGGATGCAAAATTACTTTATTATGAGTGGATTGTCCTGTTGAAACGCAATGCGGTGGTCGTAGAAAATGAAAAGATGCTGGGCTTCATGATTGACAATGCAGAGACCCGATATAAAAATGGTGCCGGTAAAATAGGTGCATATTATAAAGCCAAAGCAGCACTCGGAACTGCCAAGAATATGCAGATTATGTATGAGACTGACATCAAAGAAAAGCGTATCAGGTTAAATGCCCTGATGGGTCGAAATCCAATGACTTTCTTTGAAATCGATACGGTTGTTTCGTTTAATGATTATTCGGATATCGTTTTTGACAATTCATTGTTTAGCAATAATCGGAGCGACTTGAAATCCTTAGACCAGCAGATACTATTGACCGGGCTAAAACAGGAGATCGAGAGGCAAAGCCTGAAACCTGAATTTGGTGTGCGGTTCGAGAATATGTATGGTTTTGGCGGACAGCCTATGCAATACACAGCGATGGCAATGGTTAAACTACCTTTTGTAGGTTGGGCATCCAAGATGAATAAAGCAAATATTTCCAGTTTGAAATGGAAGGCAGAAGCGCTTAATGCCCAAAAAGAAATGATGATTAATGAGTATAGCGGTATGGCTTATGGTATGCGCAATGAGTTTGACCTTAAAAAGAAGCAATTGGAACTTTATCAAAGTGAAATCATCCCTGCATTAAAGAATAATTTTAAGACCATGCAGCTCGGCTACGAGCAAAATACCGAAGAATTGTTTATGCTTTATGATGCTTGGGAAAAGCTGAACATGACGCAGTTGGAGTATCTCGATATTTTGTCTAAAGCTTTTGAAATGCAAGTAACAATAGACCGTTTAATTGAAAGAAAATGAGATATATAATTTGTTTTTTGATGGTCGCCCTTTTCTTGTTGGGTTGTAACAACGACAAAACGAGTGGTCATTCCGATAGCAGTAATAATGTCGAACGCGATTCTGCCTATACCTGTCCCATGCCGCAGGATTTGTTTTTTAGTGATAAGCCGGGCAAGTGTCCGAAATGCGGAATGGAATTGATTAAAAACGAAAAAGACGATCAAGTTTATAGCTGTCCGATGCACCCTGAAGTTATAAGCGATAAACCGGGTAAATGCCCCAAGTGCGGAATGGATTTAGTACACGAAGGAGCACATGAACACGCAAATGAAAGCATTGAGCTTGATGGGCTGTTAAAACCTACTAACGAATTTGTCATATCCTCAATTCCAACTATCTCTATGCAATCCAAGACGAGAGAGGTAACCGTGCAGGCTCTTGGGAATATTGATTATGATACAAGGGAAAAAGGAAATATCTCTGCCCGAATTTCGGGTAGGATTGAAAAACTATATGTGCGCTATAAATTCCAAAAGGTAACAAAAGGGCAAAAGATCATGGAGATTTATAGTCCTGAACTTATGGAAGCCCAACAGAACTTACTGTTTGTACTTAAAAACGATGGTTCAAACAATATGATGATAAATGCGGCTAAACAAAAACTGCTTTTACTTGGAATGAGCGAAAACCAGCTACGTGGAATAATTCAAAGGGGTAAATCAGACTTCACTATGTCGGTCTACAGTAATTATACGGGACACATCCACGAAGCTGAGGCAACGGGTTCAATGGGGACCAGTCAATTACCACCAAGCAACATGGCAAAAAACACAGCAGCATCCGCAGAACTTTCCATGAAAGAGGGAATGTACGTCAAAAAGGGACAAACAATTTTTGAGGTGTTCGACCCTGCAAGGGCATGGGTACTATTAAACATTTTTTCTGAAGACGTACCTCTTGTCAAAATTGGACAACCTGTTACCATCGTACCGGAGGTAAATCCTGATAAAAAATTTGAAGGGAAAATCGGGTTTATAGAACCTTTTTTCAGACAGGGGAATAAAACATTGTCCGTGCGTATCTATTTTGACAATAGTCAGATGCAATTACCGATTGGAAGCCAGGTAAAGTCCGAGATTGCTGCTGATGACATTTCCGGCAAATGGATACCAAAAGAAGCTGTTGTTTCTCTCGGCTTAACCAAAGTTGTATTCAAGAAAGTTGATGAAGGATTTGTGGCAAACAAAATCGAAACTGGTAATGAAGCAGAAGGATATGTAGAAGTATTGTCTGGACTGTTACCGACTGACGCCATTGCCAAAAATGCGCAATACCTTATGGACAGTGAAAGTTTTATAAGAATAAAAAATGATTAGAACATGAAATATCATCTTACCATAATAGTAGCTATTATCCTATCGGTTTTATCATCATGTAAAGATAAAGGCCATAGTCATGCAAGCAATGATGGCAGTTACTATACCTGCTCCATGCACCCACAAGTTGTATCCGATAAACCCGGACAATGCCCAATATGCCACATGGATCTTGTGCGTGTTGAAAAAAATCAACACGCAGACCCCGATGCCTTACAATTGAACGAGGAACAGATCAAGCTGGGAAATATACAGACGGATTCCGTAAAAGGAGGACTTTTGGGAGATAAAGCCACCTTGACCGGAGTATTAAATTTCGATCAGAACAAAATGCAGTCTGTTAGTTCCAGAGTGATGGGACGGGTTGAAAAGCTATATTTTAAAAACATCGGAGACTTTGTATCAAAGGGTGCGCCGTTGGCAGAAATTTATAGTGAGGAGCTGAACAATGCCAAACAGGAATATTTGCTGGCGCTTGAAAAGAAAAAGACGTTTGCGGATGTCAACGCAATAGATTTTGACCAGCTTATACAAAGTGCGAGGAACAAGCTTTTACTGTGGGGCATGACCGATCATCAGATTGAGGCTTTACAAAAGACTGGCAAGTCATCAAAGACAACTACTTTCTACAGTACGGCTTCTGGTTACATAACAAACTTGGAAGTTATTGAAGGTGGCTATCTTGAAGAAGGCAGCACCATTGTTGATTTGGCAGACCTATCAACAGTTTGGGCAGAAGCGCAGGCTTATTCATCGCAGATGTCAATTATCAATAAGGCAAAAACTGCAACGGTACAAATACCGGATCTTAATAATAGAACGGTAAAAGGTAAAATTGATTTTACCAACCCTGAACTTGACCCAGGAACAAGAATTAATCTCATAAGGGTATCATTACCTAATCCAAATAAGGAGCTGAAACCGGGAATGCCCGTGTATGTTTTTCTTGAAATGCCATTGATTAAAGGTATCGCCATGCCGATAGATGCTGTAATTCGGGATGGCAAAAATGCGACCGTGTGGGTTCAGACCGCAGACAGAACATTTAAAAGCAGAATGGTTCAAACCGGAGCAGAAATAGATAACCGAATAGAAATAGTATCGGGATTAAAAGAAGGCGACATTGTTGTTGTTTCAGGTGCTTATCTTTTAAATAGCGAATATGTTTTTAAGAACGGCGCTGATCCAATGGCAGGACATGATATGAGTAGTATGTAACAATTAAGGAGAGGAAAATATAAGCTCAAGACTTAAAGAACACCCAATAGACAAAAAATGGATATAGTATAAATTTTAAATCATTTGTTATGGTAAAATACACTTGTCCTATGCACCCACAGGTGCTAAAGGACGAACCGGGCAAATGTCCGCTTTGCGGCATGACATTGGTTCCCGTTGGCGGTGCGTCAGCTTCTCATGAACACACATCAGGACATGGGCATTCCGGGCATTCTCAACATGGCCATGCTGACGAAAACTTTAATAAACATGAGGGGCATCATACAGGCGATTTCCTCACACGTTTTTGGATAAGCCTTGTCATTACAATCCCTATCCTGCTCCTGTCGCACATGATACAGCAATGGTTGGGTTTCTCCCTTGCTTTCAATGGCGATAAATATGTGCTGCTGGCATTGGGTACGGTGATTTATTGCTATGGAGGCTTACCATTCCTAAAGGGAATGATTGGCGAGGTGAAAGCCAAAGCCATAGGGATGATGACCCTTGTTGCTATCGCCATATCCGTAGCCTATGTCTATTCCGTAGCCGTTGTTTTTGGCTTGCAGGGTATGGACTTCTTTTGGGAACTGGCAACCCTAATTGACATCATGCTATTAGGGCATTGGCTGGAAATGCGTTCCCAAATGGCTGCTTCACGGGCATTACAGTCATTGGTGGCTTTGCTGCCCAACGATGTTACCGTGGAACGTGGCGGAGAAGCCGTAAAGATAAAGCTCGAAGACCTGCAAAGTGGTGAAACGGCTATCATAAAACCGGGTGAAAAAATTCCAGCCGATGGATTGGTACTGGAGGGGCTTTCGTATATCAACGAAAGTATGCTTACTGGTGAAAGTGTTCCCGTAAAAAAGGAAAAAGACGGAAAGGTCATTGCAGGTTCGATCAATGGCGATGGTGCGCTGAAAGTTGAGGTAACAGCCGTTGGAAAAGACAGCTACCTGAACCGGGTTATCAATCTTGTACAGGAGGCACAGGCTACTAAGTCCAATACGCAAAACCTTGCGGACAAAGTTGCCAAATGGCTCACCTTTATTGCCATTGCCGTAGGCATAGGCACATTTGCCTATTGGTATGCAAGCAGTGGAGATATTGCCTTTGCGCTTGAAAGAATGGTGACGGTGATGGTAACTGCCTGCCCCCACGCATTGGGCGTGGCTATCCCGTTGGTGGTCGCCATTTCCACAACGCTTTCGGCGACCAATGGCCTGCTCATCCGCAACCGTACGGCATTTGAAACCACCCGCAAACTTTCCACCGTCATTTTTGATAAGACCGGAACGCTCACCAAAGGTTCCCATGCCGTAGAAAAGGTTATACCGTTAACGGATGAATATAATGCCGATGAGGTTATCCAGTATGCTGCCGCAGTACAGCAAAATTCGGAACACCATGTCGCCAAAGGCATTATGGCTACATTGAAAGAAAAAAGCCTTGCCTTATGGAAATCTGAAAACTTTAGCTATATGCAGGGCATAGGCGTTAAAGGTGTCGTGAACGGCAAAAATATCGTAGCTGGCGGCCCGAATTATTTCACCGAAAACCACCTTTCCCTGCCGGAAATTCCAAACGAAATCAATCAGGAAGCCGAAACGGTCAACTTTGTCC
>JAESFO010000641.1_pt1 | contig 18560 bp, 12 predicted proteins | sample 9269421 | NCBI WGS metagenome assembly JAESFO01 (sample SAMN14502839, study PRJNA617101) | algae metagenome | isolation source: Nostoc desertorum CM1-VF14 and co-occurring heterotrophs from rocky... | place: USA: Clark Mountains, San Bernardino, California | collected 2000-06-05 | reverse complement strand
TCTTTGGCTAACCTCAAAAGAGGACGGGCTTGGCGCTCATTTTTAATCTGTGACCCCAACTCCCCTGCTGCAACAATAACTTTTGAAGCCCCTAAGAGTTGATTTATACGCCGATAGCCGCCATATATATGCAATTCGCCTTGGCAATATTGTTCAAAGTTTTTGTACCCAGCGATTCTGTACATCCGTTCATGATGCATGAGGCGACAGAGTTCTACTGCTTGCAACTCAAATTGGTCTATGGCAGCGAAGGTGTCTTTGATACTGCTATTAAGATCATCGTAATGAAGTGCTGATTTGCTTTCTTCTCTATCTAGTGTCAGCATATTTCTCTCCTGTCATTATCACTAGGAGAGGCGTTTGAAAAAAATTTTGATGTCACCTTAATCCCGACATCAAGGTGTATTGAGCATAAGTTATTTTTCACGGTATTTTTCCCTGATAACTTGGTTGACAAGCTTTGCTAGGGGGTTGCATCAGTTATAAGTCAACAGTTGACAGTTATCAAAGACTGTAAATTCCAACTGATAACTGATAACTGTTATTCGCGCTGCTATTGCTTTTTGCTACGAAATTCGGGATATTTCTTAACCAAACTTAACTTTCCCTAAAATTGATGAATTTCGACAGCCAAAACACACCGCAAGGAATGGACTTTCCAAGCGGCAGATCCTATAATGGATCTTGCAGCGCGGATTATACTCTCGGACAAATTTGGTAGTCGTCTCCGTCGCCAAACTTCAACGGCCACTTATTTTGTTCCTTTGAGATCAACCCCGCTCTGAGGTTATATGGAATTTAAGACCCGCACAAAGCGCTACTCCTTAGTGGCGCTTTGTACGTTAAATTCTGGTACTGTTGTATCTTCACCTCCATACCTCCTTTCAATTAGCTTGATTTTACATAACTTGTGGTCTTTCCGTATCTAACGAGATTCTGATTTTGTTTGATTCCTCCCTATTTACCAGTGTTTGTTCCAGCTTACCCTGATTGGGTAATCACTTTTTCAAGAAGCAGCACCTAACGCAGAGGTCGTTTCTGCCTTGGGCTTGCACTTAAAAACTTGTATGTTGGGTGACTTTAACACGAACCCAAGCTCATTTGACTGACCAAGTTTGCCAGCAATCGCTGCTACCGAGTGCGGGTAATTCCTGGTTACATCGGTCAGTTTATTGTAAATCTTTGGTTTAACTGTGATTGTTGTGATGCGTCCGTCACAGTTTAGATCAAACTGCTGCCAAACGTTCTCTACGTCCTTGGGCTGTGGCAGTTCGTTGATTTTAATTGTGATTCCTAGTTTGCCTGCAATCATAGTTACCTCTTTTAAGATGCAATAGCTAATGTTGGTAAAGTATCAGATGTATGGACTAGCCCCATCGGATCTGTCGTAATATACTTTTTAATCACTGGTTGTAGAGTGAAACTAATTTCTTTTGTAACTGGGTCTTTGCTGCTTTCAATTAATGACTGTCTTTCCAGTTGTTCTAATGCTTTAATCACCTCTGAAGTAGATACAGATGTTTCCTGGCTTTGACTTGTATCACTTAATAGTTGTTCAAAACTAACGGGTTTTAAATTTAAATTTATTTTATCTGCCAAATAAATCATGATCTGCCTCTGAGTTTCACTCAATATTTCGCCAAACATTTCGTCAAGCATTGCTTGAAACTCGCTGCTAACAAATGTAGTATACTTTCTAAAAAATTTTTCCGTACTACTAGCAAAGTAGTGGTGAATTTTTTCCACTAATGTCTCTAATTCCAAAGGATTGCCACGATATGTATGAATTAATTTTTGACACTTATCTTTATCGGTTAGTCCATTAGCAGATAAAAGCTGCATTGCTGCTTCTGAATCTAAACCTTCAATTCTAAGATACTCAATTGGACGTTTAGCCTTCATTAAAGTACCAAACTCTTCAGGGAAAATTCGATTGGTTAGAAGCAGACAGCTTTGGTGTTGCTCCTCCAATAATCGACGAAAGAGTACTTTATACTCTAGCCTCTGCTCCAATTTATTTCTATGGAACAATGCATCAGTCTCATCTAATACCAGCAAACAATTACGTGATTGCAATTGCTTCACCAACACCGAAATCATTGCTTGCGTATATTCGGGTAAATTTGAGGATGGTTCTAGGGGATCAATTAGCTCAATCAAATCAGCTACTAAGTCTTGGACTCGTGGTGCATGAGTAACTGATTTCCAAATTAAACAATCAAATCTAGGTTGAGATTCTGTAGTAAGTTCTGCTAATAGTTTTGCCGCTAATGCACTTTTTCCGATTCCTGCCACTCCTACTAATGATACACAGCGTTGCTTTACTATTAATTCTTTTAAATGAGCCAGTTCCTGTATACGTCCATAAAAAGTAGATACATTAGGCGGTTGACCCTTAATTTTCTGCATAAAACCAGTGTCAAGAGGGACTTGCCCTCGATTTGAAGCAGACTGAGCAGGATACTTTTTAGCTACTTGCTCCAAAAAATATCGAAGCTTCCTTTTTCCCACTCGTTGTCCATCTCCAATTATTTCGGAGAGCAAATCCCATAACTGAGGAGCTAAACGTCGTTGCAAATAATTAACGCTATAAGGTGAGTTTTCTGCTATCTCTACAAATTCACGACTATTCCAAGCTCCTTTCATGACAATGATCTCAGCTTCAGATAGATGTCTACCCAGTTTGGTAAACACTAAATCATTCACTGCTACCAAAGCTTCCTCAAAAGTCATTGTTTCTGAAAACCTTTGCTTTGGAGGTTCTTCTTCTGTTGTGATGATGGATGAAAAAGAAGGGGCTGAAACTTTTAGTTCCCGTAAGTCACCAAAATCCATGATTATACTTGTCCTGTTGAGATAGTGAAGTCCCGTAAGGGAAGTTCCATAGATTCAAGTTAATTTAGATAGTATCTTGGATTACACTCAATATTACTAGATTTTTTCAGTTTTCATTGTCTAACTTGAAATAAGTATCAATACAAATTTCTGATGATGTTACTTGTAGCTGAATGAAGGCAAAATGACGATTCGTTTGTTGAAGTAACATTATTTTATAAGTAAATTAAATGAAAAAAGGTAATTTATTATACTAAAATTTTGCATAATATTACTAGAATAGCTTATTTTTTTTTACTTGCTAGCAGTAATTAAATAACAAGGACTAGATTAGTGATAGATATGTAGAATAAGGCTTGGTATCGGTTCGCAGCGTTATTAATTTACTTAAATAGCTAAGATTTAGTTATTGAATTGTCCACAATTTCATATAAAGCTATGGTTAAACAATTCATACTTATCTAGTAATAAGTAAGCAATACTTATGTATAATTTTTCTTAATATGTCGTCTTACTGTATTAATCCCCTTTGTGACCATCGTCAAAATCCTGATGACATAGAACACTGCCTCTCTTGTGGCACTTCGCTGCTAATTAACGACCGCATCCGTCTAGTGAAACCATTAAGGCCACTTACCGATGATCCGTTTAATTATTTTGAAGTTTTTGAAGTAGATGATGCTGGTACTCGTTGGAACCCTGTACGTAGGCAACGAGTCATCAAAGTTCTGAAATGGAAATCGCCTAAATTAGTTAAATTAATTGAGCAGGAATCTCTTACTCTGCAACTAATTCAGCATCCAAATATTCCTGAAAGTACTTTAGATGATTTTTTTACTTTTGTTCCTAAAAATAGTCCCTTAACGCTGCGTTGCTTAGTTATGGATAAATTTGAGGGACAAAACTTAGAGCAATGGATAGAATTTAATGGGAAAATTTCACAATCTCTAGCATTAGAATGGCTTAAGCAGTTAGTTGAAATTCTTGATACAGTACACCGATCTAATTTTTTTCATCGAGATATCAAACCTTCTAATATAGTTCTGCAACCAAGTGGTCAACTGGCATTAGTTGATTTTGGTACTGCACGGCGAGTGACTGACACCTACTTGGCAAAAGTTAGTGGAAGCGGGGGAACTAGTGCAGGTAGGGAAGGAATATATGAAATTACCTCCGTCATCACGCCTTGTTACACTCCAATAGAGCAAATCAATGGTCGGGCAGTACCTCAATCGGATTTCTTTTCCTTGGGTTGTACTTTTGTAAATCTAGTTACTGCGACTCCTCTAAGTAACCTACCAACAGAGGAAAAAACAGGAAACCTGATTTGGAGAAAAGATGCACCGCAGATTGACAAACCTTTTGCTGATTTCATTGATGAGTTGATGGCTCCCTTGCCGGGGCAGCGGCCGCAAACGACTGAAGTAATTTTGCAGCGGTTAGAAAAACTGCCTAAGCAAATTAAAAATTATAAATTAGCTAATTCTAAAATTTTTAAATATAGCAAATATACATTGATGGTTTTGGGATTTGTTGGGTGTGTCTTTCTATCTATACCTCTAGCAGCTAGCTATCTAGTAACTCAAGGGCAAAAGTCAGAAGCAGCAAATAATTCTCAGGAAGCACAAGAGTCTTTTGACTCAGCTATAAAAATTTATCCTCAAGTTAAAAATTATATTTCCAAGTTTTATTTTGATAAAGCATCTCGTAGTACTCAAAACCTGCGCTCTGCGAAAAAGTATTATGAATTATCGATAAAATATAATAATCAGGATGTAGACACTTATAATAATTTAGCATTTGTTTGCCAGTTATTAAATGAGTTTGAATGTGTAACGAATAATTATGAGAAAGCTTTGAAGTTGAAGCCTGATAGTTGGTCAGGACATTATGGATTAGGAACGTTTTATGATGACCAAGGAAAAAAAGATTTGGCAGAGCAGCAGTATCAGTTGGCTATAAAAAGTAATAGCCAAGCAATTCCAGTTATTAATAATCTATCAAGATTGAAAAATCTAAAAAGTGACTATAATGCGGCGATTAATCTTGCACTACAAGGGTTACAAAAAACTAAAGAACCAAAATTACAAGCTGCATTATATAAAAATTTAGGTTGGGCAAAGTTACAGCAGAAGAAGCTGGGTCAAGCAAAGGAATATTTAGAAAAAGCCGGAGAATTAGATCCTCAAAGAGCAGACACTTACTGTTTGCTAGCACAAGTTCAAGAAGCTTTGGGTGATAACGATAATTCCTGGCTTAATTGGGAAGCCTGCTTGATACTTGACTCGAAAGTGCCAGAAGTCTTTCGTTGGCGGGGAGATGTATTACAAAGAATTAGGTTTAAGCCTGATTCTCGACAGTTCAGGACAAACCCATAACAGACTTTGACGCTATCAACTAAATTTTATGCTTTATTTATTCTCTACTTAGATTAAACTACAAAAAAGTAACTAGCTTTTTAGGAAGTTGTAATGTTTACCGTATCTAGTCTAATTAAAAGAGTCTTTGCAGTCCGACTTACAACCTTGGTATCAATACCAACATTAATAGTTTTGTTGGCTAGCAGTGCATGGGGACAGCAACGAATATTACAAAAGAATTTATGTGATGAACCAAGTGGTCGAGTTTATAACACGGGCGATCGTTTCCTAAAAACAGGAAGATATTTGTGTTTGGGAGAGCGGATCAATCCTCAAAACGGAAGTGCGGTCAAAGTTCTCTGTTTCTTAAATCGAAAAATTCTGTATTTGAAGCAGAGCACTGTTTTTAATACACAAATATGTGCGCCACCACCTAACGAAGCTGTACAGTGTTCAGTATTAAATATAGTTCCTTGTCCACATGACTATAAAAGGCCAGATGATGAAAAAAATGCGCCGATTGTAACTAGTCCTTACGGCAGTTCAATTATAAATAATAGACCACAAATCTCTTGGCGCTCAGTGGCAGGCGCTGATAGCTATACAGTAGTAGTAAAAGGCAATGGTGTTAATTGGGAAGCAGATGTAAAAAACGCTGCAACACTATCATATCCGAAAGAGCAAAAAGAATTACGGTATGGCAATACGTATACAATCACTATAATTAGTAACCAGGGTGATCAACCTTTGAATTTTAGTCCTTTAGTAGTCCATCTTTTACCTGTTAATGATGTTGAGAAAATTAGGGAGCAAGTTAAGCAAATTAATGAGTTGGGATTGCCAGATGATGAAGCCGCTTTCCGCGATTTGGATACTATATATATGTCCAAACTTCTTTTAGATGAATCAATGAAGACATTAATTGCACGAGTCGCGGCAGGTAGTCAAAATCCGAGTATCTATAGACTACTGGGTGATCGCTATTTAGGAGCCTTATTACCATTAGAGGCCCAACAAGCCTATACGAGGGCAGAGCAATTGGCTAAGAGTAGTGGTAATGTATCTGAATTAGAAAAGGTACGCTCTGGGTTGGAATTGTTGAAATTATTCAAAGATCGTTGATTAAAGAAGAATTGAGAATTTAGGAGCATCTGGCTTCTGAATTTTTTCTATTAGCCACAGTCATTTAAAGCCAGCCGCCAATGAGTAAAAATGCTGCCCAATGGAAAGGGTGTTGGTATTTAGGGTTTGATATCATCTGCAATTGTGCTTGTCGTAGTGCCTCGGCTTTAGCCAAACCGTCTTTTAATCCTTGATAAAATTCTTTCATAAGTAAAGTGCTGGAATCAGTGTCTACTTGCCATAGAGTGGCTACAGTACTTCTAGCTCCGGCTTGTGCTGCCACTCCAGCCATTCCTAGCGCTGATTTTTTATTACCTTTGGCTGTTTGACAAGCGCTTAAAACCAATAGCTCAATTCCTTGTTGGTTGTATTGAGTTTTTTGTTTGATTAAATCATTGATTTCTGAAACAGTAATTGGTTTATCCCAAGCAAAAATCATTGTTAAGCCAGCCACAGAACTAAATTGGGCATGAGTGGTTAGGTGAAATATTGAAAAATCATCTGTACTCAATTCTTTGTCTAGTGTTGGGCTGAGAAACTCCTCGTTCAATAACACTTTTGAAGAAGTAATTATTTCTTTTATATTTGCTATTTCTACTTCCACCCCTGGTAATGCCTTGAGTCCTTTGGGAGCATTGGGAGCGTCAAAACTAGGGCTGATCTTGCTGAGTCCAGCAGCAAATAAAGCTCTTAACTGTTTTGGAGTTAAAAGTTTAGGTGGTTGCATTCTGGAACCCAAAGTCCCTGTAATTCCATAGCGCTCGATTAAATAATTTTTTCCATCATGAAGCAAGCCCATCGGTAAACTTTGGAAAGATGCATCCAAAGTAAAAACTAGTGTTCCTGATGTCGGTAAATATTTTATAGGTGCAATCAATAAATTATAAAGTGCTTGAGAACGAGAAAGAATTACATTTGCACTAACATAGGCAAGATTCTTATCTTGTAAAGTATCTACAAGATTATTAATATGCTCTCTAATTAACTGAGAATCTATAGAGTGGTGATGAAGAGGTTGTTTGGGAGATTGAGAGATTACTTCTACACTATCACCCAGGTCAATTGCATGAATAATAGTCGGGCTGTAATCTAAGTCTTTAATCTCATTTAAAGTTACAAGGTTGAGTTTGCCACACTGAAGATAGTTCTCTAATTCTGTTGTTTTAAATGCTTCGTTTATTTTGATTACTTTTTCTATATTATTATGAGGATCTGCTAATAGCAATTTTAGATAATTACGGTAAACAGGTTCTACTTTTTCATAAAAAAAGAATTGTGTATCAGGATTACTGGATACAAGATTAGCACGAACTCGCGTTAGGTTACTAATAGCTGCTTCGTAAAACTTGGTAGCAAGTTCATATTCTCCTTTTTTTCTGTATAAATCACCCAACTGATGTTGCCATTGATAGGCGATGTCCCATGCCTGAATTGATTGAGCAGATCCTAAAGCTTGTTTAAAGTATGCTTCTGATTTTTTTGGGATTAATTTGCCTAAGCTACCCCAACTGTGCGATTCTAAGAGTTGGTTGTTAATGTCTTTAGCAGTTTGCAAAGCAGATTCAGTATACTGTATGGCTATAGACTGCAATTGTTTGTTTGAAGTTTTATTGAGACTGTCAGCAAAATCTAGCTTGGCATAAGCAGATTGGCTAACAGGTAATTCATTAAAATCTCTTTCTTTTTTGATGATTGAATTTACTAAAGGTTCAATTTGATTAATATAAGTTTGAGTTGATCTAAACTTGTTATCGTGTTTTAATTCTGTTTTTAGCCATTCACCAATATCTAATAATAAATTTAAACTATATAATTGAGCTAGTAACTTTACTCTTGCTGGAGCATTTGCTAGATTATTCACTTGTTGGTAATACTTAAGTGATAAAAGGGAATTTTGCTGAATTTCAGTAACAGTTTCTTTTTTGTAAACTAATTCCTCTATCCACTTGTATTGTGCGCGTGATCGCTCATACATTGACTGTCTAGTATTTCCCAGTGATAGTAAAATTGAACTAATGTCTGGGCTTGGTATTATTTGTTGAGTCAGCGATAAAGTTTTTTTTAAAGCTGTTTCTGATTCATCTAAGTTGCCGAGTAAACGTAAAACATCCCCCAAGTTTTGTAACCCCAACAAATTGACTGGAGTAGGCTTGATTCGATTAATTGCTGCATAGAGCGTTTTGTTACTCTGATTTCGCGGAAAATAACTCGAGTTTTCTATTTTTAAAGCTTTTAAGAGTACGTCGTAAGCATTCAAATAGAGTCCTAATCCTTGTAGGGCAAGACTCTGGTTAATTAAATTTCCAGCAACACCTTCATCTGAGTGGAGTTGATGATAAATCTTTGTGGCTTCTTTCCAAGTCTCAAGAGCTTCTAAATACTGTCCTCTATTTAATAGTTCATGTCCTTTTTCAGTCAAAAATTGTGCTTGTTGTTGTTGCGTGATTTTGTTGTTACTAATAGCCATTAGTCGGGATGGTTTGCCGACTGCCACAAAGAAACCTACAACACCACAAAATAAATATCTGCGTCTGGTAATTTTCACTTATCGCTCGAGTTTACGGAATAACGTTGACACGGAAGTTGATTTAGGTTCTGTAACAAAGCAAGAACCATCAGACGATGCTGAAGCAACAGCAGCTACTTGATTAGGATAAGCTAGTAATTTGATTTTCCCTGATGGTTCTGTCAAAATTGATTGTGCTTCTACAATCGGTTGAATTTCTTGATTTGGCAAGTTTGTTTTTTGTAAATTGTTAGAAACCGGAACTATAGCTGAATTAGCGTGCCATCCACTATTATTAGACATTTGGGTTTCAATAGTACGTGGTACGCTACCAGTTGCAATAATTACGAATTTGCTGGATGCTGTGCCGGAGTTACCTTGGCAAGCTGAAGTAATTTCAGGGGCTATCTGAATTGTTTCTGTTACTGTTTTGGTAGGTACAATATTATCGGTTGAAATGTTAAATTGAACAGTGCCATTAATTCCTAACTGGGAACTGGCCGTAAATTTACTGGAGGGAGAGGCAAAAAACCTTTGAGCATTAACCTGAATATTTCCACCTTTCCCTGTAAAGGCGTTGGCCGTTATGCTACTGTCTCCCAAAGATAATAAGTTTTCTGTATTAATAGTTAAGTTCCCGCCGTCACCATTACTACCTTGCTGCCCAGCAGTTGCTGAGAGACTGCCGTCGCGCAGTTGCAAAAAATTTGAATTGATATCAATGTCACCTCCCTGACCAATAGCAGTAGTTGCAGTAACACCTCCTTTGTTTGTGATGTTGATTCGATTGGCGTTAATTTCAAGTTTTCCTGCATCACCTAGTCCGTCATTCCGAACACTAACTTGAGCACCTTCTGTGATATTTAACTGATTAGTATTAATTATCACATCTCTAGATGTTCCAGAAGGTATCGGAGGGAGCCTGAATAATTTTTGTAAGGTTGGGGCAACGATATTAGCACTAGAGTTCACTAAACTAGGTGTTTTAGAATCAGCTATCGTACCACTAATATCTACGGAGTTGGAGGCATTGATAGTAACACTTCCACTATCGCCGCTTGCCAAGGTCGAAGCATCAACTCTTCCACCATTGCGAACTATTAGCTTTGATGTGTTGACTGTTAAGTTGCCAGCTTTGCCAGTATTGAGAGTTGTGGTACCAATAGTGGATTGCTGAAAAATTATTGGTGCATATCCTGTTACTGATATGAAATCAAATGCATTCGCCGTTACATTTCCTCCTGTCCCTGTTCCAAACGTAGAAGATGTCAAAACACCTCCTCCTTTAATAATCAATCGTCTCGTTGATAATGCAATATTGCCTGCATCTCCAGAGTTGAAAGTTGAAGCACCAATGGAACTAAAAACACCAGGATTACGAGGCGAAACCCCAAGCAATTGTATAGAATCAGAGGACTTCACAATTATGTTGCCGCTTGTTGCAGCACTAAAGGTTAAAGCATTTATTTGCCCTCCATCCCTAAGGATTAAATTTTTGGCCGAAATTGCAATGTCTCCAGCTTTGCCCAATCCTAAAGTTTCATTCCGTAAGCTACCAGCAATCATTGCAACTGGATCTGTACCGCTGATATCCAAAAACTCAGAAGCATTTACCTTTAATGTTCCTCCTGAGAGTGACCCTTGGTTTTGAATTAAGGATACTGAGCCATCAGTAAATGTAATGTTATGTCCTTGTATCTGTATAGAACCAGAAGTAATCCCACTAGTGTCGGCTAGAGCGCGTTTTGATAAGGAAATATCTTGAAAAGAAAATACATTTTTGTACTCTAAATTCCAGCCAAAGGTTGTTGGATTAATATTGACCAAACCGTTATTGCCAACACTACCTAGTTCAATCCGTCCTCCTTCTGCTGTAATCGTACCACCCTCTAAAATCACATCACCTCCAACAAGCGCTAGAGTCCTTCCTGGCTGCACTCGTAAACCTATTAAGTCGTTACTCCTGATAACTGGCGAAAATGGTAAACCAATTAAATTGTGTCCTGTGCCTTCAACGCGAATTGGTCTTGGATTAGTACTCAGTTGTAAACCTATTGGTATATTAACGCTCAACAGAGGAGTGGTTTGAGGATGTATAGCACTAAACTCCAAACCATCTCTAAATATCAGGCGATTCCCTGTACTGGCTAGGAACGAACCACCGATATCCAAACGTGCATTTTGTCCAAAGACGATCCCATTCGGATTAAGTAAAAATAAGTTAGCTGTACCATTGGCACTAATCAAGCCATCAATATTAGATATATATCTGCCGGTAATCCGGGTGATGATGTTCTGGATATCTAACCCATTATTAAAATGAACGCTAGTTCCAGTAGGGATAGAGAAATCTTTAAAACTATGAAACACGTTACTTCCTACTTGAGTGCCTCCTTCAATACTTCTGGTATTGCCATCTAATTTAATAGTTGTGTTATTAGGTAAATTATCATCTGGAATGATTTGAGCTTTGACGGAAAAATTTGTTGAGCAAATAAAAAGTAATGAGGTAAAAGTAATCAAATTATTGTATTGCATTCTTTATAATTATTTAAGATTATTTTTTAGCGAAATTCTCTTTCTATGTTGCCGTCCAAGCCAGCTTGGTATTTCATGAATACCACAAACCCATTCAAAAATTTCTTTCGGGCTTGAGATAGTCGAAATTTATATTTGAGTGAAGACGGTAAATCATTAAATTCAATAGGTATAAACCCTTTTTTGGCGTAAAAGTTAACAAGTCGATGATTTACACATTTTAAGTAAAGAGGTTGAGTAGCTTGAGAAATTAAATGTTGCACTAAAAAACTTCCTAAGCCTTGTTTGCGCCATTTTTTTACAACATATAAACTGCCTAGCTCTTGCGCCAAGTGAAATTTTCGTAGCTGTCCGAGGGCTACTAAACACCCATCAGATTCAATTACCCAAAATTGCTGCCATCTTAGTTGATTAGGGTCAAGTCTTGCTTTAAATACCGCAAAGACAATTGACAATCTATCAAGGGACACAGCTTTGCGAAGAATACATTCAGGCGGTAACAAAAAATCGTAGTGCATCATTTATCTAAGAGGTTGTTTGAAAAGGGTTTGCTTGAGCCTCAAGTGCGACTCAGGGGCGCGAACTCAAATTCCACAACTCCAATTCTCTCGTAGCAGTTTCTCGGTAGTCAGAATAGTTAAACACACGGTTGAGTAATTTTCAAACATTCTCTAAGTCTCATCAAGCAGCCTAATGTATCAAAAAAATAGATATAAAACCGGGATTTTACTACACAGCAGTAGCGGATGTTGCGCTAATACCCTGAAAATAATACTGCCGCTTTATCTTATCCAGATGTGTTTTGTGATCATATTTTTGGGAACTTAGGGAGTCATTAACATGGGAAATACTAATCGATTTCAGCTAAAAATGCAAAGTCTTTTTGTTTTTACAAAAGCTATGCAAGTCAAGTTTTATACTATGATTAATAACTTCATGATTGCTGCTAACTACAATTTATTACGATCAAGCTTTCTTTGACTACAATTGCTAATTTAGGACTACCTTCACAACAGAAAATCAGGATTTTAACCTTGAACTTAAGTTATTGACGCTTATTTGCTTGATATCAATTACTTGAAGTTTAAAAAAATTGAGATTGTGCTTGTTCTGTTGAGTTTTTCAGTGAAGGAGTAATCAAACACGACTTCCTGTACAATTTCAGAATTTGCGGCAATATCATATCCAATTTGATGACTGACAACTTCCCCAAAAAGCGCACATTGACTTGGCTGCCTTTAAGCATAGCAATACTATTTGTTACAAATATCAAACCTATACACGCACAGATTGCACAACGACCAAACCTCCCGCTCCCACAAGGCATCCAACCCCCTACACTACAACCAAAACCATCGCCTAAACTACCCCAACGACAACCCTTACCAGAACTACTCCCGCCATTGCAACCAACCTCACCAGAAGAAATCCCAAGCAAGCCAACAGGAACAGTCACAGTTAAACGCTTCGAGATTGTTGGTAGTACAGTTTTCAGTCAAGAAGAGTTAGAGAAAGTCTTGTCCGACTTTCTCAATCGACCACTAACGATAGATGAGTTGTATCAAGCGCGTTATACAATCACTAGTCTGTACATCAGAAATGGTTATGTGACATCTGGCGCTTACATTCCACCTCAAGAAATTAGTCCGGGTTCAGGAGTCGTCAAAATTCAAGTGGTTGAGGGTAAGTTAGAAGATATCAAGACCACAGGTACTCGACGACTTTCTTCTAATTATGTGCGTGATCGCCTGAAAATAAATACGACAGGACCTGTAAACGAAAAGCGTCTGTTGGAAGCGCTGCAACTGTTGCAGAACAATCCTTTGATTAAAAGACTATCTGCTGAGTTATCGCCTGGGGGGAAGCCCAACACACCTGTCTTAACAGTCAACATAGAAGAAGCCGATACATTTAACGCCAAAATCCTACTAGACAATGGACGATCGCCTAGCGTGGGTAGTTTCCGCCGTCGTCTTCAATTGACTGAGGCGAACTTACTGGGATTGGGAGATAGTTTGAGTATAGGCTATACCAATACAGATGGTAGCAATTCGTTTGATGCCAATTACACAATACCTATCAACCCCAGAGATGGGACAATTTCTTTTACCTATGGGGCTTCAGCAGCCAATGTTACCGAAGAACCTTTTAAGATTTTAGATATCCAAGCAGAATCTCGTCAGTATGAACTGACGTATCGCCAACCAATAGTCCAAACTCCTAGTCAGGAATTTGCGCTTGGCATCACTGCTTCTAAGGAGGAAAGTGAGGCTTCGTATGTAGATTTTGAATTTGGGCGAATCCCGTTCCCCTCTGATGGTGCAGATGACAAAGGGAACACGAGGGTATCGGCGCTGCGATTTTTCCAGGAGTGGGTATCTCGTAATAACAGTCAAGTATTTGCAGTGCGATCGCAGTTTATTTTGGGACTTGGCGCATTTGATGCGACGATAAATTCAGACAAACCAGATAGTCGTTTTTTTGGTTGGCAAGGAGAAGCGCAATGGGTACGGCTGCTGGCTCCAGAGAGTTTACTATTGCTGCGTGGCAATGTGCAGCTAGCCACTACGACGCTTGTCCCTTTTGAACAGTTTGGTGTTGGTGGACAAGACAGTGTACGAGGTTATCGTCAGGATTTTCTACTAGCTGATAATGGGGTGTTCGCTTCAGCAGAGGCGCAAGTACCAATAGTGCGCGCTGGTGGAACATTGCAAGTTATCCCATTCGCAGACTTTGGTGCGGGGTGGAACGCAGGTACAGAAAATCCCAGCTCGAATATATTGGCTAGTGTGGGATTAGGTTTGCAGTGGCGCGGGGGCGAAAACTTTAGAGCGCGTTTGGATTGGGGGATTCCGTTGATAAACGTAAAATCGGACGGAAGAACTTGGCAGGAGAACGGGATTTTATTTTCTATTCAGTACAATGCGTTTTGAACGTGTGGCTATGCCGCTTGTGATTGATGAACTGCTGCAACCAAAAAATAATTTTCTTTCTTTTATCAGTAGTGGCTTTGGTGCTAGCGACGCGTAGTGTTTGTTTGGGGAATATTTGTCGTAAATATACTAACATATCGAAGCTTTTGTAGGACTCTAGGTACTCAGTTATATAGTAAATTGAGCCGAGAGCTAACCATTCCTTTGTTGCCTTTGTCAGCAGGTCAGGCGCTGATGGAGTTGAGAGACAGACGGCTATACCGTTCCACGCACCAGACTTTTGAAGAATACTGCCGTGATCGCCTCAATTATAGTCGTGACGCAGCTTACTTGAAGATTTCAGCGACTGTGGTTTATGGGAATCATAATTAAGTTGTTGCCGACCATTGGTTGGCAAATTCCAATGCGCTTAAGAAGAGCTTATTGCTTCCAACAACAGGTAATTCAGTACAATCTTGAGTAGAGCCGGAGTTTTGAGTGGAGAAACCAATTGAGGCAAAGTTTGACTACACCAAGCCGGAAACTGAAGATTACGATCCTAACAGTAGGTTCAAGAGGAGACTTGCAACCATACTGTGCTTTGGCTATTGGCTTGAAACGTGCGGGGCATGAAGTAACGCTCGCAACGCATGAGAACTTTGAGCCACTTGTGAGGAAATTCGATTTAAAGTTTGCGGCGATCGCTGGCAATATGCAAGAGTTTCTGCAATCGAAACAAGGGCAGCGATTGATTGCGGGAGAAAAGTTGAAGCCAGAGGAAAGAGATAAGCTTTTGCTTCAACAGTTGCAGTCGGCTTGGGTAGCGTGTATTGGAAGTGAGGTGATTATCTACACGCCGCTAGCCAATTGGGGATATCATATAGCAGAGAAATTAGGCGTACCCTGCTTTTTTGCATCAGTTCTGCCGTTGAGTCCTACAGGGATGTTTGGGTTTTTGAGATTTGCTCAAATAGCTAAAAACCCGCTAAAGAAAGCGATAAACTATGGCAGCTACTTCATTGCAGAGTTCTTGTACTGGCAAAAGCATCGAAAACTGATAAACTCCTTCAGAACCGAGACATTGAAATTGCCGCCTTTACCATATTTAGGCAGACGTTTCAGGCAGAAGACTCCGGCAAACGTATCACGAATCCCTGTATTGTATGGATTTAGTTCGCACGTTATCCCAAGACCCCGCGACTGGCCTGCATGGGCGTATGTGACTGGTTTCTGGTTTATTGACCAAGCCTCGGAATACGAGCCACCCCTGGAACTAGAGGATTTTCTGGGACGAAAGAAATTACCTTTGTGTTTTGGATTTGGGAGCATGACGATGCCCAATCCAGAATATCTCACACACTACATCGTGGAAGCTTTAAAGAAAACACGTCAAGGCGGGATTATATTGTCAGGCTGGGGAGACATTGGAAGAACAGTGAATATAAAAGATTCGCTACGAGTGTTTGTGATCAAGGAAGTCCCCCATGATTGGTTATTTCCTCAAGTGCCAGCAGTAGTACATCACGGAGGAGCTAGTACAACTGCGGCAGTGTTACGTGCAGGGACACCATCAGTTACCGTACCTTTTTTTGCAGATCAGCCAGTTTGGGGTGAAAAGCTAACCCGGTTGGGAGTCAGTCCTGCACCGATACCGTACCACAAGGTATCAGAAGAAACTCTAGCGGCAGCGATTGAAGTAGTACTGAGCGATGAGGTGATGCGGAAGAAAGCACAAGAGTTAGGTGAGAAGATTCGGGCTGAGGATGGTGTAGCGAATGCAGTTGAAGCATTTCATCGGCATTTGGGTTTAATTGGGTAATGTTACTATTTGGATGAGAAATACCAGACAATTGCTCTTGCATTATCACACCCAATAGGGTTCGGACAAGAAATTTACTCGTGTTCGCGTAGCTTCTCTGAAAAGAGAAGGCAAGCTCTTGAGCAGAGGGAAGAGATAGATATCTTAACCGAACGGTATTGAGGCGACTCCAGATTTAGGGGCTTCTCTCTTTAAGATGTTTCATATTTAGTAGTGCTTTAAAACTGCAAAATATGAAAGGTAATGAAAAACCCCAGCCTACTTGAAGGATGGGGGTATAAATAAAAAACTCTATTTTCATGATGACACAACTCAATATTGCTACGAGCCAATTTGTTCTGGAGGTGGAATAATGAACAAACCACCATCTAGACGCAAGAAAATTACCCCCGCGACATCTGAGGAATCAAAGCTAGCAACCGACCCTGCTCAGGAAAATACTTCTTTGCACGAAAACCCAGCTTCAGCAACTATCACGGTTACGGCTGTTGAAGTAAAAGAGTTGACCGACCAAGAACAAAGCTTACGCTTGCAATTGGAACGCCGTGTAGAACGTGCATTTTTAGAAGCGGGTCAGGCGTTAATGGAGTTGAGAGACAGACGGCTATACCGTTCCACGCACCGAACTTTTGAGGAATACTGCCGCGAACGTTTTGGTTACAGCCGTGATGCAGCGTACTTGAAGATTTCGGCTACTGCTGTTTACGAGAATCTTCAAAAGTTTTTGCCGACCATTGGTCAGCAAATTCCAATGCCGACCAACGAACGACAACTGCGGTTTTTGGCGAAAGCTGAGTTGGAACCGGCTGTACAAGCGGATGTATGGCAGCAGGCAGTAGAGCAAGCTGGGAATAAGATTCCATCCGGTCGGATCGTGAAAGACGTGGTGGACAGGATACGCGAAAGTACGAAAGTACCCAATCCTTACCACCTTGGTGAAATATGCATTCTTCTGCCCAAAGATAACCCAGACTTGAGAGGTAAAGCGGGTTATTGGGGAGTAGTCAGCCACGTTGGGGAATACAATTGTACAGTCCAGACATGGGACGGCGACTACACCGTAAAAATCGAACACCTGAAATCACTCGAACTGCTTGATGAAGATTGCCAATTCATGCAGCAGCTATGTGTGAGGTTACGGCAGTTGCATCAAGTGGCTAGCCGTGATGAGGTTGTAGATTGGCTGTTGCAGGGGTTGGGGAAACAAGCCAAACCGTATCTATCATCCTTGCAGGCAAAGCTGCTGGTGGCTGTGGAACGGGAGTACAAAATCGAGTGGAGGCAACAGAAATGATGGTGCAGCTAGGAAACAATAATTTAATACAACAAAGTTCACTAAACTCGTTTAGTTTCAAATATTTCTCGCCACAATTTAAATTCCGGACAATTGCACCAAAGGGTAACGAACCCATCAAAAAGTTTAGTTTCTGAATTTTTAACTCCCCTTGGGAGAACTTGGATCAAGATAGGAATATCCAAATCACATTTCCAATTTTCTATTTCTTTCTGAAGTTGGGCAATAGTGTCTTGATGGAATCCTCGGTCGTTGTTGGAACACTGAACAAGTAAACATCCATTATCAGAATCTTTGACTCGCTTGATTGAGAAATTAATCTGCGTCCACATTGATTGGACTTCATTGAAAATATTAGGCAAACCATATTGATTGCCTAATATTGCCTTTCGGCGTTTCGATTCACCCATAAGTCCCCCTCAGCAATACAAATTTTGACAAGGATGACGAAGAAGATAAAGAATCTTCTGACGAGGAGTAAGCTCAATAGCGCTCAAACTAACCTTCTGGGAGCTATTAACTACTAATACTATTGTAACGATAAATCAAGGGTTTCAAGTATTTTGCAGTTGCAAGGATTGGGGATTTTGCTCGCACCGTATCTGTAATCCTTGCACGCTTTGCTGCTAGCGACTGTTGAGAGAGTACAACCTTGTTTGGAGACAGCCAAAGTGATGATATAGCTAGTAAACAAGAGGTTAATCCAACAAATCCACAATGCAACAATGCAATAAATAACTCATTTCAAGATCCGCCAGTTAAGCGCTGAGTTAACGAAGTTGGAGAAAACTGGTGGGTTTAAGTTGAAGGAGGCAGGAGGCAGGAGGCAGAAGGCAGGAGGCAGGAGGTTTTTTTCAGAAGGAGATTCAAACCCCTCCTGAAAAAGAGCCACCAAATTGAAGATTTGGTGGGGGTTTTAAACCCAAGTTCCCTCCGGTCACGGGCACAGAGCAGGAAGCAGTATTCCTCCTGCCTCCTGCCTCCTGCCCTCTGCCTTTCTTGATAAAATAGCCGTCTTCGATTCAAGTCACATATCTTTTTGCGGGTAGTCCTAAACAAGTGAGGATACGCCGCACTCGTGCAGCACATCCTCACCCTAAGACTATTTATTAATTTTAGAGCGCTAAACTGAATGCTTTAGTAAGGGCTAGCTGTAGGTCTGACAATAATTTCA
>JAESFO010000640.1_pt1 | contig 18567 bp, 13 predicted proteins | sample 9269421 | NCBI WGS metagenome assembly JAESFO01 (sample SAMN14502839, study PRJNA617101) | algae metagenome | isolation source: Nostoc desertorum CM1-VF14 and co-occurring heterotrophs from rocky... | place: USA: Clark Mountains, San Bernardino, California | collected 2000-06-05 | reverse complement strand
ATAACTATTTACTTTACCGGGAGTATTTCTCAAGCTGGTAGAAGCAACAGTTGACGTCATGGTAACAAGATTTGTAGCTGGATCAATTGTTGCTATCAAATCATCAATACCACCGATACCACCGTTATTAGCCCATTTCAATCCTGTAATTTTAACACTGTAAGGACCCGTTGTTGTAAGCGTCACATCACCAGTGGTTGACATATTACCAGTTAATCCATCAGTATTCAGAGGTACCCCAGGGGCGGAATATCTTTGAACGTAACCTGCGATGGTAGTATAAAGACCGTCATAAGTATTCTTAGGTGCTACTCTTACAATTATTTTACCAAAGCTTCTGCTAACTGTTACACCCGAAGCGCCGGTAATTTCTAAAGGCAGTGCGAATATACCCGAAGGATTTATTAAACTTGGATTAAAAGGAATTATTAAATTGGTTCCTTTGGTTCCCTGTTTAATGGTAACAGAACTTGGCAAGGTATATATATTGCTAGGTAATATTACGTTAGTAACCCAGCTAGATGACGCTTTCGCCGTATTATAATTAGCCAACAGTTGATTACTTAATCCTATGTTCACAACAATATCTTTTGGAGCCATGCCAGAACCAGCATAGTTAATAGGAATTTCCAAAGAATCAGAAGGTGAAATCGGATAACTAAGTGAATACACTCTAAATGAATCCGTAGGCGCATGTACCAACCCCGCGGCATTTCCAAATTCTACTACACTTGGTACAGCATCAGGATCCAGCACTATGTCTCTTCCTTTCAGGCAGGACTGCAACGACAGAGCTGAGATGGCCGTTATTAAAAAAAGTATTTTCTTCATATTTATTAAATTTATTTAGCCCAAAATATTTTATCAAGTAAAGGACTTACTCCGCCCCCAATTCCCGAACCCTTCTGTTGACTTACGTTATCTGCATTGTAAGAGAATTCTGAAGAAGGATACTGTAACCTGGTAGGTAACTTATCTGGTTGAGTTGATGGCGATAGAGTAGAAGCAATGCTGTTATACCTGTTGGCAGTAGTATTGTTGCTGCTGGAAACAGGATACTTGGTTCTTCTGTACTCGTTCCATGACTCATCGCCCCTTATCATGTTATGTGCAATGTATTTCTGTGTGATAATAGCTTCAATTTTTTGCTCATCCGTTGTAGCTAAATCAAAGTTCACTAACCGGTTTGCTGCATTTTCCCTTAAATAGATTTCTACCTCTTTAGCCGGATTGATCTGTATAAAACGGGCAGTGGTTGCCGAAGTAGCCAATGCTCCGTTAGCAGTATCAACAAATTTTGTTGATATGCCGCCGGTCTCATCTTTATTCAAATACCTGAACGACTCCAGGATACCATTATTAAAAGAGGTTTTAGCCGTACCCGGAATTAAACCCCGCACCTGGGCTTCAGCCTGTAAGAAATAGCTCTCGGCAGCCAGCACTACTGGTTGAGGTGCCGCAGGCCCTTTAAAAATACCCAGTGCAGCGTAGTTGGTGGCAGAAGGAGTAGCAGCCAGCGTTAAATACCAGTCATTGGGTTGCTTCACTACGGCGCCTGTTCCGCCAGGTTCGCCCAGCTGGTTTACACCCGGCGTAGGGAAAGTACGATACAAAAGACGGCCGCGGAAAAAGTCATTTATTTTGGTGCCGTCGTAAAAACCCAGCATAAAAAATGTAGGTACGCGCTGGGTAAGTCCCTGAGCAGCACCTGCGGCGGAATATACCCGACCCCATGTAGGATTGGTTCTTCCATCCTGGTTAGTAAAGCCAGGCTGTACCATGGCGTCTGCAGTAAGAAAGCCATCGGCGGTAAAAGTCTTGTTATCAAAAGCCACTTTGTCACCGCCTCTTAAAATAATTCTCAGTTTAACGGTATTGGCTAGCTGCTTCCATTTGATAAGGTCTCCTCCAAAAAGCGGATCAGTACTGTTGGTCGGTTTTAAAGCTGCCGAATTAGCAGAAGAGAAATCCGCGAACGCTTCATCAATCATGGCCGCTATTGCTTTATAAATATCAGGACCGTTATCATAAGAGGGTGTCATATCTTCTATCCCAAGATTAGCCCCTGAAAAAGGTACGTTATTGTAAGCATCTACCAGGGCCTGAAAATGAATTGCCTTTATAATTTTAGCAATGCCTGCATAATTTTTATAGGTTTCTTCAGTCTTGCCCCGGGCAATAATAGCGTTCAGGTCAGTTATATTATCATATAAGCCCCACCAAAACCCATAATCGCCAGGTCCGAAATTGTAGTTGATCAAAGCTGCAAACCCCGAAACACCGCCAGGGTTGGAGATAGATCCGCTCATTTCACCACCATAGCTGTCTGCTGCTGGATAAGTGCGGGCCCAGGTAACAATGGCTTTGCCCAATAAAAATGACTCTTCAACAGTTCCTGTTGGTGAGTTTGGATTTTTATTAATATCCATAAATTTTTTGCAGGATGCTGAGAAAGCAACGATCCCAATCAGCATCAAAAACACATACTTTTTACTCTTTCTTGTATTCATACAAATAATATTTAGAAGTTAACCGAGATTGTTGCCCCGTAAAATCTGGTGGGAGGGTTTTGAGACAATGTGCTTATTCCCAAATTGTTACCACTACCATTATCGCTGTATTCCGGATCGGTTGCATAAACGTTTTCCTTAGGCACTAATATTAACAGGTTTCTGCCAATTAAATTAATAGCAGCTCCTTTAACAAACCTCGAATTGGAAAATAAATACTTCGGAAGACTGTAAGAAAGTGATACTTCTCTTAATTTCCAGAAGTCGCCGGAAACAATATAGTTTTCAGTAATACCCCTTCTTTGATCCTGCGTCCAGTAACCAACATTACCATCTGCTATTGTAACATTGGTATTGTCTACATACTGGCCTGTTGCCGGATCTTTGTACACAGAATTAGGAAATACAAAACGTTCTCTGTCAAACAAAGCCGTATTAATACCAGATCCTGAAAAATCGTAAGTGGGTCCTGCGCCGGCATACATAATGTATCCACCCCTGTACTCAGCTAACACACGCAAATTAATCCCTTTATACTCAACGTCTAAATTAACACCAGCCCTATGCCGGGGTTGTGTATTACCCAGGTATTTGATAGTAGTATTTACTGTTGGCAAACCAGTGATAGCATCTACGATCACTTTACCCGAAGCAGAATCCCTGACATGGGTGGTTCCAAAATAAGCAGGGAAAGGTAAGCCTTCTGCAGCATACACGCCCGATCCGTTTCCGAAAGTAAACCTGGCCAATCTGTCTATATCCTGAATGCCCAGATCTACGATTTTATTATCATTATAGGTATAATTACCTCCAACCGCAAGACTGAAGTTATCTGTCTGCAGAACTTTTACATTTAAGGTAGCTTCAACCCCTGCACCCCTTGTCAAACCTACATTGGTAAGTAAGCCTGAATACCCCGACGATGTGGCAATAGATACCGGCAGGGTCTGATTTTTTGTTTCGTTTACATAGTAAGTAAATTCACCCGACACTTTTCTGAAAAATTCAAACTCAAAACCTATCTCTCTTCCGAGGGTAAACTCTGGCTTCAGCCCTTTTTGTACCAGCCTGTCGCCAATTGTGTAGGATACTATGCCGTTGTAAGGATATCCGGCACCCTGCCCAACAGTGGGCTCTGTGCTATAAGGTCCAAGATTTACATTACCCACATTAGAAATACCTCCTCTTATTTTTAGCAAGTTAATACTAGGATTGTTTTTTAAGGCCGGAATGGCGTCCGAAAGTACCACTGCTAAATCTGCAGACGGATAGAAGAAAGTGTTGAACCCTGGGTCTAATACGGATACATGGTCTCTTCGCCCGGTAACGTGTAAAGTAGCACCAAGTTTTTTGTATGTGGCATACAGCTCACCATACACCCCGATTGTTCTTGCCTGGGAAATACCCTCTCCTGCATTCCATGTTGTGGTGAGATTGGACAGATTAAAGATTCCCGGAAGGGCTAAACCATTAATATTGGCACTAAGATCTTTAGCGTCATCCTGGATTAATTGTGTACCTAAATTCAGTTTGAAATCCCAGTTCTCAATATTTGTTTTTTTAAACATTGCCTGAAAATCACCAACCAGCGTATTGGTATAGAATAGATTTTCAGACACACCTCCTAAAATATCAGACTTTTTGTACGATCCGTGTGAAAGCCCTTTAGCATAAGTGCTAAAGATGTATTTATCAGACCATGTCTTGCCAGAGTAATTTCTGGACGTCATCCCTGCTTTACCTACTATGTCTAACCAGGTTAACGGAGCCCATTTCAAAGCAATATTTCCCACCAGGTATTCATTCCTGGCTAACGACCTGTTATTGTCCTTTATAAAATAAGGGTTATTATAGTATGCATTGTAATAATAATCGGGCATGGCAAAAGAGTCGCGACGCCAATTCTTATACGACGTAACAGGTGCCTGGCCTGGCGAGTTCAATAATAAATCATATAGTGAGGCGGCTGCGGAAGTTTGGCGCGTATAATTTTGTGTATACCGGGCTGAATAGTCTATACTCAGGTTGTCATAAATTTTTTGTGTGCCACCCAACCCTACTGCAGCACGTTTATAGCTATCTCCTTCAATGGTACCTTCGTTGGTTACAAATTGACCTGAAAAATAAAACCTGCCTTTTTCGCCGGATGTAGACATTGAAAGATCAGTTTGATAAGAAACATCAGGTTTCCAAAAATCAAGCTTTCCCCCATCTTCCTTATATGTATAGGGTACTTTCTGCATTTGCCCACCCGGGGTTGGGTATTCCCCTAAGTCCACCATAGACCCATCGAAAGCCGGACCGTATTGCTGGTTTTCATATGGATCATAAATCTTTACATAACCAGTAGATCCTGAACCAAACTTCTTTTGCACTTTCGGTAAAAATGCCACACTTGAAGCAGTAATGGTTTGTGCTATACGTACATCAGTTCTGCCTGGCGTGCCTTTCTTAGTAGTTACGATTAAAGCTCCATTCGATGCACGCGAACCATATAGGGCCGCTGCGCTTGAACCATTCAGAACATTGATACTTTCGATGTCGTTGGGATTAATATTCCCAAGCATTTCATTAGGAACGATAACGTTGTCCAGTACTATCAGGGCCTGATTATTACCTGTGATGGAACGGTATCCGCGGAGTACCACACTAACAGCAGGGTTTACGCCACTACCAGTCACATTGATTTGCAGACCAGGTACTTTACCAGATAAAGCCGTTGCGGCATTTATAGGCGCAGCCTGCACCAATGTTTCTGAATTAACGACCGTTGCGGCATAGCCTACCGTCTTTTTGTTAACCCTCTGACCCGTAGCAGTTACCACTACTTCTTCAATGACATCATTCCCTCCTTTTACCAGAATTACAGTTAATGATGTTTGATTAGCGGCCATTTCTTTACTGGTATAGCCTGTTGCCGAAACCACTAAAGTTGCGCCAGGACCTGCCTGGATGGAAAAGTTTCCGTCAGCGTCGGCGGAAACGCCGGAACTTGTTCCCTTAACTGCAATAGATGCAAAAGGTATGGGATTAGCAGTTTCGTCAACCACCGTTCCGGTAACCGTTCTGGTTTGAGAAATGGCCAGATACGAAAATCCCATAAACATTGCTAAAAGCAATAGAATTTTTCTCATGTAAAACTTTTTGTATTTTAAAAAAAAAGCAGCGAAAATGTCCTGGAGGTTGGTTTCAGGTAATTTTAGCGCTACAACTAAATTATATTTTTTTTAACAATAAGTTGACGTTTTTTTAATACAAATTTTAAAAAGTTATACAACAAATTTAAAAAGTACTTAAATACATTTTTTTAAATATTAATTAATAATATAATGCAAAAACAAATTTGATCGTAATCAACTATAATTTTGATGTTGCAACGTCTATCTTAACAAATTTTAGCACCTCTTAAAAAATTGATGCATCTTTGCAAAATGCAATTACTGGATGGAAAAAAGACGGCCAAAGCTATATTGAATACCGTTAAAATAGATGTAGCGCAGCGGGCTGCAACAGGTAAAAAAATTCCGCACCTGGCGGCAATATTGGTGGGCACCAACGGTGCAAGCCAAACTTACGTTAACTCAAAGGTTAAAGCCTGTAACGAAATCGGCTTTATTTCTACCTTAATCGAATACGAAGAAGAAATAAGTGAAATGAAGCTGCTGGATAAAATTCAGGAGCTGAACGAGGATATGTCGGTGGATGGTATATTGGTTCAATTGCCTTTACCTGCACACATCTCAGAAAGAAAAGTAATTGAGGCTATCGCGGCAAGTAAGGACGTGGATGGTTTTCATCCCGAAAATATCGGCCGCATGATCATGGGGGAAGCCGAAGCTTTTATTCCCGCTACCCCTTATGGTATTATGCTGCTGCTGGAGCATAATAATATTGCTACCAAGGGTAAACATGCTGTAGTGCTGGGCCGTAGTAATATAGTAGGGCGCCCTATGAGTATTTTATTAAGCAATAATACCAACCCGGGCAATTGCACGGTTACTGTTTGTCATTCCAGAACGCAGAACCTGAATGAAATATGCAGCCAGGCAGATATTATTGTGGCAGCTATCGGTCAACCCGAGTTTTTAAAAGCAGAAATGGTTAAAGAAGGGGCTGTAGTAATAGATGTAGGTATCACCCGCCTGGAAGATGCTTCTAAAAAATCGGGCTACAGACTGGTGGGTGACGTAGACTTTGAACAGGTAGCTCCCAAATGCTCATTTATTACCCCGGTTCCGGGTGGCGTGGGTCCTATGACCATCGCAGCGCTGATGAAGAATACCTATAAATCTTGTGTGGATAGGGATTAGGAGGATGCGGGATACTGGATAATCGATGCTGGATACGGTAATACTCTGATTAGACAATATTAGTTTTATAATTAAAAATTCTATCCTATGAGCTACCGAAGAAGTCTGGCAAGTATCCAGAGAAATTGTTATCGAAGTTCACAAAATGTCGCTCCAACTTCCCAAATTCGAGCTGTTTGAAGAAGGGCAGCAAATCAGACGTTCGAGTAAGTCTGTGAAGTCAACTATCGTTGAAGGTTACGGCAGAAGGAGATACAAAAACGAGTTTATCAAGTTCCTTGTTTATGCACAAGCATCAAATGATGAACCAATTGATCATCTTGAAACACTTTTTGAAACAGGCTCCTTCACCGATGAGCAAACGTTTATCTCACTTAAAGAAAAATTGATTTATTAGGCAGAAAGCTAAACAGGTTTATACAAGCAGTAGAAGAAGGTCATGTGAGTGTGAAGTAGGACTGGATACTAGATATTGGATGCTTGATACTTGATGTAAGATCAAGCATCAAGCATCAAACATCAAACATCAAACATCAAGTTATCAAGCATCAAACATCCAATATCGAGCAACAAGTATCATCCTTTCCCGTTATGGAGCATTTCTATACCATACAGGGAGAAGGTTTCCACCAGGGCCGTGCGGCTTACTTTGTAAGACTGGGGGGGTGTGATGTGGGATGCGTTTGGTGTGACGTGAAAGATAGCTGGTCATTTGACGGACACCCGATTATGCCACTTGAAGCAATCGTGGGCACCATTAAAGCCTCCAATACGCCGCTGGCAGTGATCACCGGCGGAGAGCCGTTAATGCACAACCTGGATGAACTGACCGCCGCTATTCAAAAAGAAGGCATCGCTACCAATATTGAAACATCTGGTTCTTCACCTTTAAGCGGTAGCTGGGACTGGATCTGCCTTTCGCCCAAAAAATTCAAAGCTCCGCTACCCGAAATTCTTCCCGTAGCCAACGAACTGAAGATCATTGTATATAATAAGTCTGATTTTGCCTGGGGAGAAAGCTTTGCAGACCAGGTTTCTGGCAACTGCAAATTATACCTGCAACCAGAATGGAGCAAGGCTGATGCCATGACACCCCTTATTGTCGAGTACATCAAACAAAATCCTAAATGGGAGCTGAGCCTGCAGATACATAAGTATATCAATGTACCATAGATAAGTTGACAAGTTTACTGGTTAATTAGTTGAAAAGGTTCTTATACAATAAATCCTCAACTTTCTTTACTTACGATTATAGTCAAAAAAAAGCACCCCTTATAGAAATAAACGGTGCACTCTCGAAAACTATCTGCTTAAGGAAAACTATACTTTTTTTGCTGGGCCTGCCCGCTTAATAATTAGTAGGGTCTGCTCTCAAAAATCAACCACCGAAGCGGGAGAAAAAGCCAGAGATGCCCGATTGCTTTTGTAAAACGAAAATACTATCACTCTCCGTCATTCATTTTCGAAATCGGGAAAAACCGTTTACGAGATCGGGAAAATAAACAGTCATACAAAATAAAAAGACCGTTGTGCTTAATACATAACGGTCTTTTAAAATAGCTTCAATGAATTGTGTTTACGGCAAAAAGATAGACGCCTGAATTCCTGGTCTGTAATAGGGTGCCCTGCTGTGGTGCCTGCCGGGATAAGGTCTTGCATACACCGATCTCCTGCTATAGCGGGCTGGGTAATAATAATGACGCACCGGCTCAGCATACCTCACGTTCCTGTACCGGTATTTATGACCGCCATAATGACGCGGGTGGCCTTTATGATAGTAGCCGTGCCTGGCATACATTTTTTTCCCTTTGTGATAATGCTTTTGGGCGTCGGCACTCGTAACTCCTAATAAAAGAAATACCAGTGCTAAAATTGTAATTCTTGCTTTCATCGTTGAATGGATTTGCTGGTAAGACTTGTGAAAAGGAGCTACAGTTGTTAACAAAACAATAAAAAACGCATCAGCGCATAAGCGTCTGCGCGATACGGGCAATATTAAGACTCCGCGCAGATGCATCAAAGATCTCTTTATACACGCCCTCCTGTTTTACAAGGTCTTCATGCTTACCGCTTTCTACCAGTCGTCCCTGCTTTAAAACATAAATGATGTCCGCATCCACGATCTGCGAAATAGAATGTGATATAATCACTACAGTGCGGTTTTCTTTAATCGCATCCAGACTATTCTTGATCTGTTCGGTTGCAATGGCATCCAGGCTGGCTGTAGGTTCGTCCAGGAATATAATGGGCGGATCTTTCAGAAATAACCGGGCTATGGCAATACGTTGCTGCTGACCACCGCTCAATAATTGTGCATCGCTCTGGTATTGCATCGGAAGTTCCATGATTTGATCGTGCAGATAGGCTTTCCGTGCGGCGATTATAATTTCTTCGTTGGTAGCTTCTATTTTTCCATACCGGATATTATCTTCAATCGTTCCTTTAAAAATATGATTCTTCTGAAGTACTAACCCTATCTCACTGCGCAATGAGGCGTTTTCATATTCGTTAAGATTAACTCCGTCTAGCAATATCGCTCCGTTATCAGGCTCATAAAATTTGTTCAGCAGGTTGAGTATCGTGCTCTTGCCTGCACCGCTTAAGCCTACCAGCGCCGTGGTCTTTCCCCTTTCAATTTTAAGGCTTATATCATGCAATGCCTTGGTTCCATTCGGATAAGTAAAGTTTACCTGCTTCATTTCAAAAGTACCTTCGGCTTCGGTAACCGCATGCGTACCCGTTTGCTCAATTTCCTCATCATCCTCAATGATCTGGAAAAAGGCTTCAGCATATATAAAGGCGTCGTTTACCTCATCATAAATACGATGCAACTGCCTTATAGGTGCCGATACGTTATTGAACAACATTATATGCAGCATAATAGCACCAATGCTGATCTGGTGGTTCAATACCAGGTAAGCCGTTAAAATGATGATCAACACTACGCCAATCTGCTCAATAAAAGATTTTACCCCGTCATAGGTAAAGTTGGTGCGCCGGGTATAGAGCTGGTCATCAGTTAACTGTTGCTGTATCACCAATTGTTTTTTCTCTTCCACATCTTCCCTTACAAAGCTTTTGATCACTGTCATGGAGTCAATAATATTGAGCAGGCCGTTGCTTTTATTTTCCCGGCCTCCGCGCAATTGCCTCCTTACCCCCTGCAGCTTTTTCGCCTGGCGGGCGCTTACATAAAAATAGGCTGGTAGTATAGTGATCGCTATCAGGCCCACATAAACATTGGCCATAAACATAATTACCAGGGCGAGGATGGCATTACAGAATAAGGGCAATATATCTATAAAGAAATTCTGAACCAGTCTTGTGAGGCTCTCAACACCCCTGTCTATGCGTGTTTGCAATTTCCCTGACTGGTTTTCAGGTGCCGCAAAAAATCCCATATGATAAGTCAGTATCCGCCGTATTGCTTTTTGTGCAAGGCTATTACTTACATTAATCCGGATCTTCTCCCCATAAAATTTTTGGCCAAACTGGATAAATATATTGACAATCTCTTTGGTGAAAAGAATTACCGAAATAATGGTCAGCAGCCTTAAACCCTCTTTCATGGGGTCTGGCAGTTGTATTAAAGTATCGACATGATCAACCGTATATTTTAAAACGAGTGGATTTACCTGCGCAGCCAGCGAACCTATCAATGTAAGCGCAAGCGTTCCAAAGATCATGGTACGATAGGGCTTTACAAAAGGCCATAACTGCCTGACTATGCTTACCAGGTTTAATGTTTTAGAAAAAGGTTTCGCCATTCTTTAAATTAAGGGTTAGGTTTATTATGCTGGTTAGACGAGATTCCCAATAAAAACTTTTATAGTTCAACAACACCAATTTCGTTTGACAGCAAAAAACAAAACACATAAAAAAGGCTTAAAGCCTGTTACAAACCTTAACCCTTTAATCCCGAACCTTAATCTGGCTCTTATAATCTTTCTATAATACCCGCAATACCCTGTCCCCCACCTACACAAGCCGTCACCATACCATACTTCTTGTTTAATCTTTTTAAATCACCCAATACCTGTATGCTCAATTTAGTACCGGTACAACCCAGGGGATGGCCCAATGCTATGGCGCCCCCGTTGATATTTACTTTTTCGGGATCCAGGTTGGCTTCCTGTATAACCGCCAGGGCCTGCGATGCGAATGCCTCGTTTAACTCTATCAAATCAATGTCTCCGAGGTTCTTACCTGCCTGCTGCAAGGCTTTGGGTATAGCGGCCACGGGTCCAATTCCCATAATGCGCGGGTCAACCCCGGCAACAGCGGATGCAACCAATCTGCCGATAGGCTGAAGCTGCAGCTCATTCATCAGCTTTTCGCTCATTACCACCACAAAAGCAGCACCATCGCTGGTTTGTGATGCGTTGCCGGCCGTTACCGTTCCTCCCGCGGCAAACACCGGCTTCAGTTTATTTAACGCCTCTAAAGACGTATCGGCCCTCGGCCCCTCATCTGTATCTACCACAAAATTTCTTTTCTGCTTTTTACCTTTCTCATCCAGGTAAACCTCCTCTACATCGATTGGAAGAATGCCCTCTTTAAAATAGCCCTTCGAGATCGCTTCCATTGCCTTCCGGTGCGAGTTGTAGCTAAACTCATCCTGTGCCTGCCGGCTTATATTGAAGTCTTTGGCAACAGCCTCCGCCGTTAAGCCCATGTTCAGGTAGTAGTCTGGTGCATCACTGGCTATTGAATAAGAAGGAACAGTTTTCCAGCCTGAAGCGGGCACCAGGCTCATACTTTCTGTCCCACCTGCTATAATACAATCGGCCATTCCACTCCTGATTTTGGCGCTGGCTATCGCTATGGTTTCTAACCCCGATGCACAATAACGATTCACGGTCATACCGGGCGTATCAATCCCAAGAGCACGTGCCGCAATGATCCGGCCTACCTGTAAGCCCTGCTCGGCTTCGGGTACCGCATTTCCTACAATCACATCATCTACCCTACCCGGCTCTAACTGAGGAATGCTATTCATTAATCCTTTAATTACCTCAATGGCCAGGTCGTCGGGGCGATAAAAACGGAAACCGCCTCTTTTTGCTTTTCCTACCGCCGTTCTGTACCCGGCAACAATATATGCTTCCATGGCAAATTATTTTGAATGAAATAATTAGTTGCATAAACAACTTTATTACTCAAATTTAAGTATTTCCAGCCATTATAAAATACGTGCCTGCCAGTATTAATCGATGTATAATAGTAAATAATGATGCTGATCAATACAATTCTGGCCTATATTCTTTATCGCATTAAAGGAGAAACCTTAGCGCAATATTCAGAATACCTATTTTTGCACCCAATGTATTCATTACTGCGCAAATTGTATTTTATGTTCCCGGCCGAGCAGGCCCATTATATGGCTATGAACCAGCTAAGCCTGCTTACAGCTTCCAAAGCCGGAAAAAAACTGGTGAGCGCTATAGCTGCACCTGCAGATAACCGACACGAGACCCGGTTTTTAAATATGACCTTTAAAAACCCGGTTGGCCTGGGTGCCGGATTTGATAAAAATGCCCGCTACCTGAATGAGCTGGAAGCCCTCGGATTTGGATTCGTCGAAATTGGAACTGTTACACCGCTGGCCCAGGATGGTAATCCACAGCCAAGGCTATTCCGCCTGCCGCAGGATAAAGCACTGATTAACCGCATGGGCTTTAACAACGAAGGAGCTGATGTTATTACGGAGCGATTGAAAAAATGGAGAGAGAAAAAAGCGAAAAGCACGGATAAACAACCATTGATTATTGGCGGTAATATTGGCAAAAACAAGGTTACTCCTAATGAAGATGCCTGGAAGGATTATGCCACCTGCTTTAATAAGCTGCATCATTATGTAGACTATTTCGTTGTGAATGTAAGTAGCCCCAATACACCTGGCCTGCGCGAATTACAGGAGAAAGAGTCGCTGCGTAAGATCATCTGGAACCTGGCCATGATCAATAATGGTAAAGCAGTGGCCAAGCCTATATTATTAAAGATCGCTCCAGACCTTACCCAATCCCAGCTTGATGATGTAATAGACCTGGCATCGGAAGTAAAGTTAGATGGCCTGGTTATCAGCAATACTACCATCGATCGCAACGGACTAAATACGCCAATAGCCGAACAGGAAAAAATAGGAGCCGGTGGATTGAGCGGCAAGCCGGTGCGTGCCAAAAGCACGGGTATTATTGAGTATGTACATAAACAAACAGGCGGAAGCATTCCTATAATTGGCTCCGGTGGTATTTTTACGGGGATTGATGCCCGTGAGAAAATGGCTGCCGGTGCGTCGTTAGTGCAGGTATGGACCGGTTTTATTTACCAGGGTCCTGATATTGTTAAGCAAATCTGTAAATCCTTATAACATATAAAATGGATCTTCTATTCATTTCCGGTTCGGAACTTTTTACATTCGAATCTCTACTCAGCTTTTTAATACTCGTAGTACTGGAAGTAGTGCTGGGTATAGATAATGTAATTTTTGTAAGCATTATTTTAAACCGGCTCCCGGTTAATTTGCAAAAGAAAGCCAGGCGCACCTGGATGTTTACAGGTATACTAAGTCGCTGCCTTTTGCTTGCGGGACTGAGCTGGCTATTGGCTCAAAAAGGTAAACATCTTATTCCCGAGTCCTGGTTTGGCAAAGGATTCGACCTGGCAAGCATTGTAATGCTGGTGGGAGGCCTGTTCCTTATTTACAAATCGGTTAAAGAAATTCATCACAAACTGGAGGGGGAAGATCCGTCGGCCAGTACACAAAATCAAAAGAAACTGAGTTTCGGGCAGGCTATCGCACAAATACTGGTAATTGACGCGGTATTTTCTTTCGATAGTGTAATTACTGCCGGCGGTACTGCCAAGCATCTTGAGATAATGGTAGCAGCGGTAATCGCAGCTATGATTGTAATGTTTACCTTCAGTCCTAAAATTGCTGCCTTTATCGAAAAGCACCCAACATTAAAAATGCTGGCGCTGTCCTTCCTGGTAATGATCGGCGTTAGCCTTATTGTTGAGGGCTGGAACTCAGATATGGCACATGAGTTACATCTTAAGAACTATATATACTTTGCAATGGCCTTCTCCTTTATAGTAGAATTACTGAACATGTTTATGCGCAAAAGGGCTACAAAGGTGGTAAAACTAAACGCTCCGTCTCTAGACGAAGCTCCCAAATTTAGTCAGCCAACTGAAGAGCACTAAAGTGTATGCACCAGTTTTTCGAACATACCAACGAAGACCAGCGTAACTGGATTGAAGCCTTGTTTGATCATGCTACTATCGGTATAGTAGTGACCAACCGAAACGGGCTGATCATCAATTTTAATAAGCAGGCTGAACGGGATTTTGGGTACCTGAAAGCAGAAGTCATTCAGCAGCCGCTTGAAATACTGCTACCACCCGCTATCAAATCCAGGCATGAAAGTTACAGGGAGGGTTATTATGATCATCCTACGCCCCGCTCTATGGGACACGGAAGAGACCTTTATGCGCAACGGAAGGATGGCAGTGTGTTCCCGGTAGAAGTGAGCTTAAGCAGCTATACGGTGAATAACGAGCTTTTTGTGATTGCATTTGTCATCAACATTACAGTTAGGAAGCACCAGGAAGAAATCGTAATTAAGCAAAAGGAAGAGTTAGAGCAGGTTACAAAAGAGATAAAGCAACTCAATGTTTCACTTGAAAAAAAAATTGACGATCGAACCAAAATGTTGCGGGAGACGCTTTCTGCATTAGAACAATCGAAGCTGGAGTTAAGTGACGCTTTAAAAACAGAGAAGGACCTGGGTGAAATGAAATCCAAATTCGTATCGATGGCTTCGCACGAATTTAAAACGCCGCTCAGCACTATCTTATCTTCATCTTTTTTGCTGGAGAAATATAATGATCTTGATGAACCTGGTAAAAGAACCAAACATATCAATCGTATTAAGTATGCGGTTAATGATATGAAGATGATACTGGATGATTTTTTGTCGCTGGATAAACTGGATGAAGGCATTGTTCAGGCAAAACCGGAAACGCTTAGTGCTGAAGCCTGTTTTGAAGCCCTGAATGATGTGGTATACGAAATGTCGGTACATTGCAAACCCGGTCAGCAAATTCTAACTGATTTTAACGGCGATACTCCGGTAGCGATAGATGAAAGACTATTAAAGAATGTATTGATCAATCTGCTCTCCAACGCCATTAAGTTTTCTCCCGAAAACAGCTCTATTGAGTTAACGTGTCGTATTTCTTCCCAAGAATTATTGCTTTCTATAAAAGATAGCGGCATCGGCATTTCTGAAGAAGACCAGGTACATTTGTTTGAAAGATTTTTCAGAGCTAAAAATGCGGTAAATATACAGGGCACAGGCCTTGGACTAAATATTGTGCTGCGTTATATAGAGTTAATGAACGGATCGATTGAATTTAAAAGCGAACTGGAAAAAGGCTCTGTTTTCACTATACATATCCCTCAATAAACCCCAAGCACAGGATGAAGAAAATTCTCGTAATAGAAGATAACGACGAAGTAAGAGACAATATTGCAGAAATACTGGAGCTATCCGGCTATGAAGTGATTGCTGCAGAGAATGGCAAACTGGGTACAGAAATAGCGATACAAGAGCTACCGGACCTGATCATCTGCGATATCATGATGCCTGTATTAGACGGCTATGGCGTGGTATACCTGCTCAACCAACATCCTAAAACCAATAGCATCCCTTTTATTTTTTTAACTGCAAAATCCGAGAAAACAGATTTTAGAAAAGGGATGGAACTGGGGGCTGACGATTATATCACCAAGCCTTTTGAAGGGATAGAGTTATTAAAAGCTGTAGAGATGCGGTTACATAAATCTGATGCTGTAAAGCAGCAGCTGGCCCGCGACATTGAAAGCTCCGACTCACTTAACAGCTTCCTCACCAACGTTAAAAAAGTAAGCCATATACCGCTGGTTTCTGAAGAAAGGGAAGTGTATAGTTATAAAAAGAAACAGCAGATCTATGCGGAAGGACAAAGACCCAAGGCCGTATACTATATAAAATCGGGCAAGGTGAAAACCTTCAAATCGAATGATGATGGTAAGGAATTAATCACTAACGTGCTGGGTAAAGGAGATTTCCTGGGTTATACCTATATACTTGAAAATATAGTGTATAAAGAAAGTGCAGAGCTATTGGAAGATGCTGAAATCATGACGATTCCCAAAGATGATTTCCTGGTATTGATGTCTGCTGATATGCAGGTTGCCCGGCAGTTTATTAAACTGATCACACATAATGTGCTGGAAAAGGAAGAAACTTTATTAAATATTGCATACAATTCGCTGCGTAAAAAAGTAGCCTACCAGTTAACGGCAATGCTTGAAAAGTTTAAGGCCGAATCTCCTGACACAAAAGAAATCAGATTATCCAGGGATAACCTCGCCCAGGTTACAGGTATTGCCACTGAGTCCTTGATCAGAACCTTATCTGATTTTAAAGCGGAAAAGCTGATTGATATAAAAGGAGGAAGTATTATTATATTGAACGAAGGCAAATTAAAAAACCTGCCCTATTAAATTTTGGCTCAGGTATTATTGGTTATCTCCTCTCCGGCACTGTTTTGTTGCTGAAGAGTCCAGCTATCGGTAAGTAAGGTAGCTACCCATACATTGCCACTCTTTCTAAATACTTCAGTTCGCAGGCCAAAGCTGGCAAAGCTGTTTCCTAACTCGGCAACAGTTATATCGCTATGAATATCAACAACTCCCTCACCGGGCAGATCGACAAACCTATCTATCACAGGGTTATGCTTTTTACCCTGATTGAGATTTTTATTTTTTTCAATTTTGTATAGTTCGATTCTTAGAAAAGGGTAGCAGGATGAAAAGAAATTCTTAACATCCTCAGGTCTGGTGCCTTCAGAAATATATAGTTGCATTTTAGCCAAGATAGTGTAAAACTAGCTTTTGCTTTTAACCCTGCTTATGACAAAACTCAATAGAAATAGTGATTGTAGTCAATAGTGACTGCTTTGCTTTCTGTAACCGGCTTACCACTTTCTTAACTGGCGGGCTGTAAAAGTCCATTCAGGCGTCACAATGGCTTGCAGTTCATCTGCCTTGTACCAGGGACTATTATTAGCATGGGGGTTCTTAACTACATGTATATCCTGCGCAGGCATATAGCTTTGCGACAGCATAAACAGTCTATCCCCTTTTTCATTAACCACCACATCTGTAACGATCATAGCATGGCCGGGAAAACCGCCTTTGATGAGCACATCGCCGGGTTCAATATTTTTCATTGATCCCGGGCGCAACTGCTTTTCCAATGAAGCCGTACCACACATGCCAAATACACGATCCAGGTACCGGGAGAAATTAGTTTTGTCACCTCCTCCCGCCCAGGCATACCTCTTACCCAGGTTGTCAATAAAAACAATATCAGAAAAACGCTTTTGGCCAAACAGGAATTCGGCACGAAGCCTCATAACGGCATCGGCACACTGCTGCAAATCTCTGTCTCCAACAGAAATGTCCATAACCGCATATTGGGCCTGCTGGTTGGTTTTCAGCCGACCGTCGTATAAGAAAACCCGGTTATCAGACTTTAGTGGAACCTTCCTCAGCCAATACCCGAAAGACCCCGCTTTACATGGCAGTCGCACAAAACCCGCAGGTACCCCTATAGCGCCTACATTTCGAAAAACACCAACATTTGAAACAGGCTTTTCCGGTTCATCATATATAGGCGAACGAATAGCAATCTGTTCACATCCCAATAAAAACAGCAGGGTAATTATACCAATTTTCACCACAGGATTATTTGAAACAGGACACCCGTCAACCTGAATTCCACACCCTATATTGAAACTTTAACAATCTACTGGCATGAAACTCAATACCAAAGAAAACTGTAATACGTTAATAGGTAATATATCGTAAACAATAGTTACATTTACCTGCCGCGTTTAAGGAATAATCCCCGAAGCCGTTTATGAGTAATACTTCTTCAATACTTCAGTGCCATACCGAACCGATCCACATTCTTGGTAAAATTCAGGATAGAGGCTTCCTGATAGGAATTGAAAAAGATAAGGAACAGGTTACCCATGCGAGCGAAAATGTAGATAGCCTGTTGTCGGTGAATGCCAATGACCTTATTGGCAGACACTGTAAAATTTTAGACAAGCTTATTACCGGGCCCGGCTTTTTGTTCTCGCATTATGCGGCATCGCTAAGCAAAGGTGATGAAAACCTGCCCAATCATTACCCGGTAGTAACCTGCAATCATCTTAATTATTACCTCGTACATTCTTTCAGCAATAACTACCTGATATTTGAAACGGAACCTATGCTGCAGGAAGGTGACGTATCTGACAAGATTTTTGAAATAGTAGACACTGTTATCGGCCAGAATGTAATTGCCGATATTATGGATGCAGCTGTTTCGGAGATAAAGCGGATCACCGGTTTGGAGCGCGTGATGATATACCAGTTTCATGCCGATGGAAGCGGACAGGTAGTAGCAGAAGCAATAGATGGTGGCCTCGAACCCTTTATGGGATTACGATATCCGGAGACAGATATACCGCGGCAAGCAAGGGAACTCTATAAAAAAAACCATACCCGCCTGGTACACGAAGCTGGCGGTGCAACGCCGCCGGTAATTTCGTCTACCCCCACCCCACTTGATCTTACTTATTCTGCACTGCGCGCCGTATCTCCAACCCATATTGAGTACTTAAAAAATATGGGTGTCACATGCAGT
>JAESFO010000638.1_pt1 | contig 18672 bp, 18 predicted proteins | sample 9269421 | NCBI WGS metagenome assembly JAESFO01 (sample SAMN14502839, study PRJNA617101) | algae metagenome | isolation source: Nostoc desertorum CM1-VF14 and co-occurring heterotrophs from rocky... | place: USA: Clark Mountains, San Bernardino, California | collected 2000-06-05 | reverse complement strand
TGGTCACCCGGCCCGGGCTGACCGACCCGTCGCTGCAGCCCGGCGGGCGCGAGGTCATGAGCGTGCTCGCCCCGTGTCCGAACACCGCGGTGGCGCCCGGCATCGACTGGGACCGGGTCGGCCCGGCGTACGCCGAGGAGCTGTTCGGTGTGCTCGCCGACCGCGGGCTGGTGGACCCCTCCGCGCAGCCGAGCTGGACCCGGATGTGGACCCCGCAGGACTGGGCGGCCGCCGGAATGGCCGCGGGCACGCCGTTCTCGGCGTCGCACACGCTGGCCCAGACCGGCCCGTTCCGGCCGCGCAACCTGGTCCGCGGTACGGCGAACGCGGTGCTCGCCGGGATCCCCCCGGTCCTGATCTCCGGGCGGCTGGCGGCCGAGCGGATCACCGGTCCGCGCCCGGCCGAGCACGCCGGGCGCGGGGCCGCCGCGCGCACGGGGCACTGACACGGGGCACTGAGGGCGGGTGCCGGGGGGCGTGGAATCATGCTCCCGACGATGCCCGACCAGCACACACGGACACGATGACGGCTCAGCCCTCGCCCCCGCTCCCCCGCCCGGCGGCACCCGAGACGGTGACGCCGGACCCCGGCGCGGGCGCGGTCGTGCCCCCGCCGCCCGCACCGGAGCCCGCGGGCCCCGGCCTGGTCGAGCGGCTCGGCTCGCCGCCGCGGGGCGTCCTGCTGCTGGGGCTGGCCGGGACCGTGCTGATGTTCCTCGGCTCGTTCGGCGGCGGCGGGATCCCGATGCGGGACCCGGTGATCGGCAACTCGGCGCTGTCGTTCTGGCGCTACGGCCACGGCGCGATGCTCGCGACGATCGTGATCTACGTCGGCCTGGTGCTGATGGTGTGGGCGTGGGTGCGGCTGGGCCGCGCCGTGCTCGCCCGGCGCGCCGGGGGCCGCGCGGTGCTGACGACGGCGGCGGTGTGGATGCTGCCGATGCTCGTCACGGCGCCGTTGTTCACCCGCGACCCCTACAGCTACCTCGCGCAGGGCGCGCTGCCGCTGGCCGGGTACGACCCGTACGTCGTCGGGCCGGACACCATGGGCGGGATCTTCACCGACAACGTCCACTTCTTCTGGCAGGACACCCCCGCCCCCTACGGCCCGCTGTTCATCCTGCTCGCGCAGGGCGTGGTCCTGCTGGTCGGCCAGAACGTGCTGCTCGGCGTCGTGCTGATGCGGCTGACCCTGGTCACCGGGCTGCTGCTGCTCGTGGCGGTGCTGCCCGCGCTGACCCGGCACCTCGGCGGGCGTCCCGCGGTCGCGCTGTGGCTGGCCGTGGCGAACCCGGTGATGGTCGTGCACATGGTCGGCGGGGTGCACAACGACCTGCTGGTCGTCGGCCTGCTGCCGCTGGCGGCGCTGCTGGCGCTGCGGCAGCGGTTCGTGTGGGCGATCGTCGTCGCGTCGCTGGCCATGGCGGTGAAGGCCTCGGCCGGGATCGTGCTGCCGTTCCTGGTGCTGGTGTGGGCCGCGACGCTGTCCGGCGGGTTCTGGTCGCGGCTGGTCCGGGCCGGGGTGCCGTCGGTGGCCGTGTTCGGCGTCGTGTTCGGCGGGGCCACCTGGCTCACCGGTCTCGGGCTGGGCTGGCTGCCCGCGCTCAGCGCCCCGTCGATGATCGTGAACTGGCTGTCGGTGCCGACCGCCGTCGGTCAGGCGACGGCGAGCGTGGCCGGGATGTTCGCCGGCGAGGTGAACACCCAGGCGTTCGTGGACACGTTCCGGTTCATCGGCGCGCTGGTGATGGGCCTGCTGATCGCCCTGCTGTGGTGGCGCGGCCGCGACGACCCGCGGGCCGCGGTGCGCAATGCCGCGATCGCCCTCGCGCTGGCCGCCGTGCTCTCCCCCACCACCCTGCCGTGGTACCTGAGCTGGGGGTTCTGCCTGCTCGCGATGACCCCGTGGAGCGCGCGCGGACTGCAGTGGGTGGTCGTCGGCTCGGTCTGGCTGATGATCGTGTACTTCCCCGACGGCGAGACCGCCCTCTACGTGCCGCACTACCTGCTGGTGTGTGCCCTGGCCGGTGTCCTGGCCGCGGTGTCGCTGCTCCGCCCGGACCCGCTGGGGCTGCGCCGGGGCGCCCCGGAGTCACCGTCGACCGCGCCCACCACCGATGCGGGCGTCCGCGGCTGAGCGGGCCGGGCGCGTCGAGCTCGACGCCGCCGGCCTGACCGACCCGCAGCTACGGGCCGCCTACGCGGCCTGCCGCGCGCTGCACGCCGAGCACGGGCGCACCTACTTCCTGGCGACCCGGCTGCTGCCCCCGGCGCGACGGGTCGACATCCACGCCCTCTACGGCTTCGCCCGCTTCGCCGACGAGATCGTCGACGACCCCGACGGCGCGGGCGGCGGGGACCCGCACACCCGGCTCGACGCGCTCGACGCCGAGCTGGCGGCCGCACTGGCGGGCGCCCCGCTGCCCGGCAGCAGGCCCGAGGTGCTCGCCGTCGCCGAGACCGCGCGCCGCCACGACCTCGACGCGTCGCTGTTCCGGGACTTCATGGTCTCGATGCGGATGGACCTCACCGTCACCGACTACGCCACCGACGACGAGCTGGCCGTCTACGTGCACGGCTCGGCCGCCGTGATCGGGCTGCAGACGCTGCCGGTGCTCGGGACGGTCGTCCCGCGGGCGGAGGCCGAGCCGCACGCCGCGCTGCTGGGCGTGGCGTTCCAGATCACGAACTTCCTGCGCGACGTCGGCGAGGACCTCGACCGCGGCCGCGTGTACCTGCCCGCCGACGAGCTCGCCGCGTTCGGCGTCGACCGGGGGCTGCTGGCCTGGAGCCGGCGCACCGGGCGCCCGGACCCGCGGATCCGCCGCGCCCTGGCCCACCTGGTCGCCCGGACCCGGGCCACCTACCGGCGGGCCGACCCCGGGATCCCGATGCTGGAGCCGGTGTCGCGGGCCTGCGTCGGCGCCGCCCGGGTGCTGTACGCGGAGATCCTCGACGAGATCGCCGACGCCGGCTACGACGTGCTGACCCACCGGGTCGCGGTGCCGAACCGGCGCCGGGCCGCCGTCGCGCTGCCCCGGCTCGGCCGGGCGCTGGCCGCCCGCGGGACCGAGCTGGCGCGCGAACGCGCCGGGCGTCCGTCCCGCGGGTGAGCCGGCGGAACCCTCAGAAGGCCATGGCCTGGGCGCGGCGCTTGATCTCCTTGTGCCGGCCCGCGCGCAGCGCGGTGATCGGAGCACCGGAGAGCGACTCCTCCTCGGTGAACAGCCAGCTCAGGATGGCGTCGTCGTCGTAGCCGCCGTCGCGGAGGACGACGATCGTGCCCGGCAACCCGCGCACGACACCGTCGTCGTCGAGCAGCGCGGTCGGGACGACGACGTCGTGCCCGTTCTTGAACGACAGGAGCTGACCGTCGCGGACGAGCTGGTGGACCCGGGAGACGGGGATCGACAGGCGGTCGGCCACCTCGGCGACGCTCAGCGTCTCCTCGGTGACCGCGGCGGGGAGGGACTCGTTCACAGCCGGACACTGTCCCACACCGTCCCGGACGGCGCCGACGCCCACCGGGCCGGCCCGCCCGCGGCCCCGACGCCGACCACCTGCGCGACCGCCGGGATCGCCCCCGGTAGCCTCACCCGCGATGAGCTCACCGTCCGGTCCGGCCGACCCCGGCATCCCGGGTGGGGCCGGGCGGCTCGCCGCCGACGGCCCCGGCGAGGTGCTGCTCGACGGCCGTTACCGGGTCGGCCCGGTGCTGGCCCGCGGCGGCATGTCGACGGTGCACCACGGCACCGACACCCGTCTCGAACGCGCCGTCGCGATCAAGGTGATGGACCCGCGGATGGCCGGGGACCACGCGTTCCGCACCCGGTTCGACCGGGAGGCGCGGCTGGCCGCCCGGATCGACCACCCGTGCGTCGTCGCCGTCTACGACCGGGGCACCGTCCCCGCGGGCCCGCTGGGCGAGGCCAGCCTGTTCGTCGTCATGGAGCTGGTCGACGGCGGCACCCTGCGCGACGTGCTGCGCGCCCGCGGGGCGCTCGGGCTCCCGGCCGCGGTGCGGGTGCTCGAACCGGTCCTCGCCGGTCTGGCCCGCGCGCACCGGCTCGGCATGGTGCACCGCGACGTGAAGCCGGAGAACGTACTGATCTCCTCCGGCGGCGAGGTGAAGGTGGCCGACTTCGGCCTGCTCACCGCGGCCGCCGAGGCCGGCGTCAGCCACGCCGGGATGATCCTCGGGACGATGGCCTACCTCTCCCCCGAGCAGGTCGTGTCCGGCCGCGCCGACGGCCGCAGCGACGTCTACGCCGCCGGGGTCGTGCTCTACGAGATGCTGACCGGGCAGCCGCCCTACACCGCCGACAACCCGCTGTCGGTGGCCTACCGCCACGTGAACGAGGACGTGCCGCCGCCGTCGGCGCTGGTCCCGGGGCTGCCGCCGGCCGTGGACGCGCTCGTCGCCCGGGCCACCTCGCGGGACCCCGAGCAGCGCCCGGTCGACGCGGAGCACTTCCGCCGCGAGCTGCTGGACACGGCCGACCGGCTGGGCCTGCCCCGGACCGCGACGCCGCGCCCGCCCGGCCCGCCCCCGCCCGACGACGGCGCCACCCTCCCCGCGGGCCCCCTGCGCCACCGGCCGCTCGACGCCGCCGCGCCGGGCCCCGGCGGCACCCGGGTGCAGTCGCGGGCCCGCGGCGCGCACGGCACCGCCGTCACCCCCGCCGGGCAGCCGGAGCCGATGACCCGCGAGGAGCTGGCCGGGCGCCGCCGTCGCGGCCGCCGGGTGTTCGCGCTGTGGATGGTGCTGCTCCTGCTGCTGGCCGCGCTGGCCGGGACGGGCGCCTGGTGGCTCGGGTCGGGCCGCTGGACCACGATGCCCGCGGTCACCGGCCTGGACCGCGAGCGGGCGACCGCACTCGTCGCCGAGTCCGACCTGACGCCCACGGTCACCGAACGGGCCGACGACGACGTGGCGCCCGACCTCGTCGCGCAGGTGGACCCGGCCCCGGAGACCCGGGTGCTGCGCGGGACCACGGTCACCCTGGTGGTGTCCACCGGCCGTCCCGCGGTGCCCGACGTGCCCGCGGGCAGCGCCGTGGCCACCGCGGAGGACGCCGTGCGCCGCGCCGGGCTGACCCCGGTGCGCTCGACGAGCGCCGAGGAGTTCAGCACCGAGGTCCCCGCCGGTGCGGTGATCCGCACCGACCCGCCCGCCGGGACCCGGCTCGCCGGTGGTGCCGCGGTCACCCTGGTGACCAGCCGGGGCGCCGAGCCGGCACCGCCGCCCCCGGCACCGACCGCCGAGCCCGCGGCGCCCACCTCCGTGCCGTTCGTGATCGGCATGCGGGCCGACGAGGCGGAGGCGCTGCTGCGTCAGGACGGCTTCGAGGTCGACATCGAGCGCAGCTTCCCCTTCGGTCGCCGCGACGGCCGCGTCGTCGGTCAGGACCCGGGGGCGGGCGGCGACGCCGAGCCCGGCGACACGATCACCCTGACCGTGCTCTGAGCCCGCGCCGCGGGTCGGAGCCGGCGCCCCGGCCGGATGGCGGTCCGGCCGGGACACCGGCGTTCGAGGGGCCTACAGCCCGAAACGGGTGCGCTCGGCGTCGCCGATCGCGGGCAGCTGCGCCCCGGCGACGGTGACCGCGAGGGCACCGGCGCGCACGGCGTAACGCGCGGCGTCCGGCAGGTCGTCCCCCGCGGCGAGCCGCACGGCGACGGCCGCCAGGAACGCGTCGCCCGACCCGGTGGTGTCCACCACATCGGCCCGCATCGCATCCACTGTGGACACAGTAGCCGCTCCCGCGTCGTGCACCTCGCAGCCCGCGGCCCCGCGTGTCACGACCGACCGGGGCACCGGGTGCCCGCCCAGCAGCGCGGCCTCGTGCTCGTTGACCACGAGCACGTCGGTGGCGGCGAGCAGCTCGGCGGGCACCGGGGCGTAGGGCGAGAGGTTCAGCACCACCGTGGTCCCGGCGGCTCGGGCGGCCCGGGCGGCGGCCAGCACCGTCGGGACACCGATCTCCAGGCACAGGGTCAGCACCGCGACGTCGTCGAAGGCGGGCAGGTCCCCCGGCTCCAGGGCGGCGTTGGCACCGGGCGAGACGACGATCGTGTTGTCGCCCGCGGCGTCGACGGTGATGACCGCGGTGCCGGTGGCCGCGCCGGTCCGCACCACGACCCGGTCGACGTCGGCACCGGCGGCGGCGACGGCGTCGCGGACGGTCCGGCCGTGGTCGTCGTCGCCGACCGCACCGACCATGCCCACGCCGACCCCCGCGGCGGCCCCGAGCCGGGCGGCGGCGACGGCCTGGTTGGCACCCTTGCCGCCGGGGCCCACGGTCAGGTCCGACCCGGCCACGGTCTCCCCCGGCCCCGGGAGGCGCTCGGTGCGCACCACCAGGTCGGCGTTGAGCGAGCCGACGACCAGCACCCGGCTCATCGGGCGTCCACCACGTCGTGCGCGGCGCCGGTCTCGGCGGCGGCCGGGCGCGGGATGAGCAGCGACAGCGCGAACGCTCCCGCGGTGCACGCGGCCCCGACCAGCATGCCCGCGGTGTAGCCGCCGACCCCGGTCTGCCCGGCCCCGCCGACGGCGACCTGCACCGCGGGCAGCACCACGAAGCTGATCCCGGCGCCGAGGTTGAACGCGCCGGCGTTGAGTCCGGGCAGCATGCCGGGCCGGTCGGCGGGCGAGAGCAGCACGCCCAGGCCGTTGAGCATGATGTTGGCGATGCCGGCGTAGGTGACGCCGAGCAACAGCGTCGCGACGACCAGCACCGCGAACGAGTGCACGCCCACGACCGCCAGCAGCGCGGTGGCGACGACGCTGCCGGCCAGCCCGAACCGCAGCACGGTGCGGTAGCCGAGCACCGGGGCCAGGCGACCGGCGAACGGCCCGACCAGCCAGCCGATCAGCGCGTAGGGGGCGAGCAGCGCGAGCGCGGTGAGGTCCGCACCGAGCCCGAACCCGGCCGCCGGGTTCTGCGCGATCGAGGCGACCAGACCGTTGACCACGGCGAACACGCCGGTCATGGTCAGCAGCGTGGTGCCGAGCGTGGCCCAGGTGGCGCGCCGGCGCAGGTCCTCGGGCGCGACGAGCGGCTGCGCGGTGCGGCCCTGCAGCCGCCAGAACACCACCGCGGCGACGACGGCGAGCAGCGCGTACCCGGCGACCCGGCCCCAGCGCGCGTCGGACAGCGCGGCGGCCTCGTCGAAGGCCAGCAGCAGCGCGCCGACCGCGGCGACGAGCGGGACGACCCCGCGCCAGTCCATCCGGGCGCCCTGCGAGGGGCGGGACTCCACCCCCCACACGGCGACGAGCACCAGCGCGACGACGGTGACCGCGGCGATGGCCCAGAAGATCGAGCGGAAGCCGTGGTGGGTGGCCAGCCAGCCGCCGAGCAGCGCGTCGAGACCGGCCACGCCGCCGTTCACGGCGGTGATCAGGCCGAGCACGATCCCGTAGCGGCGCGGGTCGGCGATCTCGCTGCGCAGCATGAGCAGGCAGACCGGGACGACCGGCCCGGTGATGCCCTGCAGGGCCCGACCGGTGAACAGCATCGGCACGCTGACGGCGAGGGCGGCGACGACGCTGCCGACCAGCATGACCGCGAGCATCACCAGCAGCACCCGCCGGCGCCCCGCGATGTCGGACAGCCGCGGCAGGAACAGCGAGAACATCGCCGCGAGGGTGAAGAACATCGTCTGGGACAGGCCGACGGTGGCGTCGTCGGTGCCCAGCTCGCGGGCCATGGTGACCAGTGCGGGGCTGAGCATCGAGGCGTTGAGCTGGAAGGCCACGCAGGCGGCCAGCACCGCCACGACGAGCGTGACGACCGGGCGACGGTCGGGGGTGGTCATGCGATCTGCTCCGTTGCAGCGAGGGCGGCGGCGTCGGCGGGGACGGTCGCGGCCGGGGTGGCGGGGTCGCCGATGGTGCGCAGCGCGTCCACGACGAGCTCCCAGAACCGGGTGTGGTCGAGCTCCAGCGCGGCGTGCGTGCGGCATCCCTGCGGGGCCGGTCCGCGCCGGTCGGCGACCGTCATCCCGGTGGTGTGCCGGCCCGCGGTCTCGACGACGATCGGCATCGGGAACGCCCGCACGATCGTCGGGTCGATGACGTGGGCGACGGCGCACGGGTCGTGCACCGGCGGGGCGTCGAAGCCCTGGACGTCGCGGTAGGTGGCGGCGAAGAAGTCCAGCAGCTCGTCGACGAAGCGCGCCGGGCCGGTCCCGACGGCGCGGATCGCGCGGCGCACCTCGGGACCGGCCAGCGCCTGGTGGGTCAGGTCGAGCCCGACCATGACCACCTCCCAGCCCGCCTCGAACACGATCGCGGCGGCCTCGGGGTCGATGGCGATGTTGAACTCGGCCACCGGGGTCCGGTTGCCGACGGCGACGCCGCCGCCCATCAGCACCACCCGCTTGACCCGGCCGACGATCTCGGGGGCGCGCCGGGCGGCGAGCGCGATGTTGGTCAGCCCGCCGGTGGGGACGAGGGTGACGGTGCCCGGCTCGTGGGCCAGCACGGTCTCCACGATGAGGTCCACGGCGTGGGTGTCCACCGCGGCGAACGCCGGCGCGGGCAGCTCCGGACCGTCCAGGCCGCTCTCGCCGTGGATGTCGGCGGCGACGGCGATCTCCCGCAGCAGCGGGCGGTCGGCACCGGCCGCGAACGGCACGCCGGTGATCCCGGCCAGGGTCGCGACCGAGAGCGCGTTGCGGGTCACCTTGTCCAGCGTCTGGTTCCCGACGACCGTGGTGACGGCGAGCAGCTCGATCCGCGGGTCGCCGTGGGCGAGCAGCAGCGCGATCGCGTCGTCGTGGCCCGGATCGCAGTCCAGGACGATCTTCTCGGTCATCTCCGGTGTCCCACTTCGTCGTCGCGGTCGTCCGGGGGCTCCGGACGTGTCGACTGTGACTGGTCAAGCGCATGACGTCAAGCGCTTGATGTGCGGCGCGTCCGGGTAGGCTCGCCGGATGGCAGGACCGGTGGGCCGGCGGGTGACCGCGGCGATGGTGGCCCGGCGGGCGGGGACGAGCGTGTCCACCGTGTCGCTGGTGGTGAACGGCAAGTCGCGCGGACGGGTGTCCGCGGTGATCACCGAGCGGGTCCGGGCGGCGGTCGACGAGCTGGGCTACGTGGTCGACCACGCGGCGAGCTCGCTCGCCCGCGGGACCACCGACCTCGTCGTGCTGCTCGCCCCCGACCTCCCCAACCCCTACTTCGGGCGGGTCACCACCGGGATCCGGGAGGCGCTGGGCAGCAGGCACCAGCTGATGCTGTCGGTGATCGAGGGCGGCGAACAGCCCGGTGCCGACGACGTCCGCCGGGTCGCGGCGTTCCGCCCGGCCGGGCTGCTGGTGCACGCGCCGTCGCCGACGTTCCTCGACGACCTCGAACCGGGCGGCCCGCCACTGGTGCTGATGGACGCCCCCGGCTTCGAGGGCCGCGCGGCCACGGTGACCTTCGACCTGGAGCCGGGCGTGCGCGCGCTGGTCGCGCACCTCGCCGAGGCCGGGCACACGGTCCTCGCCTACCTGGAGGGCTCGACGCCCTCGGCCACCTTCACCGTGCGCCGTGAGCTGCTCGCCCGGGTCGCCGCCGAGCACGGCCTGCGGGTCCTCGACGACGGCACCCGGGCCGGGCTGACTCTCGACGCCGCCGCCGACGTCGGCACCGAGGCGCTGCCGCGCTGGCGGGCGGCCGGGGCCACCGCGGTCGTCGCGGCGGCGGACACGATGGCCTACGGCGTGCTGGCCGCCGCGCACCGGCTCGGGCTGGCCGTGCCGGGGGACATCGCCGTCGCCGGGTTCGACGACCTGCCGTACTCGCAGGTGACGGCGCCGTCGCTGACGAGTGTGGCGCTGCCGGCGGAGGAGCTCGGCCGGGCCGCGGCCCAGCGGCTGGCCGCCGTGCTCGCCGGGGACGGCGACGGCGCCGCCGCTCCCCTGCTGCCCTCACGCCTGGCGGCCCGGGCCAGCACCGGGGCCTGAGGCACACCACCGGGGCGGCTCCGGGTGGAGCCGCCCCGGGACGGACGGGTCAGCCGCGCAGCATCTCCGCGACGAGGAACGCCAGCTCCAGGCTCTGCTGGGTGTTCAGCCGCGGGTCGCAGGCGGTCTCGTACCGGCCGGCGAGGTCGGTGTCGGAGATCCGCTGCGCACCGCCGAGGCACTCGGTGACGTCCTCGCCGGTGACCTCGACGTGGATGCCGCCGGGGTGCGTGCCGAGCGAGCGGTGCACCTCGAAGAAGCCCTGCACCTCGTCGACGATCCGGTCGAAGTGCCGGGTCTTGTAGCCGGTCGAGGCCTCGTGGGTGTTGCCGTGCATCGGGTCGCACTGCCAGATGACCTTGTGCCCGGAGGCGGTCACCTTCTCGACGATCGCCGGGAGCACGTCGCGGACCTTGTCGTTGCCCATCCGGGAGATCAGCGACAGCCGGCCCGGGCGGTTGTGCGGGTCGAGCCGCTCGACGTACTCGACGGCCTGGTCGGGCGTCGTCGTCGGGCCGATCTTCATGCCGATCGGGTTGGCCAGCAGCTCCGCGAACGCGACGTGCGCGCCGTCGAGCTGACGGGTCCGCTCCCCGATCCACAGGAAGTGCGTGGACAGGTCGTAGAGCTTCGGCGACTCACCGCCGGTGGGGTCGCGCTCCAGGTCCAGGCGCAGCATGGCGCGCTCGTAGTCGAGCAGCAGCGCCTCGTGGCTGGCGTAGAACTCGACCTGGTGCAGGTTGTGGTCGCGCACCCCGCAGGCGTCCATGAAGCGGACCGCGCGGTCGATCTCGGCGGCGACGGCCTCGTAGCGCACGCCCGCGGCGGAGGTGCGGACGAAGTCCTTGTTCCAGTCGTGCACCTTGGACAGGTCGGCCAGCCCGGTCGCGGTCAGGCCGCGGACCAGGTTCATCGCCGCCGAGGCGTTCGCGTAGGCGCGGACCATCCGCGACGGGTCCGGGATCCGGCCCTGCGCGTCCGGGGCGAGCCCGTTGACGATGTCCCCGCGGTAGGACGGCAGCCCGCTCGCGTCGGTCGGGGAGCTGCGCGGCTTGGCGTACTGCCCGGCGATCCGGCCGACCTTGACCACCGGCATCGAGGCGCCGTAGGTCAGGACGACGGCCATCTGCAGCAGCGTGCGGATCGTCGCCCGGATGTGCGGCTCGGTGTTGTCGACGAAGGTCTCGGCGCAGTCGCCGCCCTGCAGCAGGAAGGCCTCACCGTTCGCGACGTCGGCGAGCCGCGACTGCAGCCGGTCGACCTCCGGCGGCAGCACCACCGGCGGGACGGACTCGAGGACCTTCCGCACGTCGCCCACCTGCGACGGGTCGGGCCACTCGGGCTGCTGGGCGGCAGGGCGGGAGAGCGCGTCGTCCAGGGCGGAGCGCAGGTCCGCGGGCAGCGGCGGCAGCTCCGGGAGGACGTCGATCGGCGCGTCGACGGACCAGTTCACACGGCCCAGCCTAGGCCGCGGCCGATCCCTACCGGGGCGCGGCCCCCGTCGCGAGGGTCTCGGCGATCACTTCCCAGCGCCGCAGGTTGTGCCGGGCGTCGGCGAGCGCGTCGTGCGCCTCGGCGGGCGGCGGGGGCAGCGCCGGGCGACCCGCGTCCTCCCACCGCTGGCGCAGCTCGCGGGTGAAGCGCGGGATCGGCCGCGGCAGCGCGGGCATCGCACCCCACAGCTGGCACAGCGCCACGTGGTCGTAGGCGGCGATCCAGGCCCACAGCTCGACGTCGCCGGGGGCGCCGGTGCAGAAGTCGAGGATCTCCTCGCGCATCCGGGCCCGCGACATCCAGGCCCGGTCGCTGGGCGAGGGCAGCTTGGGCAGCACGTTGGCCCGCACCCACTTGCCGGCCCGGTCCGGGTCGAACTCGGTGGACACGGCATAGAACTCGCGGCCGTCCTCGCCGACGATCCCGATCGACACCAGGTCGATCGTCGTGCCGTCCTCGATGAACTCGGTGTCGTAGAAGAAGCGCATGGTGCCGTCCTGTCTACCGGAGTCGATCAGGAGGCGCGGGAGTCGGGCACGTTCGCGTCCGGCCGCTGCGGGGCGGGACGCGACGGCGCGGGCGGTGGCGCACCGGCCGCGGCCTTCTCCTTGACCGACGCCGCGTAGAGGTCGACGTAGGTCTGCCCGGACAGCTCCATCAGCGAGTACATGATCTCGTCGGTCATGGAGCGCTCGATGAACCGGTCCCCGGCCATGCCCTCGTACCGGGAGAAGTCCAGCGGCTCGCCGATCACGATCTTCACCTTGCGCGGGCGCCACATCTTGGAGCCGATGGGGTTGACCTTGTCGGTGCCCACCATGGCGACCGGGATGACCGGCACCCCGGCCTCCAGGGCCATCCGGGCGACGCCGGTCTTGCCCTTGTAGAGCCGCCCGTCGGGCGAGCGGGTGCCCTCCGGATAGATCCCGAGCAGCTTGCCCTCGTTCAGCAGCCGGACCGCGGTGTCCATCGCGGCGCGCGCCGCGGACCCACCGGAACGGTCCACCGGGACCTGCCCGACGCCGGTGAAGAACTGCTTCTTGAACCAGCCGCGGATCCCGGGCTCGGTGAAGTACTCGCGCTTGGCGAGGAAGGTCACCCGGCGCGGCAGCATCAACGGCAGGAAGAAGGAGTCGGCCACCGCGAGGTGGTTGCTGGCGAGGATCGCGCCGGCACCACCGGGCACGTTCTCGGCACCACGCACCTCCGGCCGGCAGAACAGCCTCATCAACGGGCCGAGCAGCACGAACTTGGACCACCAGTACAGCACCCTGCGCTGCCTCCCTACCGACTTCGGCGACAGCCTACGGAGCGTCGACACCTCCTCACAACGGGGCGGTGGTCACCGGGGTCGGGCGGTCCCCGCGCGGGTCCGTGGGCGGTGTCGGCCGGGACACGGGCCGTGACAGGATGGAGCCGCCGCGAGCGGGGAGGGACGGACCGGTATGAGCTCCGCAGACCCCTCGCGCGACCGCGAGGACCGGCCCGACGACTTCGACGCGATCGTCGCCGCCTGGCGCGACGAGGGCTCGGTCCCGGACTGGCCCGCCGAGCCCGTGGAGCGCACCGACCGTACGGACCGCGGCGACGCCGGTGACGTCGCGGGCGCGGCGGGCGGCGCCGACCGGCCCGCGCACCGGCCGGGCCCGGCCGCCCCGCACCCGGGCACCGGCACGGGTGCCGACCCGGACGACCACTACCACCCGCCGGAACCGCCGCCGCTGCCACGGCCGGGACCACCGGCCGTCGTGGGTGGCGGGCTGATCGGGTTGGGGCTGCTGCTGTGCATCGCGCCGGGCCTGATCGGCGTCGGCGGGACCTGGCCGCTGCCGCTGGGACTGGTGCTCATCGCGGCCGGCCTGGGCTGGCTGCTGCTGCGCCTGTGGAGCCCCGACTCCGACGAGGGCCCCGACCCCTGGGACGACGGCTCGCGGCTGTAGCGCGCTCAGCGCCGGGCGCCGGTCCGCAGGCTCTCGCGGGCCAGCGTCGCCGCGCCCACGACGGCGGCGGCCGCGCCGAGCTGCGCGGTCCGGATCCGGGCCAGCGGCCGGTTGCCCGCCCCGGTGAGGATGCGGGCGTAGTGCTCGCGGGCGGCGTCGAGGAACAGCGGTGCCGACGCCGACACCCCGCCCGCGATCACCACGAGGTCCGGGTCGAAGACGTCCGCGACGAGCGAGAGCCCCTCCCCCAGCCAGCGCCCCATGTCGTCGACGGCGGCGCGGGCGACCGGGTCCCCCTCACGGGCGGCCGCGGCGACCCGCTTGCCGGTGACCCGCCCCGGGTCGACGGCGGCCTCACGGGCCAGCCCGGACGGGCCCGGCACGGCGCCGCCCGAGAGCATCTCCAGCGCGGTGGCACCGAGTGCGGTCCCGCTGCAGTAGCGCTCCCAGCAGCCGCGCTTGCCGCACGGGCAGGCCCGCCCGTCCGGGACGACCCGCAGGTGCCCCAGCTCGGGTGCGACGCCGTGCGCGCCGCGGAACAGCTCGCCGTCGAGCAGCAGGGCGCCGCCGATCCCGGTGCCCAGCGCGATCACCAGTGCCACCGAGGCACCGGCCGCGGCGCCGTAGCGCCGCTCGGCGAGCGCGGCGGAGTTCGCGTCGTGCTCCACGACGACCGGGATCCCGCCGAGCCGGGCGCCGATCCGCTCGGCGACCGGGGCGTCGCGCCAGGACAGGTGCGGCGCGTAGCGGACCAGCCCGCGGGGGGCGTCGACGAACCCGGCGAGCGCGAGCCCGACGGCGGCGACGGTGTGCCGGCGTCGCAGCTCGTCGACCGCACCGGCGATGGCTGCCTCCAACGCGTCGTCGGTGCGCGGGGTCGGTGCGGAGGCGGTGTCGAGGATCCCGCCCTCGGCATCGACGACACCCGCGCGCACGCTGGTGCCCCCGACGTCCACCCCGATGGTGCGGACGTCGGACATCCGGGGGCTCATGTCCGGTGCACCACGATCCGCTGCACGGAGCGTCCGCCGCCGTGCGGGCGGCGGGGCTCCTGGCGCGCGGGCGGGGCGGCCTCCTCCAGCACCGCGACGAGCACGGCGAGCAGCCCGCCGGCGTGGTCGGCGAGCCGGGTGACCAGCTCCGACCGCTCCCCCCGCACGACGGCGATCAGCGCGCACACCGGGCAGGCGGTGCAGGAGCCCGCGTCGCCGGGGCCGGGGTCGCTCCCGGCGGCCCGCAGCGAGTCCGACATCGTCTCGGTGGCCGCGCGCAGCCGGTCGAGCAGCGCCATCGCGGTGACCCGGAGGTCCTCCGGGATGCCGCTGTGATCGCCGCAGTGGGTGCCGCACCGCGTGTCACGGCCGCTCACGAGGTCATCCAGGTGCCCGGGTCGGGCACGAAGGAGATCACCAGGCGGGCGTCGGAGCCGCGGCCCTCCAGCCGGGCACCGGTGGCCTCGCAGCGGCGCAGGACCGACGGCAGCGAGACCACGCGCCGGGAGAACCCGATGCCGACGACCATGTCGTCGCCGACCCGGGCGAGGTCCAGCGGGGCGTCCTGGGCGCCGGGCAGCGCCACATCGAGCTCGAACTCGGTGTCGGCGGAGACGCCGTGGCCTGCGGTGCGGCGCAGCTCCATCAGCGGCCGCGGCGGAGCGCCGTCGGCGGTGCCCGCGGGGTCGTCGTCGCCGTAGACCGACAGGGCCAGCTCGCGCAGCGCACCGACGCCGGTCGGCTCGGCGGCGGTGTAGCGGACCGCGGTCACCGGTACGTCCGCACCGAGCTCGCCCAGCTCGGCGAGCACGGACTGCTGCTCGGTGGCGCGTTCGCGCAGCCAGCGCGCCGCGGGCCCGCGCAGCGACGGCGGCGGGCCGGGCATCACCCGGTTCGCCAGCAGCCCGTCGACCCGCAGCTCGTGCAGGGCGAGCGCGGTCAGCGTCCGGCGGGTCTCGGCCGCGACGACCCGCTCCGGGGTCAGCACCAGCCGGATCGAGGTGCGGGAGCGGTCGGCGAGCAGGCCGCGCAGCCCGCGCAGCTGCTCGGCCAGCACGCCGAGCGCGTCGATCGTGCGGTCCCAGCCCGCGCCGTCGGCCTTGGCCCCGGCGAGCCCGGCGACCAGGCCGCGCACGGCGCGGCGGTGCGCGGGGAACAGCCGCTCCAGGTAGCCCGACAGCGCCTCGGGCAGGGTGAGCAGCCGCAGCGTCTCCGCGGTCGGCCCGCAGTCGACGACGACGACGTCGAAGCGGCCCGAGTCGGCGTAGCGCTGCACCTCGACCAGCGCGAGGAGGTCCTCGACGCCGGGCAGCACGGTCAGCTCGTCGGCGACGAGTTCGTCCACACCGGCCCCGGCGAGCATCGTGCGCAGGTGCCCCTGCAGGTCGCCCCAGGCGCCCTCGAGCAGGTGCCGGGCCTCGATGTGGGCACCCCACAGGTTCTCGGTGACCTCGGCGGGCTCGGCGCCCAGCTCGGCGTCCAGCGCGTCGCCGAGGGAGTGCGCCGGGTCGGTGGACACGACCAGCGCGGACCGGCCGGTCCCGGCCACGTGCGCGGCCGTCGCGGCGGCCAGGGTCGTCTTGCCGACCCCGCCCTTGCCGGTGAAGAGCACGACGCGCACAGCGCGGAGCCTAACGATCGCGTCCGGGTCGCCGCCGACCGGCTCAGCCCTTCTCGACGCGGCGCTTGAGGCCCTTCAACGCGGCGTCGATGATCACTTTCTCCGCCTTGCGACGGAGCATCCCGATCATCGGGAAGTTGACCTCGACGCTGAGCTCGTAGGTGACGGTGGTGCCGCCGGCGTCGCCGACCAGCCGGTACGCGCCGTCCTGGGCGCGCTGGATGCCGCCCTTGACCAGCGTCCAGGACACCGAGCGGTCGTCGGCGGCCCAGTCGTAGTCGAGGGTGTAGGTGTCCTTGATGGCCCCGGCGTCCATCGCGAAGCGGACCTGGCGGGCGCGACCGTCGGCACCGGCGTCGAGGATCTCGACGCTGGTGATCTGGTCGGTCCACTCGGGGTAGGACGCGAAGTCCGCGATCACCGCCATGACCCGCTCCGGCGGGGCGTCGATGTGGATCGAGGACGAGGTCGCGTCGGCCATGGCGGGAGGCTATCCGGTGGTCAGAACCGGAGCACGTAGGGCGTGCCGTGCGCGCGGAAGTGTCCGGCGTTGACGCACTCGGTGCGGCCGATCCGCGCGCGACGGTGCAGCGGCTGGTGCACGTGACCGAACAGGGCGTGCGACGGCTGCTCGGCCCGGATCCGCGCGGCCAGCGGGGCGCTGGCGATCTCGGCGCGGCGGGTGACGACGTCGTAGGTCAGGCCCGCGTGCGCCGGCGGGACGTGGGTGCACAGCACGTCGGCCGGGCCGAGCGCGTCCAGGCGCGCGGTCCAGTCCTCGTGGGTCACGAAGTGCGGCCGCCAGGGGCCGGTACGGCGCGGATCGATCCCGGGCGGCAGCGGCACCCCGCCGAGGAAGCCGAACCGGCGACCGCCGATCTCGACCACCCGTCCGTCGGCGCGGGTGACGCCGTCGGTGTCGGGCCAGGCGTCGGGGACGTCGACGTTGCCCGGGATCGCCCAGACCGGTACCCCGAGCCCGCCCAGCACCCCGAAGACCTCGGCGTACTGCGCGGCGACGGCCTCGGCGACGGCGGCGGCCGGGTCGGTGAACCGGGCCCAGGAGCGCTCCAGCAGGCCCAGCATCTGCGCGCGCGGCGCCCCGATCCGGCGCATCCGGCCGAACTCCGCGGCCACCTCGGGCCCGAGCAGCCGGGAGATGATCCCGTTGGTCGGGTCGCGGTAGTCGATGAACTCCAGCAGGTCGCCGAGTACCAGCACCCCGTCGGCGCCCTCGGCGGCGCGGGCGAGCGGGACGGTGGCGCCGTGGACGTCGGTGACGACGTGCAGCCGCACGCTCAGGCCGTCCGGTCCGGCCGGAACGCCGACGGCGCGACGCCCGCCGGGCGCCCGTCCTCCAGGCGCCGTTTGAGCGCGAAGGCGTGCGCCTTGAACGCTCGGTGCCGCCGGTCGGACTCCGCGCGCAGCCACCGGCGGCGCCGCAGCCGGCCACCGGGCGGCGGGCCGTCCGGGTCCGCGCGCAGGAAGAAGTGCAGGACGGTGCCGTCGCCCTCCGGCTCGCACCAGACCTCCATGGTCCCGACGAGCGCGCCGGTCACGGTCCAGCGCAGCCCGGCCGGCCCGCGGTCGTGCGCGACCTCGGGGCGCAGGTCGGGCCAGTACGACGGCCACCGGGCCGGGTCGGCGAACTCCGCCGCGACCCGCTCGCGGGGCACGGCCAGGAAGGTCTCGTCGATCACGTCGATCGCGGGCACCCGGTCAGCGTGCCACCCCGTGCGACGGCGCCGGTCACGGGTACCGTCGCGGCCCGGACCGGACCGGCGGCACCACCGACCGATCCGTTATGTCCGAATCGATGTACGTGGACCCTACTCTCCGGTAGGTTCTGCTCCGAGGTGTCACCGCAGCCGTCGCGGTGACCGCGTTCAGCCTGTCGAGGCCGCCAGGAGGTCGATCCCCGTGCGTGAGTACAGCGTTCCCGCCGCGGTGTCCGTGGGAGACGAGGAATCGCTCTCGGACGCCGTGTTCGACAACGCCACGCAGCACCCGTCGGACGTGCTCTACCGCCGCAAGGGCGCGGACGGGAGCTGGTCGGAGGTGACCGCGGCCGAGTTCGGTGAGCAGGTCACCCGGATCGCCGCCGGGCTGGTCGCCGCGGGTGTGCAGGCCGGGGACCGGGTCGCACTGCTGTCGCGGACCCGGTACGAGTGGACCCTGTTCGACTACGCGATCCTCGCCGCGGGCGGGGTCACCGTGCCGATCTACGAGACGTCGTCGCCGGACCAGATCTCGTGGATCGTGTCCGACTCCGGCGCCGTCGGGATCGTCGTGGAGACCGCCGAGCACGCCGCGTCGGTGGAGAAGGTCCGCGGGGACCTGCCCGAGCTGCGCACCGTCTGGCAGATCGAGCCGGCCGCGTCGGCCCCGGACGCCCCCTCGGCGGTCGAGCAGCTGCGCGGCCTCGGCGCGGACACCCCCGACGACGTGGTGCACGAACGTCGCGGCGGGGTGCGCGCCGACGACCTGTGCACCCTGATCTACACCTCGGGCACCACCGGTCGTCCCAAGGGCTGCGAGCTGACCCACCGCAACCTGATCGCCGAGATCCGCACGATCGCCGCGACGATCCCGCACCTGTTCGAGCCCGGGGACTCGGTGCTGCTGTTCCTGCCGCTCGCGCACGTGTTCGGCAAGGCCATCCAGT
>JAESFO010000637.1_pt1 | contig 18689 bp, 21 predicted proteins | sample 9269421 | NCBI WGS metagenome assembly JAESFO01 (sample SAMN14502839, study PRJNA617101) | algae metagenome | isolation source: Nostoc desertorum CM1-VF14 and co-occurring heterotrophs from rocky... | place: USA: Clark Mountains, San Bernardino, California | collected 2000-06-05 | reverse complement strand
CACGTAGACGCCCGTGGCCAGGGCGATGACCAGCACGAGCGCGCCGATCCCGAGGTTGCGACCGAGCCCGCTCGAGGTGCGTGCGGAGCTGATCCCCGCCGCCTGCAGCCGGGCCTGCGCAGCCTGCCGGCGCTCGCGCTCACTCTGTCCCATCAGTGCTCCTCCGTCGCGTCCGCCGGCGCCCGCCGGTCGTGGTCGTGTGCCGCGGCCCGGTCCTCGCGCCCGTCGAGGGAGAACAGCGTCCGCGGGCGCACCACCAGGTACACCGCGGCCGTGAGGAAGGCGAGGTCGCGCAGCAGGGCCAGGCCGTAGCCGGTGTCGTCGGGGTCGACCGGCCCGCCACCGCCGAAGCAGCCGCAGTCGATCGCCAGCCCGCGCGCCCACGCCTGCACCAGCCCCGCGACGAACGCGAGCAGCAGCACGGTGCCCACCACCGCGGCGAGCCGGGTGGCGAGGCCCGCGAGCAGCAGCAGGCCGAGTGCGATCTCCAGCGGCGGCAGCAGGGTCGCGACCGGCACGACGAGCGCGTCCGGCAGCACCCGGTAGGCGGCGACGGCGACGGCCGTGGTGAACGGCTCGGACAGCTTCACCGCCCCCGACACCAGCCAGACCGCGGCCAGCCCCAGCCGCAGCACGGTGCCCAGCACGTCGAGCGGGCGGCCTGCGGTCACGACCGGGGAGCCTAGCGAGCCCGCCGGTTCAGAACTCCTCGCGGGCGGACTCCTGCTCCAGCAGCGCGTCGAGATCGGTCAGCCGCTTCATCGTGGCGACGGCGCGGGCGGTGCGGTTGTTGCCCGCCAGCATCTCCTCGTGGCGGTGCACGAACTGCCAGTAGCCCGCGGTGAAGGGGCAGGCCTTCTCCCCCACCCGCACCTTCGGGTCGAACGCGCAGCCCGAGCACAGGTCGGTCATCCGGTCGATGTAGGCGCCGCCGGAGGCGTAGGGCTTGGTGGCCATCCGGCCGCCGTCGGCGTGCTGGCTCATCCCGATCACGTTGGCGGGCATCACCCAGGCGAACCCGTCGACGAACGCCGTCGCGAACCAGTCGTTGAGCTCCGCCGGCCGGTAGCCACGCTGCATGGCGTGGTTGCCGAGGATCATCAGGCGCGGGATGTGGTGGGTCCAGCCGCGGTCGCGGACCCCGCCCAGGGCGTGCGACAGGCAGTTCGCGGTGACGGCGTCGGCGTCCAGGTCGGTCCACCAGTCCGGCAGCGGGGTGCGGGCCCGCAGGTGGTTGCGACGCGTGTAGCCACGCCCGAAGCGCCAGTACAGCTGCCAGACGTACTCCCGCCAGCCGAGGATCTGCCGGACGAACCCCTCGACGCTGGACAGCCGGGCGTCCCCGTCGTGGTAGGCCTGCTCGGCGGCGTGCACCGCCTCCAGCGGGTGCAGCGCGCCCAGGTTCATCGGCACCGACAGCAGCGAGTGCGCCATGGCCCAGTCCTGCTCCAGCACCGCGTCCTCGTACGGGCCGAAGGTGTCGAGGCGGTGCCGGACGAAGTGCCGCAGCGCCCGGGTGGCCTCCTCGTGGGTGACGGCGAAGCGGCGCGGCCCGTCGTTGCCGACCGTGGGGTACCCGGCCGCGTCGAGGTCGGCGCGGACCTGCTCGTCGATCCCGTCCTCGCGGGGCTTCCAGGGCGCCTCCACCTCCAGGCGCTCGGCGCCCTTCGGCGGGGACTCGCGGTTGTCGTGGTCGTAGTTCCACTTCCCGCCGACGGGCTTCTCGCCGTCCATGAGCACGGAGAACCGCTCGCGCTGGGCGCGGTAGAACTCCTCCATCCGGAAGGTCTCGCGGTCGCCGGCCCAGTCGTCGAACTCGTCCTTGCCCAGCGCGAAGGTCGGGGTGGGCCGGACCTCGGTGACCAGACCCTCCTTCACGAACCGGCGCACCATGTCCGAGGCCGGGAACGACGTGGGCTGGTGCACCACCACCGGGCGGCCGACCTGCTCCAGCGCCTCGCGGTAGGTGTCGGTGCGCAGGTAGGTGGCCCGGTCGCCGAGCTGCTCGGCGAGGTGGCGCATCCCGGACAGCACCAGGTGCAGCTTCTGGCGGTGGTGGCGCCGCCGGCCCAGCGCCCGGGTGGACTCGACGATCACGATCTCGCGGTCGGCGAACTCCTCGGTGTCCCACACGTGGGGGCCGAGCTGGTCGGCGAACAGCCAGAGCGGAGCCGTGTCATCGGACGACATCGACCCAGTGTCGGGGTGGTCGCACAGCGCCGCGCGGCGAGCGCGGCCGACCTATCGTTGCAGACGTGAACGATCCGGAGCTGGAGGCGGAGCTCGCCGACCACAGCCACGACCACTCCCACCGTGACGTCTCCGGCGGCTGGCTGCGCGCGGCCACCTTCGGTGCGATGGACGGCCTGGTCACCACGATCGCACTGATCGCGGGCGTCGGGGGCGGCGGGGCGGGCCGTGACGTCATCGTGCTCAGCGGGCTCGCGGGTGTCGTCGCGGGGGCGTTCTCGATGGCGCTCGGCGAGTTCGCCTCGGTCGGCACCCAGAACGACGCGCTCGACGCCGAGGCGGCCGTCGAGCGCCGTGAGCTGGCCCAGCACCCCCGCGCCGAGCAGCACGAGCTGGCCGCCCGGTTCCGGGAGATGGGCCTGTCCGAGCAGACCGCCGACGCCGTGTCCCGGGAGGTGCACCGCGACCCCGAGCTGGCGCTGCGGATGCACATCAGCCAGGAGCTGGGCGTGAGCCTGGACGACAAGCCGTCGCCGTGGGTGGCGGCGGTGTCGTCGTTCGCCGCGTTCGCGGTCGGCGGGCTGATCCCGCTGATCACGTTCCTGCTCGGCTACGGCTCGCTCGCGCTCGGCCTCGCCGTCGGCGGCGTCGGCCTGCTCGCCGCGGGGGCGCTGACCTCGCGGTTCACCTCCCGGTCGTGGTGGTCGGCGGCGCTGCGCCAGCTGGCGTTCGGCGCCATCGCCGCCGGCGCCACGTACCTGGTCGGCATGCTGATCGGCGTCAGCGCCGCCTGAGGGTCAGTCCTCCACACTGATCACCCGGGCCGGGCACACGTGCTCGGCCTCCTTCACCGCGTCCCGGTCGCCCTCGGCGGGCGAGTCGGTCAGCAGCTCGACGATCCCGTCGTCGTCCTGGTCGAAGACGTCGGGCGCGGTCACGACACACTGGCCGGCCCCGATGCACAGTTCCTTGTCCACGATCACGCGCATGGTCATCAGAATGCCACCGGCAGCGCGTGCACGCCGTAGACGGCCATGTCGTCGCGGAACGGGATCTCCGAGTCCGGCACGGTGACCCGCAGTCCCGGGAAGCGCCGCAGCAGCGCCGGGTAGGCGATCTGCAGCTCGAGGCGGGCCAGTGGCTGCCCCAGGCACTGGTGCACCCCGAACCCGAACGCGACGTGCCGGTTCGTCCCGCGGGTCACGTCGACCTCGTCGGGGTGCGGCCACTGGCGGGGGTCGCGGTTGGCGGCCTCGGCGGCGAGCACGACGCCCTCCCCCGCGCGGATCGTGACCCCGCCGATCTCCAGGTCCTCGGTCGCGACCCGGCGGCGGCCGACGTGGGTCACGGTCAGGACCCGCAGCAGCTCCTCGACCGCGGCGCGGACCTGCGCGGCGTCGCCGTCGCGGACGACGGCGAGCTGGTCGGGATGGTGCAGCAGGGTCAGCGTGCCGAGCGCGATCATGTTCGCCGTCGTCTCGTGCCCGGCGACGAGCAGCAGCAGCGCCGAGGCACTCGCCTCGTCGACGGTGAGGTCCCCGGCCGCGACCCGGGCGGCCATCCCGCCGAGCACGTCGTCGCGCGGCTCGTCCAGCCGCTCCCGGACGAGGCCGGCGAGGTAGTCCTGCAGCGCGTCCGACGCCGCGGCCGACGCCTCCGCGCCCGAGGTCAGGTCGACCATGATCCGGCTCTGCGCCTCGAAGAACGCGTGGTCGGCGTAGGGGACCCCGAGCAGGTGGCAGATCACCAGCGACGGCAGCGGCAGCGCGAACGCCTGCACCAGGTCGGTCGGGTTCTCCCCCGCTTCCATGGCGTCCAGCAGCGCGGTGACGGTCTGCTCGACCAGCGGCCGGAGGCGCTCGATACGGCGCACGGTGAACTCACCGATGAGCATCCGCCGGTGCCGGGCGTGCTCGGGGCCGTCCATCATGATGAAGCTGCGCCGGCGCCCCCGGGAGCGCACGCGGCGCGACCGCGACGCGGCCGGGTAGCCGTCGCGGTCGGCATCGGCGGACAGCCGCTCGTCGGCGAGCGCGGCGCGGACGTCGTCGTAGCGGGTGACGAGCCACGGCGTACTGCCGTCCCAGATCCTGACGCGGGCGACCCCCGGCTCGGCGGGGCGCTCGTCGTCCCGGATGCGGGCGAGCTCGACGGGCGGGTCGAAGGGGCACCCGCGCGTCATCGGGTAGGTGGGCACGCGGTCGGTCACGGCGGTCATCGGCATCACTCCCACCAAGGATGTTAGCAATGCACAGTTTCATTGCGCAACGATCTGCGCCGAGTGCAGAGACAGGAACGACCCCGTCCCGGGATCGGGACGGGGCCGCTGGGCGGTGGAGGTGCCGGGAATCGAACCCGGGTCCTCCGTCGGTTCACGAGGGCTTCTCCGTGCGCAGTCCGCTCTGTCTCTACTCGGATCCACCGGTCACGCGAACAAGCCGGTGTGACGATCCCAGCCGCTGTTGGATGTCCCCTGCGATTCCGCGGCCGAACCGCAGGGTGAGTCCCCTGAATGATGTCGGGAACCGGAGCGGGGACGCCTCCGGCCCGACAGCCCCTACCTGAAAATCAGGCAGCGAGCGCGTAAGCGCTCTGGGCAGTGCGACTGTTGTCGGCACTTATTTTTTTGCGACGCATGGTTAACGAGATCATCGTCGCCTTCCTCGGCACGCTTCACCTCGATCAACGATCGGAGTCGAAACCGTTCACCCCCTGGTCGGGTCCCGGAGGACCCGCAGTCCACCTGCACTCCGCACGGATGTACCCGGGCGGACGCACAGCATAACGCCCCACGCCCGCCCGATCATCCCGGTTCCCGGTGGCGTCTCATCCCGCCGCGACGTCGTAGGTGTGCCCCGCGGCCCGCAGCCGGTCGACCAGCACGTCACCCAGCGCGGTGGCCGGGGTGAGGCAGCCCGCACGGTCGGGCAGCGCGGACCCGCCCAGGGCCAGTGCGAGGCCCGCCTCGCCGAACATGACCGCGGTGGCCCCGTAGCCGGGGTCGCCGGGGCCGGAGACCCGCACCCGGTAGCGACGTCCGGACTCGGTCTCGGCACGCACGTCCATCCGGAACCAGCCGCGCTCGCGGGTCCGCTCCGACGGCCCGGTCCCGGGCGCGGGCAGCACCCGGTCGAGCAGCGGGCGGATCGGCGGCACCATGAACGCACCGACCAGCGCGCCGAGCCCGCCGGTGACCACACCCGCGGTGACCGCCCCGGACACCCCGCGACCACAGCCCTGGAGCTCGCCGTAGCGCAGTCCGCGGCCGTAGGCGTGGTCGAGCAGCGCGTTGGAACGGCGCACGATCCGGGTGTTGTAGGACGCCATCACGAACGGCGCGGTCCAGGTGCCGTCCGGGAGCCGGGCGGGCGGTCCCGCGTCGCCCGGCTGCGACGGCGTCGGCTCGGCCGACGGGTCGGGGCTCAGCGAGTGCGGGCGGGCGGCCAGGCGCCGGGCGTCGCGGTCGGTGCGGACGGTGTCGAGCTGCCCGCGCAACGAGTCCACCGTGCCGCCGGAGACCCCGCCGCGCATCGTCGCGACCGTGCGGACCTCGGTGAGCCCACCCGCGCCGTCGGCCTGTGCGGCCCGGTGCGCGAGGAACACCCCCAGGTCGGAGGGGACGGAGTCGTAGCCGCAGGAGTGCACGATCCGCGCGCCGCTCGCGCGGGCGGTGTCGTGGAAGCGGTCGATCGCCTCGCGGACGAACAGCACCTCGCCGGTGAGGTCGGCGTAGTGGGTGCCGGCCCTCGCGCACGACCCGACCAGTCCCAGTCCGTACTTCGCGTACGGGCCGACCGTGCTCAGCACGACGCGTGCGCCCGCGGCGAGCCGGTCGGTCGCGGCCGGGTCGGCGGCGTCGGCGACGATCAGCGGCCAGTCCCGCGCCGACGTGGGCAGCGCCGCCCGGGTCGCGGCGAGCTTCGCCTCGGAGCGGCCGGCCAGCGCGATGCGCACCCCGGGCGGGGCGTGCTCGGCGAGGTGACGGGCGATGAGGCCGCCGACGAAGCCGGTCGCGCCGTAGAGGGCGATGTCGACCGGGGCGGCCGCGCCGTTCCCGTCGTTCTGCGGGCTGACCATGTCTAGGAGCTCCTCGGGGTCTCGGCCGCGGGGCCGGGGGCGGCGTGTCGGACGGGGTCGACGCCCAGCAGCGCGGCCGGGGCGTCGTACAGGACCGAGCGCAGGAACGCCGCGCCGAGGCGGGGCTCGGCGGCGGCCCAGCCGGCGATCGCGGCGAGCTGCTCGGCGTAGGCGTAGGGGATGTTGGGGAAGTCGGTGCCGAGCACGATCCGCCCCGGGTGCTCGGCCAGGCGTGCCGGCCAGTCCGGCGGCAGCGGCGCGATCCGCTGGGAGAACGCGGTGCCGACCATCGTCGTGTCGAGCACCAGGTTCGGGAACCGGTCCAGCAGCTCCAGCGCGCCCCGGAAGTCCGGCATGCCCGCGTGCGCCAGCACGATCCGCAGATCAGGGTGCGCCGCCAGCACCTCGGCGAAGATCCCGAGCCCCGTGTGCTCGCCGGGGATCGGGCCGTCGCCGCAGTGGACGACGGCGGGCACGCCCGCGTCGGCCAGCAGGCCCCAGGCGTCGCGCAGCAGGGGGTCGCGCGGGTCGAACCCGCCGACCTGGACGTGCACCTTGACCATCCGCGCCCCGTCGGAGACGGCACGGCCGAGGTAGTCCACCACGGACGGTTCCGGGTAGAGCGTCGCGGTGCGCACCGCGCGCGGGTGGGCGTCGGCGAACCCGCCGGCCCAGCCGGTGAGCCACTCCCCCATACCCGGCTTGTGCGGGTAGGTCAGGGGCGCGAACGCGAGCACTCCGAGGCGTTCGAGGATCGCGTAGCGCTCCTCCTCGGGTAGCCGGTACTGCACCGGCCACGGGGTGCCGTAGTGGGTCTCGGCGTCGTCGAAGTAGGCCCAGACCTTGTCGAGCATCCGCTGGGGCAGGAAGTGCACGTGCACGTCGACCAGGCCGGGCAGGTCCAGCTCGGCGGTCCAGCGGGGCACGTCGGCGTCGTCGACCGGTGGCAGGGGGAGATCCACGGCCCCACCCTAGGCGGGCCGTGGCTCAGCCGCGCAGGTCCCGGGCCCGCCCCTTGGCCGCGCGGCCGACGGCGCGCGCGATCTCCTTCTGCGCGTCCTTCTTGGCCAGGTCGCGGCGCTTGTCGTAGTCCTTCTTGCCCTTGGCGAGCGCGAGCTCGCACTTGACCTTGCCGTCGTTGAAGTACAGCGACAGCGGCACCAGGGTGAGCCCGCCCTCGCGGGTCTTGCCCATCAGTCGGTCGATCTCCCCGCGGTGCAGCAGCAGCTTGCGGGTGCGGCGCGGCTCGTGGTTGGTCCAGCTGCCGCGCACGTACTCCGGGATGTGCAGGTTGCGCAGGAAGATCTCGCCGTCGTCGATGGTGGCGAAGGCGTCGACCAGCGACGCCCGCCCCAGACGCAGGCTCTTCACCTCGGTCCCCTTGAGCGCGACCCCGGCCTCGAACTCCTCCAGGATCGCGTAGTCGTGCCGGGCCCGACGGTTCTGCGCGATCACCTTCCGGCCCTGTTCCTTCACACGACCAGCCTACCCGCGTACCGCCACCGGTATCCGACCGCGGCATCGCCGGAGCACCGCTCTTGCGCGTCGGCGGCACCACGTGCAGACTCAATTAAGAGAGCAGTGCTCTCGTATCGGATCGACGAGCACAGGAGACGGACATGACGACGACGGTGCTGGTGACCGGAGCGACCGGTGGGATCGGCGAGCACCTGCTGACCGCGCTGGCCGGCCGTGACGTGACGGTGCGGGCACTGGTCCGCGACCCGGACCGCCTCGCCGGTGCCGGCGGCGTCGAGGTCGTGCGGGGCGACCTGCGCGACCCGGACGCCGTCGCCGCGGCGCTGCACGGGGTCGACACGGCGTTCCTCAACTCACCCTCGGCCCCCGACGCCGCGGCCACCCAGATCGCGGTGGCCGACGCCGCCGCGACCGCCGGGGTGTCCCGGCTGGTGCTGCTGTCGCAGTTCGCGGCACGGGAGGACTCCCCGGTGCGGTTCCTGCGCTGGCACGCCGCGGTGGAGCAGCACGTCCACGACCTGGGGATCGGCCACGTGGTGCTGCGGCCGAACCTGTTCCTGCAGGGCCTGCTGGCCTTCGCCCCCCTGGTCGCCGCGACCGGCCGGTTCGGCGCCCCGATCGGCGACGCCGCGGTGAGCGCGGTCGACGTGCGCGACATCGCCGACGCCGCCACGGCCGTGCTCACCGGCGCCGGACCGGACGGTGCGGTGCACGACCTCACCGGGCCGCGCGCCGTCACCCACGCCGGGATCGCCGCAGCCCTGACCCGGGCCACCGGACACCCGGTCACGTTCGACGACCTCACCCCCGGGGCGTTCGCCGCCGCTCTGGACGGGGTGCTGCCGCCCTGGCAGGCCGCGGGACTGGTCGAGGACTACGCCCACTACGGGCGGGGCGAGGCGGCGCGGGTGGACGACGCCGTGGCCGTCCTCACCGGCCACCCGGCCCGCACCCTGGAGGAGTTCGCCCGTGACCACGCCGCGGCGTTCGCCCCCGCGGCGTGAGGCTCAGACCTTCACGTAGGCGCGCAGGGTCACGTAGCCGGTGATCCCGGCGACGAGGGCCCCGGTGGGCACGAGCAGCGCCGAGACCACCAGCACGTCGGTGATCCGGACCGGCGGGATCACGCCGGCCTGCCCCATCGCGGCGAACAGGTCGTCGACGACGGCGTACTTGGCCGCGACCAGGCCGATCCCGGCGAGCGCCCCGCCGACGGCCCCGGCGATGGCGGCCTCGACCAGGAACGGCAGCTGGGTGGTCCAGCGCGTCGCCCCGACCAGGCGCATCACGCCGACCTCGGTGCGCCGCATGAACGCCGAGACCTGCACCGTGTTGGAGATCAGCAGGACCGCCGCGAGCGCCTGCACGACGGCGAGCGCGAACGCCACGTTGCGCACGCCGTTGAGGAAGTCGAACAGGGTCCCGACGACGTCGCGCTGGTCGATCACCCCGCGCACCCCCGGCCGGCCCTCCACGGCGGCCCGGGCGGCCGCGGCACCCGCCTGCTGGTCGGTCAGGGTGACCCGCAGCGTGGCGGGCAGCGACTGCGGCCGGGCGACGTCGGCGACCGACTGCCCGGCGAACAGCTCGCGGAAGCGGGTCCAGGCCTGTTGCTGGGACTCGAACGAGACCGAGCCGACGCCCGGGGCGGCCTCCAGCGCGCTCCGCACCGCCGCGCACGTCGGCCCGCTGCAGTCCGGGTCGGTCTCCGAGACGTCCGGGGTGAGCGCCACCTGGATCTCGAGCCGGTTCGTGTAGAGCGCGGAGATGTCGTCGATGGTGCGCAGCACGAGCAGGCCCGCACCGACCGACATGAGGGTGACCGCGGTGGTCAGCACCATCGCGACGGTCATCGTGACGTTGCGGCGCAGGCCGGAGGAGACCTCGCGGGTGAGCAGGGCGGGGCGCATCTACCGGCCCGCCCCGTACACCGCGCGGGCCTCGTCGCGCAGCACGCCACCGTCGGCCAGCTCGATCACCCGGCGGCGCATCGCATCCACGATGGACGAGTCGTGGGTGGCCATCAGCACCGTGGTGCCCGCGCGGTTGATGCGCTCCAGGACCTGCATGATCTCCCGTCCGGTCTCGGGGTCGAGGTTGCCGGTCGGCTCGTCGGCGAGCAGCAGCGGTGGGCGGTTCACCGACGCCCTGGCGATCGCGACGCGCTGCTGCTCGCCGCCGGACAGCTCGTGCGGCAGCCGCTCCGCCTTGCCCTGCAGCCCCACCATCTCCAGCAGCTCGGGCACCGCGATCCGGATCTCCGAGGGCGTGTGGCCCAGGACCTCCAGCGCGAACGCGACGTTGCCGGCGACGGTGCGCTTGGGCAGCAGCCGGAAGTCCTGGAAGACGCAGCCGATCCGCTGGCGCAGCTTCGGCACCTTCCGCCGGGGCAGCCCGGCGACGTCGAGGCCGTCGATGAGGATGGATCCCGAGGTGGGGACGTCCTCGCGCAGCAGCAGCCGCAGCAGCGTCGACTTGCCCGACCCGGACGGCCCGATCAGGAACACGAACTCGCCCGCACCGACCGTGGCGGAGACCCGGTCCAGCGCCGGGCGCCCGGACGCCGGGTAGCGCTTGGAGACGTCCCGCAGCTCGATCACGGAGCGGGACGGTACCGCCGCCCGGAGTACACGGGCCGTGACGACACGCCCGTCAGGCCGGTCCGGCGGCGACCGGGTCCCGCGACGGGTCGAGCGCACCGGCGAGCCGGTCCAGGACGGGGACCGCCGCACGCAGCGCGACCGCGTCGGCACCGTCCAGGTCGCCGAGCGCGCGCCGGATCTGCCGCGTCCAGGCGGCGTCGAGGAGCTCACGGTGCCGGACCGCCCGGGCCGTGGGGTACAGCAGCGCACGTCGGCCGTCGGCCGGGTCGGCACGGCGCTCGACGAGGTCGCGCTCGACCAGCGACCGGACGGTGGCACTGACGTTGCTGGGCTGCAGCCCGAGACCGCGGGCCACCGCCGACACCGGATGCCCGGGCCGCGCCGAGACCCACCGGAGCACCTCGTGCTCGGATCCGGTGATCGCGTCCAGGCCGACCGCGCGTTCGCCCGACGCCCGCAGCACCCGCGACAGGTCGTGGACGGCGGCCACCAGCGCCGCCCAGTCCTCGCGCTCCTTGATCTCCGTCACAGACGCGATACTACTCGACCATTCATATATATTTTCATAACTGATCGCCCGTGGGAGAGAGGACCGACATGACCGTGGGTACCGAGCAGGCCGCACCGAGGACCGCGCGCGGCCGCACCGTGCCGGACGGCGTGTGGATCGGCGTTCTCGCGCTGCTGACGGCGGTGGCGCCGCTGGCCACCGACATGTACCTGCCCGTGCTGCCGACCGTGGCGACCGAACTGGGGGCGTCGGCGTCGGCGGCGCAGCTGACCCTGACCGCGTTCCTGGTGGGGCTGGCGGTCGGGCAGCTGGTGATCGGCCCGCTCTCGGACAGCTGGGGGCGGCGACGCCTGGTCCTCGCGGGCACGGTCCTGCTGTTCGTCGCCTGCCTGGCGAGCGCGGTCGCGCCGTCGGTCGCGGTGCTCGTCGTCGCCCGGTTCCTGCAGGGCTTCGGCGGGGCGGCCGGCCTGGTACTGAGCCGCGCGATGATCTCCGACCGCACCGCCGGCGCGCGGACCGCGCAGCTGTTCTCGCTGATGATGGCGATCAACGGGATCGCGCCGGTGGTCGCGCCGGTGATCGGCAGCTCGCTCGGCGGGGTCGTCGGCTGGCGGGGCATCTTCGTCGTGCTCGCCGGGCTGGCGCTGCTCATGCTGGTGTCGTCGCTGCTCGCGGTGCACGAGACGCTGCCGGCCCCGGCCCGTACCTCCGGCGGTGTGCGACGGACCTTCTCCGACGTCGGTGCGCTCCTGCGCCGCCGTCGTTACGTCGGCTACGTGCTCGCGTTCGCCACGTCGTTCTCGATGATGTTCGCCTACATCTCCGGATCGCCGTTCGTGCTGCAGCAGACCCTCGGCCTCTCCACGACGCAGTACGCCCTGGCCTTCGGGACGAACGCGGCCGGGCTGGTGCTGGGCAACATCGTCAGCAGCCGGCTCGCCGCGCGGGTCGCCCCGCGCCGCCAGCTCGTCGTCGCCGTCGGGGGGCTGGTCGTGCTGTGCGCGGCTCTGCTCGTCGTGGTGCTGCTCGGCGCCGCCCGCTGGCCCGTCCTCGTGCTGCTGTTCGCGACCCTGGCCACACTCGGGTTCGTGATGGGCAACAGCGCGGCGCTGGCGACCGGCGAGGTCCGCGACCGCGCCGGGACGGGCTCGGCCCTGCTGGGGGCCACCCAGTTCGGCCTCGGCGCCCTGGTCTCGCCGCTGGTCGGGTCGAGCGCGACGGCGATGGCCGTGACCATGCTCACCGCGGCCACGCTCTCCGCCGTGTCGCTCGCCGCCCTGACCCGCGGCGCGACCGCACCGCGCTGAGCCCGGGGCCGTCGTCAGGGGGCGGTGATCTCCACCGGCAGCCCGGGGTCGCTGAAGGAGACGGTCACCGCACCCGGGACCGCGGCGCCGGCGTTCTGCGTCCCGGCGGCCGGGGCCTGCGGCTCCAGGCGCAGCCGGAGCAGCCGTCCGCGGTCGGCGGGGGCGGCGTCGGGGGCACCGAGCCAGGCGGTGAACCGCGGGGTCGGCGAGACCAGCCCGGCGAGCTCGTCGAGCCGGGCCCCGACCGCGGGGTCCGGGGCGCCGGCCCGTGCGGCGGCGAGATCCACCGACCCGGTGTAGGTCGTCGCGGCGACGCCGTCGACGTCGGCTGCCCCCGGCGCGGCGACGACGTCGCGCAGCCCGGGCGCGGCGTGCAGCATCCCGCCGACGGCACCGACCGGGAGGAGCCCCGTGGACAGCGGCTGCCAGCGGTCGCTGCCGCCGAACCGGGCCCAGGCACGGTCGTCGAGCACCCTGACCTGGGCACCACGGGTGCCGAGGGCGACGGTGAGGTCCGCGGCGAACGGGGTGAAGCGGGCGGGGCCGGAGGCGCGCACCGGGCCGGTGACCGAGTCCAGCTCGACGTCGACCCGCGCCGACCCGGCGCCGGCGAGCGCGGTGCCCGCGGCGGCCACGGTGTCCTGCGCCGACGGCGCGGTGGACGCGGCCGGAGCCCCGTCGGCGGCCGGCTCCGGGGACCCCGTCGTGCATCCGGCCAGGGCGAGGACGAGGAGGGCGCCGCAGACGGCGGACGCCCGGCGACCCCGGCTCACGAGGCCGATTCGGTCTGCTTGCGCCAGCGGATGCCGGCCTCGATGAACTCGTCGATCTGGCCGTCGAGCACCTGCGAGGGGTTGCCCTCCTCGTGCTCGGTGCGCAGGTCCTTCACCAGCTGGTACGGGTGCAGCACGTAGTTGCGCATCTGGTTGCCCCAGGAGGACCCGGCCTCTTTGAACGAGTCGCGCAGCTCGCGCTCCTCCTGCCGGCGCCGCTCCAGCAGCTTCGCCTGCAGCACGGCCATCGCCGACGCCTTGTTCTGCAGCTGGGAGCGCTCGTTCTGGCAGGCGACGACGATCCCGGACGGGATGTGGGTCAGCCGGACCGCCGAGTCGGTCGTGTTGACGCCCTGGCCGCCGGGCCCGGACGCGCGGAACACGTCGACCCGCAGGTCCTTCTCGTCGATCTCGATGTGGTCGGAGGTCTCGACGACCGGGGCCACCTCGACACCGGCGAACGACGTCTGGCGCCGGCCCTGGTTGTCGAACGGCGAGATCCGCACCAGGCGGTGGGTGCCGGCCTCGACCGACAGCGTCCCGAACGCGTACGGCGCGTGGACGGCGAAGGTGGCCGACTTGATGCCGGCCTCCTCGGCGTAGGACGTCTCGTAGACGTCGGTGCCGTAGCCGTGGCGCTCGGCCCAGCGCAGGTACATGCGCAGCAGCATCTCGGCGAAGTCGGCGGCGTCGATGCCCCCGGCCTCGGACCGGATGGTCACCAGGGCCTCGCGCTCGTCGTACTCGCCCGAGAGCAGGGTGCGGACCTCCAGCGAGGAGATCTCGCTGCGGAGCTTCGCGCGCTCGGCGTCGGCGTCCGCGACGGCGGACTCGTCGCCCTCGTCCTCGGCGAGCTCGTAGAGCACCGGCACGTCGTCGAGGCGGCGGCGCAGGTCGTCGAGGCGGCGCAGGTCACCCTGGGCGTAGGCCAGCCGGCTGGTGATCTGCTGGGCGGCGTCGACGTCGTCCCAGAGGTCCGGCCGGCCCGCCTGCTCGGACAGTTCCTCGATCTCCTGGCGCAGCCGGGGCACGTCGGCGACGGCCTCGATGCTGGACAGCGTGGTGTCGAGGTCCTTCAGGTCGGCCTGGACGTCGGAGTTCACAACGGTCGAGGGTACGCGGGGGTGGGACCCGGTTCAGTCCTGGGGGATCGCGTCGATCAGCTTGATCATCGCCCGGGTGTGGGCGACGGCGAAGTCCGCGACCGGACGGCCGTAGGGGTCGTCGGTCGCACGGGCGGCGGCGCGGGCCACCGCGAGCCGCTCGGCGTAGGCCTCGCGGGCGGCCGCGACGAGCTCGGTGCGCTGCTTGACCGTCAGCGTCCCCGCGTGCAGCAGCCGCAGCACCAGCGGGCTGCGGACGGCGTCGGCGTCGCCACCGGTGGCGAGCCAGTGCTTGAACGACCGCTTGCCGGCGGCGGTGATCACGTACTGCTGGCTGGCCCGCGGGCCCTGCTTGCCCAGGCGCAGCAACGCCTCCTCGGTCAGCGCGGGCAGCTCGCGGTAGACCTGGCTGCGGGTGACCGAGAAGAACAGCCCGAACCGCTCACCGGCCGCCGCCACCAGCTGCCCACCGGTCATCGGACCGCCGTGGAGCAGACCGAGGAGGGCGGCGGCGGTGGCGTTGACCGGTGTGACGGGTGCCATCGTCCGACGGTCCCACGTCCGCGCCGGGCGCGCGAGTCCACAGCGCACATCCGCCCTGAGCAGACGGGGTGCACTGTGGCCTCACGCGGCCCGCGGAGGGATCAGGCCCCGATGGTCAGGGAGGCGATCCGCTCGCGGGAGACGGCGACGTCGCCGTACTGGCCGGCGAGCCGCTTGGCGCGCTTGTAGAAGAAGTGCGCCTCGTGCTCCCAGGTGTAACCGATGCCGCCGTGGAACTGGATCATCGCCGCGGTCGCCTGGAGCGCCACGTCGCTGCTCTTGGCCTTGGCGACGGCGACGGCGAGCTCGGCACCGTCGAGCCCGGTGTCCACCGCGTGCGCGGCGTAGAGCGCCGCGTGCTCGGCCATCGTGACCCCGACGTGCAGGTCGGCCAGCGCGTGCTTGAGCGCCTGGAACGACCCGACGGGCACACCGAACTGGGTGCGCTCGCGGTCGTAGGCGACGGTGCGGGTCAACGCCTCGCGGGCGATGCCGACCAGGTCCGCGGCGACCAGCACGGTCGCCCGGTCGGTCAGCTGCTTCTGCAGTTCGACGGTGGTGCCGGGCAGCGCCTCGGCGGTCCCGCCGTCCAGCGACGCGAGCCGGGTGGTGCCGTCGTAGCTGCCGACCGGCGACGCCGTGGCGCCGGTGATCAGCGCCAGCCCGGGCAGGCCGTCCTCGGCCGGGGCGACGACGACGTCGGCGAGCGCGCCGTACTCCACCACCGGCAGACCGGTCGCGGCGCTGCCCCGGGTGGTGAACGCACCGACCGCCTCGCCCGCGGCGAGCTTCGGCAGCCAGGCCGCCTTCTGCTCGTCGGAGCCGGCGAGCCGGATCGCGTCGGCGGCCAGCACGGTGCCGCGCCACGGGCCGGGGGCGACACCCGCCCCGAGCGCCCGGGCGATCACCTGGGCCTCGACCAGGCCGAGACCGAGGCCGTCGTGCTCCTCGTCGACGGTGACCGCGGTCCACCCCTGCTCGCCCGCGGCGCGCCACAACGACGCCGGGTTGCCGTCGTCGGACGGGTTCTCGACGACCGTCCGCACGGCGGCGAGGTCGAAGCGCTCGGCCAGGTAGTCGCGCACCGCGGCGCCGAACTCCTGCTGGTCGGAGGTGAGTGCGAAGAACATGTGTCCGCTCCCCTTACCGCGGCAGGCCGAGCACGCGCTCGGCGGTGACGTTGCGCTGCACCTGCGACGAGCCGCCCCAGATGGTGACCGAGCGCGACCACATGGCCTGGGCGTGCAGCGGGCGCAGGTCGGTGCCGTCGGGCAGCGCGTCGAGCGTGGCGTCCTCGCCGAGGATCCGGTCGTAGACCTCCCAGAGGTCCTGGAACGCCTCGGACCACTGGAGCTTGGTCATCGACGCCTCGAAGCCGAGATCGCGGCCCTGCTCGACCTGGGTGAGCACGTGCATCGAGTGCAGCTTCAGGCACTCCAGCTCGATCAGGACGCGGGCCAGGTCGTCGCGGATCACCGGGTCGGTGTCGCGGCCGAGCCGCCGGGCGACGGCGACGATCTCGTCGTACTGACGGCGGAACTCGGTGTACTGGGAGATGCCGGACGCGCCGCGCTCGAACGAGAGCAGCAGCATCGCGGTGCGCCAGCCGTCACCGATCTCGCCGAGACAGTCTGCGGCCGGGACGCGGGCGTCGTCGAAGAAGACCTCGCCGAACTCGCTGGCCCCGCTCATCTGGCGCAACGGGCGCGCGGTGACGCCGGGCTGGTCCATGTCGATGAGCAGCATCGAGATGCCGCGGTGCTTCTCCGACCCGGCCTCGGTGCGGACCAGGGTGAAGATCTTGTCGCCGTGCACGGCGTTGGTGGTCCAGACCTTCTGGCCGTTGACGACGAAGTCGTCACCGTCGCGGACGCCCTTGGTGGACAGCGCGGCGAGGTCGGAGCCGGCGCCGGGCTCGGAGAAGCCCTGGCACCACACGACCTCGTTGCGCAGCAGCGGGCCGATGATCTCCTTCTTCTGCGCGTCGGTGCCGATCGCCATGACCGTCGGCGCGAGGAAGGTCAGCCCGAGCGGGTTGACCGTGCGCGGCGCCTGGGCGCGGACGGTCTCCTCGTCGTAGATGGCCTTCATGCCCGGCGTGCCGCCGCGGCCGCCGTACTCGACGGGCCACTGGATGCCGGCGAACCCGGCGTCGGCCTTGTCCCGCTCCCAGTCGCGCCGCAGCCGGAAGCTCTCGGAGTCCTCCAGGGACTCCCAGAACCCGGGGCGGGTCCACTCCTGCGGGATGTGGGCGCCGAGCCAGGAGCGCAGTTCCGCGCGGAACTCCTCCTCGGCCGGGGTGAAGGTCAGGTCCATGGATGAGCACCCGTTCTGCGTGTGAGGTCGGCACTGTCCCGCCCCGGAGCCTTCCATACCCGCCGGTAACCTGCCTCCCGCGGCGTGTCCGTGGCCCGGACGGTATGCAGGGAGTAGCCTTTCGGTATGCGCAGCGAGCGGGTGACGGTCACGCTGCCGGCGGAGCTGGTGGCCGAGGCGAGGGACGCGGTGTCCCGCGGATCGGCGTCGAGCCTGTCCGCCTACGTGGCGGAGGCCGTGCAGGCACGGCAGGACCGGGACCGTTCCCTGGCCACCCTGGCCGACCTCTACGGCGGCCCCCCGCCGGCCGACGAGCTGGATGCCGCGCGCCGTTCGCTGCGCCCGGTCCCGCCCGTGGCCGTCGGCTGAGCCCGCGATGATCGGCGGACGCGTACTCGACTCCTCGGCTCTGGCGGCCTTCGCGACCGGTCGCCCCGTCTACATGCGTGCCCTGGTCTGGGCCGCGGTGGAGGAGAACATCGTGCTCGCGGTGCCCAGCGCCGCCCTCGGTCGCGCCTGGTCGATGGTCGACGCCGAGCACCACGCCGCACTGCAGGTTCTGCTGGGTCTGCCGAACACCGTGATCCACGAGCTGTCCCCGGAGAGCGCCCAGGAGGCCGGACTGCTGCTGGCCTCCCAGGGGCTCGACGACATCGTGACCGGCCAGGTCGTCACCGCCGCCCGGCGGCGGGGCTGGCCCGCGGTCACCGGGGACCCGGGGGCGCTGCGCAAGCTCGACCCGATGGTGCCGATCGAGGAGCTGCCCTGAGCGTGCTCAGGCGCTCCCGTCGCGCAGCCGGGTCCGGAGACGCGCCAGCTCGTCGTCGGTGAGGCCGTTCTCGCGCAGCCAGCCGACCGGACCGCCGTGGCGCTCGTCGAGCAGCCGCAGGAACTCGGCCATGACCTCGGCCCGCGGGCGGTGCCGATCCAGCTCGTCGACACCGGGCATCGGCTCGCCCGAGGCGGTCGTCCACTTCCGGAACAGGGCGTCGATCCGGGTCGCGGACAGCGCGTAGTCGGCGGTGATCTCCTCCCGCGGTACCCCGACCGCGGCGCACACCAGCGCGACGAGCACCCCGGTCCGGTCCTTGCCCGCGGCGCAGTGCACGACGGTCGTCCCGGAGTCCAGTGCCGCGATCCGGCGGACCCCGTCGACGACGTACTCACCGCGGCCCTCCAGGTAGGCGAGGTAGTGGCCGAGCATCGGATGGAAGTCGCCGAGGTCGACCTCGGGCAGCGCGATCCCGGTCTCGGGGATGAAGCTGAGCCGGTGCACCGGCACCCCGGCTGCGGCGAGCGCACCGAGGCCGTAGGTCGTGCGTTCGTGGTCGGTGCGCAGGTCCAGCACCTGCGCGACGCCCAGCTCGTCGGTGAGGTACGCGACGGCGGCCGGCCCCAGCCCCTCCAAGGACTCGGTGCGCAGCAGGACGCCGGTGCGGACGCGGCCCCCGCCGTCGAGCGGGAGGCCGCCGACGTCACGGGCGTTGGCGAGGCCGTCGACGGTCAACCAGCGGTCCGGTACGAGATCGGTCACGACCCCAGGTTAGGCAGCCCGGGGCGCCACGGCAGCGGTCGCAGGGCAGGGTTCACCGGCCGTGCACCGGCGGGCGGCGCAGCGCGGCGGGCAGCACCCGGGCACCGTCGCCGTACGCGGCGGCGGCGTCGTCGGGGTTGACCAGCCGGCAGGTCGTCATCGACAGGCAGCCGCAGCCGATGCAGCCGTCGAGTCCGTCGCGGAGGGCGGTCAGCGCGTCGATCTGCTCGTCGAGCCTGCCGCGCCAGGACCG
>JAESFO010000636.1_pt1 | contig 18696 bp, 23 predicted proteins | sample 9269421 | NCBI WGS metagenome assembly JAESFO01 (sample SAMN14502839, study PRJNA617101) | algae metagenome | isolation source: Nostoc desertorum CM1-VF14 and co-occurring heterotrophs from rocky... | place: USA: Clark Mountains, San Bernardino, California | collected 2000-06-05 | reverse complement strand
AGCTGGAGTTCGCTGAGATAGTCGTCTTCGATGATCCAGGCACCGGATCTCGCCGCCCAACCGAGTAGAGCGGCTCGACGGCTCGGAGACATGGCCGCGCCGGTCGGTGCCTGCTGACCCGGGGTGACGACGACCAACGGCGCGTCCTTGCACGCGCGGATTCCCTGTTCGACGTCGATCCCCTCGCCGTCGACCGGAACGGGAATCAGCTCCATCCCGTCGAGTTCGAGGCCTTTCTTGGTGAAGGGATAACCAGGCTCCTCGATCCAGACTTTGCTTCCCCCCAATCCCAGCGCCCGTATCACCATCGCAAGGCCACTGCGGTAGCCCGCGGTCAGTATGACCTGATCGGGATCACACTGCAGGCCGCGCGCGATCGCCAGATAGCTGGCGATCTGCGACCTTAGCTCGGGATGGCCCCGCGGGTCGATCTGGCCGACGGAGGCCATGGCGTCGGCGCGGACGGCGCGTGTCCTGTGGCGAGCCCAAATCTTGGCAGGAAACGCGTCCTGCGCAGGGACGCCCATTTGGAAGGGGAGGGGCGTGCTGTAGAAGGCTGGGAGCAGCCCCGCATAGGGCCGCTCGGAATTCACAGTGGACGTCTTCGGACGCCGTGGCGGCGTTTCCGAGACCCGAGTGCCCGCGGCGCCGGCGGAGACGACGAGTGCCTCGTCGGCCAGACGCTCGTAGGCGCCTTTCACCGTGCCCCGCGAAACCCCGAGCTGGGTCGCGAGGTCCTGCCAGGACGGCAAACGGCTCCCAGGAGCCAAGCGTTTGTCGAGAATGGCAGCTCGAATCGCGCCACTGATCTGCTCGCCCAGCGGCATCGGTCTGGAGCGATCGAGATCGAACGAGATCGGGTTTTTTCCGATCGGTACAGTCAAAAGCTCATTCCTTGGTTCTGTCCGGTAGGCCGGTCTGGAGCGTAATCAATGGCCATACAGAACGACCGCTCAGTTTCACAGCCAGGCGGTCCGGTCCGATCAAGCCAGAGCTCGCCGACGGAGGGATCTTCGCTCGCGAGTTCATAACACTTTCCCAAGGAATACAGATGCGCCTCTTTCATGTCGACTCAAGTGCCCGCAGTCACGGTTCTAGCAGCCGTGCCCTAACCGCACATTTCGTCGAAGAATTCAGAAGCCGCGTGAGCGGTCTGGAAGTCGACTATCTCGATCTGGCCACTGATCCGCTTCCGCACGTTGACGAGCTGTTTACCGCTGCGATGTTCACTCCGCCGCCTCAGCGAACCGAAGAGATGAGGAACGCGCTGCGGCTCGCCGACACCGTGGCATCGCGCGTGATGTCGTCGGACGCAGTCCTCTTCGGCATTCCACTCTACAATTTCGGATTGCCTTCGACGTTCAAGGCCTTCCTCGACCAGCTTGTCCGACCCGGCGTCACGCATATTCCGGAGCCGGACGGCAGCATAACCGGCAAACTGGGTGGCCTCCGCGCCATGGTCATCACGACCCGGGGCCTCGATTTCAGCGCCGGATCCGAATGGGAGGACATGGATGGCCTCCTGCCCAACCTGCGCGCCATCTTCAAGTTCACCGGCCTAAAGAACGTCTCCTACGTAAACGCCCAGCCTTTGCTTGCCGGAGGCGAGAAACGTAAGCACCAGGTGCTTGCCGACGCCCGCGACGAGTTGAGCCGCATCGCCGAGAAATGGAGCCTCGAAGTGCATCACTGCGTCGAGGTGGCGTGATGCGGAAAGACCGCGTTTGCGTCGGATATGCGGAGATGGCCAGCGAAATCGGGGAGTGCTGGCCTCTCATGCGCCAATTGCGTCCGCACCTCGACTCCCCGCAGGCCCTTGTCGACCAGGTTATCCGCCAGAGCGCTCAAGGGTACAAAATTCTCGTCCTGCGGCTGGACGACGAGATCGTCGCGCTCGCAGGCCTGAGGCGGCAGGAGAACATGATCTTCGGCGATCATATCTACGTCGACGACCTGGTGACCAACGAACAGGTCAGGGGCCGAGGGTACGGCGCGAAAGTGATCGAGGCGGTCGAGCAGGAATGCGCCGCGACCGGCCTGAATTGCTTCGTGCTGGACACCGCGCTCGAGAACGTCGATGCGCAGCGCTTCTATGAGCGGCACGCCATGCGGAAGATGGCCGTGAAGTACGTTAAACGGTGGACGGGATAAATCCACATGCGGAGCGTCGCCTCCGGTCATCTGACAGCGAAGGCCCCAGACCACCCACCGCATTTCTTAAGTGACAACCGACAAGCGCGCCGATCCTCGACCGGCTGACACCCCACGCCTCGTCGAGACCGGTTTCAAAAGACATCCTCGATTTTCGCATCAACCTGCGCGTTCAAGACCTCAATTGACCGCGAACCCAAAGGATATCCGACATGAGTGCACGAATCGCCAACCCCTTTCTCCATGCAGCGTCCAGCATCAAGTCCGCCATTGCTCTCGAGAAGAGCTTTTCCGAGAGCACCATCGAACCGGTGATCCTGGATCTCGTCCGGCTTCGGGCTTCGCAGATCAACGGCTGCGCCTACTGCATCCACATGCACGTCACCGATCTGAAGAAGCTCGGCGAGGAGGGCATGCGGCTTCACATGCTCGACGGCTGGCGCGAGTCCTCGCTCTACACGCCTCGTGAACGCGCAGCGCTTGCCTGGACCGACGCGCTGACTTTGCTGACGGCAACGCACGCGCCGGATGCCGACTACGAGCTGTTGAAATCACAGTTCACGGAGGAGGAGCAGGTGGTGCTGACCCTCGCGATCGGCACGATCAACATGTGGAATCGCATGAGCGTCGGCTTCAGGTCGCTTCATCCGTCGGTCGAAATTCACCGGAAGTCGTCCTGACGTCCGGCCGACCTGCCTCCTTTCATGGCTTCTGAAGTCCCACCCTCTGCTTCGGATGCAGATGGCCTCTCTGATCCAATCCCTGCGAAGAGGCCATGAACTATCTTCGAAGCCTCGAGCCGGCGGCGCGCCGGACCACCTACCGTCAATACAGGGCTTGCGGAGCCGGACCTCGGCACATCCAACAGCAGCACCGGGTAAAATCTAATGGATCAGACAGTTCAACAAATTCCTCGCATCGTTCAGCCGGCCGCCACTGCCTCTCCGCAAGTCGAGCTTGCGAAGGCGAGGGACCGATGGCGAATCATCGCCCCCAGCGTTGCAGTGATCGCGGCGCTGTCCTGCGTCGCGCTCGCGACCATCCGCTGGGATAGCTGGGTGGCGAACCGGCCCGTTCAGAGCACCGACGATGCTTATGTCCGCGCGCAGATCACGTTGCTGAGTAGCCGCGTGGCCGCCGCGGTCAAGACCGTCGCCGTCGACGACTTCGAGCGCGTTAAGGCGGGTGAGCTTCTCCTTGAGATCGACCCGGCGGATTATCTGGCGCAGGTTGCCCAGGCAGAGGCGTCTGTGAGTGCCGCGAAGGCAGGCCTCGATAACCTCGCGAACCAGGTCGAACTGCAGCGCGCCATGATCATGCAGGCGGACGCCCAGACCAATTCGGTGTCCGCGCTTGAAACGCAGGCCGAGCAGGAAGAGGAGCGTCAGAGCGCGCTGGTCAAGACTCAGTCCGGTACGCTGCAGAAGTTCCAGCAGGCGACGGCCGCCTATGACAAGGCGAAGGCGGATCACAAGGCAAGCGAGGCGTTTGCGGCGGCCCAGCGGCGGCAACTCACGGTGCTCGAGGGAACCAGGGAGCAGAAGGCGGCCGAGCTGAGGGCCGCCGAGGCGACCCGGGACGCAGCCAAGTTGCGACTGGGCTACACAAGGGTCGTCGCGCCGTTCGACGGCGTGGTGAGCGAGCGTAAGGTGCAGGCGGGCGACTACGTCAATGTCGGGTCGAACCTGATTAGCGTCGTGCCCCTTCCGAATGTCTACGTCATCGCGAACTACAAGGAGACCCAGCTCCGGCAAGTGCAGCCCGGCCAGAAGGTCGATATCGCGGCGGACACGTTCAAGGGCGAGACGCTTCATGGCCGAGTCGAGCGCGTGTCGCCCGCAAGCGGATCTCAGTTCGCGCTGCTGCCGCCGGACAACGCGACCGGCAACTTCACAAAGGTGGTGCAGCGGATCCCGGTTCGCATCCAGTTCGATCCAGACCAGCCGCTGTTGGGCAAGCTGCGCCCCGGAATGTCGGTGACGACGCGGATTCATACCGAAGAGGGCCAGGCCGATGGCACAAGGTAGCGAAATTTCGGGCGGCCCCGTTTCGACCGGCGCTCCCGCTCCGCGTCCCATATTTGCGGTCGGAGCTGTCCTTCTCGGAGCATTTCTGTCGAGCTTCGATAGCCGACTTCTGACGATCGCGCTTCCGGACCTGAAGGGCATTCACTCCCTCGGCTTCGACGAGGCGTCCTGGATGATGACGGCGACGTCGGCGGCTCAACTGCTGGTCGCTCCGGCGGTGGCATGGCTTGCAATGCTGTTCGGCCTCCGCCGTACCCTGATCGTGCCCAGCCTGCTTTACGCCGTGCTGTCCGTGCTCGTCCCATTCGTAAGCGAGTACAGCACGCTTGCGTTCCTTTCGATTTCGCGCGGGTTGCTGCTGGGCGTCTTCGTGCCGGCCACGATCATGATCATCTTTCGCAATCTGCCGATGAAATGGTGGCTCGTCGCGATAGGCATCTACGCGGCTCGGGTCGGTTTCAGCGTCAACCTGGGAGTCTGGGTCGTCGGGGTATACGTGCATCAGATCGGATGGCAGTGGCTGTTCTGGCAAGATGCGGTCTTCGCGCCGTTGATGGCGCTGTTCGCACACCTCGGTACGCCTCGGGAACCGATCAATCGCGCGCTCGTTCAGAGCGGCGACTGGGGTGGTATGCTGCTGCTGGGCGCAGGCATGGCGATGATCTACGCAGGGCTCGATCAGGGTAATCGGCTGGACTGGCTCAACTCTGGAACGGTGGTCGCGCTGCTTTTGGCCGGCGCCGTCCTTGTCGCCTGCTTTTTTGTCAACGAAGCCGTCGTCGAAAACCCGTGGGCGGAGGCTGGGGTCGTGCTGTCCCGCAACATCGGGTTGGCGATCATGTGCATCCTGCTCTATTCGCTGACCAGCCTGTCCAACGGAATGCTGACGCCAAACTTTCTGGTGGCGGTCGGAGGTCTTCGGCCCGAGCAGATCGGCTGGCTGTTCCTTCTGTACGGCGCACTGCCGATGCTAGTCTTCACGCCGATCGCGGTCTGGATGGCGGGACGGCTGGATTCCCGAGTGGTCATCGTGGTCGGCTTCTCCGCCTTCTTCCTCGCGGCGTTGCTCGGGACGCATCTCACCCGCCAGTGGGTCGCCGAAGACTTAGTGGCCATCGCGTTGCTTCAGTCCGTGGGGCAGTCGGTCACCCTGATCGGAATCATTGTCACCGCGCTTTCGAACGTCGATCCCAGGCGCGCCACGGCTTTTGCCGCTTACATCCAGTCGGTACGCATCGGCGGCGCAGAGATCGGCAGCGCGCTGATGGCGACCTGGTTACGTGTTCGCGAACAGACACATTCGAACACGCTCGGCCTGAACGTTACGCAAGGCGATCCGAGTGTGGTCGAAATGCTGACGCAGTTGCAGAAGGGCTTCTCCGTACATGACACCGGATTGGCGGCGGCGCGAAGTGTTGTGACGCTGTCACAGATCGTACAGCGGGAGGCCAACACGCTGGCCTATATCGATGGTTTCTGGCTCTCGGCATGGTGTGCCATCGCCGCGCTGGTTGTGGTGGCTTGCATGCACAGGGCCGCGCCGGGACCGTTCGTGCCGAGATGAGGGTCCCAAGACTCGGCGGGTGAGATTTTCGAAAGTGAACACGAGTGACCGACAGATTTACCTGAAGCGGGTCATCGGCGATTTTCGGTGTTTTTTTAGTCTTCGCCGCCGTCAAGGTGGGCCTTCGTGGTCTCCGCCCTGACTCGCTACATTCCGACATTTCAGCTTGCTTCAGGAAAAAAACGCTGAGGCGTAACTGGCTTGAGAGAGCTGACAAACAGACTCATTTGGCCCTCTTGGGTACCCGACCCGTCAGTCGCCGGCTTTCGCTGCTGACCCGCGTTGAAACCAAGCACTCTTGCGGATGGCTCATCGTTGGCTCGGTGCCACCACGGTGCTCGGTCGGCAGAGCGAACCGGCTCGTCAACTTAGGCCAGCAGTTGTTGTCCCATTCAAATTGCCGCCGCGACGCTTCTTCTGGCGACCGCTCATGGCGCAAAGCGGACATTCGGGTCTATCGCGCGAAAGGCTATCTTCGTGAGAACTGAAGCTATTGAAGGCCTGGTTCGGCAAACCTTGCGCCCTGGCAGAACTACGACGTAGTCTTGCTAGTACGGTCGCTAATAGGTCGCGGCGCAAGCGCCGTTATCTAAGATTTCGCTCGATATAATTTGATCTATCATTGCTGCAGCTAATCGGATCCCGTGTCACGTCGGACATTTGGAGTTGCGACAATATCGTGACGCTTCTGCTACTGTAGAACATCAGGGCCATCAAACCGCAGCCAATTAGCAGTGAAAAGAATGTGCCGAGACCGAGCGCAATCCAGCCGTGGATTGACATCGTCACATCCTCGGATGTCCAGGCCATACTCGCCCAGACCACGGCAAACAGGAGAAACGTATAAGGGGTAACTAACAACAGCATATGTCCAATGCTGAGACGCTGTCTCTCTGATGCTGATGACACGCCGCTCTCCTCTGCCGGATCGACCGACGAACTAGACGATAATCCTGATATAGCGCTCGTTAATGTGATTAGCGATTGGACAGATCGTCCAAGGTCGCGGCGTCCCGGGAGTCAGAGCTGATCGCCTTGCATCATGCTGGCTTGGTCTCGGCGACGAACATTTTCCCTTTCGCGAGTAGGACGACGGTCATCATGGCCAAGCCGGCGATCACTAGGTTTCCGGTTACGAAGAGAACCGGAGCGAGAATGGCCATCGCGCCCTGATCGCCATGAGTGATCAACCTGACCGGCGCGGCCGCGATCGCGCTGGCGCCGAAGCTGAAGGCCCACAACGCGGGCACCGCGCCTGCGTCAGCTATCCACTTGGTGAGCCTGGCAAGGATGAGAACCTGAAGTATCGCATATCCGATCAATGCATGCACAGACACGTCTTGAGTTCCGCTACTCACGGCAATGTATGCAACTGCAGCGACCGGAGCAGGTGCAAGCTGAATTCCCAGAGATGGCCTTAGTCTCGGAGGTTTGGACGGGCCTGTCAGCAGGCGGTGAAGGAGGACGGACTCAGTAGCCAGCCAGGAGAATACACCGGCCCCAAAAGCGAGTTGTCCCAATCGGTATATCCGAAAGCCGACACGACTGTTGCGGCGACGAAGCTTCCGCCGACCGTTGGCAGATAAAGCACCGCAGTCGTTGTGGAAGGATCGCGGCCTCCTTGCCACAAATGGCCCGTCTTCCACACGCCAAACCAGAGCATAAAAGCGAACCCGGCTGCGAATAATACATAGGCTATGAGGACAGAGTGCGGGATGATCCCGCCAGCAACGAGCATCGTTGCGACGCCCGCCAGACCGATAAAGCAGCATTGTATCGGGTGCGCGAGCTCAGCGGCGAGCCTCTCGGGAGCAAAAATGGCTTTCGATGCATATAGCAGCACGAGGGAAAGCCAGACCACACCAGCTACGCTGTAGATCACTTCCGCGATCACAGGCGGCAGTTGCCAAGCCTGAGTTGCAGCCCTCCATGCATTCGCGATTCCAGCCAGACCCAGCACCATGCCGAAGTAGCTCGCTGGCGTATTTTCGATGATGCTTCTGAGAATACCCCCGGACGTCTGACGGTCGGTTGAGTTCGATAGTGCTGTGCTCATAGCAATTTCCTGAGGATCAATTTCGATCTGAGAAAGCTTGATGGATTTGCTTATCGCCCGATGCGCTGTCGGCTGCTACGGCCAAAGAGGTCTTTTCGGAGCGTCGCGATTTTCCTTTCGCCCATCTCCAATGTTTCGGCCGAGGTATGAACCGAATAATATCCAACATGGAGTTCGTGGCGATGGGGGACGGCGGAACCCAGCACAAATGTCGCGCCGTGCGGTCCGGGCTGGAGTGAGATTGGCCCGTCATCGTCGGAGAAGATGAGCAGTTCGCCGCTTGATCCAAAGGTCGAGCCATCAAGTCCTCCCCTCGACAGAGAAAGCCAGCCGACGGTGTGACCCCTAGGCGGCGTGTAGATCCAGTTCTCGTGCGGAGCGAGCGTAACCAAGAGGTAGTTGACGTCAGCCGGGGCCTCGATTGGGCTCGTTTCACCGTCGTGGACGCCTGCAATAACATAAGCCGGCCCGAACTGCGGCATGTCGCGCGCTTCAACATATTGGCTATCCGGACTGGAGAGTTCGAGCTCCGCCGGCAGCGCCAGCCATAGCTGGAAGCCGTGGATGCGCTCGGCTTTGCCTGGGGACAGTTCCTTGCCGTGCCATGGCTTGTTCAAGACCTCCTCCGGGGCTTGGTTTATTGCCGGTGAGAGTGGCGCTCACGAGCGTTGGGGACACTGCGACCGGTGAGGCCAGTCGCCGGGTCGCGGTTTGCGGTTTGTGGATGCCGATGAAGCGCGCGATCTGCTGGAGCAGGGTGATGGTCCCGTTGCGGATCATTTTCCGGTGATCGAAGGCTGATCCGATTCGCGATCATCACTTCCCCCATCCTCGCCGCTCTTCGAGACCACCCCGACCGAAATTACCTACGCCCTGTTGTCCTTCGTCAGGTCGCGAGCATGGAGAGAGACATGGGCCAAACCAAACTCGTCGGTATCTGCAACAGGAGCAGCGTTCGATGTCCCCGCGTGTATGGCTGGTGTTATCGACGTCGCTGCCGCGATCGACGTGGACCGAGGCCAGGACGTGTTGGAGCCCGCATATGGCTATGCCGAAGAGCTCATCGATTCCGACTACGGCTACGCGGAAGGCGTCATGTTTGAAGCCGAGCTAAACTTGCAAGATAAACCGCTATCTCATCTCCTTGTCAGTAGAAATTGAACTCCATCTGAGAAGAAGCATCTGGGACCGGGCGCGCGCGCAATTTGCGCGACGCGCGCCGACGGCTCAGCTCGTTGCGATCGACTGCCCAGTCCGGGATGGCGGAAGTGGAAGTCATACCGAAATCGCGATAGGCCTCGGGGAGATCGGCTTGCGAGTGCACTACCGAGTCCTCGATGTCGCTATGCTGATCGCTTGTCGCAAGAAACCATCGGCGACCGCGCTTAATATGCACAGCAACGAGCATAAGCTCGCACGTGTCGATGACAAAACGACATTGGACCAATTCGTGGTCCGGGAGGATGTGTTGCCAATTCTTAGATATCACGTATCGACGCATGGGTTGTGCCTGTCAGTTGCGCTTCCACCTGTTAGTTTAGGTACTATCAGAGCAACCGCAACTCGCCCCTTGCGCTGAAGCGTTTGAAAGTGGGGAAATCGTGTTAAAGCGATATTTTTCTTCACCAACGAGCAGTTAACTCGACTTAACTTCACAAGACGCGCCCTATCGTCGGCGGCCGAATTTATGACGGCGGCCTGAAGCCGGGACGGTTTTGCAAATCATCAATGCATTTGGTCGAGCCGATGCGTGCATAAGGCAATTTGCATCGCCTTTACGGATTGGTTCTGCAGCCATCTACAGCCGTGGAGGCGAGAACAACAGCTCGCAACTGCAGAAGCTCGCAGCTTTCTGTGAAGAGATCTAAGGAGCTTTCACGCTGCAGGGTGGTCGCAGTCCAGAGCGCCCGCTTGCGCATTCATCGGCCACGCGGTTGCGACAGAGTGGCGCAAATTGGGTTTGTGCTATGCTTGCCGGCGATCCGAGCTAGTTACGCGCGATGCCAATTCCATCATCCGCTTGACGGGGCTGACGGCCGATTCTTGAATAATGGAGATCGCCAGATCAGTGGCGATCAATCGCACATCAAGCACGACCTTTCGCAACTGCGATTAAAATGTGATCGTGCTGATCATCGAGTGTCGGCGCGGTACATGAGCCGCCAACGTCAGCGCTGTGCGCTTTCTGCGATCGTAGTAGAGGTGGAAGGATACTGACGACTGTCAGACACATGGTGATCTTCCGCTCGACGCTCACGGCCTGCGGCGAACCCAGGAGGTGGCGTCCGGCTGTCGTTGTTGAGATGTGCCCTATGAAACACGGTTGCCGGCCGCCGCACTGACCGCAAGGCTTCTTCAGGCCCGCTCTTCGAGCGTCCGATTCCGATTTGTAACTCAATCACTCGAATATTGGATTCCTGAGATTCGATTTGAAAGAGCGGATCACATCTTCGATCTGCGCCCGGTCGAACCCGCGGTCCACAAGGTTCTGGAACGTCCGGCTGACAACACCGACTTCGTCCGAGGTCAGCTCAGCAAGCGAGTATGTGGTCACCAATTCCTCGAGCAACGCCGATGCGACAACACTGCGTTCCGGCCGCCTGCGGCGGTCGAGATCCTGGCGATACGCAGCCGATCGCACGCGGTCCTTTGCGCGACGCTCTTCGGCGGTCTGCTTGACACGCTTCGCGGTGAACGCCGTGTTCGGGCGGTCCGGGTCACGGGAGAAGTATGCCGCCTGTGCGGCACGGTGGTCCTCAACGGAAGAACGTTTGATCGTCATGACCGGACTCCGAAGGCGAGGGCGGTGGTCGGAAGGCTGATGCGGTGGGCCGCAGGTTCGACACGGCGACCGCGACGGGTGAGAGCGGTGGTCCGACCGGATGCGGTGATCCGATTGTTCGACGCGGCGGTCGGTGACGAGAGGTAGGCGGTCAGACGTTCGAGGCGGTCAGATGGCGTGCGATGGACCACGAGGAGGCCGGCACGAAGGAAGTTCGTCAGGTTTTCACCGGATGCCGACGGCTGCGCCGGGCGGTCGGATGATTTTTCGAGGCGTTCGACCGGATGCGACCATCCACCGGTGATCGTCGGAGGCTCGACAGGTTCCTTGTTCCGACTGGCATAGGGGCAGGAAGTAGGGGGGACCCCCTTCTCTAGCGTCTGACTTGCACCCTCCGGGGCGATCGCGTTCTGATCAGCCGCAACGGCATTTTGAGCGAGGCTGATCGCGACCTTCCAGTATTCCTTGACCGTCCGGAGGGAGCGGCCGCAGGCCAGGGCGATGATCTTCTGGGTGATCTTGCCACCGGCCTCCATGGCCGCAATCAGCGCGTTCTTGATCGCCTTGAGACTGGCGGCCCGCTGCACGCCTGCGCCGTAACGTCCGCCCTCGGCCTGGGCAGCCGAGATCGCCTCTTTGGCGGTGCGGACGGTGCCGTCGGCGAGCCGGGCGTCGACCAGGTGCTCGGCGGCGCCGCGCCGTCGGCCGCGGTCGGACGTGCCTTTCAGGAAATTCTCGGCCGTGTACCAGCAGCACTGGGCGACGACCTTCTCGATCGCACGGCGGGCGCCGCGGCGGTTCATGTCGAACGTCGCATCGGCCTGCTTCATGAGCAGATCGATGAGGGTCTCGCGAAACGCGATGCGCTCCAGGACGGTGGGTTCGGGAGACAGGCCGCTGGTTCCGTTGGCATGAAGGGTTTTGCCGATCGCCCAGGCGCCGTTGCGCGCCCATGAGAACAGGCGGTTCGACTGATCGTCCGACAGCAGGGCCGCCTGGAGCTCCAGCAATGCCATCTTCCGTGCGATCTCCTTCGGATCGACGGTGGCATTCAACATCTTGAGGTGCTGCGACAGCGTCGGCAGGACCTTGTCGTTCAGGATGATGTAGTCGCAGTGCGGGGACAGCGGACTCTTGGTGTCGAGCGTGTTCGCAAGCCCGCCTGCGTCGGCACCCATGGGCTGCAGCTTGGCGGTGATGCCGGCGGCGACGGTGGCGAGCATGCGGCGCTGCTGCAGGTTGCCCCAGACGCCGTGACCTTCGGGGAGGCACCAGAGGAGGTGAGGGCGCAGGATCCCGCCCTCGCGCTCGTCCCAGATCCAGACGACGATCTGCGGCCACTGCTCCGGGGGCAAACCGCACTTCTTGAGAGCGCGCCGGATTGCGCGAGCGCAGCCGAACGACCGATCAAGCTCGACGCGGAACCAGTCGGCGCAATCGGTGCGGAGCATCACGTAGGGGCGCTGCGCGGCGTCCCACTTCCGTTTAAAAACCTGCCGGAAGCTCTTGGTCATGCCGGCGGCGCACGGCTGCTTCATCGGGTTCGTGGTCGGCCTCGGCATCGACGCGTTGAAGCGTCGCAGCAGCCAGTGGTCCTCGGTCTTGAATTCGTGGGTCGTGAACTCGGGCTGCTGATATTTGCCACCGACGAGCCCGCCTTCCCAGTGGTAGCCCTCGCCGACGCGCTGCGCGAGCGTCTTCGGCGGCCATTCACCGCGGGACTTCAGATGCTGGACGCGTTCGTGGTTGTTGATTAGCCGGCGCTGCTCCTTGCTCGCGAGCGATGGATCGCCGACCACCATGCTGTAGGCGACCTGCTCATACGCGACGTGCAACGCGGCTTCGCGCTCGATCTTCTCGTCGGCCTTCTCGGCATTGTATGCCTCGCGCTCGCGCGGCGACATCGCGTTGAGGCGCTCCGTGTGCTCGTCACGCTCGGCTTGACGCTCCTCGGCAGCGTCGGTGCGGCGCTTGGAGCGCTCGTCGCGGACTGCCACGTAGCCGGCGTCGAACGTCGCCTGGTTGCGCACGCGCGCAGCCTTGCCGCGCTTGACTGCGGGCAGATCTGTAGCTGCGTAGGTGTCGGTGAGAGCGGTGTCCATGGGTTCGCCAGGCTGCGGAAGCCGGCATCATCACCGCGACTTCGGAAACGCGCAAGCGGCGGAAAGCCTATAAAAACAGTATGTTGGCAACTTGCGACAGGCCGACACGCTTCCCGTTCAAGCGGGCGTGGATTTCTCTCAATCTGCGTTGCCGAAAAATATTTTCGTGATAGTTGGGGAGAAATGTGGAGAGCGAGTCCTTGGGGGTCGCACGGGCAGTTAACTACACTTAGCTGCCCTTAGGACGCTTCGTGACGTCCGGCTGCAGGATTCCGGTCCACGCGTTCGCGATCGCGTCGACGCTCCCTTTGCTGTCTGCGGGCGCCGGCTTCTCATAGCGTCCGATGCGGTCGAGGCGCTGCGGGTGCCCGTCGGGACGGCGGCTGTTGAGGAACGTCAGCAGCACGCGTTCAACAAAAAGGGATCGGCTGATGCCCTGTTCGCGGCTCGCTTCGATCAGTTCGCTCATGAGATCCGGATGGATGCGCACGACCAGGCGATCACTGCGCAGGTCTGCGGGATCGTGACGGGGACGGCCGCCTTGGCCATGCTCTTCGGGAGGCTTCCTTCTGCTTTTGGTAACCATGTCGTATTCGAGTCCTTGATCTCGTTGCACCATCAGTGGCAACAAAAACCTATGTCCACCGACAACAAAATATCCGATTCCAAGCCCCGCCGACAAGGCTTCCAGCCGATCGGCGTGGCCGCCGTCGCCGTGCGGGAAACCCTGCGCGAGCGCCTGCTGCGCGCGGTCTCCGAAGACCGCGCCGAGTTTCTGACCGCCGATGAGGATGCCATGACCGACCCGTACGTGATGCCGCTCGCGATCGAGCTGTTATCGCAGAACCGGTGGGACGATGCCGTCGATGCCGCTTGGGACGCCACCAAGCGCCTTCTCGGTGATCAGCCGGTGCTGAGCAATCGGATCGAACTCATGTTGCTTGGATCCGGGCCGCTCGACGAGGATGTCGCGCGCGCCGAATGGCAGGCACTCGTCGCCGAAATTGCAGGCCACCTCGAAGAGCGCGGGATGGTCGAGCACGCCATCGCATGGCGCATGCTGCAGGCCGACCCGCAGAAGAGCTGGACGTTCTGGCGATTCATGCCGCAGCTCGATCAGTTGTTGTCGAGTGCGCCGGACGACGACATGGATGTCGCGCAGGCCAGGCACCGGATCGTGTCGTGGCGGCGCGCTGCCGGCGGCGATTTCGTGACCCGTGATGTCAGCATTTTCCGCATCGCGCACGTCGAACTCGACAGCGCCATGCAGCCCATCGACGAGGACGTCGACTTGACGGCGCACCCGGTGGACCCGGTGAATACGCTGGCGGAGCGCGCGCGCGATCGGGCACAGGAGGAGGCAATTAAACACCCGGGCATCATTGCGATCCCGATGGCGCGCGCGACGAAGATCGCCGACCGGGAAGGGCATGCTGGTTTCCGGGACCTCATCGGAAAGCACCTGCTGCACGTGCTCGCGCCGGATCTCGCCGAGGTCCGAAGCACGCTGCGCGCCGAATATCCGCACGCGTCGTCTGTGATCGACATGCTGCTGCGCGACCTGAGGGAAGGGCGGCCGGCGATCATGAAGCCTATGCTGATCGTGGGCGAGCCTGGCGGCGGCAAGTCGCGCATCGTGCGGCGTCTCGGCGAGCTACTCGGCATGCACGTGCATCGCTACGACGCGAGCGGAAGCGCCGACAACATGTTTGCAGGCATGTCGAAAGGGTGGTCCGGCACGCAGCCGGCCGTTCCTGTGCGCGGACTCGCCATGGCTAAGAGCGGCACGTTCATTATGATGGTTGACGAACTGGAGAAGGCGGCCACGCGGACGCACGCAGGCAATTTGTGGATGGCGCTCGGTCCGTTTTTGGAGAAGGAAACCTCGAGCCGATTCCGCGATCCGTCGCTCGACGCGGAGGTTGACCTCTCATGGGTGTCGCACATCGCGACGGGGAACGACATCGATGCGTTGCCGCAGTTCCTGCGCGACCGCTATCGCGTGGTGCGTTGGCCGATGCCGACGCTTGACCACCTGCCGGCGCTCGCGGCGAACGTGCTGCGCGAGATCGAGAGGGAGACCGGCGAGGAAGGGTTCAACGCTCCGCTCGAAGAGGACGAGCTCGAAGTGATCGGTCGCGTGTGGAAGCGCGAACGGTTCTCCATGCGCAAGCTGCAGAAGCTCGTTGCGGCCACGTTGGACGCGCGCGCCGCGATCGCACCGAGGCACTGACATGACGACATTCGAACAACTCATCGCCGGCTCTCAGCCGGAGCCGACAGAGCTGAAGAAGGCATTGCTGCTTCACGATTGGCGCATTGTCGTCGACGTTCCCGACGGCACGTACAACGCGCGCGCATATTTCGACCTCGGAGGCAAGCGGAGGGAGTACAGGAGCGCCGGCATCCTATACGTCGATCCGCAGTTCCGCTGGCTGTACACATCGCAGAAGTTCTATCGACTCGGCAAGCGTTTGGGAGCCGATCATGAGTGATGGCATCTCGCGACTGCTGGAGAAGCTCCAGGCGGGCTGGGGACCCGACACGCGGCAGATCCACGTCCCGCAGCGCGATCTCCTGAAGTGGTCCTGGTGGTCCGATCCCACGCAGCGCCAGCTCTACCTGCGCGGCGAGGACATCGAGGGCGCGATGGTCGTCGTCGCACCGATCTGGATCGATGCCAGGTTCGGGTGGGCGGTGACCGACACCGAGTTCGTGTGGCTGTACGACGACGAGGAGTCGGAGAAGGTGAGGTACCTCGGCGACTGACTCTTGCGAGTTGCAGCTTTCGACCGATGATAGGGGGCGCCGGCGAGTGCAGCGAATGGGATAGCTGCACTCTGCATGGCGCGTCGGTTCGCTCCTGCGCGTGCATGTACCCAACTCCGGCCCCTCACATTTCATGGAGGCTGGCGGTGTCGGACGATAAAGTCGAATTCGAAGTGTCCGGCATGGACGGCTACGTATTCATCGACGAGACACGCGACTGCGTATTCCTGATGTTTCACGAAGGCACGTGTTTGTCGCCTGTAACGATCTCTCGCATGAAGCAGATCGGCTACTCATACAATTGTGCCAAGGCTGGCGTCATTCAATCTTGCCATCATTCACATCCCCGGCGCCGGCGTGCACTCGGGTGCCGCGCGCGTGAAGTAGATGAGACGCCGGCGTCGGCAGGCGCTGCGGGAGATGGGCATCACCGATCCCGCGCGAGCTTCCTAGAGTTGCGCCACTTCGAATCCTTGCGAGACGTGTCGTAGACCGGCTCCCGCGGGTTCAGCGCCTGCGCCATGCCGAGCCGGGCAAACTCGACGGGTCCGCCGTGGTCGGCGGCCTGCATCAGCACGTAGATCGCCGTCTGCCAACGGGGCTCGTCCTGCTCGGCTTTCGACAAACCTGTTACGTAGGTCGCGGCGTCCCGCAGCGTCGCCAGAGGGCGCCGGCCGGGCACGCCAATCGGCTCCGGAAACTTCTCATCCCATGACATCTACGCAACTCCCCAACCGACGGCGGATTCGATTCATTCGCAGCCGATCGGTTCCGATTCCCCGTGGATAGCGGGTTCCGAATCCTTGCCCGTCCCGGCGTCGGGGCTCAGAATTGCGTCACGATTCGCGCTCAACCGGCGGTTTCGATGGAGGCCGCATGGCTAACGACGCAGAGGAAACTATCTGGACTGCCGTGATCGCCAGATCGCTGGCATTCCTGTGCCTGGACAAAGCCGCCGAGAAAGACCGCGAGAAGTACAGAGAGACGCTGCCTCGCGTGGATTTCCTCGAGGCTCTCGGGCTCCCCGCCAAGGACGCTGCCGTCGGCGCCGGCTCGACGCTCGCATCGGTCAACGAACTCAAACGGCTTCGCAGGAACAAGAAATCCAATGGCAAAAAAGTCGTCGCCAAAAAGAAGTCCAGCAAGCGCTGAGGAAGCTGAGCTCGAACGCGGTTTGCCTGCTCTCGAGCGCATCGCCAGCTTGCTCGCGATCATCGCTACGAAAGGCATGGAGACCGATGCAGCGGCGGTCAGACTCGACGCCATCGGGATGACCGGCCGGGAGATCGGCACCGTTCTCGGCGTCAGCGCCGATTATGCGAAGGGCGCCAAATTCCGTGCGAAGAACGGCAAGCCGAAAAAGAAGGCGTCGTAGTTGGCCAAGATCAACGCAGCGCTGATCGAACGCATCGGGACCAAGCTCGGCATCGGCGACAAGGCCGTGTACGCGCGCATCGCAAAGGTGGCCAACGATCGATTGCTCGATCGCCACCTGGCTGCGCTGGTGCTCGCCGCGGACATCGGCATCAACATCAACAAATACTCGACATCGGACGAGCGCGATGCGGCTCGCGGGTACATGAACGGCGGCAGACGGGATGCGGGGGACGCTCCGCCTCGGGTGGCTCCGGAGCCGCGCCGGCCGCCGGCGAAGGCCAAGGCCGCGAAGCGCAAGGTGAAGGATAATACGATCTTCGTCGTCCACGGCCGAGACGAGCCGCTGCGGAAGAGCATGTTCGACTTTCTCCGCACGCTCGGTCTCAATCCCAAGGAATGGGATCAGGTGCTGCGCGAGGCGCGCGGCAACAATCCATTCATCGGAAACGCGATTGATGAGGTGATGGAGAAGGCGCAGGCCGTCGTTGTGATGTTCACGCCAGACGATCTGGTGCAGTTGAAGCCCCAATTCGTCGGCCGCGACGAGAAGAACACGGAAGGGAGGCCTCTGGGTCAGGCGCGGCCGAACGTCCTTTTTGAAGCCGGCCTTGCCATGGCTTTGCACCAGGAAAAAACCGTGCTCGTTCAAATCGGCCGCGTGAAGCCCTTTTCGGACATCGGCGGCCGTCACATCGTCAAGCTGACGGACACGGCCGAGAGCCGGAATGACCTTGCGAACAGGCTTGAGAATATCGGGTGCAAGGTCAACAAGGTTGGCCGCGATTGGCTGAAGACCGGTGTGTTCGTTCCGACGCAGCCGAAGGTAACCAAAAAGGAGGCCGCGAAGGGCTGATTAGTCGCCTGCCGCCCCGTCTTTCTTCACTCCGCGCGCGACTATCTGAAGCGACCCGTCCGGTAGCGGCCGCTGTAGCGTTTTGGCCTCGTCCCACGGCGCGCGCATCCAGACGTCGACCTCTTCGGGCTTGGTCAGGATCACCGGCATCGCCTTTGGATGGATGGCGCCGACCTCAGCGTTGGGCTCGGTGGTCAGAAAGGCGAAGATGTCGTTGGTAGTCTCGCCCTCGCGCACCTTCCGGACCGACGTCCAGTTGGTCCACATTCCGGCGAAGCAGACCAGCGGCCGGCTCTCGTCGAGGGCGAACCAGATGTCGCCGCCGGCGACCTTATTGAATTCGGAAAATGACGACATCGGGACGATGCAGCGGCTCTCGACTCCGAGCCACCGCTTCCAATGTTTGCTGGACGTGTTCCGGATGTTGGTGGTCCCGCTGTCAGGCTCCATCCGCAGCAGCTCCTTGAAGTCGTACTGCTTTCCTTTGGCCTCCAGCTTCGCGGCCCGCTTGGCGGTGGCGTCCATCAGAGCCTTCTGCGACGACGGCATGCCCCACCGGGCCATCGTCAGCTCGCGGCCGCCATCAGTGTTTCGAACGACCGGAGCCGGGTAGTCCGGGAAGATGCCGGGCATGGACGGCAGGTTGCCGGTGATGTCGTTGGTAACGGCGAAAAGCTGCCGGATGGCGGCTTGATTTTTGGTCATGGAGTAGAGATTGCACATGGGCCGGCGTCACTCGGGCGGCGCATCGGCGTCGCGCTTCTCGATCTCGGCGAGCTGTGCTTCTAGGTCGGAGACGAGGTGGTGAAGGCGATCGGCAGTTACGCTGTCATGCACCGCGGAGACCAAGCGGCGCGCCTGCGTGAGCCGCCGATAAAGCTCCTCCTTGCCAGTCCCGCTCACCTTCGAATCTCCGCCCCGTTGCGGACTGTATACGAACAGTGGTGCGAATGGTTCGCAATGTTCTCACTTTTTAGGATCGAGCTTCCGGACCTTGCGATCTAGCAGCCAGACC
>JAESFO010000634.1_pt1 | contig 18772 bp, 2 predicted proteins | sample 9269421 | NCBI WGS metagenome assembly JAESFO01 (sample SAMN14502839, study PRJNA617101) | algae metagenome | isolation source: Nostoc desertorum CM1-VF14 and co-occurring heterotrophs from rocky... | place: USA: Clark Mountains, San Bernardino, California | collected 2000-06-05 | reverse complement strand
CGACCGTCGGGTCGGCGCCACATCGAGACGACCGCATTCGTGTGCAGGGGTGAGGTATGACGGCAGGACACGGCAGCGACCCGGTGGTGGTCGTCGGAATGGCGTGCCGCTATCCGGGTGGCGTGCGCGACGCCGACGGCCTCTGGGACCTGCTGTGCTCGGACCGGGAGACGGCCTCCGGGTTCCCGGACGACCGGGGCTGGGACCTCGACGCCCTGCACGGCGACGGGCCGGGGCGCTGCGCGACCCGCACTGCCGGGTTCCTCGACGGCGCCGGGGACTTCGACGCGGCCTTCTTCGGGATGTCGCCGCGCGAAGCCGTCTCCACCGACCCGCAGCAGCGCCTCGTGCTCGAGACCGCCTGGGAGGCGGTCGAGCACGCCGGGATCGACCCGTCGTCGCTGCGCGGCACCCGGACCGGGGTGTTCGTCGGGGCCGGTGGGCAGGACTACGCGGGCGTCGTCCAGAACTCGCCCGACGACCTCGCCGGGCACGCCCTCACCGGCCTGATCCCGGGTCTCACCTCCGGCCGGCTCGCCCACCTGCTCGGGCTGGAGGGGCCCGCGCTGACGGTGGACACGACGTCGTCGTCGTCGCTGGTGGCGCTGCACCTCGCGATCCGGTCGCTGGAGGCGGGGGAGTGCACCGCAGCGCTGGCCGGCGGGGTGTGCGTGATGTCGACCCCGGCCGCGCTGGTCGGGCACTCCCGCCAGGGCGGTCTGGCCCCCGACGGGCGCGCCAAGGTCTTCGCCGACGACGCCGACGGCACGGCCTGGGCGGAGGGGGTCGGCGTCGTCCTGCTCAAGCGCCTCTCCCACGCCCGCGCGGACGGTGACCCGGTCCTCGCGGTGCTGCGCGGCTCGGCGCTCACCGCCGACGGCGCCACCGACGGCCTGACCGCGCCGAGCGGGGCCGCACAGGAGCGGATGATCCGCGACGCGCTCGCCGACGCGGGGCTGAGCGCGAACGAGGTCGACGCCGTCGAGGCGCACGGCACCGGCACCCCGGTCGGCGACCCGGTGGAGGCGCGCGCCCTGCTCGCCACCTACGGGCAGGACCGCGCCCCGGACCGGCCGCTGTGGGTCGGCTCGCTCAAGTCGGTGGTCGGGCACACCCAGGCCGCGGCCGGGGTCGCCGGGCTGATCGCGACGGTGCAGGCCCTGCACCACGAGCTGCTGCCCGCGACCCGGCACGCCGTCACCCCCAGCACCCGGGTCGACTGGTCGGCCGGGGCGGTCGCGCTGCGTACCGCGCCGGTGCCCTGGCCGCGCGGGGACCGCCCGCGCCGCGCCGGGGTGTCGTCGTTCGGGATCAGCGGCACCAACGCGCACGTGATCGTCGAGGAGGCCTCGGCCGCCGACGGGCCCGAGGCCGCGGACCGGGGCACCGCGCCGCCGGCCGTGACGCCCTGGCCGGTCTCGGCCGCCGCCACCCGCGATCTCGACGCCCAGATCGAGCGGCTGCGGGCGCACGCCGCCGGGCCCGGTGCGCCGGACCCGCGCGACGTCGGCTGGTCGCTGGCCACCGGCCGGGCCGCGCTGCGCCACCGTGCGGTGCTGCTGCCGGGCGAGCACGGCCCCGTCGAGGTGGCCCGCGAACAGGCGGCGCCCCGCCGCGTCGCGGTGCTGTTCTCCGGGCAGGGCAGCCAGCGGCTCGGGACCGGCCGCGCGCTCGCCGCCCGCTTCCCGGTCTTCGCCCGCGCCTTCGACGACGTCACCGAGGCCCTCGACGCCCACCTCGACCAGCCCGTCCGCGACGTCGCCTGGGGCACCGGGGACGACGCCGCCGCCCTGCTCGACGAGACCGGCTGGACCCAGCCCGCGCTGTTCGCCGTCGAGGTGGCGCTGTTCCGCCTGGTCACGGCGCTGGGTCTGGAGCCGGCCGCGGTCGGCGGCCACTCCATCGGTGAGATCACCGCCGCGCACGTGGCCGGGGTGCTATCGCTGGAGGACGCCGCCCGCCTGGTCGCCGCCCGCGCCACGCTCATGCAGGCGCTGCCGGCGGGCGGGGCGATGGTCGCGGTCGAGGCGTCGGAGGACGAGGTCGCGCCGCTGCTCGGTGACCGGGTCGCGCTGGCCGCGGTGAACGGGCCCGCCTCGGTGGTCGTCGCCGGCGACGACGACGTCGTCACCGCGCTCGCCGCCGAGCTGGCGGGCCGGGGCCGTCGTACCAGCAGGCTCGCGGTGTCGCACGCGTTCCACTCACCGCGGATGGAGCCGATGCTCGAGGAGTTCCGCGGCGTCGTCGCGGGGCTGACGTTCTGCGAGCCGCGGATCCCGCTGGTCTCGAACCTGACGGGCGAGCTCGGCCCGACCCCGGCTACTGGGTGCGGCACGTGCGCGGGACCGTCCGGTTCGCCGACGGCGTCCGCTCCCTGGCCGCCGACGGGGTCGACGTGCTCGTCGAGCTCGGTCCGGGCGGGGTGCTCTCGGCGATGGCCCGTGACACCCTCGGACCGGACACCGGGGCGCACGTCGTCCCGGTGCTGCGCCGGGACCGGCCGGAGGAGACGTCGTTCGCCGTCGCGCTGGGTCGGCTGCACGCGCTCGGCGTGCCGGTGGACTGGCACGCCTTCCACGCCGGGACCGGCGCTCGCCGGGTACCGCTGCCCACCTACGCGTTCCGCGGCGTGCGGTACTGGCCCGCGCCGCCGACACCCGGGAAGCCCGGTGGGTCGCCGGGCCTGCTCCCTGCCTGGGGCGCCCACACCGCGACGGACCCGGCCCCCGGCGGACGGGGCGCGACGGAGCCGGGCCACGACGCCCGGGCCGTCACGAACCCCGCTTCCGCAGCCGCCCGGCCGGATCCGGCACCGACCCCGGCCGCGGCCGGTGATCCCGGCGAGGACCGCCCGGGCACCGATCCCGGCGGACGCTATGCCGCGATGCCGCCCGCGGTGCGCGAGAAGGCGCTGCTCGACCTGGTCCGCACGCACACCGCTGCCGTGCTCGGGCACCCCGATCCCGCAGACGTCGGCGTGCGCAGCGTGTTCAAGGAGCTGGGCTTCGACTCGCTCGCCGGGGTCGAGCTCTGCGACCGCCTCGCCCGCGACACCGGGCTGCGGCTGCCCGCGACGCTGGTGTTCGGCTTCCCGACCCCCGAGCTCGCCGCCCGTGAGGTGAGTGCACTGCTCGGACCGGGCCCGCAGGAGCCCTGCGGGCCCGAGCTGGCCGGGCTGGAGGCGGCGCTGGACGGGTTGTCCGGCGACGGTCCGGACCGCCGGGCCGTCGCCGATCGGCTGGAGGTGCTGGCCGCCGGGCTGCGCCGTCCCGCCGCGCAGCCGGGAGGCCCGCCCGACGAGGACCTCGACTCGGTGTCGGTCGACCGGCTGCTCGACATCATCGACGAAGAGTTCGACACCGCATGACGAATTCGCTGCCTCCGCGCGCGACCGGATGACGAGGACGAGCTGATGCAGGAATCGCAGGACCAGCAGAACAGAATCGTCGACTCGCTCCGCCGGGTCACGACGGATCTGCGCCGCGCCCGCCGCCGTATCGACGAATTGGAATCGGTCGGGAACGAACCGGTCGCGATCGTCGGAATGGGCTGCCGGCTGCCCGGCGGTGTCGATTCCCCGGAGTCGTTGTGGGATCTGGTGTCCGCAGGCGGCGACGGGATCGCGGAGTTCCCGGCCGACCGCGGCTGGGACCTCGACGCGCTCCGGAGCACCGGCGACGGCGGCAGCGCCACCGCCCGCGGCGGGTTCCTCGACGACGCCGCCGGGTTCGACGCGGCGTTCTTCGGGATCTCCCCGCGCGAGGCGGCCGCGATGGACCCGCAGCAGCGCCTCCTGCTCGAGGTCTCCTGGGAGGCCCTCGAACGCGCCGGGATCGACCCCACGTCGCTGCGCGGCAGCCGGGCGGGCGTCTTCGTCGGCTCCTACCACTGGGGCAGCCCGTCCGCCGACGCCGGCACCGAGCTGGGCGGGCACGCCCTGACCGGCACCGCCGCGAGCGTCCTGTCCGGGCGGCTGTCCTACACCCTCGGGCTGGAGGGCCCGGCGGTCACGGTGGACACGGCGTGCTCGTCGTCGCTGGTCGCGCTGCACCTGGCGGCGCACTCGCTGCGCAGCGGGGAGACCTCGCTCGCGGTGGTCGGCGGGGTGACGATCCTCGCCGACCCGTCGGTGTTCGTGGAGTTCAGCGCCCAGGGCGGGCTGTCGGTGGACGGGCGCTGCAAGGCGTTCTCCGACGACGCCGACGGCACCGGCTGGGCGGAGGGCGTCGGCGTCCTGGTCGCCGAGCGGCTCTCCGACGCCCGTGCGAACGGGCACCGGGTCCTCGCGGTCCTGCGCGGTTCCGCGGTGAACCAGGACGGCGCCTCGAACGGCCTGACCGCCCCGCACGGGCCGTCCCAGGAACGCGTCATCACCCAGGCCCTGGAGCGGGCCGCGCTCACCGCCGCCGACGTCGACGCCGTCGAGGCGCACGGCACCGGCACCCGGCTCGGCGACCCGATCGAGGCCCAGGCGATCCTCGCCACCTACGGCCGGGACCGGGACACCGACCGGCCGCTGCACCTGGGGTCGCTGAAGTCCAACATCGGGCACACCCAGGCCGCCGCCGGTGTCGCCGGTGTGATCAAGATGGTGCAGGCGATGCGGCACGGGGTGCTCCCGCCGACCCTGCACGCCGGCACGCCGTCGTCGCACGTCGACTGGTCGGCCGGCACGGTACGGCTGCTCGCCGAGGTCACCGCGTGGCCGGAGACCGGCCGCCCGCGCCGGGCCGCGGTGTCGTCGTTCGGGATCAGCGGCACCAACGCCCACGCCGTGCTGGAGCAGGCGCCCGACGCGGAGGAGCCCGCGCCGGGCGGGCGGCCCACCGGTGTCCTCGCCTGGGTCCTGTCCGGGCACACCGCGCAGGCCCGCCGCGACCGGGCCGCCACGCTGCACTCCCGGCTCCGCGAGGACGCCACCGCCGACCCGCACGACGTCGGCCACGCACTGCTGGCCACCCGCGCCCGGCACGAGCACCGGGCCGTCGTCGTCGGTACCGCCCGCGACGAGCTGCTCGACGGGGTCGGCGCGCTGGCCGCGGGGACACCCGCCCCGCACGTCGTCGACGGCGTCGCCGACGTCGAGGGCCGCACCGTGTTCGTCTTCCCCGGCCAGGGGGCGCAGTGGCTCGGTATGGGTGCGCGGCTGCTCGTGGAGTCCCCGGTGTTCGCCGCGCGGGTGGCCGAGTGCGCTGCTGCCCTCGACCCGATCACCGGCTGGTCGCTGCACGACGTGCTGCGCCGCGCCGAGGGGGCACCGGACGCCGACCGGGTGGACGTGGTCCAGCCGGCGTCGTTCGCGGTGATGGTCGCCCTCGCCGCGCTGTGGCGTGCCCACGGGGTGGAGCCGGACGCGGTCGTCGGCCACTCCCAGGGGGAGATCGCGGCCGCCGTCGTCTCCGGGGCGCTGTCGCTGCCCGACGGCGCCCGGGTCGTCGCGCTGCGCAGCCGCGCGATCGGACGGTCGCTGGCCGGGCGGGGCGGCATGATGTCGGTCGCGCTGCCGGTCGACGAGGTCTCCGGACGGCTCGAGGAGTACGCGGGCCGGGTCTCGGTGGCCGCGGTCAACGGGCCCCGCTCGGTCGTCGTCTCCGGCGAGCCGCAGGCGCTCGACGAGCTCGGCGCGGTGCTCGCGGGCGAGGGGGTCCGGGTCCGCCGGATCGCGGTCGACTACGCCTCGCACTCCCACCAGGTCGAGGAGCTGCGCGCGGAGGTCCTCGAGACCCTCGCGGGCCTGTCCCCGCAGCCCTCGGCGGTGCCGCTGTACTCCACGCTGACCGGCGGGCTGCTGGACACCTCCACGATGGACGCCGCGTACTGGTACGAGAACCTCCGCAACCGCGTCCGGTTCGCCGACGCGGTGGCCGCGCTCACCGCGACCGGACACCGGGTGTTCATCGAGTCCGCCGCGCACCCGGTGCTGTCCCCGGCCGTCCAGGACGCGCTCGACGACGCCGGCATCACCGGTGTCGCGGGCGGCACGCTGCGCCGCGACCAGGGCGGCTACGACCGGTTCCTGCTGTCCGCGGCCCAGCTGCACGTCCGGGGACTCGACGTCGACTGGCCGGTCCTGTTCGACGCCGCCGCCGCGGCCCGGGTCGACCTGCCCACCTACCCCTTCCAGCACGAGCGGTACTGGAGCACCCGCACCGCGACCGCCGCCGCCCCGGACACCGGCGCCGTGGACGCCGAGTTCTGGGACGCCGTCGAGCAGGCCGACCTGCCCGCCCTGACCGCCGCGCTCGGCACCGACGAGGACGCGGTCGCCGCGATCCTGCCCGGCCTGTCCGCCTGGCGCCGCTCCCGCGCCGACCGGGCCGACGTCGACACCTGGCGCTACCGCGTCGAGTGGGCCGCGACCCCGCAGCCGCCCCGCACCGGACCCACCGGCACCTGGCTCGTGGTCACCGCCGCCGGCACCGACCCCGCCGACGTCGTCGGCGTCCTGGAGCGCCACGGCGCCGTGGCCCGGCCCCTCGTGCTCGACGCGAGCACCGACCGGGACGACACCGACCGGGAGGTGCTGCGCGCCCGGATCGCGGACGCCACCGCCGACGGGGACATCGCCGGTGTGGTCTCGCTGCTCGCCGCCGCCGAGGACGACGACCCCCGTCACCCCGGGCTTACCCGCGGCCTCGCCCTGTCGGTGGCCCTGGTCCAGGCACTCGGCGACGCCGGGATCGACGTCGCGCTCTGGCACCTCACCCGTGGTGCGGCCACCGCCGCGCCCGGCGACACCGTGACCCGGCCCCTGCAGAGCCAGGTCGCCGCGCTCGGCTGGACCGCCGCCGTCGAGCAGCCGCACCGCCGGGGCGGCACCGTCGACCTGCCGGAGGTCCTCGACGCCCGGACCGGTGACCGGCTCGCCGCCGTCCTGGCCGGGCGGCTCGGTGACGAGGACCAGCTCGCGGTCCGCCCGGCGGGCGTGCTCGCGCGGCGCATCGTCCGCGCCGGTCGTGGCGGCCGGGCCCCGGCCCGGCGGTGGAGCCCGCGGGGCACCACGCTGGTCACCGGCGGGTCCGGCACCCTGGCCCCCGACCTGGCCCGCAGGCTGGCCGCCGACGGTGCGGAGCACGTCGTGCTGCTGTCCCGCCGCGGCCCCGAGGCCCCCGGTGCGGCCGCGCTGCTCGGCGAGCTGGCCGAGGCAGGCACCGAGGCCGAGGCGGTGGCCTGCGACATCACCGACCGGGACGCGGTCGCGGCCCTGCTGGCGCGGCTGGCCGCGCAGGGGCGCACGGTCGGCACCGTCCTGCACACCGCGGCGGTGATCGGGCTGGCCGCGATCGCCGACACCACCCTCGACGAGTTCGCCGAGGTCGTGCACGCCAAGGTGACCGGTGCCCGGATCCTCGACGAGCTGCTCGACGACCCGGCCACCGACCTCGTGCTGTACTCGTCGACGGCCGGCATGTGGGGCAGCGGCGTGCACGCCGCCTACGCCGCCGGGAACGCGTTCCTGTCCGCACTGGCGCAGCAGCGCCGCGCGCGCGGGCTGCGCGCCACCTCGGTGCACTGGGGCAAGTGGCCCGACGCCGACCCCGAGCGCACGGAGGCCGACCCGCACCGGATCCGGCGCAGCGGCCTGGAGTACCTCGACCCGCAGCGGGCACTGACCGGGCTGCGCTGCGTGCTCGACGACGACGAGACCGTCGTCGGCCTGATGGACGTCGACTGGGACGTCTACCACGACGTCTTCACCGCCGGCCGGGTCTCGCACCTGTTCGACCGGGTCCCGGAGGTCCGGGCTCGGCTCACCCGCGCCGCGGCACCGGCCGCGGGCCCGCGCGGGGCCCTCGCCGGCCGCTTGGCGCCCCTGTCGGCGGCCGAGCGGACCCGGCTGCTGGTCACCCTGGTCCGCACCGAGGCCGCCGCGGTCCTCGGGCACGCCTCCGCCGACGCCTTCGGCGAGCGCCGCGCCTTCCGCGACGCCGGGTTCGACTCGGTGACCGCGGTCGACCTGCGCAACCGGCTCGCCGCCGCGACCGGTCTGACGCTGCCCTCCACCCTGGTCTTCGACCACCCCAGCCCCGCCGTGCTCGCCGGCCGCCTGGAGGAGCTCGCGCTCGGCGCCGCGGACGGGCTGCCGCAGCCCGCGGCCGCTCCGGCCGGGGACGACGACCCGATCGCCGTGATCGGGATGAGCTGCCGCTACCCGGGCGGCGCCGACACCCCCGAGGCGCTGCTGCAGCTCGCACTCGACGGGGTCGACGCGATCACCGGCTTCCCCACCGGCCGCGGCTGGGACGCGGCCGCGCTGCACGACCCCGACCCGGACCGGCACGGTCGCACCTACTCCGTGCAGGGCGGCTTCCTGCACGACGTGGCCGACTTCGACGCCGGCTTCTTCGGGATCTCCCCGCGCGAGGCCGTCGCGATGGACCCGCAGCAGCGCATCCTGCTGGAGACCTCGTGGGAGGCGTTCGAGCGGGCCGGGATCGACCCCACCTCGCTGCGCGGCACCAGCACGGGCACCTTCGTGGGCGCCACCTACCAGGACTACGCGACGACCGTCGCGCACGCCGCGGGCGACACCGAGACGCACATGGTGACCGGCACCGCCGCCAGCGTGCTGTCCGGCCGGGTGGCCTACCTGCTGGGCCTCGAGGGTCCCGCGGTCACCCTGGACACGGCGTGCTCGTCGTCGCTGGTCGCGATGCACCTGGCCTGCCGGTCGCTGCGCAGCGGGGAGAGCTCGCTCGCCCTGGCCGGCGGCGCCGCGGTGATGGCGACCCCGCAGGCCTTCGTCGGGTTCAGCCGGCAGCGGGCACTGGCCGCCGACGGCCGCTGCAAGCCCTTCTCCGAGGCCGCCGACGGCATGACCCTCGCCGAGGGCGTCGGCGTCGTCCTCCTCGAGCGCCTCTCCGACGCGCGCCGCAAGGGGCACCCGGTGCTCGGCGTGATCCGCGGCTCGGCGATCAACTCCGACGGCGCGTCGAACGGGATGACCGCCCCCAACGGCCCGTCCCAGCAGCGGGTGATCCGCCGGGCACTGGCCGAGGCGGGACTGACCGCCGCCGACGTCGACGTCGTCGAGGCGCACGGCACCGGCACCCGGCTCGGCGACCCGATCGAGGCCCAGGCGCTGCTCGCCACCTACGGCCGCGACCGGGACGAGCCGCTGCGGCTGGGCTCGGTGAAGTCCGCGATCGGACACACCCAGGCCGCCGCGGGCGTCGCCGGCGTGATCACGATGCTGGCCGCGATGCGCGCCGGTGAGCTGCCCGGCATCCAGCACCTCGACGCGCCGTCGAGCCATGTCGACTGGTCCACCGGGGCCGTCGAGCTGCTCACCGGGCGCACCGCGTGGCCGGAGACCGACCGCCCCCGCCGGGCCGGGGTCTCGTCGTTCGGCATCAGCGGGACCAACGCCCACGTCGTGCTGGAACAGGCGCCCCCCGCCGAGGCGACCCCGCCGGCCGGTGCACCCGGACCGGTCCCGTGGGTGGTCTCCGCCCGTTCGGCCGACGCGCTGCGCGCCCAGGCGGGCCGGCTGCGCGACGCCGTGGCCCGCGACCCGCAGGACCCGGCCAGGACCGGGCACGCCCTGGCCACCACCCGCGCCGCGTTCGACCACCGCGCCGTCGTCGTCGGGGAGACCTCCGACGAGCTCTCCCGCGGCCTGGCCGCGCTGGCCGACGGCACGTCGGTCGCCGGTCTGGTCACCGGCACCGCCGCCGAGGACCCCGCCGGCCCGGTGTTCGTGTTCCCCGGGCAGGGCTCCCAGTGGTGGGGGATGGGCCGCGACCTGCTCACGACGTCGGAGGCCTTCCGTGCCGCGGTCGACGACTGCGCCGCCGCGCTGGCCCCGCACGTCGACTGGTCGCTGCACGAGGTCCTCACCGGCGACGGCGACCCGGCGCTGCTGGAGCGCGTGGACGTGGTCCAGCCCGCGCTGTTCGCGATGATGGTCGGCCTCGCCGCGGTCTGGCGCGCCCACGGCGTCGAGCCGGCTGCGGTCGTCGGCCACTCGCAGGGCGAGATCGCCGCCGCCCACGTGGCGGGTGCGCTCGACCTCGACGACGCGGCGCGGGTGGTGGCGCTGCGCAGCCGCGCGCTGCCCCGGCTGTCCGGGCACGGCGGGATGGTCTCGGTCGCGGCGCCCGTCGGCCGGGTCACCGAGCTCATCGTGCCCTGGGGCGGCGCGCTGTCGGTCGCCGCGGTCAACGGGCCGTCGTCGGTCGTCGTCTCCGGCGACGCGGACGCGCTCGACGCGCTGCTGCCCGCCTGCGAGTCCGCCGGGGTGCGGGCCCGGCGGGTCTCGGTGGACTACGCCTCGCACGGCCCGCACGTCGAGGCCGTGCGCGACGAGCTCGCCGAGGTCCTCGCCGGCATCACTCCGCGCACCCCGACGGTGCCGTTCTACTCCACCGTCACCGGCGGGCGCCTCGACACCGCCGAGGACGGTGGCCTCGACGGCACCTACTGGTACACCAACCTCCGCACCACCGTCCGGATGCAGGACGCCACCGAGGCGCTCCTCGCGGCCGGGCACCGGATCTTCGTGGAGGTCAGCCCGCACCCGGTGCTCGCCGGACCGGTCCAGGAGACCCAGGAGGCGGCCGACCCCGACGGCACCGCCGCCGCGGTCGTGCTGGGCACGCTGCGCCGCGACGAGGGCGGCCCCGCCCGGGTGCTGACCTCGCTGGCCGAGGCCTATGTGCACGGCGCCACCGTCGACTGGACCACCACCCTGCCCGACACCGGCGGCACAGACGTCGAACTGCCGACCTACGCGTTCCGGCGCCGCAGCTACTGGCCCGAGCCGAAGGCGGACCCGTCGGGCGCCGCCGACGACGCCGCGTTCTGGGCACTGGTCGACGGGCAGGACCCGGCGGCGTTCGCCGACGCGCTCGGCGTGCCCGGCGGCGCACTCGACACCGTGCTGCCCGCGCTGTCCGCATGGCGCGCCGGGTCCCGCGCCCGCACCCGGGCCAACGACCTGCGCTACCGGGTCGACTGGGCACCGGTCCCCGAGCCCGCCGCGGGCCCGCCGGCCGGGCGGGTACTGGTCATCGGCCACGACGCGGGGACCGGCACCGACGACGACGGGCTGCTCGCGGCGTTCGGCCCCGGCGCCGTCCCGGTCACCGACCCCGGGACCGGCCGCGCCGCGTGGGCCGCCGAGCTGGCCCGGCACACCGCCGACGGCCCGGTCACCGCGGTCGTGGCCCTCCCGGACCCGACGGGACGGCCGCATCCGGAGCACCCGGGCGTCCCCGGCGCGCTGGCCCGGACCCTCACGCTGGTCCAGGCACTCGGCGACGCCGACGTCACGGCGCCGCTGTGGTGCCTGACCCGCGGTGCCGTCGGGACGGCGCCCGGTGACGCGGTCACCGATCCCGAGCAGGGCACCCTGTGGGGCCTCGGCCGGGTCGTCGCGCTCGAGCACCCCGACCGGTGGGGCGGGCTGATCGACCTGCCGGGGACCCCGGACCCCCGGACCGCGGCGCGGGTCGCCGGGCTGGTCACCGGGGCCGGGACCGAGGACCAGCTGGCGGTCCGGCCGCACGGCGTCCTCGCCCGACGGCTCGCCCACGCGGCCCCGGCCGCGCCGCGCCCCGGACACGGCGGCTGCGACCGCGGCACCGTGCTGGTGACCGGCGGGACCGGCGGCATCGGCGGACGGACGGCGGTGTGGGCCGCCGGCCGCGGCGCCGAGCACCTGCTGCTGACCAGCCGCCGCGGCGAGGACGCCCCCGGCGCCGCCGCACTGCGCACCGAGCTGGAGTCGCTCGGCGCCCGGGTCACGATCGCCGCCTGCGACGCCGCCGACCGGGACGCACTCGCCACCCTGCTCGACGAGCTGCCCGCGGACCTGCCGCTGACCGCCGTCGTCCACTCGGCGGGCGTCGCCGACGGGGACGCCCCCGTCGCGGACCTGACCGTGGACCGGCTCGACGCGCTGCTGCGGGCCAAGCTGACCGCGGCCCGGAACCTGCACGAGCTCACCCGCGGGACGGAGCTCGACGCGTTCGTGCTGTACAGCTCCGGGGCGGCGGTGTGGGGCAGCGGCGGCCAGCCCGGCTACGCCGCGGCCAACGCCTACCTCGACGCCCTCGCCGCGCACCGACGCGGGCTCGGGCTCCCGGCGACGTCGGTCGCCTGGGGGACGTTCGGCGAGGTCGGCATGGCCACCGATCCGCAGGTGCACGAGCGGCTGCACCGCCAGGGCGTCCCGGCGATGGACCCGGCCGACGCGCTGGCCGCGCTGGAGCTGGCTGTCGGCGAGGGGGACACCGCGGTCGCGGTGACCCGCATGGACTGGGAGGTCTTCGCGCCGAGCTTCACCGCGCTGCGCCCCAGCCCGCTGCTGGGCACGGTGCCCGAGGCGGTCGCCGCGCTCGCCGACGGGCCGGCCCCGGTCCCCGGCGACGCCGGCGCCGTCGCGGCCGTCCCGCCGCTGCGCGGGCGCCTGGAGGCGTTGCCGACCGCGGAACGGGCCCGGGCGCTCGTCGAGGCGGTCCGCGGCGAGGCGGCGGCCACCCTCGGCCACGACGGCGCCGACGCGATCCCCGCCGGGCGCGCCTTCCGCGACGTCGGGTTCGACTCGGTGACCGCGGTGGAGCTGCGCAACCGGCTGCGTGGCGGGCTCGGGCTGCCGCTGCCCGCGGCGCTGGTCTTCGACCACCCGACACCCACCGACCTGGCCCGCCACCTGGGGACGCTGCTGTTCGGCGACGCCCCCGGCGAGCAGGGCACCACCCGCACCGACGACCCCGACGCCCACATCCGTGAGGTCCTCGCCTCCGTCCCCATCGGACGGCTGCGGCGGGCGGGCCTGCTGGACATGGTGCTGGGCCTCGCCGACGCCGAACCCGGTGCCGCCGACGACCCCGACCCCGACGCGGGCCGGACCGACGACGGCGGCGCGGAGTCCCTCGACGACATGGATGCCGAAGCGCTGCTGCGGCTCGTCACCGAGAACTCGGCGAACTGACCTCGGCGAACTGAACGACAAGCAGGAGATTCTGATGAGCACGTCGGACCAGAAGTACGTCGAGGCACTCCGGTCGTCCCTCAAGGAGGTCGAGCGGCTCCGCAGGCAGAACGAGCAGCTGGTCGCCGCCGCGTCCGAGCCGGTCGCGGTCGTCGGCATCGGCTGCCGCTTCCCCGGTGGCGTCGGCTCGCCGGAGGACCTGTGGGACGTCGTCGCGCACGGCCGGGACGTCCTCGGGCCGTTCCCGACCGACCGCGGCTGGGACCTCGACGCGCTCGCCGGTGACGGCGAGGGCCGCAGCCTGGCCCAGGTCGGCGGCTTCGTCGACGACGTCGCCGGCTTCGACCCCGGCTTCTTCGGGATCTCCCCGCGCGAGGCCGTCGCGATGGACCCGCAGCAGCGGATCCTGCTGGAGATCACCTGGGAGGCGCTGGAGCGGGCCGGCATCGACCCGACGTCGCTGCGCGGCACCGACACCGGGGTCTTCGTCGGCACCACCGGCCAGGACTACGGCGAGGTGATCCGCGCCTCCGACGAGGACGTGGCGGTCTACTCGACCACCGGGCACGCCGCGAGCGTCATCTCCGGGCGACTGTCCTACACCCTGGGCGCCGAGGGCCCGGCGGTCACCGTCGACACCGGCTGCTCGTCGTCGCTGGTCGCCATGCACCAGGCGGTGCAGGCGCTGCGGGCCGGGGAGTGCTCGACGGCGCTGGCCGGTGGCGCGTCGGTGATGGCCACCCCCGGCCCGTTCGTCGCCTTCACCGCCCAGAGCGGGCTGGCCGCCGACGGCCGCTGCAAGCCGTTCGCCGACGGCGCGGACGGCACCGGCTGGGCCGAGGGCGCCGGGATGCTCGTGCTGATGCGGCTCTCCGACGCCCGCCGGCAGGGCCGCGAGGTCCTCGCGGTCCTGCGCGGGTCCGCGATCAACCAGGACGGCGCCTCCAACGGCCTGACCGCCCCCAACGGCCCGTCCCAGCAGCGGGTGATCCGGGCCGCGCTGGAGAGCGCGCGGCTGGGCTCCGGTGACGTCGACGCCGTCGAGGCGCACGGCACCGGCACCACCCTGGGCGACCCGATCGAGGCGCAGGCCCTGCTCGCGACCTACGGCGCGGACCGCGCGACCCCGCTGCTGCTGGGCTCGGTGAAGTCCAACATGGGCCACACCCAGGCCGCGTCGGGCGTCGCCGGCGTCATCAAGATGATCATGGCGCTGCGGCACGGGGTGCTGCCCCGCAGCCTGCACGCCGAGCGGCCCTCGACCGACGTCGACTGGACCGCGGGCGCCGTGGCGTTGCTCGACGCCGCCCTCGACTGGCCGGAGACCGGCCGCCCGCGCCGGGCAGGGGTCTCCTCGTTCGGGATCAGCGGCACCAACGCCCACGTCATCCTGGAGCAGGCCCCGCACGCCGAGGAGCAGGCGGCCGCCGCGCCGCTGCCGGCCCCGGCGGTGGTGCCGTGGCCGCTGTCCGCACGCACCGCCACCGCTCTGGACACCCTGCGCGCCCGGCTCACCGGCTCGGCCGCCGGCCTTCGCCCGATCGACGTCGGCGCCTCCCTGGCCACCGGACGTGCGACCTTTGAGCACCGCGCCGTGCTGCTCGGCTCCGGGGACGAGGTCACCGAGATCGCCCGCGGTGTCGCGGGGGAGGGCCTGACGGCGCTGCTGTTCTCCGGGCAGGGCTCGCAGCGCCTGGGTGCCGGCCGGGAGCTGTACGCACGCTTCCCGGTGTTCGCCGAGGCGTTCGACGAGACCGCCGCGCTGCTCGACGCGGCGTCGCCCGACAGCGACGCCACCCTGCGTGAGGTCCTGTGGGGCACCGACGCCGAGGCGCTCGACGACACCGGCCGGGCGCAGCCCGCGCTGTTCGCGATCGAGGTCGCCCTCCACCGCCTGGTCACCTCGCTGGGCGTGGTCCCGGACCTCGTCGGCGGGCACTCGATCGGCGAGATCGCCGCCGCGCACGTCGCGGGCGTGCTGTCCCTCGACGACGCCGCCACGCTCGTCGCCGCCCGCGCCCGGCTGATGGCCGCGCTGCCGCGCGGCGGCGCGATGCTGGCCGTGGGCGCGACCGAGGACGAGGTCGCACCCCTGCTCACCGCCGGTGTCTCGCTCGCCGCGGTCAACGGGCCGTCGTCGGTCGTGGTGGCCGGGGACACCGACGGGATCGCCGCCGTCGAGGAGCACGCCCGCGCCCAGGGGTGGCGCAGCACCCGGCTGCGGGTCAGCCACGCGTTCCACTCGCCGCTGATGGAGCCGATGCTCGCCGAGTTCCGGGCCGTCGCCGCCGGACTCACCTACCACGAGCCACGGATCCCGGTCGTCTCCAACCTGACCGGCTCGGTCGCCGAGGTCGCCGACATCTGCTCCGCGGACTACTGGGTGCGCCACGTCCGCGGCACCGTCCGCTTCGCCGACGGCGTCACCGCCCTGGCCGCGCGCGGCGTCACCACGCTGGTCGAGCTCGGCCCGGACGGCGTGCTCTGCGGCATGGCGCAGGAGTCCCTGCCCGGGGGCGCCGTCGCCGTACCGCTGCTGCGCCGCGACCGCCCCGAGGAGCTGTCGCTGGTCACCGGCCTCGCCACGGCCCACGTCCGCGGGACGACCGTGGACTGGGCCCGGCTCTTCGACGGCACCGGTGCGTCCCGGGTCGACCTGCCCACCTACCCCTTCGAGCACACCCGCTACTGGCCCGCGCCGGCGCGGGGCGCCGCCGACGTCACCGCCGCGGGGCTCACCACCGCCGACCACCCGCTGCTCGGCGCCGCGGTCGAGCTCGCCGGTGACGACGGCGTGCTGTTCACCAGCAGGCTCTCGGTCCGCACCCATCCGTGGCTGGCCGACCACGGCGTGCGGGGCCGTGCGCTGCTGCCCGGCACCGCGTTCGTCGAGCTGGCGGTACGCGCCGGCGACGAGGTCGGCTGCACCCGGGTGGAGGAGCTCACCCTGGCCGCGCCCCTCGTGCTCCCCGAGCGCGGCGGCGTGCGGGTGCAGGTCCGCGTCGGTCCGGCGGACGCCCGTGGCCGCCGCCCCCTCGGCGTGTTCTCCCGGCCGGAGGACGCCGACGGCCTGCCCTGGTCGCAGCACGCCACCGGTGTGCTCGGCTCGGGATCGACGGCGCCCGACGGGCTCGACACGACCGCCTGGCCGCCCGCCGGCGCCGAGCCGGTCGACCTCGAGGGCTGCTACGAGCGGCTCGCCGGGATCGGCTTCGACTACGGGCCCTCCTTCCGGGGGCTGCACGCCGCGTGGCGCCGCGACGGCGAGGTGTTCGCCGAGGTCACGCTGCCCGACGGCGCCGGAACCGACACGACCGGTTTCGGCCTGCACCCCGCCCTGCTCGACGCCGCGCAGCACGCCGCCGCCTACGGCGATCTGGGTGCGATCAGCCGTGGCGGCCTGCCCTTCACCTGGGAGGGCGTCCAGCTGTTCGCCGCGGGCGCCGGCACCGTCCGCGCCCGGATCGCGGCCACCGGCGAGGACACCGTGTCGATCACGGTGTACGACGCCGCGGGCGGGCCCGTGCTGACGGCGGACTCCCTGGTCTCCCGCGAGGTCCCGGCCGACACCGGCGCCGACCGGTACGACGACTCCCTGTTCCGCCAGGACTGGGCCCCGCTGGGCGGCCCCGCCGGCCGGACCCCGGCGGCGGTCGCCGTCGTCGGCGCCGAGACCGGCGGCCCCGGCCCGGTCGGCACGGCCGCACTCCGGGCCGCGGGCGTCCCCGTGCGCACCTACCCGGATCTCATCGCGCTGGCCGCCTCCGGCGACCCCGTCCCCGAGCTCGTGCTGGCCGGGGCCGCGTCCTGCGGCGGCACCGTCGCCGACGCCGCGCACACCGTCGCCACCGCGGCCCTGGAGCTGGTGCAGCAGTGGCTGTCCGGCGAGGAGTTCGCCGACGCCCGGCTCGTGCTGCTCACCCGCGGCGCCACCGACGGCGCCGACCCGGCCGCCGCCGCGGTGCACGGCCTCGTCCGCACCGCCCGCACCGAGAACCCGGGCCGGCTGGCGGTCCTCGACCTGCCCGACGACGCCACCGGCGCCGACCCGGTCGTGGCCCCCGCCGCGCTGGTCGCCGCGCTCGCCGCCACCGAGGACGAGCCCGACCTCGCCGTCCGCGCCGACACGGTGCTCGTGCCGCGGCTGGTCCGGGTCCGCACCGACGCCGAGCCGCACCGGTGGAACCCCGACGGCACCGTCCTGATCACCGGCGGGACCGGCGGCCTCGGCGGTGTCCTGGCCCGGCACCTCGTCGCCGAGCACGGCGTACGGCAGCTGCTGCTGGCCGGCCGTCGCGGTCCGGACGCCCCCGGCGCCACCGAGCTGGTCGACGAGCTCACCGCGCTGGGCGCGACCGCGCACGCCGTGGCCTGCGACGTCACCGACCGGGCCGCGGTCGCCGCGCTGCTCGCCGGCATCCCCGACACGCACCCGCTGACCGCCGTCGTGCACACCGCGGGCGTCGTCGACGACGGCGTGATCGGCTCGCTGACCCCGGAGCGCTTCGACACCGTGCTCCGCCCCAAGGCCGACGCGGCCTGGCACCTGCACGAGCTCACCCGCGACCTGGACCTGGACGCCTTCGTCCTGTTCTCCTCGGTCGCCGCCACCTTCGGCAGCCCCGGGCAGGCCAACTACGCCGCGGGGAACGCCTTCCTCGACGCGCTGGCCGTGCACCGCCGGGCGGCCGGGCTGCCCGCCGTCGCGCTGGCCTGGGGGCCGTGGAGCCGCGTCGTCGGCATGACCGGCTCGCTCAGCGACGTCGACGTCGAGCGGATCGCCCGCTCCGGGATGCCGCCGCTGACCCCGGAGCAGGGCACCGCCCTGTTCGACGCCGCCCTCGCGGCGACCGTCGACGGAACCGCCGCGCTCGCCCCGGTCCGGCTCGACCTGCCCGCCCTGCGCGCCCAGGGCGAGCCCGCGCCGCTGCTGCGCGGCCTGATCCGGCGCCCCGCGCGGCGCGCCGCCGCCCAGGCGGCGCCGTCCACCGGTGACCTCGCCGAGCGGCTCCGCGCGCTGGACGGGTCCACCCGTGACGAGGCGCTGCTCGACCTCGTCCGCGAGCGGATCGCCCACGTCCTCGGGCACGCCGACCCCGGCCAGGTCGAGACCGGCCGTCAGTTCCAGGACCTCGGCTTCGACTCGCTCACCGCGGTGGAGCTGCGCAACGGTCTCACCGCCGCCACCGGGCTGCGCCTGCCCGCGACCATGGTCTTCGACTACCCGACGCCGGGCGTGCTGGCCCGCCACCTGCGCGACGAGCTGCTCGGTGCCGACGACGCCCCCGACGACACCGCCGACCGCACCCCCGACAGGACCGCCGCTTCCCCGGCCGCGACCGACGACGATCCCGTCGTGATCGTAGGGATGGCGTGCCGCTACCCCGGCGGTGTCGGCTCCCCGGAGGACCTGTGGCGGCTCGTCGGCGACGGCGCCGACGCGACCGGCCCGTTCCCGACCGACCGCGGCTGGGACCTGGCCAACCTGTTCGACCCGGACCCGGACCGTCCCGGGCACACCCACGTCCGCGCCGGCGGGTTCCTGCACACCGCCCCCGAGTTCGACGCCGGCTTCTTCGGCATGAGCCCGCGCGAGGCGCTGTCCACCGACTCCCAGCAGCGGCTGCTGCTCGAGACGAGCTGGGAGGCGATCGAGCGGGCCGGGATCGACCCGACCGGCCTGCGCGGCAGCGCCACCGGGGTGTTCGCCGGCGTCATGTACAACGACTACGGCACCACGCTGACCGGCGACGAGCACGAGGCCTTCCGCGGCAACGGCAGCGCCCCCAGCGTCGCGTCCGGCCGGGTGTCCTACACCCTGGGACTGGAGGGCCC
>JAESFO010000633.1_pt1 | contig 18791 bp, 21 predicted proteins | sample 9269421 | NCBI WGS metagenome assembly JAESFO01 (sample SAMN14502839, study PRJNA617101) | algae metagenome | isolation source: Nostoc desertorum CM1-VF14 and co-occurring heterotrophs from rocky... | place: USA: Clark Mountains, San Bernardino, California | collected 2000-06-05 | reverse complement strand
GCAGCAAGACACGGAAAAAGCAGATATAGCAAGAGAGAAAAAAGAACTGGCTGAAATTCCCGAGCAGGAACTGGAAGAGCTGGTTTTGATATATCAGCAAAGAGGGCTGTCACATGATCTTGCAAAGCAGGTGGCAGAAGCATTAACCCGGCACAATGCACTGGAAAAACACACCTACGCGACGAGTTGGGCATGACCGCTATTTCTGAAGCACAGCCGCTGCAGGCCGCTTTTGCCTCTTTTATATCATTTGTTTTGGGCGCCGCACTTCCGTTACTGGTGGCGCTTTTTGCCCCCTTACAGCAAATGGTATACTGGCAATACGCCTTCTCAATAGCGTTCCTTATATTACTGGGATCGGTGGCCGCAAAAGCGGGGGGCTCCCCCCTGGTAAAAAGCGCCATTCGTATCGTATTGTGGGGAACGATCGCTATGGCCGCATCGGCCGCAATAGGGCACCTGTTGGGAACCAATGTACTATAACCGTCCTGGTTGTAATGATGGATTGCATAAGCCATACTTACGCAATCCATCACCCGATTCCCACATAACTCCCCCATTAATACCTACAGCCTACTTTCCAAAGAGTCAAAATTCCCTTTAAATTTAGGCTACAATACTGTCCCGCGCCCCTATTTATATCGTAAATTAAGCGAAATAATATTAGCGTTCATACCCACTGTTTTTGTATAATGACCATATCTTAGCTCCATCATATTGAGGCGATCAATACCCAATAATCCGGTCTTGAAATTGAAACGCAAACCCGCCCCGTAAAAATGACTGCTGAATGCAGAAAGATCATAATTACTGGTAAAAAAAGATTCATTACCTGTATGCGCTTTATATGGCGCAAAGTACCGCGCCGCACGTTGTGTGTAAAACCGATAAAACGGGCTAAAAGATAAGAAAGGAGAAATTTTCACCGGCGTCTCTATATCGGCGGTATGCGACCTGATACCCCAGCTATCTGTGTAAAACCGGTAGTAAGTTCTCAGGATGAGATGGTCGCCCATAAAATAATTAGCCCTCAGCCCAACCGGTATTTTCAACCGATCGGAAGGCAGGGCCTCCTGGTGCACAGATCCATCGGTGAAATAGACCCTGTGAAAGGGCAGGCTTAGCAAACCATTTTGCCTTACCACATCTCCAAGTAGCATTAACTGAAAATCCTTATTCACTATCTGTGTATAGGAAAGAGACAATGCGTAGGTATTTCTCGCTTCATTTCCATAACCTTCGCCATCCGTTCGAAGTTCAACAGGTTTTACCAGCTTTACCTGATCACTATAGGCTTGAAGCCGGCCGGCAAATTCGCCCATTTTGTTACTGCTCTTTTTTGCAAAACCCATGTTGGCTCCTAATGACTGGTAGTCAAATTCGCTGGAGTAGGAAACGCCGCCGGACAGCGTAGTTCCCCTTGCGGCATTTTCACGGGCCCAGCCTAATGAGGGGTAAATCCGCGTATCGGCATGTGAGGCTGAAGAGTTTGCCTTCAGGTCAATCATATCAGAAGAGGCTGATGTATAATGATCAATACCCACATCCAAAGCCCACCTGTTTTTCCGCTGTTTCTTATCGTACTTCACCAGTACCACATCGATGCTGTTAGAAAAATCGCTCAGCTTTTCTGATCCGATGCCGCCCGTTACCGCCGAATTATTACCCGTTTGCTGATAGTAGCTGGATACAAGATTTACCTCGTCGAGGCTTAGCTTTCTCGACTGCCCCGCCGAATCAGCATTTTGTGCAATGGCATGGCTTAGCGCCAGCAAGGCTGCTATATTCAGGAAAATTCTTTTCATTCATTTCATCATTTAAGATTAAACAATTAGTTGCAGCCACACCCACCGCCCACTTTGCCGGCATTTGCCCCGGAGGAGCCTTCGCGATAAGACTGGAAGTTGAGTTCTGTTTTCTCTACGGTTCGGTTGCCGAGCACCATCTCCGCATCATTTAGTTTCCCCTTCTCATACTCTTTCACGGAAGTGCAAGACGTACACCACACCACTGCGGCAACGGAAATGCCGAGGAATTTCTTAGATATTTTCATTTAAAATGAATGTTTTTAGATTGATAAATTTGATTATCATCATCAATGATGATGCATTCCAGATGATTTACCTGGTTCACCATATCCAGTGCCGGGGCAATGCCCATAATACCTACAGGCGTGGCCATTGCGTCGGCTATTTCTGCATTGGGACAGATCACCGTGACACTTTTGATACCGCTAACCGGCAAACCGGTTTTAGGGTTGATGGTATGCGAGTAACGCCTGCCTCCTATTTCTACATACTTCTCATAGTTACCCGATGTAGCCACAGCCATGTCAGTTATGTTCAGGTAAGAAAAAGGGAGCCTGGCATTATCAGGGTCGGCAATGCCAATCGTCCAGGGCTGGCCATTAGCCTGCAGCCCCCAGGCGCAGAGGTCCCCTGAAGCGTTCACCACACCTGAGGCAACACCTCTTTGCTTTAATACAGCTTTAGCCCTTTCGGCGGCATACCCTTTTCCTATACCGCCAAACCCAATCCGCATACCCTTTAGTTTTAAAAAAACAGTACCGGCTACCGGATTTAACAGAATGTTGTTGTAGTTAACCAGCCTCAGGTGCTCTTTTATTAAAGAGGGTTCCGGCAAACGGGTCATACCGCGATCAAAATTCCAGAAGCTTTTATCGATACTTCCATATGAAATATCGAAATAACCATCGGTAAGGCGGCTGATCCTGATACTTCTTTCAATCAGATCAAAAATTTCCCTGTCTACTTTTACCGGCGCGATGCCCGCGCTCCTGTTAACGAGATTGGTCTGACTATCCTCTTTAAAAGTGGTAAGCAATTGCTCAATACGTTGTATCTCGGCTACTGCCGCGGCAAGGTGATGCTTTGCAACGCTTTCCTTGGTATCTACCACTGTAATTTCAAAAGCATTACCCATTAGCTTCTGACCTTGCCTGAATTCTTTTAACATTCCGGAATTATTGTTTGAATACCTTTATTTCATCGACAAAGGAAGCGGCATCTCCCTTCGGGAGCCCGATCCATTTTTTGAGCACCTGTCCACTCGCCGAAAGCAATATCGTGCAGGGAAAACTTCCGTCGGGATTATACCTATCAGCAATCAGGGCATTCTCTTTGACAATGGGAGCAGGCAATTGATTTTTACGGTTTCTAGGGAAATCAGCATTTACGTACAACAGGGAGCTATCCTTTACCAATTGTTGAAAAGCATCAGACCCGATAATAGATTCATGTAGTTTTATGCATGGGATACACCAGTCGGACCCCGAAAAATTTAAAAGCACTAGGCTATGCCTGGCAGCAGCTGTTTTCAATGCACTATCCAACCGCCCCTGTGCATCCAGGCATACTGTTATACCACAAAAAAGAATGGCTAATAAAACTGGTTTTATTTTAGGTAACATATAAATTTATTTGAAATAAAAAACAGGTGCACAGGCCCATGCCTTACCCTGGCGGGCAATAGCTACAAGCCTTACCTTTTAAATGTAATTAAGAAAGAAAAATTAAGCGTTGCACCAATGGCTTATGCATAGCATTTGGAGTTGAGGAGACACCGCTGCACCAGCTCCCGGTGGAAGCCCTTTAGTACTTTAACAATGACGAGGTGGTTGCCAGACCGCATTATGCACCTGGCTTTTATAAAAAATATCGGGATAAACACAGGTTATAGGTGCAGTGCGGAACACCTGCCCGGACAAATCACAGCAAACGCTTGCCTGGGCCGTAAAAAGCGGAGCAAAACAAACGACATGCTTAACAAAAGGAAGTTTCTGATCAGTTTCATAGTCCGCATCTTTTTGCGGATGGTCATAATGCATTTTCAAAAATGCGGCAACGGTGATCTCCGGGTATTGCTTCTTATGTTCCCGGTAATGCCCTATAAGTAGCGGTATTTTTAATAGCTGATAAGCCTCGGTTGTTGAAACCAGGTAAATCAAAAGCAGTAGTACAGCTATTATCTTTTTCACACACTGAAATTAATAAAAAAAGTATTGACAGTTTGATTGCTTTACTTTTTATTGCTAAAGATCAACAAATACAACTATTGTTTAACAATAGCGGGGCCTTATGGTACTGCCGGTCAACTTACGGTGATTGATACGATCGGGTCATTGGGGCTGGAAATACAGGACTAATGGGGCAAACGATCTCTCAGCCATCCGTACACCCAGGTGCCGGCTATGGCGCTTATTAAGGTAACCGTTACCACCGTTGCCCCCGTGCCAATCTGGGCGAATAAAGGCCCCGGACAGGCGCCCGTTATTGCCCAGCCAAAACCGAAAACAAGGCCTCCGTATATTTGTCCCTTATTAAATTTTTTGGGAGCAATAACAATTTTCTCACCGTAAATAGTTTTGATATTAAACTTCTTAATCAGCCAAACGGAAGCGATCCCTACTACAATGGCACTCCCGATAATACCATACATATGAAAAGACTGTAACCGGAACATCTCCTGTATGCGAAACCAGCTAATAACTTCAGACTTCACAAAAACGATCCCGAAAAGCACGCCAACCACCAGGTACTTTACATTATGGTACCATTTGTGAGACAGCTCACTTTCATTAATACATACCGAATCCAGTGATCGCAATTCGTGGTCTTGCAGCGCTTGTTGATTTTGTGGCATTTATTTTTTTTAAAGTGTGAGAATGACAGGCAATATCCAATTAGCCATAATAAAGCCTCCTGCCATAAAACAGATGGTAGCAATCAATGAAGGCCACTGCAGGTTGGAAAGCCCCATTATAGCATGGCCGCTGGTACAGCCCCCTGCGTACCGTGTTCCAAAACCCACTAAAAAACCTCCCACTACCATCAACACAAAACCCCTTAAGGTAAACAGCGATTGCCAGTTCATAATGTCTTCAGGAACCAGATTATTATAATGGTTTATGCCGTAGCCCGACAATTCGGCTTGTAATTCCGGCACTACTTTCACGGCCTGTGGATCGGACAAAAAATGGGCGGCAATAGCGCCACCTATGAGAATGCCCAGCACAAAAAACAAATTCCATATCTCCTTCCTCCAATCGTATTTAAAAAAGCTGATATTGGCGGGAATACAGGCGGCACATATATGCCTTAAAGAAGAACTGATACCGAAAGATTTATTGCCCAGTATCAGCAACGCCGGTACCGTAAGGCCAATCAGGGGGCCCGCTACATACCAGGGCCAGGGATGTCTTAAAAATTCCAACATAAATATTTACTGGTTTTGCTGATGCAAATTATAAAATAGTACTATCTTTTTCGAAGCAACTTTGAAACGGCTGGTCTATTCTTTTCGCTTGCAGGTATTAATACCGATCAGCTTGTACAGCGGGCAAAAATTCAAAAAACAGGTCAGTATCAATACAGCAACAACAACACCCAGGACTATAGCAACAGTACCAGGTAATATGCCGGTAAAATAAAGTACTATAATACCGGTTGCCGCTATCAGCCTAAGTAACCTGTCTGTTTTGCCCATGTTCTTTTTCATTGTTATTATTTTTAGTGATTTTATTTTTAAAGCTGATTCAACAGGGTTAAGAAACACCTTGTTTTAAAGCGCTCCCCAATCCTCTTATTGAAACGCTACTACCAACAAACTTAACCAGCGATATCAACCGATTGTTTTGACGCCAACCATTCTTTCATTCCGCCCCAAAAAACCTTCACCTTTTTAACACCATGATGTAACAGCAACGAATAAGCCACAGCAGCCCTGTCTCCCGCCTGGCAATAAACTATTACTTCTTTATCATCATCTATTTCATTGATATGGTCCGGTAAGGTGCCCACAAAAATATTATCCGCGCCTTCTACATGCCCTGCTGCATATTCGGTGGCGCCGCGCACGTCTATTATCTGCACGCCCTCTTTGCCCACGTAGCCCTTAAACGCTTCCAAAGACAATACGTCTGCCGTTTGCAGGGTGATACCTGTGTCTTCTACGTTGGTTATATAACCGTATATATTATCAAGTCCGATCCGTATTAATTTGCGTGTAAGGTCTTCCACCTGATCACTGTTGCATACCAAAACAAATGCTTCTTCATAATTCAGCAACCAGCCTGCCCAGGTAGCAAAAGAATTGTTACCTTGTATATTCAAACTGCCCGGGACAAATCCTCCGGCAAAGTCTTCCTTACTTCTGGCATCAATAATTTTAAGACCCGTATGATAAGCACTATTAAAGGCGTCTCTCGTAAGGAGCACCGGCCGAGGCACTTCGGTAAGTAAAGGGCGGTCGGATTTATTCAACTGCTTCATCATGGCAAAGTAGCGCGGTGGCTCGGGCTGATCAGCCAGCAGGTAGCTGGTAAAACCCTGCTCATCTTTGTCGTATTGAAAAGCCCAGTTGCGGATTTTTTCATATCCTACTGTAGAACTATGTACGGCACCCAATGCTTTTCCACAGGCAGAGCCGGCTCCGTGCCCCGACCATACCTGCACATATTCCGGCAAGGCCTCAAACTTCTTTAATGATTCAAACATCTGATGCGCGCCGGCTTCCTTTGTACCGGCAAGGCCTGCTGCTTTTTCCAACAGGTCGGGCCTGCCAATATCGCCCACAAAAACAAAGTCTCCTGTAAAAATCATTACCGGCTTATCGGTGGCCGGATGATCTGTTAATAAAAAACTGATGCTTTCCGGTGTATGCCCGGGCGTATGAATGACCTCTAAAGAAAGATTTCCGACTTGAATGACATCACCCCCCTTTAATCCCTTATGTGCGAACTGGTACTGCCAGTCATCGCCGCCTTCGTCTGACAAATACATGGTGGCGCAGGTAACTGCGGCTAACTCCCTCGAGCCGCAAAGAAAGTCGGCGTGTATATGGGTTTCAGCAATATGTGTTATACGAAGATTATTTTGCTTAGCAATATCCAGGTATACATCAATATCTCTTTGTGCATCAATCACAATTGCCTCACCGGTTTTCTGGCATCCCACCATGTAACTGCCCTGCGCTAAACTTTTATCATATACCTGTTGAAAGAACATACCAAGTTATTTTTGTTGTTTTAATACTGCAAATTTCCGGCGGTAATTTTATTCATACAGTAACTTTAGTTACATAGGCACTCTTTACATGGTAAATAAGCTTTGTTGCCCATCTTTCCTTCTTTGTTGTCATTCCACCCCTATTCGTCGATTACAATTGAAAGTGTAGTTCTGTTGCAGCAATTTGCTTAAAAAACAATGAGCAAACATAAACGATCAGGCTCTTACGCCTGGTTAGAGGTCATCATCTATTTTACCGTTATCATCGGTATATCATGGATTGCCAGTCGCATCGAAGCCATGGACAATATCTTTGTATACTTTGGCACCGCCCTGCTCCTAAGCTATGTGCTGCTTCGCCGGGAAGGGATGACGTTGTGGAGCCTGGGTATCAGACCTGGCCAAAGCGCAGACTACCTGAATTTTGCGGGTGGCATTGTGCTGGGTGCACTGGCACTGGCCTGCAGCGCCGGCTTAACCATCTGGCTCAATCACGGGAAGCTGGTATTCACAGGAGTACCAGGGCCGGTATTTCTGCTAACACTAATTCTTATGCACTTCGGATCTGCCTTCGTACAGGAATTCACTTATCGCGGCTACCCATTTCAACGCCTTCTTCGATCTTACGGCCCCTGGATCGCCCAGGTTGGCATTACTTTGCCTTTTGCTATTATGCATATTAACCTTAATGCACCACCAGACCTAAACTCATTTTTAATAACATGGCTAACAACCGGCATTGGCTCTGTTCTTTACGGATTGTGTTACTTAAAAACAGGTAAGCTTTTTTTATCGGTTGGTGTACACATGGGCTGGAACCTGGCACAGTCTATAATACCCCGGTCTCCACAAAAGAGTGACGGCGTGCTTTTCCAACTGATTACTGATGCAAAAGCTTACAACCCTATTCATGTTTTATGGCCTTACATCGTTGTATCCATTTTACTCATGGTGCTTATCAGCCGATTACCACTTACCACCCATACAACCTTATCAGCCAACTGATTTGTATGCATCAAAACCCAACACAAATAAGCGGGCAACCATTAAACAGGCCCTTTTCTACTGCGATGCGTGTACTGCTCTTTTACGCGATCTCAGTTATTATCCTGATCTCAATTGACCTCGTGAAGCTGGACAGATCGCCCGAAGCAACAGCTTTGAACCTGCTGCTCATCGCTGCTTTAAGCTACCTGCTCAATATTGTATTCTTGAACAGGTATCATATAACTCCTGCAAAGGCCGGCATTGCTCCCAATCGGGGAACAGCCGTACGACTGGTAACCGGGTTGCTCATTGGCCTTTGTTCGGCATTACTGCAACCTATCAGCCTGCTTGCCTGGGGTCATTTTAAGCTGGAATGGAGCGCACCTGAGATACAAACCGTATTCGTATACATTGCTATATATTTTTTTGCAGCCCTCCGCGAAGAACTTGTTTTCAGAAGCTATGCTATCGAGCAACTCCGGCATCAATTTGGTTCGCGGCTGAGCCAGGTACTGATCATGATCATTTTTATTCTGGAACACAGAGCCAGTGGCATGTCATGGACTGCATCGGTGCTCGGCTCGGGAACAGGAGCACTGCTCTTTGGTTTTGCCCGGCTGCGAACAGGAGATATCGTGCTATCCCTGGGTATTCATTTTGCCTGGAACTTCGGGCAATGGATCTGCGGCTTTAAAGGATCACCCGGCGTCTTGCGAGCTGTTGTAACACCCGGGTATGCCCACCAGGCTGACTGGATCGGGTACCTGGCTTTTCTGTTTACCATGGCAGGAGCAGCCATTTTCATTCATATTTCTTTTCAAAAGCAAATTAAACCCAATAGCTGATATCATTTACCTTTAATTATGAAGTGGTGGTATAAAACTAGAATTATTGATCCTGCACCCCAACAGAGGGTTGTCTATCACCTGTTGTTCTGGTTACTTCTTTTTGCGGTACGCTCTTATCTAACAGGTATCAGCTTTAACGTCTATTCCGATCTGTCAAACGGTTATGTCACCTTATTAAATCTTTGCAGCACCGCTCTTATCGCCGCGGCCTATTATGTGATTGCAGGCCCGGTTCGCCAACTAATAACGAACAAGAGAATGGGACTGGCTATTTCAGGCATCATGCTGATCATCGTGTTTTATACAATAGCTGATGCCATCGCCGAGGTCCTGATCCTTAAGTCTTGTGAAAACTGCATGCACCTGCTTAAAGATCACCAGCCGGCCTATTACGCGCTTCTCTCTCTAAACCTTCCCACTATCATCGCTAAACGACTGCTGGGATTGGGCACTCCGCTGTTTTTATTACTGGCATTAAGTATTCCATTATGTATTAAGCTTGCACGCGAAGCCTGGCGTGCACAGGTTAAAAGTCTTCAATTGGCTAAAGATAATGTTGAGCTGGAGTTTAATTTCTTAAAATCCCAGATCAATCCACACTTCCTGTTTAATACTATGAATAATATCTATGGGCTGATCCTAAAAAAAGACACCACCCGCTCCGCCGAAATGGTTGCGCGACTGTCCACATTATTCCGCTACATGCTTTACGATACGGATAAAACTTACGCGCCATTAGATAAGGAATTAAAGCTGCTAAGTGATTATATTGAACTGGAGAAAATAAGGTTAAACGACACTGCAGTTGAAGTAGAGGTTGGCACCGATAATCCCAAGTACGAGATCCCTCCATTACTGTTCATCCTGCTGGCAGAGAATGCCTTCAAATTCACAGTAGATCAACCCGGTGCCCGGATATTTATCTCGTTACAGGTAATAAAAGGGCGGTTAGAACTCTTTGTAGAAAATACGGGTTCTCAGCCTACGCTTACCGAACAACATGGTATCGGCATCAGCAACCTGCTTAAAAGACTTGAACTTTACTATAAAGGCCGTTACAGTTATGCAGCGGCTTACCGGGAAAGAACCTATTTTGCAAATTTAATCATTGACTTATGACCCATAAGATCCGGTGCCTTGTAGTGGATGACGAGCCGATAGCCCGGGATATCATAAAAGCCCATATTGAGCAACTGCCACAACTGCAATTTGTGGAAGCCTGCAAGAATGCGGCCGAAGCTTATGAAGCGTTGCTGCAATACGAAGTAGATGTCATTTTCCTGGATATCCGCATGCCGGTTACAACCGGAATTTCCTTCATGCGTTCTTTATCGCAACCTCCGCTTATTGTTTTTACAACGGCCTTTTCGGAACATGCCGTGGAGGGATTTGAGCTCAACTCTGTAGACTACCTGATGAAACCTGTTACCTTTGAAAGGTTCTGCCAGGCTGTTCAAAAAATACAGGAGCGAATGTTGTTCCACACTGCCCGCGTTCCATTAACGGATAGTCCTTCTTATCTATTTATAAAGCAGGATACGCGCCTGCTTAAAATAAATTTCGACGACATTATTTATGCCAAAGCCGAACGCGATTTTTGTTCTATATACCTGGTTAATGGCAGGCGACTATTGGCAAGTATGCATCTGAAGTTATTAGAAGCTTCCTTGCCGGCACAACGATTCCTAAGAGTGCACCGGTCCTATATCGTTAACCTTCACAAAGTGCAATCCATCCAGGGTAATGTATTAGTGGTTGAGCAGGCCACCCTAGAGATCGGTAGTAGTTACCGGGAAAATTTATACCAGGCTCTAAAGATCAGGTAGTAAAAAATTGCTAATGCTTCAACTCGTTTTGTTAGTTACTTTATAGAAAGCTGCTATCATATTTAACTTTCAGCAGCGGAGGGTAGCGCTTTCCAGGCATTTCAATAATGGTAACCATACGTCAGGCTAATTATGTTATTGGGGCAACCACCATAATAACTGCGGTAAATGCCTGTTTTTATTTTTCTACATTTAGTGGTATACCGTTTCTTTTAAAATTATATAGACGCCCATCACCAACACAAACCATCCAAAAGCAGGTTTAAGTTTTTTACCGTTAATTTTTGCCGACAAAAAGCTGCCTGCAAAAATCCCTGTTACCGCCATGGCGCTTACACGCAGCAGAAAAAACCAATTAATATTGGCGTGATGAAGTGAAAAAACAAAACCGGCCAGCGAGTTAACAGCAATGATGAGCAAAGATGTACCTATGGCAACTTTCATAGGAAGCTTTAATAAATTAACCAATGCAGGTATAATCAAAAAGCCGCCTCCCGCCCCAATTAATCCTGTCACAAAGCCCACAAAACCACCTTGTATAGAAGCCAGGCGGTAATTTACCTTTCCTATCGCTGCTGCGTCCTCATTACAGTCTTTACATCTTCTGATCATTTTGCCGGAGGCGAAAACCATCAGCACTGCAAAAAGTAATAACAGCAATATGCTTTTGGTAACAGTAAAGCTGCCCACTGAAAAAATTTCATCGGGAATAAGCGGAATAACAAAAGCGCGGGTAAGAAATACCAATACAATGGATGGCAGACCAAATACAATGGCCGTTTTAATATTGATGAGGTGCTTTTTGAAGTAAGAATAAGAACCGGCCACGCTTGTCACACCTACTACGAAAAGCGAATAAGTAGTAGCCAACACAGGGTCAACGCCAAACAGATAAACCAGCACCGGTACCGTTAGTATACTTCCCCCTCCCCCAATCAGCCCCAGGGAAACGCCGATAAAAACGGCAGCTATATAACCCATTATATCCATAGAATTTCTTTAATTGATACAACAAATATGTACCAATAAAAAAAGCCTTACAGTTACATTGGTTACATAAGCTTAATTTTGTTTCGGCCTAATTGTACCACTCCATTTTCTTCAAGTTGTTTTAAAAGCCTGGATACCACTACCCGGGCGGTTCCAAGCTCATTGGCTAACTGTTCGTGGGTAATATGCAGCGTTTTTCCACCTCCAATCTCTTGCTTTTTAAACAGTAACGACAACAGGCGTTCATCCACCTTTTTAAAAGTAATGGCATTAACAATGTCTAAAAGCTCCTCAAAACGTTTGTGGTATAGGCGGAAAATATAATCCAGCCATTGAGGATATTCCCTAATGAAAACAGACACTTTATCCATAGGCAGGAAGAGGATCTCGGCATCTTCTTCTACTTCAGCCCTCACCTTGCTGGATTCATTGTGCATGCCCCCCAAAAAAGACATGATACAGCTTTCGCCGGATTTTATATAATAAAGCAGGATCTCTTTGTCATCATCGTCGGTCCTGATAACTTTCAATGTTCCGCGGATAACAATAGGGATAGAACGAATGGATGAATTTTCATTCAGTATAACGGTACCTGCTTTATACTGCTTAACGATACTAAACTGATACAGCTTCTCAACTAATTCGGGTGATGTTTTAAACTCGGCAACCTGGCTAAGTGATTCCATTAAACAAATATAGATAATTTAAAAAAGCACTTAGCTATACAAAACCTTGTGCATTGAAATTCCCACACCAAAATCTTCAAATTACAGTTACCCCTGTAACAGGCGAACGCAATGATAAAAATTAGTTTTAATTATGATCGCAATCATTTATTTCAACGCCTATACAGAATAGCTTAGATCAATTAATGCAAATAAATTTTTTTGTATGAAAACTATTCTTGTCGCAACCGATTTCTCGAAGGCATCTGTCAATGCCGCCAGGTATGCTGTAGAAATAGCAGCTATCCTCAATGCTTCGTTGCACATTTTGCATGTGTATCAACTTCCTGTCAGCTACGGTGATATTTCCTTTGCTGTAGCGAGCGGCGAAATCGAAAAAGACGCCCAGGACCTTATGAAGGCGTTTCAATCGCAACTAACTAATGCCAACGTCACCAATGTTGAGATTAAAACAGAAGTACGGCTTGGAGATTTTTTAGACGAACTCGCAAAAGTCTGTAAAAAAAATGATCCTTACCTGGTTGTATTTGGTATACATAAATCAACCGCAGCTAAAAGATTCTTTTTTGGTAGCCAGGCCATATTCGCCATGAAACATATAGAATGGCCACTGGTTCTCGTACCCGAGCATGCACATTTCAGGAGTTTAAAAAATATCGCAATAGCGTGCGACTTAATTCAGGTTGCTGCTACGGTACCGGTAGAAAAGGTGAAAATGCTGGTAAATGACTTTGGTGGAAAATTGCACATATTGAATGCAGGCAGCAATGCCAGATACCATCCGGATATTGTTTTCGAATCAGGCCTGCTTCGCGAGGTTTTGCCGGGTGTCGATCAGGAATATCACTTTATCGAGTCAAGAGATATCGACCAGGGTATTACAGACTTTGTAGATAAAAGAAATATTGACCTGCTATTGGTAACACCGAAGAAACATGATTTTTTCGAACGCCTTTTTTTAACCAGCCATACCAAAGAACTTGCCTTAATGTCCAATGTGCCGGTAATGTCACTTCACATATAGTTTATCTTATCAGCCCCGCTAAAACGGCTTCTGTACCCAACCTCGTTTAACACATAAATATCAAAAAACATGAAAAAGATTCTGGTGCCTACCGACTTCTCGTCTAACTCTAAAAGCGGGATTAGGTTTGCCATTAACTGGGCAAATTATCAAAAAACAGAACTGGTTTTTGTACATGTTCTGAATACGATGAAGCCATCTACCTGGACTGACGACTACTTTGAAAAGTACGCGAAAAATGAAGAAACCGCCTGTTATGAAAAATTAAAAAGTTTTATTACCGGCATCTATAAAAATATGCATATTGAGCCGGGCAAACATAGCTTTGCTGTGGTGCAGGGTATAAGTCCTGATTTATCCCTGCTGGAATATTGCCTGAACAAAGGGGACATCAGTTACATTTGCCTGAGTACAAGAGGCAGTGGTAAACTGGGTAAGCTACTGGGAACAAATGCCGGCAACTTAATAACCAAATCGCCGGTTCCTGTAATGGCTGTTCCTAATCACTACAAAATAAAACCCATGAAGGCTGTATTGTATGCTGCAGATCTTCAAAATTACTCCGTGGAGCTTGAAAAGGTTTTAGCGTTCGCAAATCCATTTAAAATGCACATAGATGTGTTGCATTTCACGTGGCCCAATGAGGTTGCTTTTGACGAGAAAACGATCAACCTCGCTTTCAAAAAATCATATAAATATGGAATGAAAATTCATTTTGAAGAAAATGACGGGATACATTCTTTTATTCAGAATATCCAACGCCAGATATCACTAATCAAACCTTCGGTGGTAATCATGTTTACAAATCAAAACAGAACGCTATTTCAAAGAATTTTTCTTTCCAATAAATCCGAAGAGCTGTCTTTTCAGATAAAAGTGCCGTTACTGGTGTTTAGCAAAGGTTGACGTTTTAAAAAGCCGGTTAACCTTATACAAACTCAAAACGCTCCCATTAGAGGCAACCAATTTTTATTGCCAGGCCATGTTAAAAGCCCGGCAATAAGAAGCGCTATCTGAGAGTAACCAGGTCGTGGCTATTTGTTAACTGCAAATTTCATGTTGCTAAAAATACATGTAGCCTCTAAATAGCTACAAAAAAGCAGGCTCAGGGGTGAGCCCGTTTTTCGGAAGGAGATAGTCGTTGACAAACCTGAAACTAAAAGATATTACATTTATAAACCTAATTGTAAAACACATTTTTTCAGTCGGTAGGATATTCTTTCACTCCCACTTTTAAATTATTTCTCACATTGGACACGCCAGGCGCATTCCATGCCGCGTCTGCTGCATTCTGCTTCTCTGTAAAAGATCGTACGGTACCGCTTAAAAAAACTTCCGTTCCAATAACTTCAACTTTGATATTGCGTGCATCTACCGTTGCGCTGCGTTCAAAAGCCTTTGTGATTTTGTCACTTATATCTGCTGCTACTACTTTAGGCTTTATCAGAATCAGATTTCGAACACTTTTCACACCTGTCAGATCCTGGATGGCTATTTGAGCACTATTTCGCTGGTATTCCCACTCCACTTCTCCTTCCAATGTTACAATTCCATCTTCCACCTTAATTTTTATCTTATCTTCTATAACAAAGGAATGCCATAGTAAAGCATCCAATACTGCTTTGGCAATTTCAGCATCAGTACGCTTAAAAGTCGGAGACATGCCCACCAGTATATCTTCGGCAACCGCCCGCACACCGGAGATTTTTTTAGCATCCCGCTCTGCAGCCAGTTTTTGCGCATAAGACTCTACCTGGCCCGAGAGGGTAACTACTCCATCCTTTACCGCCACCCCCAATCCAGCCTTGCTTACACTGGGGTCCCAGCTTAATTCTTCCATTACATCCTTTTGAATTTGAAAATCGCTTTTCATAATTTTAAGTTTAAAATTTAAGTAACTATGTTAAAATGTTAATACCTGATTTCGCATACTATTCATATGCAGAAGAACAATCGCCCATATACCGGCTAAAACAACTTGTATACATCCGGAAAATAACTGATGGTTCCATCCACATTCACGTCTGCCATCATATACAAAACAAAAACAGGAACCGGCTTTGGCACTTTGTTAGTAAGGGGTTGCTGCCCCTTTACGCTTGCTTTTAAAAACACCTCATCGAGTTGCTTTTCCAGGAAACTATTTGCCAATAGTACAGGTTTCTCAACCCGTATACAGCCATGACTAAAATACCTGGACCTGGCCTGGAAATCTGATTTAAGATTTGTATCGTGCAGGTATACATTATAAGAGCTTGTTAAGTTAAATTTAATGACACCCAATGCATTGTCGCAACCAGTAGACTGACGAAACCGGAAAGGAAAATTGCTCTTTGTAAACTTCTTCCAATCCAGCGAACGGGGATCAACAATTCTGCCTTTACTATCTATCACCTGCATCTTCAATACGTCCAGGATCATCAGGCTTTTTTTACATACGGGAAGAATCTCGTTAACTGCAATGCTTCGGGGTACATTCCAATAAGGATATAAAATAATCTGGTCACAGTATGTAACAAACCGGGGCGTCATCGTAGATGGCTTTCCCACAACAACAGCCATATCTAATTGTAGCGAATCGCTCTCATAATATTTTAGCCCGGCAGACGCTATATTAACTACCACTAATTTATCGAAGTGAAAATGACTAAACCATCGATAACAATTTAAGCTGGTCCTGACAGCTTCGGCTTTTACAGAATCCCCCAAATAAATTTGCTTCTTCAGTTCGGCCTTGAGCAGCGTGTAATCTTGCTGACGGGGCTCCAGAGACCGGGCCATTGCATTCAGGTCGGTAATGCTATTGGACTTACTTAAAAGGCGTACAATATATTCTATATCTCGCCTCTCATATTTCCCACTCACCTCATCACTCCCTATTAAGTTTCTAATTCGCTTGTCGCCCTGGTATAAATCAAGAAAGTACGTTAAGGCGGCATTGGTGAATCTTCTATCGTAGTCGAAAGCCTCTACGGGTGACAAATTTGAGAAGTCTGCTTTTAAGGGTAGCATCGATAAATATTTCTGGGAGTCCAGGCCGTTAAATGTCGATTCTTCCCTGAATATTCTAATCAACTCTTGCCTGACATTTCCATTTGTTTCGCTGTCCTTTTCAAACCAAAACAGATCCCCTTTCCACTCTTTGTAAAACAACTCCACCTTATCCGTACTTGATAATAAAATGCGAACCTCTTTCTGGCCTGCCGCGCCATTTGAAATTGCAACAAATGTCAAAAGAAAAGCTCCTATTATTGCTTTTCTACACAAGAGCATTTTTTTGTATTTACATTGTGTCGGCATGGCCTTATAAAGGTATCAATACAAGTATTGCCAGATCAATGATGTATATCAATCACTGGCCTGACATCGGTCACATACTCCCGGTATATTCTGATTTATTTTACGAAGTAGTTATAGCAAGGATCGGTTGCAAAAAGGCTATAATTCAAAAGCGCCTAATCATGCTGTACAGCGCGCAGCAAATAGTTAGTTTTTGATAAACTGAAAGCTGGAAGATAAAAAATGCAATCACTCAACATTGCATAAATTTTAATATATTTGAAGTACCAAAAACTAAAAATAGTAATTAGCCATTAAAAAACCAGACCTCGATTTTTGCAGAGTGTTTAAGCCGGACAAGTTGTTTTGTTACAAAGGGTGTTTTGTTAGCATGGGTGAAAGCAGGCTGCTAAAGACTATTTCGATTTTAATAATTGTCGTAAAAGCGGTATAAACTTTTTACATAATGGCAAGAATATTACTTATCGAAGACAATCCCGAGATCAGGGAAAATATGACTGAAATTCTGGAGCTTGCCGGCTACAACGTTGATAATGCACCTAACGGCAAGGACGGTGTGGATTTGGCGCTGGCCCAAAGGCCCGATATCATTATTTGCGATATTATGATGCCGGTGCTGGATGGATATGGAGTTCTGCACTTAATCCAAAAGCACCCCGAATTAAATGGCGTTTCTTTTATATTTCTTACAGCAAGGTCTGAAAGACATGAAATCAGGAAGGGAATGGAATCCGGGGCAGACGATTACATTACCAAACCTTTTGGAGGTACCGAACTACTTAATGCTATAGAAACAAGATTGAAGAAAATGCAACAGTTGAAGGAACATTTTAAGAGCGACATAGATGGTGTGAATCACCTGATTTCTGTTACCTATGGTAAAGATTACCTGGAAGAATTGAGAACGGGTAGAGATGTAAGCCGATACAAGAAAAAACAGATCGTGTATTCGGAAGGTAACCACCCTTCCCGGCTGTTCTATGTTCAAAAAGGCAAGGTAAAAACCTTCAAGCAAAATGAAGATGGCAAGGAATTCATTGTAGGACTGTACACGGAGGGAGACTTTTTAGGTTATATTCCTCTTATGGAAGGGAGAATTTATCAGGAAACCGCTGAAGCATTGGACGACACAGAACTGCTGGTAATTCCCCGATCTGAGTTCGAAGAATTACTGGGAAGCAACCCGCAGGTAATGAAAAAATTCATGAGTATACTGGCCTCTAATATCAATGAAAAAGCCGGCCAACTATTGGCTATAGCTTACAACTCTTTACGAAAAAAAGTGGCCGATACTTTGATTACACTTGACAGGACATACAATAAAACGCATGATCAAAATTTTTGCATAGACATTTCACGGGAAAACCTGGCGGCGATGGCAGGCGTAGCTAAAGAATCGCTGATACGGATGCTGGGGGAGCTAAAGGATGAAAAGTTAATCAGCATGGAAGGTACTAAGATTAGAATTATGAACTATAACCGGCTGGAACAAATGTTCAACTAATAAGGTTGACTAGCAGACCAAAAACGAAGTAGCTATTTAACCTGGCGGATTTTAGATGCCGAGCTAAAAAGCACTCACCATTTTATGACTACTGATGTTTGATCTTGAAACTTCAGTACTACAAATGAATCATAGTTAATCAGAAATCCCGGTTATGAAAATAAGCTACATCAGCAAACAGGTAATTGCACGGGGAGAGGCCATCCGCGGACAAGAAATACGAACCGGGATCTTTGATCTACTGAAAAATAAATTCCCGGATTTCACTAAAGATGACTTTATATCAATTGATGAACTGAACCAATACCGAAGAATCTATTTAACCTCCTTAATAACCCTCGAAAAGGGTGAGCTTGCAACTATAGATCGCGATGTAATGGAGGCTATCAAAAACAATGCTATTCTTTCTGAGAATATACAGGATGAGATAGAAGCAGAGCTAACACCCGGGCAAAAGATTGCAGATAAAGTGGCAGCTTTTGGAGGAAGCTGGACTTTTATTGACACTATTTCAAAAACTGTGTAAGTGATAAAAATCGGGGATTAATACTCCGATTTTTTTATTTTTAAAATACAGACAGTTTTATGCGACCAGAAGATT
>JAESFO010000632.1_pt1 | contig 18811 bp, 18 predicted proteins | sample 9269421 | NCBI WGS metagenome assembly JAESFO01 (sample SAMN14502839, study PRJNA617101) | algae metagenome | isolation source: Nostoc desertorum CM1-VF14 and co-occurring heterotrophs from rocky... | place: USA: Clark Mountains, San Bernardino, California | collected 2000-06-05 | reverse complement strand
CCCCGACGGCCTGTACGTCACCCGCCTGCTGCTGGCCGACCTCGTCCGTTAGGGTCCTCGGGCCAGCGCGTTTACCAGTGGGTAACATACGTCACCCACATCGGTACCTGAATCGGTCACTACCCGGCGGGTCGCGCGACGCCACCCGGGGAAGGGCCCAGCGTGGGGCCTTCCCCGACGCCCACCACGCCCACCACGCGACAGTTCCAGGAGTCCCCATGGTCAGCATCTCGGTCTCGGCCCGTTCCCTCGCCGCCGCCAGGCTGATCGATCCCGACGTCAACACCGCCGCCGTGCAGGCCGCGGTGGAGGCGGCACTGGCCGCCGAGCGCCACGAGCAGCGCGCCGCCGCGGGCTCCACCACGCGTCGCGAGCACACCGCCCGCCGCGAGCCGGACTCCCGCCACTCCTGACCCCCCACCCCGCCGCGGCTTCCCGTGGGCCCGGCGGCGGGGCCGGACAGCGCGACGGCCCGCACCCCGAGTGGGATGCGGGCCGTCGCGGCCGTGATCAGAAGTTGATCATGTGGCCGGCCAGGCCGTGGATCGCCTCCTGCAGGCACTCCGACAGGGTCGGGTGCGCGTGCACGTTGCGCGCCATCTCGTGGACGGTCAGGTCCCACTTCTGGGCCAGGGTCAGCTCGGGCAGCAGCTCGGTCGCCTCGGCGCCGATGATGTGCCCACCCAGCAGCTCGCCGTAGGTGTCGTCGGCGATCAGCTTGACGAAGCCGGCGGGCTCGGCCATGCCGTGCGCCTTGCCGTTCGCGGTGAACGGGAAGGTCGCGGTGTTGACCTTCCAGCCCTTCTCGTCGGCCAGCTCGCGGGCCTCGGTCTCGGTGTAGCCGAACGACGCGACCTGCGGGTTGCAGAAGGTCGCGCGCGGCATCATCTTGTAGTTCAGCTCCTGGGTCTCGGCGCCCGCCAGGGTCTCGGCGGCGACGATGCCCTGCGCCTCGGCGACGTGGGCGAGCATGAGCTTCGCGGTGACGTCACCGATGGCGTAGACGTGCTCCACACTGGTGCGCATGTAGTCGTCGATCTCGATGGCGCCGCGCTCGGTGAGGTTCACGCCGAGCTTGTCGAGGCCGTACCCGTCGACCCGCGGGGCGAAGCCGATCGCCTGCACGACCTTGTCCGCGCGCAGGTCCTCGCTGCCCTTGGACGAGGAGACCGAGACGGTGACGCCCTTGCCGTCGTCGGTGATGGACTCGACCTTCGTGGAGGTCCGCACCGTCACGCCGAGCTTCTTGTAGGCCTTGAGCAGCTCCTTGGACACGTCCGCGTCCTCGAGCGGGAGCAGCCGGTCCAGGTACTCGACGATGGTGACGTCGACGCCGTAGTTGGCCAGCACGAACGCGAACTCGACGCCGATCGCACCGGCACCGGCGATGATCACGCTCTCCGGCAGCTCGCGGGTGAGGATCTGCTCCTCGTAGGTCACGACGCGGTCGGACAGCTCGGTGCCCGGCAGCAGCTTGACGGTGGAGCCCGCAGCGATGATCACGTCGTCGTAGGTGACGGTCTCGTTGCCGCCCTTCGACAGCTCGACCTCGATCTCGCCCGGCTTGGTGAACCGGCCGAACCCGTCGAGCTCGGTGATCTTGTTCTTCTTCATCAGGAAGTGCACGCCCTTGACGCGCCCGTCCGCGACCGAACGGCTGCGGTCGAAGGCGGCGCCGAAGTCGAGCGACACCTCACCGGACAGACCGAAGGTCTTCTGCTCCTTGGTGACGATGTGCGCGATCTCGGCGTTGCGCAGCAGCGCCTTGGAGGGGATGCAGCCCACGTTGAGACAGACACCGCCCCAGTACTTCTCCTCGATCACCGCCACACTGCGGCCGAGCTGGGCAGCACGGATGGCCGCCACGTATCCACCGGGTCCGGCTCCGAGTACGACGACGTCGAAATGAGGCATGTGCCCAGCCTAGGACGCCTGGGCCGGGTCCGGGCCGTCCGGTCCCGAGTCCCGGGTCACGGGCCACTCCCCGCCACCGGACAGGTGCGCGACGACCGCCTCGCACGCCTCGCGCAGCCCGGCCTGCTGGGCCGGGGTCAGCCCGTCGAACACCGCCTCGCGGACGCTCTCGACGTGGTCCGGGGCCGCACCGGCCAGCACCTCGAAGCCGCGGTCGGTCAGCCGGGCCAGCTGACCGCGCCGGTCGGTGGGACAGGACCGTCGCTCGATCCAGCCCGCCTCCTCCATCCGGGCCACCGCGTGCGACACCCGGCTGCGCGAGGACAGCGCGGAGTCCGCGAGGACGCTCATCCGCAGCGTGCGGTCCGGCGCCTCGGAGAGCCGGACCAGGATCTCGTAGTACGCCTGGGGCATCCCCGCCCCGGCCTGCAGGCGTCGCTCCACCTTCTCCGAGACCAGCCGCTGCGCGGCCAGGAAGGCGCGCCAGGTGCGCTGCTCCTCGTCGTCCAGCCAGCGTGTGTGACTCATAGCACCCTCCGAAACATTGGGGTGTGGCATTCGTTGAACCTAGTATCGCTCTCAACAAGTGAGAGTTCAACTATCCCGAGGAGTCACCACCATGACCGCTGCCACCACCATCCCCGGCTACGTCGTCGGCACCTGGGACATCGACCCGGTGCACTCCGACGTGGCGTTCGTCGTCCGTCACATGATGGTCAGCAAGGTCCGTGGCCGCTTCGAGAAGGTCTCCGGCGAGCTCGTGACCGCGGAGCGGCTCGAGGACTCCACCGTCACCGCCACCATCGACGCCTCCTCGATCACCACCGGCAACGACCAGCGCGACGGCCACATCCGCTCCGCCGACTTCTTCGAGGTCGAGAAGTACCCGGAGTGGACCTTCCGGTCCACCGGGATCGCCGCGAAGGGTGAGGACTACGTGCTCACCGGCGACCTGACCCTCAAGGGCGTCACCAAGCCCGTCGAGCTGGACCTCGAGCTGAACGGCTTCGGCCCCGACGCCTGGGGCGGCACCCGCGCCGGGTTCACCGCGAAGACCACCGTCAAGCGGTCGGAGTTCGGTGTCGACATCGAGCTGCCGATGGACGGCGGCGGCGTCGTCGTCAGCGAGAAGGTCGGCGTCGAGCTGGAGATCCAGGCGGTCCTGCGCGCCTCCTGACCCCGCGCACGCAGCCACGGCCCCGGTGCCGGCGACGCCGGCACCGGGGCCGTGCCGCGTCCGTAGGCTGGTGCCGTGCGCAGCTACTCCGAGACGGCCCCCGCCGGACCGCTGCGCGCGGTCGTCGAGGTGACCTGGCGGGCGCACGCCGGTACCGCGCCGCACACCCAGCGGGTGCTCCCCGACGGCTGCATGGACCTGCTCCTGTCCGGGGACCGGCTGGTCGTCGCGGGCCCCGACACCACGGCACACCTCGCCGCCTCTCCCGCGGGCGGCGTGACCACCGGTCTGCGCTTCCGCCCCGGCGCCCTCCCGGCCCTGCTCGGCGTCCCGGCCGACGAGCTGCGCGACCGCCGGGTCCCGCTCGCCGACGTGCTCGACCCCGGCCGGCGCCGGCTGCTCCGGCCCACCCCCGCCGGCGACGACGGCGACGGCGCGTGGCTCGCCCGGCTGGCCCTCGCCCTGCACGCGGCGGCCGTGGACGACCGGACGCCGACCCGACTCCCCCACCCCGCGCTGCGCGCCCTGGCAGGGGGCATGTCCGCCGCGGAGCTGGCCGACCGGCTCGGCGTCACCGGACGCACCCTGCACCGCCGCTGCGTCGCCACCCTCGGGTACGGACCGGCCGTCGCACGGCGGGTGCTGCGCTTCCGGGCCGCGGCCGCGCTGCTGTACGACGGCGTCTCCCCCGCCGCGGTCGCCGCCCGCACCGGCTACGCCGACCAGCCCCACCTGTCCCGCGAGGTCCGCGCACTCGCCGGCGTGTCGCCGGCGTCCCTCGCACCTCGCACGGCTTCCCCCGACGTCGCAGCCACTGCGGGGTAGGCGACGTCGGGGGAACGTGTGCGAGGTCAGGTCCAGGCGAACAGGTCCAGCGATGAGCCGTCGGGGTCGGCGACGGTGGCGTAGCGCTGCCCCCACGGCGCGTCGAACGGGTCCAGCACCGAGGTGTGACCGACCGCGGTGACCCGGCGCCAGGCGTCGTCGACGGCCGCGGCGGTCGGCAGCCGGAACGCCAGCCCGACCCGGCCGTGGCCGTCCGGGGTGGCACCCGGGTGGAAGCCCTCCACCATCGACTGCAGGTCCAGGGCCAGGCGCACGCCGCCGCGCAGCGTGGTCTCCACGTGCGCCTCGGTCTCGGAGCCCTCGGGGAACTCGAGCCCCAGCAGGCGATAGAAGGCCAGCGAGCGGGTCATGTCGGTGACCACGATGCCGATCATGTCGAGCTCGGCGCCGATCGAGGTGTCCATGCCCACGACGCTAGGCCGCGGGCAGCCCGGCGTCGTGAACGGATCGGACTCCGGTCAGCGCTTGCCGCGGAAGCGACGCAGCATGTCCTGCGCCCGCCGGCGGTTGCGCGGATCGCTCGCCATCCGCTTGGCCTGGTCGCTGTAGCGACGCCCCTGCGGGCTCTTCAGGAATGCGCTGATGCGCCCGATGATGCCGGCCATGAGGACCTCCGTGGTGGCGGGCCGCGACACGGACGTGCACGGCTCCGTGCACAGGATGCCCGTTTCGTCCGGACATCATTCCACCGGGTGACGATCCCCGGACACACGACGGGCCCCGCCGCGGGATGCGGCGGGGCCCGTGCGTGCGGAGCGTGCCTACAGGTACTGGCCGGTGTTCGACGCGGTGTCGATCGCGCGGCCGGTGGCGTCGTTCTTGCCGGTGACCAGGGTGCGGATGTAGACGATCCGCTCCCCCTTCTTCCCCGAGATCCGCGCCCAGTCGTCGGGGTTGGTCGTGTTCGGGAGGTCCTCGTTCTCGGCGAACTCGTCGACGATCGCGTCCAGCAGATGCTGGACCCGCAGCCCCGGCTGGCCGGACTCGAGCACCGCCTTGATCGCGGACTTCTTCCCGCGGTCGACGATGTTCTGGATCATCGCACCGGAGTTGAAGTCCTTGAAGTAGAGCGTCTCCTTGTCGCCGTTGGCGTAGGTGACCTCCAGGAACCGGTTCTCCTCGGACTCGTCGTACATCCGCTCGGTGACACGCTGGATCATCCCGTCCACGCAGGCCTTGCGGCTGCCGCCGAACTCGGCGACGTCGTCGGCGTGGATGGGCAGCGTCTCGGTCAGGTACTTCGAGAAGATGTCCTTCGCGCCCTCGGCGTCCGGACGCTCGATCTTGATCTTCACGTCGAGCCGTCCCGGCCGCAGGATCGCCGGGTCGATCATGTCCTCACGGTTCGAGGCACCGATGACGATGACGTTCTCCAGGCCCTCGACGCCGTCGATCTCGGCGAGGAGCTGGGGGACGATCGTCGTCTCCACGTCGGAGGACACACCCGAGCCACGGGTCCGGAAGATCGAGTCCATCTCGTCGAAGAACACGATCACCGGGGTGCCGGCGCTCGCCTTCTCCCGCGCGCGCTGGAAGATCAGCCGGATGTGCCGCTCGGTCTCGCCGACGAACTTGTTGAGCAGCTCGGGGCCCTTGATGTTGAGGAAGAACGCGCGCCCCTCGTCCGGGTCGTCGCCCCGCTGCTTGGCGATCTTCTTCGCCAGCGAGTTCGCGACGGCCTTCGCGATGAGCGTCTTCCCGCAGCCGGGCGGCCCGTAGAGCAGCACGCCCTTGGGCGGACGCAGCTCGTACTGGGTGAACAGCTCGGTGTGCAGGAACGGCAGCTCGACCGCGTCCTGGATCTGCTCGATCTGGCGGGACAGGCCGCCGATGTCGGAGTAGGCGATGTCCGGGACCTCCTCGAGCACGAGGTCCTCGACCTCGGCCTTGGCGACCCGTTCGTAGGCGTAGCCCGCCCGCGAGTCGACCATGACCGAGTCGCCGGACTTGAGCGGGCTGGTGCCCTCCTCCTGTCCGAGCTCGAACAGCGGCGCCGCCAGCCAGACGACGCGCTCCTCGTCGGAGTGGCCGACGACCAGGCCGCGACCGGCCGAGCCGTCCTCACCCGGACGGGAGATGATCTCCCGCAGCGAGTAGAGGTCACCGACCTGCTCGAAGCCCATGGCCTCGACCACGGTGAGCGCCTCGTTGAGCCGGACGGACTGACCGCTGCGCAGCGTCTCGCCCTCGACCGCCGGGGACACGGGGACCCGCATCCGGCGGCCGGAGGTGAAGACGTCGACCGTGTCGTCGTCGTACCGGCCCAGGAACACCCCGTAGCCGGACGGCGGCTGCGCGAGCCGGTCGACCTCCTCGCGGAGCGCGACCAGCTGGCCGCGGGCCTCCTTGAGGGTCTCGGTCAGCTTCTCGTTCCGAGCGTTGAGCGCGGAGAGCCGGCTCGTGGTCTCGGCGAGCCGCTGTTCCAGCACTCGGGCGTGCCGGGGCGTCTCGGTCAGCCGTTGACGTAGCGAGGAGATCTCGTGCTCGAGGTGACGGATGTGCTCGGCGGCCTCAGCGGGGCTGAGGTCGCGGTCAGACTGGAAACCCTGGTTGCCGGGACCGTCGTCGTAGGGGTGGTTCACGGCAGCCTCCCTCCGTGTTCCGTCTCACCACGGTACCCGTGACGGGTGACCGCGACGGTGCGTCGAACCGGTGATCCGGGCCTCAGCCGGTCGGCACCATGTGGTCACTCTGCGGCTTCACGGGCGTCACCGCCACGTCCACACGGAGGGTAGTTCGTAACGTTCTCGTTCCGCGGTCCGGCGCGTCGCGGTGGCGATCCGGTCGAAACCGGACAGAACTCCCGGGTCAGCGGCCGGTCGGCCGTCGCTGCTGCCGGGGCGGCGTGACGCCGTCGGCGAGCCGCCGGGTGGTCAGCAGGAAGGCCGTATGGGCGATCATCCGATGCTCCGGACGGACGGCCAGACCCACCACGTGCCAGGGGCGGACCATCGCCTCCCAGGACTCGGGCTCGGTCCAGCACTGCATCTCCCGCAGCGCCTCGGTGAGCACCGACAGCTGGGTGGTGGTCGCGACGTAGCCGACGAGGATCCCGCCCGGCACCAGGCAGTCGCGGACGGTGTCGAGCACGTCCCACGGCGAGAGCATGTCCAGCACGACCCGGTCGACCTCGCCGCGGTGCTGCCTGACGTCACCGACGGTCAGCTCCCAGTGCGGGGGCCGGTGGCCGAAGAAGGTCTCGACGTTGGTGACCGCGTGCGGGGCGTGGTCGTCGCGGACCTCGTAGGAGATCACCTTGCCGGTCGGCCCGACGGCCTGCAGCAGCGAGCAGGTCAGCGCGCCGGACCCGGCGCCGGCCTCCAGTACCCGCGCGCCGGGGAACACGTCGCCCCACATGAGGATCTGCGCGGAGTCCTTGGGGTAGATCACCTGGGCGCCGCGGGGCATCGACAGCACGTAGTCGGCCAGGCGGGGACGCATGGTCAGGTACGGCGTGTTCGCCGCGGAGTGCACGAGCCCGCCCTCGGGCGAGCCGATGATGTCGTCGTGGTCGATCTGGCCGCGGTGGGTGTGGTACGCCCCGCCGGCCTGGAGGACGACGGTGTAGCGGCGCCCCTTGGGGTCGGTGAGCTGCACCCGGTCGCCCTCGCGGAAGGGCCCGCCGCGGCGCGGGGGCTCCCAGACGACGTCGGCGCTCCCGGCGACGTGGTGGCCGTCGTCGGCCGGGTCGGCGTCGGTGGGGCCGGCATCGGCCGGGTCGGCGTCGACGGGGTCGGCGTCGACGGGGTCGGCGTCGACGGGGTCGGCGTCGACGGGGTCGGCGTCGACGGGGTCGGCGTCGACGGGGTCGGCGTCGACGGGACCGGTGGCACCGTCGGAGGTCGGGAGGGCGTCGTGCACGGGCGACGACGCTATCCGCGCTCCCGCACGGCCCGGTCGCCGGGGCGTCGGCGGCGCGGCACGAGCAGGCCGAGCCCCAGCAGCAGGAGCACCGCTCCCCCACCGACCATCAGACCCGGGCCGGTGCGCAGGAACCCGGCTGCGCCACCGACCCAGGGCAGGTCGTACCAGACCCGGCCCAGCAGGTCCTGCGCCGTCACCGGATGCGGGTCCGGCGCCGGGTTCGCGTCGCCGCGGGTGGTGAACACGGGGCCGGGATCGACCGCGACCACACGGTGGGTGACGGTCCGGGTCTCGCCGCGGGCCCGGTCGCGGTCGACGAAGGAGATCAGGTCACCGACGACGACGCTGTCCGCGTCCACCGGGCGGGACACGACCAGCGAGCCCACCGGCAGGGTCGGGACCATGCTCCCGGACAGCACCGTGTACGCGCGGGACCCGGTGACCGCGGGGACGACGGCGACCGCCACGGCCAGCCCGACCAGCCCGAGCACGACGACGGTGACGAGCGCACCGCCGATCCGGCGCCACGGGGACGGGCGGGGGGCGGCCGGTACCGGCCACGACGTGCGCGCGGGTGCGGAGGGATCTCGGCCCATCGGATCACCCTAGGTCGGCCTCCGGACACGTGACGTACACGATCGTGCGGTGAGCTGCGCCGATGCAGCGGGAACGTCCACGCGCATGGACACACGCACACGCCTCGGGATCGGCGTCGCCGCGGTCGCGGTCGCCGTACTCGCGATCGGCCTCGGCACCTATGCCGCGTTCACCGACACCGAGGACGGGCCGGGTGGGCAGTTTTCCTCCGGCACCCTCGACCTCACCGTCGGCTCCAACGCCGACAAGGTCCTCTTCAACCAGGCCAACATCGCCCCCGGCTTCTCCACCACCGTCACCGTCGACGTCCGCAACGCCGGTTCCGTCCCCGGCACCGTCACCGGATCGCTGACCGCGACCGGGTCCGACGTCACCTGCACCGAGCCCGAGGCGGAGGCGGAGAAGGTGGCCGCGAACGCCTGCGCCGCCGGCGGCAACCTGCAGGACGAGATGACCGTCCAGGTCGTCTCCGGGCCGGGGGTGGGCACCGCGGGGGCGGCGGTTCCGCTGCGCACCTTCGTCCAGAGCCCGCTGCCGTCCGGGCCGCTGGGCGCCGGGGCCACCGGTACCTACACGCTGACCTTCGCGCTGCCGCCGTCGGCGGACAACAAGGTGCAGGGCGACCGGATCACCGTCGGGTCGACGTTCACCCTGAACCAGTCGTGACCCCGGCGGTCCCCCGGCGGCGGGCAGCGCTCGCGATGGGGGCCGCGGCCGTGCTCGTCGCGGTGTCGGCCACGGCCTGGGGCACCTGGGCCGTGTTCACCGACAGCGACCCGGGTGCCGCGGGTTCGACCTCGGCGGGCACGGTGGTGCTGGGCGGGCGCGCGACCCCGCCCGCGGTCGCCCTGACCGGCCTGCGGGCGAACTCGACGACGACCACCTCGGTGACCGTGGACTACCGCGGTTCGGTGCCGGCGACGCTGTCGGTGTCGCTGCCCGCGTACTCCTCGACCGCCTGCACCACCGGGGTCGGCGGGCTGCTCGACGGCCTGAACGTCGGCTCGCTCACCGTCCGGATCGGGTCGCGGACCGCCGAGTCGTACTGCGCGCTGCTCGACGGGAAGGAGCGCGTGGTCACCACGCTCGCGCCCGGCGCCGTGGTGACGGTCCCCCTGACCGTCGCGGTCGGACCGGTCGTGCTGCTGCCGCGCACCGAGGCGGCGACGCTCCGGCTGGCGGTCTCGGGCGGCTTCACCGACCGGGTGGACGGGACCCTGAGGATCGGCACGAACCTGCTCGGCACCCGGTCCCCGCGGGTCGCCTCGCCGAGCGTCGTCCCGGCCGTCGCCGCCCCGCCCGCGGAGTGCGTCGACGCCGGCATCACCTCGGTCGCCGAGACCGTCGTCCTCAGCGGCGACGGCGCCGTGTTCGACGCCCGCACCGACCGGCCGGGTGCGACCGGGCCGCTGCTCGTCGTGGGCACTCCCGGACCCGACCGCATCACGGGGTCCCCGGGCCGGGACTGCCTGGTCGGGGCGGGCGGGGACGACGTGCTCGACGGCGGGGCCGGGGACGACGTGCTGCTCGGCGGCGACGGCGACGACCGCCTCTCCGGCGGGGACGGGGCCGACCGGCTCTACGGCGGCGCCGGAGCCGACACCCTGCTCGGCGGCCCGGAGAACCCGCGCGAGCCGGACGTGCTGCACGGCGGCCTCGCCGACGGCGCGACCTGCCCGGACGCCGGCCCGGACGACCTCCTGACCGCGTGCACGGCACCGGCCCCCGCCGCGACGCCACCGGCGACCGCACCGTCACCGGCACCCGGCGCGACTCCGGTGCCGGAGGGCTCGGCCGACCCGGCCGCGCCCGGGGACCCCGCCTCCACACCCCCGGAGCCGGCCCCGCCCGCGCCGGCCGTGCCCGAGGGCGAGCCCGACCCGGCGACGACCGCCCCGCCCGGCTGATCGGATCCCGGAATCGTCGGGGGGCCCGGCTAGCCTGCCCGCGTGACCGTCCAGGAGCCCCCGTCCGCCCGCGCGGCCGGACCCGGTGCGTCCCCGGCCGCCACCGCACCGCGTCCCCCCGCCCTGTCCCCGTCGCGTGCGGCGGACTTCCGCCGCTGCCCACTGCTCTACCGGTTCCGTGCGGTCGACCGGCTCCCGGAGCCGCCGTCGCAGGCGCAGGTCCGCGGGACACTGGTGCACGCGGTGCTGGAGCGGCTGTTCGCCCGGGACCCGGCCGACCGGACCCCGCAGGCCGCGCGGGAGCTGCTCGGCCCCTGCTGGGACGACCTCGCGGCCGCGGAGCCCGCCGCGGCGGCGCTGTTCAGCGGCCCGGAGGACCCGCAGCTCGCGCTCTGGCTGGACTCGGCCTCCGCGCTGCTCGACCGCTACTTCGCGCTGGAGGACCCGGCCGGCGTCTCCGCGACGGCGGTGGAGACCCGCATCGAGGCGGCCCTGCCCGGCGCCGGCGACGCGGCGCCGGTGCCGCTGCGCGGCATCCTGGACCGGCTCGACGACGGTCCCGACGGGCTGCGGGTGGTCGACTACAAGACCGGCGCGACGCCCGGCGAGGGCTACGAGTCCGGCGTGCTGTTCCAGCTCAAGTTCTACGCACTGGCCGTCCTGCTGACCCACGGCCGCGTCCCCGACGAGCTGCGCCTGCTCTACCTGGCCGACGGCACCGCCCTGACCTACCGGCCCGACGCCGAGGAGCTCACCCGCTTCGGGCGCCTGCTCGAGGCGGTGTGGACCGCCATCCGGCTCGCCGCCCCCACCGGGGACTTCCGGCCCCGCACCGGCCCGGCCTGCCGCACCTGCGACCACAAGGCCCGCTGCCCCGCGTGGGGCGGTACTCCCCCGCCGTACCCCGGCTGGCCGGGCGGCGCGGCATGATCGACGGGTGAGCGCACCGCCCCCTATCCCGCCCGGCCCGTTCTACCTGCCCCGCGGCGAGCAGACCGCCGACGGCGTCACCCACGCCGCCTTCGAGGCGACGCCGTCGACGACCGGCCCCTGGTTCGCCGACGCCCAGCACATGGGCCCGCCCTCGGCGCTGCTGGTCCGCGCCCTCGAACGGCTGCCCGAGTCCCGCCCCGGCGGCGCCGAGGCGGGGTGGCGGATCGCCCGCGTCACCGTCGAGGTGCTCGGGGCGGTGCCCGCCGGGCCGGTCACGGTCACCGCGGGCGTCGAGCGGCCCGGGCGGACGATCGAGCTGCTGTCGGCGACGATGCGCGCCGGTGACCGGGACGTGCTGCGGGCCCGGGCCTGGCGGCTCGCCGCGTCCGACACCGCCGTCGTCGCGCAGGGGCAGGCAGCCGCGCTGCCCGGGCGGGACGCCGCCGTCGTGCGCACCGAGCGGCCGGACGGCTGGCTGCCCGGGTTCCTCGACGCGATCGAGTGGGCCTGGCTCGACGGGGGCAGCCTCGGCGACGAGGGCCCGGGGCGCGGCTGGATCCGGATGCGGGTCCCGCTCGTCGAGGGTGAGGATCCGAGCCCGGCGCAGCGGCTGATGGTCGCCGCGGACTGTGCGAACGGGCTCGCCGCACCGCTGGACGTGACGCGCTGGTTGTTCGTCAACACCGAGCTGACGGTGCACCTGCACCGGGCCCCGGCCGGCGAGTGGATCGGCGTCGACGCCGCGACCGTCGTCGGGCCGGACGGGCTGGGCACCTGCTCGGCCACCCTGTTCGACGACGACGGGCACACCGGCCGGATCGCCCAGGCCCTGACCGTCCGGGCCCGCTAGCCGTACAACCGCGGGCACCGCCCCGGCCGCACGACGGCGGCCCGCCACCGGAGTCACCGGGGCGGGCCGCCGTGGGGGGAACGGACGTCGGACGGGGTGGGCTCAGTGGCCGTGGCCGTTGACCGTCATCGCGCGGCAGGACCGGATCTCCGAGGTGAGGATCGCGGTGGCGCCGATGTCGGCGAGCTTGTCCATCACGCGGTTCGTGTCCTTGGTGCGCACCATCGTGCGGACCGCGACCCAGCCCTTCTTCGACAGCGGCGAGACCGTCGGCGCCTGCAGGCCCGGTGCGACCTTCTCCACGGCCTCCAGCAGCCCCTCCGGGCAGTCGAAGTCCATCATCAGGTACTCGCGGGCCACGACGACGCCCTGCAGCCGGTCGGCGAAGACCTTCTTCAGGCGGGTGGTCTCGGCGTCCTCGGCGCGGTCGTGCCGCTTCTCCCGCTCGATGAGCGTGGCCTGCGAGGTGGCGATGGCCTCGCCGATGATCTGCAGACCGTGCTGGCGCAACGTGCGCCCGGAGGACACGACGTCGGCGATCGCGTCGGCCAGACCCAGCTGGATGGAGATCTCCACCGCGCCGTCGAGCTTCACGATCTCCGCGCCGATCCGCTTGCCGGAGAGGTACGAGCGGACCAGACGGGGGTAGGACGTCGCGATCTTGCGGCCGTCGAGGTCCTCGATCTTCCAGTCGGCGTCGGCCGGGGCCGCGAAGTGGAACCGCGACTTGCCGAAGCCGAGCGGGATGATCTCCTGGGTCTGGCTGCCCGACTCCTCCATGAGGTCGAAGCCGGTGACGCCCAGATGCAGGTCACCCTTGCCGACGTAGGTCGCGATGTCCTTGGGCCGCAGGTAGAAGAACTCGATCTCGTTCTCGTCGTCGACCACGCTGAGGTCGCGCGAGTCGGTCCGCTGGCGGTACCCCGCCTCGCGCATCATCGTCGCGGCGGGCTCGGCCAGGGTGCCCTTGTTCGGCAGTGCCACGCGGAGCATTTCCGCTCTCCTGACGGTCGTCGTCGGTGGTGGTGGTGTCGGTGGGTCGGGTCGACCTACAGATGCTTGTACACGTCCTCGAGGGTGAGCCCCCGCTGGAGCATGATCACCTGCAGCCGGTACAGCAGCTGCGAGATCTCCTCGGCCAGCTCGTCGTCGCCCTGGTACTCGGCGGCGATCCAGACCTCACCGGCCTCCTCGAGCACCTTCTTGCCCTGGGCGTGCACCCCGGCGTCCAGCGCGGCGACGGTCCCCGAACCGGCCGGCCGCTCCTGGGCCTTGGCCTGCAGCTCGGCGAACAAGTCGTCGAATGTCTTCACGGGTACCAGTGTGAACGGTGACCCACGCCGCACGCCGGGCGCATCCGGGGCGGTAAGCCGTGTGGGCAACGGACCGCGCCGGATGGTTCACCCGGAGTGAGCAAGACCAGGTCGGAGTGCCGCTCGTCGCCGCGAACGGCCCGCTCACGCCGGCCCTTGGGCCGTTCAGCGGGCCCGGACCTCCGCGAGGACCGCCCCGAGCTCGGCCGGCCCGATCCCGGCGAGGGTCTCGCGCAGCACCCGGCGCGGACCGGCGGGCACCTCGAGCTCACAGGGCACCACCAGCACCGCGCAGCCGGCCCGCTCGGCCGACAGCGCACCCGTCGGCGAGTCCTCCACCGCGACGCAGTCGCGCGGTTCGACCCCGAGCAGCTCGGCGCCGCGCCGGTAGGGCTCGGGCTGCGGCTTGGGCTCGCGCACCTCGTCGCCGGGCACGACGGCGGCGAAGTGCTCCCGGCCCAGGGTCCCCAGCGCCCGCTCCACCAGCACCCGGATGGTGTTGGTGACGAGCGCGGTCGGGATGCCCGCCTCGCGCAGGGCGCCGAGCAGCTCCCGGGCACCGGGCCGCCACGGCACGCCGTGGGAGAACAGCTCCCCGGCGCGGTCGTAGAGCCACTCGCCGGTCTCGCGGTACTCGTCGGCGGGGATCGTGCCGGGGTCGCGCCCGGCCTCCCGGAAGCAGATCCGCAGCGACGAGTCGAGCGAGCCGCCGACGGACTCCAGCCGGGCCTCGAGGCTCAGCTCCGGGGCGCCGAGGTGCTTCATGAGGTCGTTGAGGGCGACCTCCCACACCTTCTCCGAGTCGATCAGGGTGCCGTCCATGTCCAGCAGCACGCCCGCGGGCCGGGTCGTCGTCGGCTCAGGCATCGGGGGTGTACCCCAGGTTCGGGCGCAGCCACTTCTCGACGACGGCGACGTCCACGCCGAGCCGGCCGGCGTAGTCGGCGACCTGGTCGGACCCGATCCGGCCGACGGTGAAGTACCGCGACTCCGGGTGGGCGAACATCATGCCGCTGACCGCGGCCGCCGGGGTCATGGCGAAGGACTCGGTGAGCCCCACGCCGGTCTCCTCGGCGCCCAGCAGGTCGAACAGCGGCCGCTTGAGCGTGTGGTCCGGGCAGGCCGGGTAGCCGAACGCGGGACGGATGCCCCGGAACCGCTCGGCGTGCAGGTCCTCGACGGCCTGGTTCGCGTCGGGCTCGAACCACTCGCGGCGGGCCTGCCGGTGGGCGTACTCGGCGAAGGCCTCGGCGAGCCGGTCGGCCAGCGCCTTCACCATGATCGCCTTGTAGTCGTCGAGCGCGGTCTCGAACTCGGCGGCCATGTCCTCGGCGCCGTGGATGGACACCGCGAACGCGCCGAGGTGGTCCCCGTCGGGCGCCACGTAGTCGGCGAGGCTGCGGTTGGCCCGCCCCTTCGGCTTGACGGTCTGCTGTCGCAGCATCGGCAGCCGCACGTCACCGCCGTCGGGTGAGATCACGATGTCCTCGCCCTCGGCGCGGGCCGGCCAGAAGCCGTAGACGCCGCGGGCGGTGAACCGGTCCTCGGCGATGATCTGGTCGAGCATCGCGTTGGCGTCGTCGTAGAGCTCCTTGGCGACGGGCGAGTTCAGGATCTGCGGGAACTTGCCCTTCAGCTCCCAGGCCAGGAACAGGAACTGCCAGTCGATCAGCTCGCGGAGTTCGGCGATCGTGGGCTCGCACGGGCGGACCCCGGTGAACTCGGGGACGGGCAGCTCACCGAAGTCGATGCTCTCGCGGTTGGCGACGGCGTCGGCGAAGGGCAGCAGCGGCTTGGCCTGCCGGCCCTCGTGCTGCTCGCGCAGCCGCTGCTGGTCGGCGTCGTTGCGCCGGGACAGGACCTCGGCGCGGTCGTCGTCGAGCAGGTCCGACACGACCCCGACGACCCGGGAGGCGTCCAGGACGTGCAGGACGTCGCCCTGGTACTGCTGGGCGATCTTCACCGCGGTGTGCTGGCGGGAGGTCGTGGCCCCGCCGATGAGCAGCGGCAGCTTCAGGCCGCGCCGCTCCATCTCGGTGGCCACGCTCACCATCTCGTCGAGCGAGGGGGTGATCAGGCCGGACAACCCGACGACGTCGGCGCCCTCGGCGACGGCGGTGTCGAGGATGGTCTGCGCGGGCACCATCACGCCGAGGTCGATGACCTCGTAGCTGTTGCAGCCCAGCACGACCCCGACGATGTTCTTGCCGATGTCGTGCACGTCGCCCTTGACCGTGGCCATGACGACCTTGCCGTGCCCGCGGGCGTCGATCTCGCCGCGGGCCTTGGCCTCCTCCTTCTCTTTCTCCATGAAGGGCTCGAGGTAGGCGACGGCGCGCTTCATTAAGCGGGCGGACTTCACGACCTGGGGCAGGAACATCTTGCCGTCGCCGAACAGGTCGCCGACGACCTTCATGCCGTCCATCAGCGGGCCCTCGATGACGTCGAGCGGCCGCGTGGCCTGCGCGCGGGCCTCCTCGGTGTCGGCCTCGACGAAGTCGACGATGCCGTGCACGAGCGCGTGCGACAGGCGGGCGCGGACGTCGGCCTCCCGCCAGGACAGGTCGACCTTGCGCTGGGTGCCCTCGCCCTTGAACCGGTCGGCGTTCTCCACGAGCCGGTCGGTGGCGTCGGGGCGGCGGTTGAACAGGACGTCCTCGACCATCTCGAGCAGGTCGGCCGGGATGTCCTGGTAGACCGCGAGCTGGCCGGCGTTGACGATCCCCATGTCCAGGCCGGCCTTGATGGCGTGGAACAGGAAGGCCGAGTCCATGGCCTCGCGGACGACGTTGTTGCCGCGGAAGGCGAAGGACAGGTTCGAGACACCACCGGAGATGTGGGCGCCGGGGCAGCGCTCCTTGATCCGCGGGCAGGCCTCGATGAAGTCCTTCGCGTAGTCGTTGTGCTCCTCCATGCCGGTGGCGATGGCGAGGATGTTCGGGTCGAAGATGATGTCGTGCGGGTCGAGCCCGGCCTTCTCGACGAGCAGGTCGTAGGCGCGGCCGCAGATCTCGACCTTGCGGTCGGCGGTGTCGGCCTGGCCGGTCTCGTCGAAGGCCATGACCACCACGCCCGCGCCGTAGGCCTTGACCTTGCGGGCCTGCTCCAGGAAGGGCTCCTCGCCCTCCTTGAGGCTGATCGAGTTGACGACGCCCTTGCCCTGCACGCACTGCAGGCCCGCCTCGATCACCGACCACCGCGAGCTGTCGATCATGATCGGCAGTCGGGCGACCTCGGGCTCGGTGGCCAGCAGGTTGAGGAAGGTGCGCATCTCGTCGGCGGACTCGAGCAGGTCGGCGTCCATGTTGACGTCGAGCATGTTCGCGCCGCCGCGGACCATGTCCAGCGCGACGTCGAGCGCGCCGTTGTAGTCCTTCGACTCGATGAGCCTGCGGAACCGCTTGGAGCCGGTGACGTTGGTCCGCTCACCGATCATCACGAAACCGGTGTCGGGGCCGATCTCGAAGCGCTCCAGGCCGGAGAAGCGGGTGCGCTGCGGGGCCTCGGTCGGCACCCGCGGCGGCAGCCCCTTGACCCGGTCGGCGATGTGGCGGATGTGCTCCGGCCCGGTGCCGCAGCAGCCGCCGACGATGTTCACCAGCCCGGACTCGGCGAACTCCTTGAGGAAGTCCGCGGTCTGCTCGGGGGTCTCGTCGTAGCCGCCGAAGGCGTTCGGCAGGCCCGCGTTGGGGTAGGTCGCGACGAACGCGTCGCTGATCTCGGCGAGCGCGACGGCGTGCGGGCGCATCTCGTCGGCGCCCAGTGCGCAGTTCAGCCCGACGACGAGCGGCGCGGCGTGGCGCACGGAGGTCCAGAACGCGTCGACGGTCTGCCCGGACAGCGTGCGCCCGGAGCGGTCGACGATGGTCACCGAGATCCACACCGGAAGGTGCGGGGCGACGTCGTGCGCGGCCTGCAACGCGGCCTTCGAGTTCAACGTGTCGAAGATGGTCTCGATCAGCAGGACGTCGACGCCGCCGGAGTCCAGCGCGGCGATCTGCTGGGCGTAGGAGTCGTAGACCTGCTCGTAGGACACCGCACGGTAGGCGGGGTCGTCGACCTTCGGCGACAGCGACAGCGTGACGTTCAGCGGACCGATGGAGCCGGCCACCCACTTGGGCTCGCCGGTGGCCTTCTCGGCCTCGTCGGCGGCCTCGCGGGCCAGCCGCGCCGCGGCCACGTTCATCTCGTCGACCTTCGACTCCAGGCCGTAGTCCGCCTGGCCGATCGTGGTCGCGGTGAAGGTGTTGGTCGTCGTCAGGTCGGCGCCCGCGTCGAAGTAGTTGCGGTGCGCCTGGAGGATCAGGTCCGGACGGGTGAGGTTGAGCAGGTCCGGGTCGCCGTTGGTGTCCTTGGGGTGGCCGTGCAGCCAGTCCGCGGAGTAGTCCTCCGGGGTCAGGCCGAGGCCCTGGATGACGGTGCCCCACGCCCCGTCGATGACGCCGATGCGCCGACCCAGCAGCTCCGTCAGCTGCTCGGTCCGCCGGGCCGCTCGCTCGACCCGTTCGGGGTCGATCGGGCGGGTCGTGCTGTGGTCGTCCGAAGAGATGCCCACCGAGTGATCCGCTCCCGTCGTAGCTGACACGATCAACCACGGTACCTGGTGACGGGGAGGGAACCCGGCCGTGCGCCCGCGGGGTCGTAGGCTGGGGCGATGACCGACCGAGAGCCGAGCACCACGGGCGGCGACAGCACTCCGCACCTGGTCGACCCGGTCCTCATCGCGGCGTTCGAGGGCTGGAACGACGCCGGTGAGGCCGCGAGCACCGCGCTGGAGCACCTCGAGCTCAGCTGGGACGCGAAGCCTCTGACCTCGATCGATCCCGAGGAATACTACGACTTCCAGGTCACGCGCCCGCACGTCAAGCTCTCCGACGGCGTCACCCGGCGGATCGAGTGGCAGACCACGCGGCTGTCGTGGGCGACGCTGCCGGGCACCGACCGGCATGTCGTCCTGGTGAACGGGATCGAGCCGAACCTGCGCTGGAAGACGTTCTGCGCGGAACTGGTGGGCCACGCGGAGCGTCTCGGCGTGACGAAGGTCATCACATTGGGAGCCCTGCTCACCGAGGTCCCGCACACCCGACCGACGCCGGTGAACGGCACCTCCTGGGACGCGGAGTCGCAGAAGGCGATGGGCACCGAGCCGTCGAACTACGAGGGCCCGACCGGGATCGTCGCGGTCTTCCAGCAGGCCTGCGTGCAGGCCGGCATCCCGGCCGTCTCCTACTGGGCCGAGGTGCCGCACTACGTCTCGCAGGCCCAGGTCCCGAAGGCCGCGGTCGCGCTGCTGCACCGGATCGAGGAGTCCCTCGACGTCGAGGTGCCGCTCGGCGTGCTGCCGGAGAAGGCCGAGGAGTGGGAGCGGACCGTGTCGGAGATGGCCGACGCCGACGACGAGGTCCGCGAG
>JAESFO010000630.1_pt1 | contig 18933 bp, 11 predicted proteins | sample 9269421 | NCBI WGS metagenome assembly JAESFO01 (sample SAMN14502839, study PRJNA617101) | algae metagenome | isolation source: Nostoc desertorum CM1-VF14 and co-occurring heterotrophs from rocky... | place: USA: Clark Mountains, San Bernardino, California | collected 2000-06-05 | reverse complement strand
CGACCGGCCCTTGACCTGGCGGGCGAAGTGGGGCGGGGTCCGCACCACCTCCCGCCCGGCTTCGAGGAGGGTGAGGAACAGGACGTGGGCGTAGGCGCCGGTCGCCTCCAGGGCGACGGTGGTGGCCGGGTGCGACCGGCGGCCCTCCTCGGCCCCGTGATGGGGGTCCGTCCGTACGGCCCGGGGTGCGGGCCGGAGGATTCCGGTCAGGTGATCCAGGCCGTACTGCTCGTGCCCGAGGGGCTGGGGGTGGTGTTCTGGGACACCGAGGACTTGCACCTCCTGCCGGACGGCCCGGACCGGGAGCGGGAGGTCCGCCGGCTGTTCACCCCGGCCGCCGACCTCCGCCCGCTCATGCGGGTCCAGGCTCTTCCGTACGCCGCCGAACTGGTCAGCAAACTGGGACGACGAGTGAATCGGAAGTAGTTGACATCGACTGCGACCCCTACCCCCTTGACCAACTAATGGGCGGCCTGCTGTCCGGCAGGTCGCCCATGATTTTTTTCTTTAGCCGTTGCAGAAGCGGCCTCGCGGGTGCAAGGCGTGCGCACAATGCACGAAAACTAGCGTTTTTGAGGCTCACGGTTCAGCCGAGGTGCGTCTGCCTCGCCCGTTTTGCACCCCGTGTCGGGATTTCCCTTCCATTTCCCTTCCGGGCCAACCGAGCCCGCGGGTGACGAAGGTGCCGGAACGATTGGACGCGGCATCAGCCACTGCCAACCGGTTCGACGGACGCGGTTTTCCCGCCCGCCATGAGGACTGCCATCCCCGCTTTCCGGTTGGGGAGGCCGCGGTGCCGCGCGAGTAACTGCGGCACCGACGACCCGCCAGGAAGTCCACGGAGCCCCTTCCGCAGAGCCTGGTCGACGTTGAACCACCGCTCACCGCCCGTGCCCGGGATGACCTGGTGCGGGCACCGGCAGGTCGGCCACTCGCCGTGGGCGGTGTGGTAGGCGTCGGCCCAAGCCAGGATTTGCCGTTCGGTAAGCGGCGGCAGGCGGCCCACGTTCCGCACCCCGCGGTACTCGGCCAGCAGGTCGAACAGCGTTCCGCCCCTGGGAAAGCCGCGCAGCCCGCGGGCGACCGCCTGGATCACGTTGCCCCAGGTCTCCCCGCCGGAATCCGGGATCACCTCCGGCCAGTGCTTCTGCTTCGGCCACTCCCCCGTCCGCTCGTGGAAGACGTCCGCCCAGGCGAGTACCTGGTCCGTCGTCAGCGGCGGCAGGTCGGCGTGGTTACGGACGCCGCGATGGTCCGTGAGAACCCGGGGGAGAGACGACCCGCCGGGCAACCCGCGGAGGCCGACGCGGAGGGCGCTGTCCACGGCCAGCCACGTCTCGCCGTGCGTATCCGGGATGCTGCTCGGCCTCGTTTTGGGCTGCGGCCATGCGGCGGTGCGCCGGTGGTACGCATCCGCCCACCGAAGGATTTGCGAAACGCTGAGGTGTGGCAGTCCCTTCTTGTTCCGCACCCCCCGCCGGGCGGCCAGCAGGCGGGCGAGGGAGGAACCGCCCGGCAGGCCGCGGTGTCCTTTCTGCAAGGCCACGCTGATCGCCGACCACCGCTCCACGAAGATCCCCGGAACGGCACCGGAGTCCTTCCTCGGCCAGCAGCCGTTCAGGTCATGGTAGGCGTCGGCCCACGCCACGATCTGATCCTCGGTGAGGGCGGGCGGGGGCCAGAGTTTTCGGGGCTTCCGTCGGCGGCGCATCGGCCGTCCCCCATTCTCGGCGGGGAGGTGTCCTCGCCCTCACAGTACCTCGGCGAACGACCGGAGGCGGGCGATCGTCTGGACCAACCCCTGGCTCTCCAGGGTGGCAAGCAACTCCTCGGCCGTCTTCGGCGGGTTCCGCAGACCCTCCCGCTGCCGCTTGACCGCCGCGCAGACCGGTCCCGGGGCGGCGTCGAACAGCGACACGAGGAAGTCGTCCGGGTGGACCGCCTCGACGTTGTAGGCGGCCAGCACGCCGGCCGGGAAGTCTTTCAGGTTGAAGGTGACGATGACTTCGGCGGAGGCGCGGACGGCCGCCGCCAGGACGTGGCGGTCGTCCGCGTCGGGGAGAGCCTGGGCCTCGACCAGGTTCTCGTACCCGGTCACCAGACAGTCGCGGACCGCCTCGTTCATCAGGGTTCGCGTCCGGGCCAACCGGTCGGCGGACACGGCCGGGTTGTCCTTCAGGACATTCCGCACCCGCTCGTCGTGGATCGCGTCCGTCCACCGCGCCCGCACCAGTCCGGCGCGGGCGAGCCGCATGAACGGGTCGCGGAGCGGGGCCGGGTACAGGACGTTGGCGTCGTACACGGCGGTGACGGGGTGGTCCATCAGTACCCCATCCCCAACTCCTGGGCCTCGGCGGCGAGTTGGTCGAGCACCTTCGCCCGCGATTCGTCGTCCTTCCGCTTGAACACCATGAGGTCGTCGAACCGCACCTTGCGGTACCGGCCGACGGCGCGGGACGGGATCTTCCCCTCGTCGAGCAACTTGACGAGGTACGGCCGGGACACGTTCAACAAGTCGGCCGCCTGCTGGATGGTCAGTTCGGCGTGGGTCGGGATGATGGTGACGGCGTTCCCCTGGGCCATCTCGGTCAGCAGGTGCAGGAACAACCGGAACGCGGCCGCCGGCACGACCAACGGTTCGGCCTCGTCGTCGAGGCGGAGGCGGACGCTGGCTCGTTTGCCGAGCTTGCGGGTTGCCAGCAGGCGGCTCGTCTCCAACGCCAACCGGGCGTCGGCCTCGCTCGGGGCAACCGTTTCGAACTGTTCGGGAATCAGCGTGGACATCGGACACATCCTCTCATCTTGTCAACAGGAGGTAGTGCACCACGATGTCGAAACGGTCGCAATACTCGAATTAGTCGAAACGTCCTGTTGGCTCGTAGCACGTTGGCCTCTGGGCCTAGCAGGCAACGTCGCCCCCAGACGTGGTGCGTCTCCCGGTCGAGGTACTCGCGCTCCGGCTCCCGGTCCTGCGACCGGATCTTCTGCTGCTGTCGCTTGATCCAGCCGAGTTTCGAGATTGCGAGTACTCGCAGGGTGTCCAACTTCGTCCGCCGGGGGGCGGAGATGGTGACCCGCCCGGCTGGGGGGGACGCTCAGGTGGACGTTCTTGATGTCCTTGAACGACACCTCCACCGTCAGGCTGCCGAGTTCGAGCCAGGTGCCCATCAGTACTCCGCCTGCTCCTTGACGATCAGGAAGATGCGCTCGACCTCGGCCGCGTCCTTGAGTACCCCGTACAGCGCGGCCTTGATCACCTGCTCGCTCGCCTGCACCCCGCGTCATCCGTCGGGCCGCACCTTTCGGACGGCGTAGTCGATCTTGAGTGCCAACTCTTCATTGCGATCAAGGTTGTTGTATAGTGCCCGCTTGCCCGGCGTGTCCAGCCTGGCCGGGGTGTCCTCCGCGTTGCCGGCGTCCACCTTCTTCGCCAGCTCGGCGATCCGCTTCAGGTACTCCTCGTACTCGATCGCCTTGGCCTTGCGGGCGACGACGATCTCGTCCAGCAGCTTGGACATGGCCGCGTAGTACGCCGGGTCGGTCAGCCGCTCCTTGATGATCTTGCTGCGGACGTTGTTCTCGATCGTTTCGGCGATCGCGTTCGGGTTCCCCTTCAGGCCGCCGAACTGCTTGGCGATGGCGTCGGCGATCCCGGTCTTCGCGATCAGGTCGAGCAGCCCCATCCCGTCGAACGGGGAGAGCTTCCGCGGCTCGTGCGCCTCGATGTAGGTGTCGATAGGTGCCGCATGTCGGCCTCGTAGGCCTTCAGGTCGAGCGTCTCCCCGCTCGCCATGCGGACCACCTCGCGGGCCTTCAGGTAGTGGTCGAGCTGCTTCTTGATGCCGGCGACCTGCGACTCGTCGTACCCGGCCGCGTCCAGCTCGTCGGCGATGTTGGCGTAGGCCCGAACCAGCGCCACCACCCCCTTGTAGAGTTGCGTCCGCTGCGGCTGCCGCTCTTGCAGGTCGGTCGGAACCTCGGTGTTGCCGCAGAAGTAATGTATGTGTTCCAGCTCGCCCCGCGGCGGCGCGACCGGCTCGCACAGAACCCGCTGGCCGGTTTCATCAGTCACTGCGGCGGCTACGCGGTGACCAGTGCGATCGCCGTTGCCGACTGACGGCGGTACGCCGGCTAGACCAGTGGCGTTTGCAGCCCTTGCTCACCAGGCGCGACCTTCTGGAACAGCTTTGTGTCCGCGACATCGGCTTTCTTGGCCACCCGGCGCGAACATAGGGTCAAGGGATAGCATCCGCTCTCGGACGAGAGCGGACTGGATTCCTTCATCGCGTGACCACGGATTTCTCCTTTCAGATCAAGCTTCTCTGCCGCCCGATCCCGGTATCAGCAGGTGGATGAGCCGATCCAATTCGGGCCCGCAACTTAACCCCGTGCCACGCTTCCGGTGGGCGGCGAGGTACCGTGGTTCTTAGCGTTTGACCCAGGTCCACTTTCGCTCCGAAAACTGGTCCACCGGTAGCACAGCCCCGGCGGCCGGCCGTTCCCTCGGCTGCGGGGGGTTCGGATGCGTACCGTGGACGACGTCTCCGAGATCCGCCGCCTCCACCGCGACAGCGTCAGCGCCCGCCAGGTCGCCCGCCGCCTCCGCGTCGGCCGCGACACCATCCGCAAGGCTCTCGCTGACCCCGAGCCCAAGCCGTACGCCCTCGCCGCCCCGCGTCCCGCCCCCGTCTTCGGCGCCTTCCAGGCCGCCGCCGATGCCATCCTGGATGCCGACCGCACCGCCCCCCGAAAGCAGCAGCACACCGCCACCCAGGTCTACCGCCGGCTCGTCGCCGAGCACGGGTACGCCGGCAGCTACCACCCGATCCAGCGCGACCTCAAGCACCGCCGCGACGCCGCCCGTGAGACCCTCGTCCCCCTTGACCACGCCCCCGGTCGCCGCCTCGAAGCCGACTTCGGCCACATCCGCGTGGACTTCCCGGACGGCCGCCGGCTGGTGCCGGTGCTGGTCGTCACCTGGAGCGACTCCAACGCCCCGCTCGCCCTCGCCCTCCCGACCGAGCGGACCGAGGCCGTCCTCTACGGGCTCGTCGCGGCCTTCGAGTTCTTCGGCGGCGTCCCCGGGAGGTGTGGTGGGACAACCCCACGACCGTCGCCCCCCACGTCCTCTGCGGGCGCGAGCGGACACTCCACCCGCGGTACGCCGCGCTCGCCTCGCATTCCGCCTTCGCCCCCACGTTCTGCCTACCCGCCACCCCGCAGGAGAAGCCCCGGGTCGAGAATCGGGTGAAGAACCTGGAGCGCGTGTGGGCCGCGCCCGTGCCCCGGGTGAGGGACCTCGCCGAGTCGAGCGACCACCTCCGCCGGTGTTGCCTCCAGGCCCGCGACCGCACCGCAGGGGCCGCGACCCGGGCGGTCGGCGAGCGCCTCGCCCAGAACCTCGCCGCCGCCGGCCCCCCGACCCGCCCGGCCGTTCGACGCGTGCGTCATCCACCCCGGGCAGGTGGACAAGTACCAGACGGTCGCGTTCGACGCCAACCGGTACGGCCTGCCGCGCCGGCACGCCTTCACCGGGGTCACCGTCCGCGGGTTCATCGGCCGCGTCGAGGTCGTCGCCGACCACCGGGTGATCGCCACCCACCGGCGGACCTACGGGCGGGGCGAGCGGATCCTCGACCCGCTCCACTCCCTGGTGACGCTGGGACAGAAGCCGGCGACCCTCGGCCACGCCCCGGTGTACCGCGACGGGGCGCTCCCGCCGGCGTTCGCCGCCCTCGAGCGCCGCCTCGGCCCGCGCCCCGGCGCCCGCCAGTACATCGCCGTGCTGCAACTCCTCGCCCGGTTCCCGCTCGACCGCGTGGCCCGGGCCGTCGCCCACCACCTGGCCCGGGGCGAGCTGACTGCCGCCGCCACCGCCGAGCGCCTCGACGACCACGACCCGCCGCCCACGCGTGACACCCGGCTGTCACGCGCCGCCGCACCTCGCCCTGACCTCACCCGGTTCGGCCGCCTGCTGCCCCGTCCCACGGAAGGAGACGACCATGACCGAGCCGAACGCCCTGCTGCGGAAGGCCAACCTCAAGCACCTCCAGGTGCCGACGGTGCTGGCCGGGTACGAGAAGCTGGCCCGCGACGCGGCCGCCCGCGACGAGCCCTACGAGGCGTACCTGTTGACGCTGACCGAGCTGGAGGTGGCCGCCCGGTCGGCCAACGCCGTCGCCGCCCGCATCCGGGCCGCCGGGTTCCCGGTGGTCGAGGAGTTCGACACGTCCGACTTCACCGCGGTGCCGTCGCCGCCGAAGCAGAAGGCTCTGGAGTTGGCCCGGGGCGAGTGGATGGACCGGCGGACCGACGTGTGCCTGATCGGCGGGAGCGGGACCGGCAAGACGCACGTGGCCACCGCCTGGGGGCTCTCCCTGTGCCGGCTCGGGAAGCGGGTGCGGTTCACGACCGCCGCGGCCCTGGTGACGGAGTTGGAGGAAGCCCGGCAGCAGCACCGGCTCGACTGCACGCTGGCGGCGCTGGACCGACTCGACTTGCTGATCGTGGACGAACTCGGCTACCTGTCGTTCAGCCGGGCGGGGGCGGAGCTGCTGTTCCAGGTATTCGCCGACCGGTACGAGCGGCGGAGCCTGCTGGTCACCAGCAACCTGCCGTTCAGCGAGTGGGGGAGCGTGTTCCAGGGCGAGCGGATGACCGCGGCGCTGCTCGACCGGCTGACCCACCGGTGCGACATCTTCGAGATGAACGGCGAAAGTTACCGGTTCCGCGAGTCGATGAAGTCCAAGCCGACCAAGACCAGCACCTCGAAGAAGTGACCCCTTCCTCCACCCGCTCCGGTGGACCAGTTTCCGAGGCGAAACTGGACCTGGCTTCGCCGCTAATCCCCCCCACCTTCTCGAAAACGACGACCGGGATGATTTGGCGGTCACGGGTGGTAACGTCCCCATCACGTGTTCGACCGGCTTCGAGTCCGTGGCCGCCTCCCAGAGGCCGATCGAGAGCAGAGCCTTACAGACCTTCTCCACGGCCCCCGGATTGGCTGAGGTGATCGACGCGCTCGAACCGCACACCCGTCCGCCCCGGTGACGGCAGCGGGCGTGCGACTTGCGGAAGAAGAAGGCCCACTCGCTCAACTCCCAGAATGGGACGGATGAAGCCCCTGGCCGGGGGCTGGAGGTGTCCGACACCGTTCCGGGACTGTGGACCGACGTCTGCCTGTTGGGGAAGTCTCGGCTCCTGAAGTGACTACGCCGAGGGCGTCGGTGGGATTGGGGACTTGGCCGATACGGGGATCGCTGACCGGCCCCTCTCCAGGGGGCAGCAGCCCTCCTGGAGAGGGGCCGGGGACCGGACCGTCCTCCAGAGGACCGTGGGCCAACTTGGCGTCCAACCGGCGGCAGATTGTCGTCGAGCGCCCCCCCAGTCGGCGGCGATTCCGGTCCGTGTCGCACATCCGTCGGCACCGGTGGCGGGGCCATACGCCCCGAGTCTGGGCGGTCACTCGGGTTTGGTCAACCGGATGTTCCCAACGCCCACGCCCTGGCCCAAGACGGACGTCCGTGAAGGCCTCATCCCGTCACTACCGCGAAGAAGGTCGCTTCGCGTGTGCTTCGGCGATCGCCGCTGCCGCTTCGAGGTGGCCTGGCGCGCGTGCCAGCACTCCCTGCCAGACTTCCACGGCGCCACGCTCGTCCCCCGCCGCGCGGAGAGCATAGCCGAGGCACACCCCGGTTTCCAGTGATTCGGGCCTGAGGTCCAGTGACCGACGGAAGGCGCCGACGGCGGCCTCTGCCCGTCCCAGGCGGAGCAGGACCGCCCCGAGGTTGTGGTGCGCCGCGGCATCGTCCGGCGCTCGGGTAAGGAGGCTTCGCAGCACCCGCTCCGCCGCCGGATCGTTTCTTCCCTCGAAGTACAGCCGTCCGAGTTGTCGGCAGGGCTCCGGATCCGTCGGGTCGGCAGCAGCGGCCGCCTCCCACGCCCGACGAGCTTCGCCGCCCTGACCTCTTCCGTCGGCCACCCGGCCGGCCAGGAGAAGGCCCTCTACCCGGAGGGAGGGGTCTGCGACGAGCCGACCGGCAAGGTCGTTCGATTCCGTCAACTTCCCCTGGCGGAAGAGTGCCTCCCCGAGACCCCGCCACCCGGGACGGTAGCGTGGAACCTCGGCCGTCACCGCCCGCCACTCCGCCTCCGCCCCGGCCCAATCCCCCGAGTCCGAGCACACCGCCGCGAGGTTCTGCCGCGCCTTGTAGCCCCGGATGCCTCGGTCGACACTCGTGAAGTACCGCCCGCGGTCCTCTGACAGCACCCGGCGGTAGGCTTCGGCGGCCTCCCGGAGACGCCCCGCCCCGTGCAACAGCATGCCGCGGCGGAACTCGAGTTCGGCGTCCCCGGGAAACTCTGCCAGCCCACGCTCGCACTCCGCTTCCGCATCGCCGGGTCGGCCGAGGCGGGCGTGGCAGTGGGCCAGGAGGGCGTAAGCCTTCCGGCGGTGCGACTCGCCGGCGGCCGACTGCCGCAGGCTTCCCTCCAGGTGGGGGACCGCGTCGGCGTACCGCCCGATGTCCGCGTAGGTCATCCCCAGGTTGAACAGGGTGAACGGGTGGCCGGGCTGGGCCGCGAGCTCCAACCCGAGCAGCCGGAGGTCGCGCTCCTTCTTCCGCTCCTGGCCCTCCGGACTGTGGTCGTACCCCGAGTGGACGACGAACAGGTCGGTCCACCCCACCTCGCCCCCGGCCCGGCGGACGGCCGGGAGGATCTGCTCGTGGATCCGCCCCTCGAACCGCAGGCCCGGGCGGTTCCGGAACAATTTCACGTGGTCCACGACCGTCAGGTCGTCCCCGCCCGCCCCGCCCGGCCCCGGGCAGTGGACCCGGACCACGTACCCCAGGACGTTGTCCGGGTGGAGCCCGCCCGCCAGCTCGCGGAGCCCCCGGCCGTTGGCCGCGTCGATGGTGTCGTCGGAGTCCATCCAGAACACCCACTCCCCCCGGGCGTGGCGGACCGACTCGTTCCGGGCGGCGGAGAAGTCATCGCACCACGGGAAGTGGAACACCCGGGCGCCGAGGGCGGCGGCGATCCGGGGGGTCTCGTCGGCAGACCCGGTGTCCACCACCACCAGCTCGTCGACCCACGGGCGGAGGCTCTCGAGACAGGGGCGGATCGTCCCCGCGTTGTCCCGGACGATCAGGCACCCGGACACGGTGACCCCGGGAGCCGAAAGAGTCGTTACCGCGGCCGACACACCGCGAGGGGCTTGAGGGCCAGCCGGGGTCGCGTCGGGTGTCCCCCACTTCGCCCGGAAGAGAGCCTCGTTCCGCCGGAGCAGGGCGGCGTAGTCCACGCCGGAGGCGGCGAACGTGACGCCGCCGTCGTGGTGGACGAAAGCCCCCCGGGCGATCACCGCCCGGTACCCGGCGCGGTGGGCCCGTAGGCAGTAGTCGTCGTCCTCGAAGTTCCCCACCCCGAACCGCTCGTCCAGCAGCCCGACCCGGTCGATCACCGCCCGCCGGGCCAGCAGGCAGAACCCGACCAGCCGGTCCGTCTCCTCGGTCACCCCGGCGTGGGCCTTGCCCCACTCCCAGGCGAACCCGTCGAGCCCCGACGGGTCGTCGTAGGTCACCTCGACCTGCTGGCCCCCGCTCACCCGGTTCGAGCAGGGACCCGCCAGTCCCACGTCGGGGGCCGAGTGCAGGGCGTCGAGCAGCCGGCCGAGCCACCCGGTCGTCACCACGGTGTCGTTGTTCAGGAGCAACACCTGGGCGCCGGCGGACGCCACGATCCCCTGGTTCGCCCCGGCCGGGAACCCCCGGTTGTCCGGGTTCAGTACCACCTTGACCCGGTCGTCCGCGGCCGCCAGAGCCCGGAGGTAGTCGGGCGTCCCGTCGGTGGAGCCGTTGTCGACGAACACCAACTCGTACGGCTCGTCGGTCAGGAGGCGAATGCTGTCCACGCAGCCCCGGGTGTGGGCCAGCTGGTTGTGTGTGAGGATAATGACGGACGTCAGCCCCCGGTCCGGGGTGGCGGCCGGGCCGGCAGTGACCAGCCACTGGTACGCGTAGAACTCCTCAGCCTCGGCCGCCGACATCGGCCCGATCCGCAGGGCGCCGACACGCACCTCCCCGGGCCGGCCGGCCCGGTCCCACTCGGCGTACCCGGGGCCGGGGACCGGACTCAGTGCGGCGGGGCCGAACCCGGCCCGGTGAAACAGCTTCTCGACCTCTCGGCGGGTGAAGAACCGGAGGTGGGTGTGGTCGAGCAACCCGGCCGGCTCGTACGTCCAGTTCCCGTCCAGCAGGCCGCGGACGACCGAGTGGTGGCGGACGTTCGGCAGGCTGGCCAGCAGGAGCCCGCCGGGTCGGAGCCAGGTGCGGGCCTTGCGCAGGAAGGTGAGTGGGTTCCGGAGATGTTCGAGGACGTCCCCACACACCACCGCGTCGAACGTGCCGCCGGGGAACGGCCAAGCGACGGCCTCCGCGTCCCCCTCGACTACCAGGTCCAGCCGCCCCCGGGCGGCGGCCGCCGCCCGAGGGTCTTGCTCGACCCCGACCACATGGACGGGCTGTCGGGCCTTGAGTGCCTCCCCGAGCCGCCCGGCCCCGCACCCGACGTCGACCACGTCCCGGGCGACCGGCGGGATCAGTGCCAGCAACTCGGGGCGGGCGTGGTCGAAGTACCCCGGGGCCGGGCCTGAGACGCCCCCGCCGGCCGGGCCGGCGGCCACCGGGACAGACCGCGGCAGAGCCTCCGCCGCAGTCAGGATCGTCTCCATGCGGTGCCGGTAGGTGTGCCGCTCCGTCACGGCCTGCCGGCCGGCCTCCTCGACCCGGGAGCGCGGCTCCGGTCGGGCCAGGTAGAAGGCCAGCTTGTCGAGCAACTCGTCGGGGTCGCGGTACGTGGCCAGGTGGACGCCGTCCCGGAACAGGTCGGCCTGGCCGCTGTCGGGGAGGTCGTTGGTCAGAAGGAGAGACCCGCACGCCAGAGCCTCGAACACCCGCATGTTCAGATCGTCCCGGACGCTCCGGTTGAACACGATGCGGGCCGCGGAGTAGGCCCGGGCCATGTCGTCGAAGTAGGCCTGCCCGACGAAGTGGCCGGGGCAGCGGCGGCAGATCAGGCCGAGAAGGTCGGCCCGGGGGCCGGGGGGTACGTTCCCCACGAAGCACACGTCGTGGGCTTTGGGGACGTCGTGTCGGCGGTGGACAGCCGGGTCGCAGGCGAGCGGGAGCCACCTCGCGTTGGCCACCCCGGCGCGGGCGAGGGCAGCCGCGCCGGGCCGCTGGGCGGCAAACGTGAGGTCCGCCGCCGCCGCCTGGGCGAGGCACCGGTCGAAGTCCAGGTGGGTGTCGATCGCCCACCACACGAGGGGGCGGAGGGCGCGGGGGATGGGGGTGTCGAGCCCGTCGTCGACGCGGACGAACAGGTCGAACTCGCCCGGCCGGACCCGGTCCGCCTCGTCCGGGTAGATATGGATCGCATCGGCGATCGCCCGCGCCGCCTGGAGGCAGTACCCGCCAGTCGTCTCGGGGCGAGCCCGGTCGTTGTAGATCACCGCAATCCGCCGGGCCATCCTGCTCGCCCTCCCGCCGCGCCGGCCTTCCACCGAACGGGGCTTCTGCCCGGCGACGGCGAGAAGGCCCGAAACATTGCCCCTCGGTCTTACCCGACGCACCACCAGGACGGCGGGGCGTTCCACCGCCCAAGCCACGACCCTGGGACCTCACCCAGAACCTGCCGCGGCCCGGCCCGCCCCGTAGGTGCCCGCCCGCTGCCGGCGCCCGGCCACAGCCGCGGCATTTCACCGTCTCCGAGAAAGCCCGGTGGGACTTCCACCGGGTTAGAAGCATCAGGAATTGGAAGGAGGCTAGACGCCGGGCCGGACTGGCAATCCCAGCCCGTTCCCGAGTCCCTCCGCCACCCGCTCCAATAGGTCCGCCTCCAGGAGCGGTTCGGGGGCCTGACCCGCTGCGATTCGCCTAAACTGCTCGTTGCAGTGGTCCACGATCACCCGCAGCGTGGCCCGAACGCCCACAGGAATTGGGTCGGTTGACGCCAGAAGAAGGCCCGCCCTCCGGACCTCCTGGCCGGTCCGCCACGTCGCTTCCGCCTCCCCCGACCAGTCAAAGGTGGCGACTACGTTTAGGGCCGCGGTACGTTGGTCGGCCGTGGCCTCCGGGGCGTAATCGATCGTGACCGACTCGGGATCGCCCGGGGCGCCCACCGCAACCCCCACGATCGGACAGACCGCGACGATCGCCTGATGAAGCCTACGCATTGACCACCCCCTGGATACCGCTGAATTGTTTGCCTTCAAAAACCGTGGTGCCGCCCCCGCCCCGTTCCAGCCAGGCAAAGTAGTGGAACCCGATGCCGGGGACGAACACCTGGCGTCCCGTCACTGTCATGTAGGTGTTGGCGCCGATGTAGAAGTACGGTTCCAATTCGCTGCTAGGCGTCGTCGTCGAGTCGGCCCCGATGGACACATCGCCGGCGTTGCCGCTGTTACCGTCCACCCGCACCCGCAGCGTCAGGTCTACGGTGGTCCCGACCCAGCCGACCACGACCTCGGCTTGGTTCGTGGTCTGACCGCGAGCCTCGCGCCAGACAGACGAGTTGTTGTAGGTCCAGCTGGTGGTGTTATCCCGGACCTTCAATTTCCGCAGGACGCGGTTGTTGGTGTTCCAGACAAACCGCTGCCGGTCCGCGTCCTCGGTGGTGGCGGTCCCGCTCGTGCGGAGCGTACCGACGTACCGTCGGGTGGTTGCCCCGGACTTGACCAGGACGCCGTCCTGGAGGGCGAGGGCGTTCGACCTGGTCGTGTCATCGGCCCACGCGGCGGACAACTCCAGTACCACCGCCGACCCGCTCCAGTAGGCGAAAACGTCGTAGTTCGCCCCGGTCGTGAGGGAGGACAGGGCCAGGGACACCTCGGCCGAACTCCGGGCCGTCCAGGTACTCGTCCCATCGAACAGTGCGATCTGGTTGCCCACGTAGGGGGTCAGGTAAATCGTCGACTGGGCGGTGCGGTCCGAGGGACTGATGGGAACGCCGGACTCGGTCGTAAGGCGGAAATCCTGGGTGGAAACCGACACCGCCCCGCCTCCCCCGCCGCCGGCCGTTTCCCAGCTGGCATTGGTCCCGTCCGTCGTCAGCACCTTTCCGGAATGGGAACCCTGGGCCGGGAGGAGGGCGTTTAATGCGTCGTTGGCGGTGGCCTGGCCGGTTCCCCCATTCCCGACGGCAAGCGTCCCGCCGAGCGTCAGGGTGCCGCTACCCGTGACCGGGCCGCCCGAGAACGACAGCCCAGTCGCCCCCCCGCTTGCGTCCACGCTGGTCACCACTCCGGAGGGGAGGTCCGCGGCCACGAGTGCCCGGAAGGCGGGCGCACCCGCTCCGCCCGCGGCGGGGCCGGCGAAGACGGCGTTCGCCAACTGGTTGGTCGTCAGAGCAGTCAGTTCCTGAAGGGCTCCGGCGGTCAGAACCTGGACCACGTCGCTCCCCGCAGCGTGACTGGCCGCCGTCGTCGACTCCTGCCCCCGGGAAGCCGTCCAAGTCGTCCCGCTGACGGCGGTGACCAGTATCAATTCCGAACCCACCCGCACCCGAAACTGTCCGGAACCTGGAAAACCTGTGGCGTCTGCCACCACGACCGTCTGGGTCGAGTTGTCGATTGCGACGCCCAGCGTGGTCTGCGCGCCGTTGGTGAAACGCTCCGCCATCCCACTCCTCCCTGCGTGAAGGATTGATCCGGATCAGGCCGAACGTCAAGTGTGCCATGGCACGTAGTGCCAAGCAATTGGTTGATGCGATTTATAAACTGGCAGTCGCCTGGGCGGCGGTACGACATCTGGAATCGTAGTTGCGAGGCACGCGTTCCTGCCGTCCGGTCACAGGCGATCGGGTTTCCGCCGGTGTCGGCCACACCCTCAGGCACTCGTCCCGGCTGCCGACCGGCATCCGCACGGATGCCCCGGCTTCGCCCGTCCACTGGTCGTGTAGAGGTGCGGGTTGGCACGCCCCGCCCGTGGCCGGCCGGTCCGAGTTGGGATCCCGGCACTTGCCCCTAAAACTGAGCGGGAATACGTCGGATTGCCCCCTACCGACGGCTCTTACTCGGCCAACGCATTCATCCCGGTAGTGAGCCGCAGGCGGATGCCCCGTCCGAGAAGTGAACTGGCCGCTTCCCGTGGCGTCCGTCCGTACACCCTCGGGAGTCATCCTGCCACGACTATCCTGATCATACCTGCTGCCTTGTTTTCTTCCACTCGTCTTGCAAACCGAAAAGCAACGCATCGAATGAGATGATATTTTGCGGTATATATAAATTCTTAATTGTAAATAAATTAAATCATTCAAGTTGCCCGCGGGGATACTGCCGGCTATCGATTGACAATCTATTTATATTTCAATTGTCTGTGGCGATTCCTTCCGACTTCTGTGTGTGAACGGATTTTAGCGGAATCGTATTTGACCGTTGTGAGTGCGGGCGGTAATATCCAACCCTCAATCCCCGATGACTCGTCTGCCCGGTCAGCAGGACTGACCAGTCGGGCGATACGGCGGAAGGTGGCTTGCGATGTCGAGAGTGATGCCGGACCAAGGTCGGTCGGACACCGGGCAAGCGTCTACCCCAGTGTCCGACCGACTGGTCCACAGGCTCGACGTCACGGTCCTCCTCCCGGCTACCCTACCGTCCACCGCCTTACTCGCCCCGCAGTCTGACGGCCCCTCACTGCCGAGACTGCCGCTCCCCCCCCATCGCCTGACCACCGAGCCCCGCGGAACCGACGCCGTCGCCCGTCTCTGTGACGTCGTTCGCGGTGCCGACCAACTGATCGCCACGGACAATCCTTCTACACGAGACGAGCACGTGGTGTCGACTCCCTCACCTCTGCTTGCCGGCCACGCGCGTTGCCGGACGGAGGGGTCGGGAGCGGGTACCCGTCCGGGACAGCCTGTCCGGGTTGCGTCGCCAACGACCCCGTCACCGGTCGGCAAGGAGTATCGCCCGTGGCAGTGGGCGTCCGGCCGTCCTGGGTTTCAGGGGCTGGTGGGGTGAGACCTGACCGCGTGTCAGGTTGTGTTCGTGTTGAACGCTGGCGCGTTGGGACGTGGCCTTCGTTATTCAGGCACGTGTCTTCGTCTTGCCAGCGGCTCTACGTGCCGTTCTGCTGACGTCAGGGGCGCTACGCTATGGCTCAGGCGTGGGTCAGCTGGATCGAGTTTCGCGTCCCTGACCCAGCCCCCTTCGGGAAGGGGTGCCCGCCCGGGTCGGTCGCCGCCCTCTTTCCGGCATTCCCGTATGTCGGCCCCCCCGTCGCCTGCCCGACGGGTACCTGCGGCAACGCCCTGTCGCCGCCCGAGTTGGCCCCGCTCCCCGCCCTACTCTACCGCTGGTGCGGCCCGTGTGCGGGCCGGGTCAACGTCGCCGCCCCCGCCGGCACCCGGCCCGACTTCGCCAGCCCGGCACTCTCGCAGCCGACCGAGATGCTGCGGCGCTGGCGGGAGGAGACCCGCCCGACGATCCCCGGAATCCGGGGGGTCGCGACGATCGACCCGGGTCGCGGGAACCTGAACCTCGCCCTCGCCCCGCCGGACGAGGGGCCGGCGACCGCGGCCGTGGCGCTGGTGTATAACTCGCAGTCCGTGGAGAACCCGGCCCTCGACACCGAGATCGGGCGGGGTTGGACCATCTGTCCCAAGCGCGTCATCACCCCCCTCACCGAGACCGCCCTCGACCTGGCGTACGGGGACGGCACCGTCCTCCGGTACGATGACTTCGACGGCGTGGTCTACCGAAATCCCGGGGGATCGGCCGAGTCGCTCCGGAAGAATCCAGACGAGTCGTGGACGCAGACGGCCGCAGACGGGTCGCGGGTCCACTTCAATTCGGGGGGACTCAGTGACTACCTGGAGTCCCCGACGGGCAACCGGTGGACCCTGACGTACTCGGGTGAGAACCTGACCGGGGTCACGGACCCGTTCGGTCGTGTGACCCAGCTGGACTACGCGGCCGGGCGCTTGGCCCGGATCACCCAGCCCAGCGGGCGGGTGACGACCGTCACCGTCAACGGGGCTGGTGACCTCGTCAAGGTGACCCGCCCGGACGGGACGGACGTGACCCTCGAGTACGAGGGGCACCGTCTCACCGCGGTGACCGACCCGGAGGGGAATACGACCCGTTACGGCTACGTCGTCGACGAGGACGGCGGGCATGTGGCGTCGGTCACGGACGCGTCCGGCGCTCGCACCACCTTCACCTACGCCCTCCCCCCCCTCTACGAGACGACGGTCACCGACTCGTCCGGGCGGGAGACCCTGCTCGAGTTCTCCCGCGACGGGAACCTCGAGTACGTGACCGACCCGCTGCTGGTCCGGGTCGGCTACCTCTGGGAGAACAACCGCCTCGTCGGCTATCAGAACGGGCGGGGTGAGCAGACCGCCTTCGCCTACGCGGACCGGCCGGAGCGAACGGCGGCGCTGGCCGCGGTCGCCGACGCCGAGGGGGGGAGGTACACCTTCGCCTACGACGGCTCCGGCCGCGTGACGCAGCTGGTCGACCAGAACGGCAACGGCGCGACCCTCACCTGGTCCTCGGGTGAGCGGAGCCAGGTCGTCGACCAGTCCGGCGGGGTCGTCGCGTACCGGTACAACGGCTACGGGCAGGTCACCGGCGTGACCGACCCCACCGGGCGTACCTGGACGATGACCTACGACGCCCAGGGGAACGTCGCGGGCGTCGTCGACCCGGCGGGGTCGCGAACCTCGTTCACCTACGACGCCCGGCAGCAGGTCGTCGCCGTCACCGACCCGCTCGGCCGGCGGGCTTCGGTGACCCGTGACGCCATGAACCGGGTCACCGCCACGGTCGACCCCCTCGGGAACCAGACCGGGTACCGTTACGACCTCGCCGGTAACCCCGTTTCCCGCACCGACCCACTCGGCCGTCGCACCACCCAGGTCTACGACAACTCCAACCGGGTCCAGGCCTCGATCGACCCCGCCGGCAGTCGTACGACGTACGGCTACTCCGCCCGGGGCCAGTTGAACCGGATGATCGACCCGCTGGGCCGGATTACCTCCGTCGTCTACGACCCGGCCAACCGGCCCGCTGCGACGATCGACCCGCTCGGTGCCCGGACGACGACCGGGTACGACGGCGCGGGGAATCCGGTTTCGCGTACCGACCCGCTCGGTCGCCGCACCACCCAGGTCTACAACCGCAACGACCGCTTGGCGGCCACCGTCGACCCGCTCAGCCACCGCGTGTCTCAGGTCTACGACCCGGCCGGACAGGTGGTCGCGACCGTCGACCCGCTCGGTCGTCGATCGTCCACAGTGTACGACGCCTCGTGGCGTGCCATTGCGACTATCAACGCCTTGGGCCAGCGGTCCACCACCGTCTACGACGCCGCCGGCCGCCCCACCAGCGTGATCGACCCGCTGTCCCGCCGCACGTCGACGGTGTACGACCCGGCCGGGCGGAGCATCGCGTCGGTCAACCCGCTGGCCCAGCGGACGAGTACGGTGTACGACGCGGCGGGGGAGACCGTCGCCACCGTCGACCCGCTGTCCCGCCGCACGTCGACGGTGTACGACCCGGCCGGGCGGAGCATCGCGTCGGTCAACCCGCTGGCCCAGCGGACGAGTACGGTGTACGACGCGGCCGGGCAGGCCCGGGCGTCGGTCGACCCGCTGTCCCGCCGCACGTCGACGGTGTACGACCCGGCCGGGCGAGCGATCGCCAGCATCAACCCGCTGGCCCAGCGGACGAGTACGGTGTACGACGCGGCCGGGCAGGCCCGGGCGTCGGTGAACGCGTTAGGCTACCGCACGACCTGGGCGTACGACGTCGCGTCCCGGCGGGTCCGGCTGACGGACGCCCGGGGGAACGCGACCACGCTGGTGTACGATGCGGCCGGGCAAGACGTGGGGAGGATCGACCCCCTCCTCCGGCGGACCACCCAGGGGTACGACCCCGCCGGTCGGCTGACGTCCAAGGTCGACGGCCGGCTCCTCACCCTCACCTACGACTACGACCCGGCCGGGCAGCCGGTCCGCGAGCGGCGGCCCGACGGCACCCGGGTCACCTTCGCCTACGACCCGGCCGGCCGGCGCGTCCTCGTCGCCGACCCGACCGGCCGCACCACCACGGCGTACGACCCGGCCGGGCAGGTGTCGGCCGTCGCCCACCCGCACGACACGCGGGTCAGCTACGCCTACGACCCGGCCGGCCGGCGGCGGGTGATGCGCGACCCCGACGGCGGGCGGACGACCTACGCCCACGACCCGGCCGGTCAGCTGGTCGGGCTGGTCGACCCGCGGGGCGGCCGCACGACGTTCGGGTACGACCCGGCCGGGCGGGAGGCGCGGAAGTGGCTGGCCAACGGCACCCGGGTCACCCAGGCGTACGACCCGGCCGGGCAACTCACCCTCGTCCACACCGGCGGCCCCGCCGGCACCGTCGGCCGGCGGTCGTACACCTACGACGGGGCCGGGCGGCGCGAGACGCTCCGGGCGGCGGACGGGGTCCGGACGACCTGGACGTACGACCCGGCCGGTCAGCTCACCCGGGAGCGGCGGTCCGGGGCCCACGCGGCGGACGTCGCCCACGCGTACGACCCGGCCGGGAACCGGTCCGTCCAGCAGGACGGCGGGGTCCGGACGACGTACACGTACGATGTGGCCAACCAGCTGACGGCCGAGGCCGGGCCGGACGGGCCGACGACGTACCAGCACGACGCGGCCGGGAACCGCACCCGCAAGGACGACCCGGCGGCCACGACGTACTACGCGTGGGACGCGAGCAGCCGGCTGGTGGCGGCCGAGCCGGTCGCGGGGGTGGTGTCGTACGCCTACGACGGGACCGGGCGGCGGGTGGGGAAGGTGGCCGGGGGCGAGACGACCCGGTACGTGTGGGACGGGGAGAAGGTACTCCGGGAGGTGGACGGGTCGGGGGCGACCGGGCGGCAG
>JAESFO010000629.1_pt1 | contig 18965 bp, 17 predicted proteins | sample 9269421 | NCBI WGS metagenome assembly JAESFO01 (sample SAMN14502839, study PRJNA617101) | algae metagenome | isolation source: Nostoc desertorum CM1-VF14 and co-occurring heterotrophs from rocky... | place: USA: Clark Mountains, San Bernardino, California | collected 2000-06-05 | reverse complement strand
AGTCGGCCCGCAGGTTCTCCGCGATCGACGTCCGGGTCAGCCGGGCCACGTAGGCCAGCGACAGGCTGCCGAGCACGTAGCCGGGCACGACGAGGTCCAGGAACCCCGGGTCCGCCGGGACCGTCGGCGGGATCAGGCCCAGCCGCAGCCCGAGGACCGACTGCAGCACGTAGCCGGTCACGAAGACCGGCACGGCGACCAGGAACAGCGTCGCGGTGAGCACGACGTTGTCGAGGAACCCGCCGGGCCGCAGCCCGGTGAGCACGCCCGCGGTCAGGCCGATGATCGCCTGGATGACCAGCGCGACGACCGCGAGCTTGATCGTGACCGGGTAGGCGTTCGCGATCAGCGTCGCGACCTCCTGGCCGCGGAAGTTCTCGCCGAAGTCGCCCTGCAGCAGGTTGCCCAGGTACGTGACGTACTGGACGAAGATCGACTGGTCGAGCCCGTACTCCTCGCGCATGCGCTCGATGAACGCGGGCGGGCAGGCCTGGTCACCGCACTTGCCGGCGAGCGGGTCGCCGGGCAGCGCCCAGACCATGAAGTAGATGAGGAACGTGGTGCCGAGGAACACCGGCACGAGTTGCAGGAGTCGTCGCAGGACATAGCGCCCCACGGGTCACCTCCGGGTTCGGGGTCCGGCGGTTCGCGCCGGACACGTGCACCGGCGGCCGGGGGTCGCCCGGCCGCCGGTGTGGTGGTGGGACGGCGTCACTCCTGGACGGTCACACTCTCCAGGTCCAGCTCACGACCGTAGGTCAGCTCGACGTTCTGCAGACGCGGCGACCAGCCGAACTGCGCGGACTGGTCGTTGATCGCGACGGCGGGCATGTCCTGGATGAGGACGCGCTCGGCCTCGGCCCACAGCGCGTAGGCCTCCTCGGCGGTGGCCGCGGTCGACCCCTGGTTCACCAGGGCGTCGAAGCGCGGGTTGGTGTAGCCGCTGTTGTTGTTCGCCGCTCCCGTCGTGTACTGCGGGCGCAGCACGTACTCCATCGTCGGGGTCGAGGCGACCCAGCCGGAGCGGAAGATCCCGGTCAGGTTCTCGGCCCGGCGCTGGTCCAGGAACTCCGAGAAGGTCGGGACCGGGACGAAGTTGCAGGGCACGCCGAGGGTGTTGCTGATGCTGACGCAGGCGGCCTGCATCCACTCGCGGTTGATCGCCGAGTCGACGTTCGAGATCAGCTCGATCGGGCCGGTGAAGCCGGAGGCGTCGAACTGCTGCTTGGCCCGCTCCGGGGAGAAGGTGCACAGCTCGCCGCACTGGTCGTCGACCTTGCCGGGCACGCCCTCCGGGATGAACCCCGTGGCCGGCTGGACGAGTCCGTTGTAGACGTTGTCGATGATCGCCTGCCGGTCGACGGCCATGGAGATCGCCTGCCGCAGCTGCGGGTCGGCGTAGCGCTGGTCGTAGATCGGAAAGGTCATCGTGTTGATACCGGCGTAGGGCTGGTTGCCGTTCCGGTCGGCCAGGTCCTGCTGGTACAGGTTGTCGATCAGGAACGAGCCCGGGATCGACTCGAGGAAGTCCAGGTTGCCGCTGACGACGTCCTGGTAGGCGGCCTCGCTGTCGGCGTAGAAGCGGAACTCGACGCCGCCGACGGAGACCGGCTGCTCGCCGCCCCACTGCTCGTAGCGGGTCACGGTCACGTTCTGGTCGGGGACGCGGGCCTCGAAGCGGAACGGGCCGTTGCCGACGGGGTTCGCCTCGAAGGCCGCCGGGTCGGCGAAGAACGACTCGGGCATCGGGTAGAACGCCACGTCGCCGAGGGTGTTCACGAAGATCGGCGACGGCGCGGTCAGCGCGACGGTGAAGGTACGGTCGTCGACGACCTGCAGACCCGACATCGCCTGCGCCGTGGGCTCACCCTCGTCCGGGTTGACCTGGTCGAACCCGGCGATGCTGGAGAAGAACTCCGAGCTGGACTGCGCGTTGGTCTTCAGGGCCACGTAGTTCCACGCGTCGACGAAGCTCTTCGCCGTGACGGGCGTGCCGTCGTGGAAGGTCCAGCCCTCCTTCAGGCGGATCGTCCAGTTCTGCGAGTCGGGGGACTCGATGGACTCGGCGACCTTGTTCTCCGGCTCGCCCTGCTGGTTGTAGTCGACCAGGCCGGACCACAGCGCATCCAGGATCTTGCTACCGCCGACCTCACGGGTGTTACCCGGCAGCAGGGCGTTCTCCGGCTCGGTGCCGTAGACCGAGATCGTGGGGGCGCCCTGGGCGTCGCCCGTGGTGCCGCCTCCCCCGCCGCCACAGGCGCTGAGCACCAGCGCGGAGGTCAGGGAGAGCGCGAGCAGCGCCGCGACTCGAGGTGATCGCATCAGAGTCCTGTCTGTCCGGGACGGCCGCTCCCCGCGTGGTGTGCAGGCGGCCGGTGCGGTTCGGTGGTGGGTCGCACGGTAACCACAGCATCGCGGTTCTCCGGTTACGAATCCATTGCGTCCGCCGCCATTGCGCCGAGCAACACGGAATTGCGCGCGACGGTCGGTGAGCGGATCGCGACGTCCCGTCCGGCCCGATCCTCACGGAAAACACATCGGCGCAGGTCGGACGCATTCTGGTGCATTCTTCCGCTACGCAACATTGCATTGCGCATCGCAATTAGCCGGTCGAGTATGTGACGAGTACCACATCTACGAGTCAGTCCGAGCCCGTGAGCAGCAACGGCACCTCACGGAAACGCACCGACACCGGACGGCGAGTCGGGCACCGTCCCACGTCGTGGAACCGGATCGCCACGACGCGGGACCACCCGTCGCGCAAGAAACCACCGTCCGCGCGCATTTCCCGCCTGTCTTCACGCGGAATGTCCGTCGTTATCGCGACGACAACCACCGAGCCCCGGGGTACCGAATACGACACCGCGAGGACCCGTTTTCCGGTAATTCTGAACAATGCACCGGAATCGCATCGGAAACGGGGCGCGGACACCGCCGGCGTGCGCTCCACCTGCGGGGCCGCGGGATCACGGCCCGACCGTCCCCGCCTCCGGGGACGACGGCGCGCTCCCTCAGGGCGTCAAACGCTCGACGCGTGCATTCCAGGAAGATCGCCTGAAACGGTCATTCACGTACGGGCGTACCAATCATGGGCGGTCAGCGCGGCGACGCCTGCGTGAACAGATCGCCCTTCAGGTAGATGTTCCAGTCGGCCGCCTTGAGGCCGTGCCCACCGGAACGCAGGTGGTAGCTCATCGCCGGCCCGGAGAAGGCCGTGTCGGTGGCGGGCTTCCAGCCCGTCGTGCCCAGTCCGTTGTCGCCGAGGCCGTACAGGTCGTAGATCTCGCTCGCCGCCTCGTAGGCGAGGAACTCGCCCTCGGGGTCGGCGTTGGAGTCGTCGCTGGCGCTGGCGATCACCAGCTTGCGCGGCGCGACCAGCCCCATCAGCTCGTGCTGGTCGACGGGCAGCTCGTCGACCTTGTCCCCGTAGGCCTGGTAGGTCTTCGGGAACCAGTACGGGAAGGAGCTGTTGACCCGCGACACCGTCTCGGCGCCCACTCCCCCGTCGCCGCGGCGGGCGAGCTTCGCGCCGGTCGACCCCGAGTTGTTGGAGATGACCGCGGCGAAGCGCGGGTCCTGGGCGCCGGCCCAGAGCGCGGCCTTGCCGCTGCGGGAGTGCCCGATGACCGCGATCTTCGACGGGTCGATGTCCTTGTCGGTCTGGAGATAGTCCATCGCCCGGCTCGCGCCCCAGGCCCAGGCGGCGACAGCCCGGCCGGCGTCGTCAGGCAGGTCGCTCCCGGACGGGTGGAACAGGTTGATCATCTTGCTGCGGTAGCTGCCGCTGTCGTCCGGGGCGATGTCGTTGGCGTCGATCTGGGCGAAGGCGTACCCGGCCTTCGTGATCGTCGAGACCGGTGCGTAGTCCGAGGACTGCCCCGGGTCGTCGGAGACCGAGCCCCGGTGGTCGATCATCAGGAAGGTGCCGCGCGGGGTCTGGCCCTTCGGCACGAACAGCCGCAGTGGGAAGGATCCGGTGCCCTCCGGACCGGTGATGCCGATCGTGACCTTCTTGCTGACCACGTCGCCGTCCTCGGTGGTCTGCACGTCGGCGGTCTGCTTCGTCGGCCTGGGCAACGGCTGCCCGTAGACGTTCTCGCGGAAGGCCGTGAGCAGCTCCGCGCGCCGGGTGCCCTCCCACCGGGCCACGTCGGTGACCCCGGTGCCGTCGAGCAGGCGCAGCGGGTTCGGGTACTGCGTGCCGTCGATGGTCACCGTCGCCGCGACGGACAGGCCCGCCGCCGGGACCGACGTGGAGGCGGCGTGTGCGACCGGCGTCGCCGTGGCCCCCACCGCGCCCACGCACCCGGCCGCGGCGACCGCGCCGACGACGAACAGCGACGTCGCCGTCCTCGCGACGGGAAGCAGGACGCGACGACGACTGCGCGGGCTGATCGGAGTGGACACGGTCCGAACGCTACCGAGGCAGGGACCCTCTGCAACCGACGTTGCCGGTATCACGTCGATCGGGGTACATGATCACACACCTAACGTGTGACTCCTGTCGCCACAGGTGTTGCCGTAGGTGACAACGGGGTACGGCGGGTCCGCGCAGCACCCCGGAGGAGGTCTGCCGACGTTCGCGGCTGCGAACGGTCGGGGCCGCAGCGCGGTGTCGCGCGGTCCCCGGCCACCGACAGCGACCGCGGCTTCCCGACGGTCCTACCGCGCGCGCCGCGCCCCCAACCACGGATCGACGATCCGTGGATACCGCGCCGCGACCCGGCCACGCTGGACCCCATGCCACGCACCCCTGACCTCACCCTCCCCGACCTGACCGGGCGCCGCGCCGTCGTCACCGGCGGCAGCGACGGCGTCGGGCTCGGCATCGCCGACCGGCTCGCCGCCGCCGGTGCCGAGGTCGTGCTGCCCGTCCGCAACGCCGCGAAGGGCGCCGCCGCCGCCGACCGGATCCGCGACCGGCACCCCGGTGCCGCCGTCTCGCTGCGCGAGCTCGACCTGTCCTCGCTGTCCTCGGTCGCCGCGCTCGGGGACACCCTGCGCGCGGAGGGACGCCCCGTCCACCTGCTGATCAACAACGCCGGCGTGATGACCCCGCCGGAGCGGCGCACCACCGCCGACGGGTTCGAGCTGCAGTTCGGCACCAACCACCTCGGCCACGTCGCGCTCGTCGCGCACCTGCTGCCGCTGCTGCGCGAGGGCCGCGCCCGGGTGGTCTGCCAGATCAGCGTCGCCGCGGCCCGCGGCACGGTCCTGTGGGACGACCCGGACTCCGAGCGGTCCTACGACGGCATGGCCGCCTACCGGCACTCGAAGATCGCGTTCGGGCTGTTCGGCCTGGAGCTGGACCGGCGCAGCCGCGCCGCGGGCTGGGGCGTCACCGCGAACCTGTCGCACCCGGGCGTCGCGCCGACCAACCTCCTGAACGCCCGGCCCGATCTCGGCCGGGAACGGCGGTCCGCCGGGCGACGGGTGATCGGGGCGCTGTCCCGGGCCGGTCTGCTGGTCGGGACCGCCGACTCGGCGGGGCTGCCCGCGCTGCTCGCCGCGACCGCACCGGACGCCGGGCACGCCGTGTTCTACGGGCCGAGGGGTCCGGGCCGGGTGGGCGGACCACCCGCCGAGCAGGAGCTCTACCGCCCGCTGCGCGACGCCGGCGCCGCCCGCCGGGTGTGGGACCTGTCGCAGCAGCGGGCCGGGGTGTCGTTCGACGGCGCGGCCACCCCCTGACAACCCCCCTCGCCGACGCCTCCAGGACACCGGCGGACCCCACCGCCGGGGGCCCGTCCGGAGGGGATCATGGAGACGTCGACGTACGGAGGTGCCCAGTGGTGGACCAGTCCCCCCAGGAGCGCGAGATCCTGCTGCACGGACAGCGTGTGAGCTACCGCGAGACCGGCCGCGGCGAGGGCCCGACGGTCCTGCTCGTGCACGGTCTCGCCGCGAGCTCACGCACCTGGGCCCCGGTGTTCGACGCGCTGGGCGGCGGGCTGCACGTGATCGCGCCGGACCTGCTCGGCCACGGTGCCAGCGAAGCCCCGCGCAGCGGCGACTACTCCCTCGGCGGCTACGCGACCGGGCTGCGGGACCTGCTGGCCGCGCTCGACGTCGAGCGGGCGACGATCGTGGGGCACTCGTTCGGCGGCGGCATCGCGATGCAGTTCGCGCACCAGTTCCCCGAGTTCACCGAGCGGGTCGTGCTCGTGTCCTCCGGCGGTCTCGGCCACGACCTGACCCTCGCGCTGCGCGCGGCGAGCCTGCCGGGCACCGAGCTGGTGCTCCGCTCGGCGGCGTCGCTGACCCCGCCGTGGATGCGCCGCGCCGCGCACCGGCTGGCCCACCGGGTCGGCGCCGCACCGCGCTCGGACATCGACGGTGTGCACACCGCACTGGAGACCTTCGCCGACCGCGGCACCCGCGGCGCGTTCGTCCAGACCGCGCGGGGTGCGCTGGAGCCGTCCGGCCAGCGCCTCGACGGGGCGCAGCGCCTGCACCTGCTCGAGGAGGTGCCCGTGCTCCTGGTCGGGGGGAACCGCGACCGGGTCATCCCGCTCGCCCACACCCTCGCCGCGCACGACCGGCTGCCCGACAGCCGGCTGGAGGTGTTCGACGGTGCCGGGCACTTCCCGCACGCCGAGCAGCCGGACCGGTTCGTGGGGCTGCTGCGGGACTTCGTCGACGGGACCGCACCGGCCGAGGGCGACCGGGACGCGCTGCGCCGCCGGATCCTGGGGACCCCCGGGTCGGCTGACCCGGCCCGCGGGTCTACTCGTAGCCGTCGTCGCGCAGCGCGAAGCGGTAGCTCGCGTTCGTCGCGCGGCGGGTGAGCCCGTTCGTGGCGGTGGCCAGGCCGCGAGCGAGCGCCCGCATCGCACGTCCGCCCCGGGCGGCCAGGTGGGCGGCGCCGATCGCGGTCAGGTCCGGTACCGGACCCACCGGTTCCACCCGGAGCGCGTCGATGGTCGGGCACCGCACGAGCTCGGCGCTCCCGACCTCCGGCACGACGGCGGCGTCGGGCGCCGTGTCGCGCAGCGCCGTCGTCGCGAGCAGCGCCGGGTGCACGTCGACCGGGCGGTGCCGGTGAGCCGGACGACGTCGCCGCGGCCCGGTACGACGGCGAACACCGACACCTCGGGGCAGGGCACCAACTTGTGCAGGGTGTCGGCCCGTCGGTCCCCGCGGCGCTCGGCGAACGCGACGGTGTGCCCGTCGAGCACCCGCAGCAGGCCCGGCCGGTCGCCCCGCGGGCTGGTGTCGCCGTGGCCGTCGCCGTCGTGGGAGGTGACCACTGCGAACGGCGAGGTCGCGAGGAACCCCGCCACCGCCGGCGCGGCGAGCGGACCGCCCGCGGGCGGTGTGACGGCGACCGGGTCGGCACCGCCGTCCACAGCCCGGAGCGCAGCACGCACCGTGCGCAGTGGAGGTAGCCCTCGGTCAGCCGGACCTGCACCCGGCCGTGGAGGGTTCCCACCGCGGTCCCGTTGCACCGGAGGGTCTCGCCGAGGCCGGGGAGCAGGAACAGCATCGACACGCCCTCGCCGGGACCGGGTGCGTCGTCCAGCGGCACCGACAGCACGGTGTCGGACTCGGGACGGACGACGCCGGGACCGCCGCCGGCCAGGACGGTGCCGCTCCGTGTCCCGACGGCGACGACCGGAGCGGCGACGAAGATCGCGCGACAGCCGTCGTCGAGCACCGGCGTCGACTTGAGCAGCACCGGCCGCGGCGGGGTTCCGATGAGCGCGTCGACCTCGTCGGACGTCGTGAGTGTCGCGCTGTTCCACGGCCCGGGGTGGGTGCCGCGCCCGTCCTTTCTCGACGACGTCCGACGGCTGGCCGGGTCCGACACCTGGGTCACCGAGTGGCAGTACTCCGCGGCGCGACCGATCCTCGCCGCCCGCGCGGACCTGCTGGTCTGGCTCGACCTGCCGTTCTGGACCGTCACGTTCCCCCGGGTGCTGCGCCGGACCCGGCAGCGCAGCCGGGACCGTGAGGTGCTGTGGAACGGCAACGTCCAACCGCCACTGTGGGGAGTGCTGGTCGACCGGGACGACATCCTCCGCTGCGCGGTCTCGACGCGGCACAAGTACCGCGAGTCGGTCCCGCTCTGGCGCGGGAGCATCCGACGCTGCCGGTGCTACGGCTGAGGTCCCCGGCCGAGGTCGCGGAGTGGATCGCGGGAGCGCTGTGTGACGCCTGACGACCACAGGCCGGTGGTCCCGGTCCTTCGCACGGGCCTCCACAGTTCTGTGGATCCGGTACCGCCATTTGCAACACCCGATCTCCGCGTGCGACGTAGGGGTCATGACAACCTCGCAGACCCCGAACGGCCACTCACCGAACGTTCCGACCGGCCGGTACCCGCAGCCGGGCCCGCACGACCGGCAGATCCAGTACCCGCAGGAGGTCCGGTACCCGGAGCCGGGCCGGGTTCCGCAGCAGTGGGTCCCGCCGACCGCGCCCTGGGCGCAGCAGCCGACGCCCCAGGCCCCGATCCCTCGGCGACGGCGGAAGTGGCCCTTCATCGTGGGCGGAGCGGCCGTGCTGATCGTCGCCGCCGCGGCAGCCGGCGCCGGCAGTGGATCCACCGTCACCCCGACCGCAGCGGCTCCGACCTCCGCGCCCGCCGTCGTCCAGCCCACCACGGTCGCCGCTCCACCCCCGGTCACGCTGACCGCACCGAGCACCACGGCGTCCGTCCCCGAGACGTTCGGCGCGGCCCCGCCGGCGCCGGCGACACCGACTCTGTCGGTGAGCCGGCAGAACGCGGTCGACTCGGCCGAGAGCTACCTCGCCTACACCGCGTTCTCCCGCAAGGGCCTGATCGAACAGCTCGAGTTCGAGAAGTTCTCCACCGCAGACGCCACCTACGCCGCCGATCACGTGACCGTCGACTGGGACGAGCAGGCCGCGAAGTCCGCGCAGGGCTACATGGACTACACCTCGTTCTCCCGCGGGAGCCTCATCGACCAGCTCGAGTTCGAGGGGTTCACGGCGGCGCAGGCCAGGCACGGGGCCGACGCGGTCGGGCTCTGATCCCTGCGGTACCCCCGCGGGGGCGCACCCCGCGCGAGGTTGTCGAGCATCCGAGGACGTGCGCCCGATCCGGCTCGTTGCAGACATCCGGAGCCTGATCTGATGAGGACAGGCAGCGCATCTTAGTGCAACGAATTCCATTCGCATCCAGCTCATCGAGCTTGTGATCAAGGGGGTCTCGCTGCGGGTGATACTGAGATCGAACCGATGATCTCCTCGGTGTGAAGGCGGTCGTAGTCGCCCGGCCCGTGTCAGGTGGTGCCGATGTCGACAGCCTGCTCGCGCTGCTGGGCGCCTCCGGGCTCGACGAGGCCAGCTACCGCAATGAGGTCCCCGCCCGCATCGGACTCACCATCCCTGCCGCCAGACCCGGGCGCAACGCCTGCAACGTCGCATGCCCGATCCTGTTCTGCATCGCCGACCGCGACGACCTCGCGCCCGCGGCCGCTACCGTGCGCCACGCTTCCCGAGCGCCGCGAGGCGAGATCCGGCATTACGACACCGGACACTTCGACATCTATCTCGGCCACGATTTCGACGCCGCCATCACCGGCCAACTGGCCTTCCTGACCCGCCACCTGGAGCCGGTCGAGTGGAGCCACCTCGCCGAGCCGCTGTGCCAGGGCGAACGCATGTCGGCCGCGATCGGTGCGGGCAACGTCGTCGGGCACGAGAGCCACGAACGTCGTCGACGACGTCCCGGGTCACGACGCTCCGAGAGGTGCGGCCGTCGTGACCCGGGACCGTGCAGCGCGGGAGCCGACTGCTACGCGGCGTCGTCGATCTCGCTGCCGAGCGATGTTCCGATCGCGCTGAGCTTCTGCTGGATCACCTCTGCCGACAGTTCGCGCGGCGTGATGTTGCGATGTCCGCACTCGGCGGCGGCGAAACCGGCGGCCTGAGCGGTGATCGCGCACGCGGGCGTGTTTCGTGTCGAGGCAAATGCGCCCGAGTCGACCGATACACAGCGACCGGCGACCAGCAAGCCCTCGACCCCCCGGGGAAGTAGGCAGCGGTACGGGATGCCGTAACCGCTGTTGACGCCGATCATGGCCCCTCCTTCACCGCCCGGCTCGTGGATGTCCAGCGGGGCGTTGGACAGCCCGATCGCGTCGGTGAAACGCGCTTCCGAGCGGACGTCGTCCTCGGTGAGTACGTAGTCCCCCTCGATGCGGCGCGTTTCGCGGACGCCGAGGACCGGCGCGACGTCGAGCAGGATCGCCGACTCCATTCCGCGCACGTATCGCTTCAGGAAGTCGAAGGCGTTGTAGGCCTGCTTGCGCACCTCGATCGCGGCCCGAGAACGGGTCCGGGGATCGAGGGCGTTGCCCTGCACGCGTGTGGCGTTCACGTTGAGCTCGCCGGGCAGAAGGCCGGCCTTCATGTGCAGGTGGCTCTTCGGTATGACCCAGTCGAAGCCGGCCCGGCGGGCCTCGGCGATCCGCTTCTCGAAGCCGGCCATGTAGAACTTCAGGACGTAGTCCTGGTTGTCCTCCCCGGCTCCCTGCGGGATCACCAGTTCTCGGACGTCGTCGGGGTTGTCCACGCAGTCCTGGGCGAGCTCTGAGAACTGAACGTTCAGGATGCGGAAATAGCTGGTCATCGGCTGCACGTGACCGTCGCTCGGACGCCCGTACATGAACGGCACGCCGGCCAGCGCTGCGACGTCGCCGTCGCCGCTGGCGTCGATCACTGTCGTGCCCGTGGCCAGCTGCGGCCCGGCCTTCGTGTGCAACACGACTCCGCGGACGCGGTTGCCGTCGCGGAGCACGGAGGTGACGTGCGCGAACAGCAGGACCTCCACTCCGGCTTCCTCGATCGTCTCGATGATGACTCGCGCCATCACCTCGGCGTCGAACACCCCGGTGTAGCCGCCCCAGTGCGACTCCTGAACGTTCGGATCGGCACCCCCGTAGGCCGCCGCGCGCTCGATCAGGTCCAGGTACACGCCGGGCTGGACGATGCCCGTCGGCTTGGTGAGTCGACCGCCGGTGATGAGCCCACCGAGGATGCCGCTGCTCTCGGCGAGCAGCACGCGGGCGCCCGAACGGGCTGCGGCGACGGAGGCGACGATGCCGGTGATCCCCGCACCGACGACGACGGTGTCGTAATCGCCGAGATGTTCCATGTGTGTCTCCCTGGTCGCAGGTTGGCGAATCTTCGGTGGCCGCAGGACCCCGGCGGCCGAGGCTTGACCTCTGCCAGCTGGTATACCATCTTGGTGCTTCGGTATACCAGTTTCGGGAGGGTCCTATGACGTCGAGCGGCAGCGGCGCCGACGGTCGCGAGAGCAAGCACGAGGCGATTCGCCAACGACTCCGTACGCGGATCCTCGGTGGGGACTACGAGCCGGGGGACCCGATTCAGGAGCGGGCGGTCGCCGACGAGCTGGGCGTGAGTCGGGTACCGGTACGTGAGGCACTGCGACAGCTCGAACGCGACGGTCTGGTGTCCATCGTCGCCCAGCGGGGCGCGCATGTTCGCCAGTTCAGCGCGGAGAACATGCAGAGCCTCTACCAGGCTCGCGAGGCCATGGAGGGCATGGCGGCCCGGCTCGCCGCCCAGCGGGCCGACGACACCTACCTCGCCTCGTTCACGGTCCAGTTCGAGGGTCTGATCGACGAATCGATCACCATGTCGCCGGCCGAGGAGTCCGCACTCGGCAACGAGTTCCACGACGCGATCGCCAAGGCCAGCCGCAACGCCACGGTGATCGAACTGCTCGCGACGATCAACGACCGGGTGCTGCTGTGCCGCCGGCTGGCCTACGGGCACGCGTCGCCGGCCTGGGCGCGACGCGCAGCGGACGAGCACCTGGCGATCGCGGACGCCATCACACGCGGGGAGCCCGACCTCGCCGAGCACACCATGCGCGCTCATGTGTCCACCTGGGCCGGCTTCCTGCAGCGACACCTTGCCGGCGACAGCCCACGCCCACCGGCCGACGGCGCCGTCTAGCGGCACCGTCCGGGCACGCCGGCCTGATCGTCCACCGCAACATGCTCGACGAGGAGTAGTGATTCAGCGTGGAAGACCGTCAGATCCAAGCCGGCGTAGCGCCTGTGCCCCAGGGGGTCGGAGGGTACTTCCGCGCTCTCGGCCCCGGGATCGTGATCGCGCTCGCCTGGATGAGCGCGGGCGATCTCGTCGCCTCGTCGGTCGCCGGTGCCGATTACGGCTACGCCTTGATGTGGGCGCTGGTCGTGTCGTTGCTGGCGCGCTACGTCTTCGTCTCCGCGATCGCGAAGTACGTCCTGTGCAACAACGCTTCGAGCAGCTCGATCATGGAGGGTTTCCGCAGGCTCTGGCGGCCGCTGCCTGCCGTCCTCGGAACGATCGCGTTCGTCCTCGGGTTCGGATACGCGACCTACATCATCAAGGGCGCCGGCACGGCCTTCTACATGCTGATCGGGAGTCCGGGAGACTCGGAGTGGGGCGTCTTCTTCTCCGCGGTCGGCCTCGTGGGCGTCACGCTGGTCCTGCTGTTCGGCCGCCGCCAGTACTCCGCGTTCGAGGTGATCGCCCGCGTCGCCGCCGTGCTGCTGCTGGCTACGTTCGGCGCCGTCGTCGCGATCCAAGGTTTCGATCCCGTCGAGTTCGCGGGCGGTCTGGTGTTTCAGGTGCCGGACAACACCGGAGGGTTCGAGAGCCTCTTGATCGCCGCCGCGCTCATCGGTGGGGTCGGCGGGTCGACGACGAACCTGATGTACAGCTACTTCTTGCACGACAAGGGTTGGCTCACGCCGCAGCACCGTCGTATCCAGTCGGTGGACCTCATGGTCGGAATGCTCGTGGTGTTGATCATCAATTTGCTGATCTGGGTGACCGCGGCGGAGACCAACGTCGAGGGCAGCGTGCTCGACGACGTCAACGACCTCGCCCTGTTGCTGGGCAACACCATCGGCCGGACCGGAGAGATCCTGTTCTGGCTCGGGCTCTTCCTCATCACGTTCACGACGTTCCCGGCCTACTCCTACGGCCAGACCAAGCTGTTCATGGACGGCGTGGTGAACACGTTCTCCTCGACGGGCACCGGGGCCGGGGCGGTCTCGAGTCGGGACTTCGAGCAGCGGGCGTCGTTCCGGTGGCTGCAGGGAGGGTTCCTCCTGGTGCTGCCGCTGACCTTCTCGCTCCCGTACATGCCGACGTTCGTCGAGCTCACGATCCTGGTCAACGCACTCGCCGCGATAGCCGCACCGATCATCATCGTCGCGATCATCATTCTCACCAGCAGCACCAGGTTCGTCGTTCGCGAGCACGTGAACCGTTGGTGGGAGGTCGTGGCTCTGGTCGTGGTCGGCTCGATCGGCATCTGGGCGTCGTACCAGGCCATCGTGGGTGTGTTCGGTGGGTCGTGACCTCGAACGACGAATCGGTGGATTCGTGCAGTCGTCGCAACACCCGACGCCATGGAGGATGCCATGGAGGGCGGCGGTGAACACTTCGGTCGCAGTGCGCCGGCCGAGACCTTGCGGGGCCGATGGTTGAGCCGGTACTCGACCTCGGCCAGGCCCTCGATCCCGTAAGCGTTCAGATCAGTCGTCTTCGGGAAGTACTGGCGCAGCAGTCCGTTCGTGTTCTCGTTGGAGCCGTGCTGCCATGGGCTGGCCGGATGAGCGAAGAAGATCCCCTGCTGTTCTTCGATTGGCTACGACTGGTCAAGCTGGCGCACGGAAAGACCGCCGACGACGCACGACCCGGGACCGGTCCGGACGTGCCGGGGTGTGGCAGCAGCGAGGTCCAACGCTCCACACCCTTTCGGGGGTCACCTCTCGTGGATCACATTGTCGCTGATGGTCTTCCTGTGAATCGACAAGCCGATCGCCGTGCTTCTCACCTACGGCATGTTCGGTGCATTCTTCATACCCTTCCTCGCGGCGCCCCTCCTGCTGTTGCCGAACTCGCGCCGGGTAGTCCGCGAAGCGCGGTCGGATTGGTTCTCCGACCTCATCGGAGCGTCCGTCGTACCCTTCGGCGTCCGCCTGGCAACCGGGGTCTCCGAGCTCGTCTCGTTCTTCCACCCGGCAAATGTTCGGGGACTCGGCCGGGCCCGAAGACCCTTGTCCGAGCAGGTGTTCGCGCTCCTCGAGCTGGCACCAGGAAATCGGCCGTCGCGCGGCGCAGGATCTCGTTCTCCTGCTCCAGTTGCTTGGTCCGCCGACGCAGCTCGCGGTTGTCCGCCTCGATGTCTGTCCCCAGCGGTGGTCGGTGCCGGGGCTGCCTCATCGTGGCGATGCCGTCGTCGTGGTCAGCGATCCACAACCAGCGCGACAGGCAGGCTCCGAGACCCCGGAGCTCCGCGCGACCTGCGCGATCGACTGGTCGCACTGACAGGCGACCGGAACCGGCTGCGGAGCCGGCCACCTCGATGCCCCCGGGGTGAGCACGCCTGGCCGATGCCACGCTCCTCCCCCGGAGCCTGAGGTGCAGGACCGTCAGATCCCTCGTCGCGTAGCGGTGCTTGGACGCACCGCTGAAGTCAGCGGCAACGTCGCTCTGACCTGCCCTACTACACCTGACTACGCGTTCGGCGGGGCACCTTCCGACCTACATTTCGGTTCGCTGGCCCGCCGTATCCGCGACCGGTCCTTGACCCGTCTTGCAGGGCGACCTACAGTCTCGTGAAACCGTTCATGAAACTGTTCATATCGGTGGCCGGGCGACGCGCCCCGCTCGCCGTCGGCTCTGCTGCTCGCCCTTGTCGGAGGCTCTCCGACCGGCGCGGTGCGTCGGAGTAGCGGCCGCCCCGGCCCCGCTCACCTCGCAGGAAGGAAATCCGTGCCGACAGACCGTGCGGAAATGGTTGTCCTTGACACCGACCCCGGGATCGGACCACGTCTCGACGCCGACGATCCGCTCGCCCTCCTGCTGATCCTCGCCAGCCCGGAGCTCGACCTCCGTGGCGTGACCACGGTCTTCGGCAACGTCCCCGTGGACCGGTCCACGGAGTCGGCGCTGCGGGTGCTCGAGGCGGTCGGACGGCTGGACGTACCGGTCGCCCGTGGGATGGCGGTTGCGCTCAACGGCCGACTGCATGACGAGTCGGTGGCCGAGTACGCGGCGCAGGAACAGCGGATCGGACCGGTGGACGGTGACCGGGTCGAGCGCGGCCGGGTCGCCGAGCACGGCGTCGACTTCCTGATCCGGACCGTTCTCGAGAACCCGCACGAGGTGCGGATCATCGCTGTCGGTCCGCTGACCAACGTGGCCAGCGCAATCCTCAAGGAGCCGACGTTCGCCTCGAAGACCAAGGCCATCACGATCATGGGCGGCGCCTTCGGCTTCGACACCGAGTTCGGGCGCGGCAACATCACGCCGAGCGCCGAGTACAACATCTGGCACGACCCGGACGCTGCGAAGATCGTGTTCGAGTCGGGCATCCCGATGACGGCATGCGGGCTCGATGTCACCAACCCGAGCAAGGGCACGGTCCTCACCGAGGACCAGCTTCTGGCGCTGGTGAACAAGGAGACCGCGTTCGCCGAGTTCCTGCACCAGATGTGCAAGACCTACATCGACGAGCCGCGGTTCGCGTGGACCACGGGGCAGAACAGCTGCATCCTCTACGACCCCGTGGCGGTCGGCTCGGCCATCGACCCGTCGCTCGTGCGCACCCGCAGGACGACGGTCCGGGTCGAAACCCGCGGCGAGTACACGAGCGGGCAGACGATCGTCGACCTGCGCTCCGACGAGGGTGGCCACGTGGACGTGGCCGTGGACGTCGACGGTCCGCGGTTCGTCGAACTGTTCGTCAAGCGGCTGACCGAGCTCAGGGATGCGACGGCGTGAGCGACGGGGGTAGCGGTACCGGAACGAGGAGGGCAGAGATGAGCACGACGCGCAGTCGGGATGGTCGGGTGCGGATCGCGGTGGCGGGCCTGGGCCGGATCGGCGCCCTGCACGCGGAGAACCTGGCCGGGCGCGTGCCCCACGCCCAGCTGGTCCGCGTGATCGACGTCGACGAGGACAGAGCGCGAGCGATGGGCGAGCGCCTGGGCGTGGCCTGGTCGACCGACACGGACTCACTCTGGACCGACGACGTCGAGGCCGTGGTGGTGGCGACCCCTACCCCGACGCACCCGGAGATGGTGCGCGCCTGCGCGGCCGCCGGGAAGGCGGTCTTCTGTGAGAAGCCACTGGGCCTGACCGAGCAGGAGACGCTCGATGCTCTCGAGGCGGTCGAGCGGCAGGGTGTCGCGCTGCAGGTGGGGATGCACCGGCGGTTCGACCCGGACACCCGCCGGGCGAAGGAGCTGGCCACCCGGGGTGAGCTCGGCGAGGTCTACAGCTTCCGGACGTCGTTGCGGGACATGCTTCCGCAGCCGATGACCTACATCCGGCAGTCGGGCAGCTTCTTCGTCGACGTCACGATCCACGACCTCGATCTGGCGCGCTTCCTGGTCGGCGAGGTCGTCGAGGTCTCGGTGTTCGGTGCCAGCGTCTCCGACCCGGAGTACGCGGCGCTCGGTACTGTGGACCATGCCGCGATCGTCGTGCGCTTCGCCAACGGCGCGCTCGGGCTGATCGACAACAGCCGCATCGCCGGCTACGGCTACGAGGCGTCCACCGAGGTCGTCGGCTCCACCGCGGCGGTACGCATCGGCGGGTCGCAGCGCACGAACGTCGAGGTACTGAGCGAGGCGACCAGCCGCACCGACCACGTCACGGACTTCCTGGGGCGGTTCACCGAGGCCTATCGTGCGGAGCTGGAGGCGTTCGTCGAGTCCGTGCGCGGCTCGCAGCCGGTCGGCGTGACCGGGTGGGACGCACTGGCTGCGTTCACTCTCGCGCAGGCCTGCGATCGCGCCTTCACCACTGGCCGGCCGGTGCCGTTGACCCACGAGGTCGTCGACGGCCGGATCCGGTACCTGCTGCCCGAGGATGCAGCGGAGCCACAGCATGCCTGAGCCCGCAGACCTCCGCGTCCTGCTCCTCGGCTATGGCTTCGCCGGCGGGTGGATCCACGACCCGCTGCTGCGGGCCACGCCGGGCCTGGCCGTGGCCGGCATCGTCACTCGCGATCCGGGCCGTAGGGCGCTGGCCCGGAGCCGCAATCCCGGCGCCCGGCTGTTCGAGACCGCCGAGGCCGCGTTCGCGCACGGCGGGTTCGACCTCGCCGTGGTCGCCACTCCCAACAACTCACACCTCGAACTCACCCTGCAGGCGCTCGACCACGGGCTCCCGGTGGTGGTGGACAAACCGCTGGCCACGACGCTGGAAGACGGACAGCGCATCCTGCAGGCGGCCGAACAGGCCGGCGTTGTCGTCAGTGCATTCCACAATCGACGCTGGGACGGCGACTTCAGCACCGTCCGTCGGTTGGTCGACGACGGCGCGCTGGGCGAGGTGCACCGGTTCACCTCGCGGTTCGACCGGTGGGCTCCCGGCCCGACCGGGTGGCGGGACGAGGCTGCCGGTACCGGCGGCGGGCTGCTACTGGACCTCGGCAGCCACCTCGTCGACCAGGCCCTCCAGCTGTTCGGACCGGCCCGCCGCGTCTACGCCGAGCTCGACACCCGCGCCGATGGCCGGGCCTCCGAGGACGACGTGTTTCTCGCTCTCGAACACGTCTGCGGTGTTCGCTCGCACCTGTCCGCCTCCGCGTCGCAGGCCGAACCCAGCCTGCGGCTGCACGTGACCGGAGACCGTGCCGTCTACGTGAAGCGCGGCAAGGACATCCAGGAGGAGCTGCTGCTCGCCGACCGACTTCCCGAACCCGGCGTCAGCGGGGTCGAGCCGCGTCAGCGGTGGGGACGGCTGCACGACGGGGTCGCCGGAGAGCCGGTCGAGACGACCGTGGGCGATTGGACCGGCTACTACCGGGACCTGCTCGCCCACCTGAGGGGAGACGGGCCGAACCCGGTACCGGTGACCGAGGCGCTGGCCGTGCTGGCGGTCCTGGACGCGGCCCGGCGGAGCGCAGCCGACGGCACGTCGGTCGAGCCGGCCACGCCGACGGTGTCGCGCCGGGCGACAGGGGGCATGCGATGAGGCGCAACGGGATCATCCACCCCGAGCTCGCCCGCGTGCTGGCGGGCCTCGGGCACCGGGATGCCCTGGTGATCGCCGACGCAGGACTTCCGGTGCCGCCCGGTGTGGCGCGTATCGACCTGGCCTATCGACTGGGCGCGCCCGGGTTCGCGGACGTCGTTCAGACTGTCGCCGACGAGCTCGTGGTCGAGCAGGTCGTGGTCGCAACCGAGGCCGAGGGGACCACTCCCGAGGCCGTGGCGGCGGTGCGGGCCGCCTTCCCCGACTGTGAGCTCGAGCAGATGCCGCACGAGGAGCTCAAGCGCCAGAGCGCACAGGCATCTGCCGTCGTCCGTACCGGCGAGGCGACGCCCTACGCCAACGTGCTGATCCGCTGTGGGGTGCCGTTCGGATGATCGGAGCAGAACCGTTGCCGCTCTCCATCACGCTCGAGCCGCAGGAGGGCGAGACGTACCAGGACGTCCTGGCAGTGGCGCGCCGCGTGGAGGCACTCGGCTTCGCCGGCCTCTACCGCAGCGACCACTACGCCCCGGTCTGGGGCGGTGAGGGGCTGGCGTCCACCGACGCCTGGGCCACGCTCGCAGGCCTGGCGCGCGACACCGAGCGGATCACCATCGGCACCATGGTCAGCCCGGTGACGTTCCGGCCGGCGGCGAATCTGGCCAAGGTCACCGCCACGGTGGGGCAGATGGCCGGCGCGGTGGACGGCCGCAGCCGTGTGCACGTCGGACTCGGCACCGGATGGCTGGAGTCCGAGCACACGATGTTCGGCTTCCCCTTCGACGACCTCGGCGCTCGATTCCGCCGGCTCGAGGAGCACCTGCGGGTGCTGCGTGGCCTCTGGGACCCCGGCACCCCACGGTTCAGCTTCGACGGCGAGTTCGAGCAGCTGCAGGAAGCGGTCTTCGCCGCGAAGCCCGATCCGGTCCCGCGGGTCGTGCTGGGCGGGGCCGGCCGTCGGCGCAGCACGGGCCTGG
>JAESFO010000628.1_pt1 | contig 18980 bp, 17 predicted proteins | sample 9269421 | NCBI WGS metagenome assembly JAESFO01 (sample SAMN14502839, study PRJNA617101) | algae metagenome | isolation source: Nostoc desertorum CM1-VF14 and co-occurring heterotrophs from rocky... | place: USA: Clark Mountains, San Bernardino, California | collected 2000-06-05 | reverse complement strand
CCCGAATAATATAATTGCAGTTTATCATTGTAAAATTTATAGTCAACAAAAACTTATGATTGACTGGGGCTGAACAACTAGTCAACCCTTGAAATTGCTTCTTTCTGACTTTTTCAGCAAGCCCTATCTAAATAATCACTACAGCAGTTTACAGCTAAATGAAGTAGAGAACCAAGGATTCACAAATCAAATTATTCTTCTCCCTCCTGCCTCCTGCCTCCTGCCTCAAAACCAACGACTTTGTACCTCATGCAAAAGAAAACTGCTGTAATAGTTTGATAAGCAACTATAAAGCGAATTGTTTGCTTAATTTTTCCTTGGGCAAGTAACGCATAGATAGAGCCTCCTCCACAATGGAATGCTTTCTTTTCTATGCTTAACAAAGCTTGCTTACGTAATTCTTGATTAGGAATCTGTTCAGCTTCCTTCTTCCAGACTTCTAAATGCTTACGAATTTGAGTAAGAACATCACGATGAATTCTTAGTATCAATATCCAAGACAAGATGGAACTGGCATAAATAAACCTTAATTTTATCTATCTAATATTTATGATAAATAGCTCAAAACTATTTATCATCATTTAGCTGATAAGCTTGATGTTAGTAAATAAATATATTTGAATCGATTTTTTGTTTATATGTAAAACCAAGATTTAATCTATTTAAAATCCAATATTTGGTTACAACTATCTCACGGTTATAATTAAAATAATCATAATTAAAATAATTTATTTTATAGCAGCGCTTCTAATAGAATAAAAATAATAAATATAAATTATACCTACCATTTGGAGGATTCTTTATTTTAAATTAGATGTAATTTTAGATACAATAAATTGTTAAAATTGATTAGAAGTTGTCTCTATTTGTTTTACTATTGATTATATATTTCTGACTTTTCACGGCATCTGAAAAAGGTCATTTTGAGGGTTTCTCAAGCCCTGATTTTTTCATTAGCGGGTAAAAGTCACAGAAAGTTAGAATAAAATGTCATTTATGGAACCTTCTGGAACTCTTGCTGGTTTAGATATTCTGGTAGTTGAGGATGATGATGATACTCGCTTCTTCATCACTACTGTGTTGGAAATGGATGGAGCAAAAGTTATCGCAGTGATATCAGCAGATGCGGCACGCAAAGTATTGTCAGAATCGCAACCCGATGTTTTAATTTCTGATATCGGGTTGCCTGGAGAGGATGGCTATACTCTCATCCGCAAAATTCGTGCGCTCAAACCAAAGAATGGTGGACGAGTCCCGGCTATTGCTTTAACAGCCTTTGCTGACAGTGAAGATCGTATCCGTGCCTTGGAAGGTGGCTTTGACACTCATGTATCTAAACCGATTGATCCTGAAGAACTAGTTGAGATAGTGGCTAGTTTAGTTGGTTCTTGTAATTGGTAATTATGAAGCGTCATCGTTCAATTACTTCCTCACTTACCTAAAAAGTCAAATTGCTTTGGTGCTTGAGTGCTGCATTGTAAGAGTGGCAGTTATGAACTTACTTTGTTGGCTTTGGCTTTCGTGAGCTGGGTAAAAGTAATAAAAGAATTAAGTATAATTTACTATTTTTCCCGATTGGTGCAACAACGCCATTTTTAAGCAGATAATTTACTAATTTTTAAAACTTCTCTAGTTCAATATTTTACTGAAGTCTCCCTAATGTCTCGATGCCATCGTCCATCTTCACCCAGCCCAGGAATTTCATTGATTCCTAAGGTTTTTCTCAAAGCTAAATACGATTTACCTTCTTCTGTAATTTGAAAATAGTTTTTTAAATCTCCTTCTCCCTCTTGTTGAAGCTGTTCAATTCCTTTGCCCACAAAATTATTAATAAATCCCATAGCTCGAAGATGCTTCAGTTCTTTTGCTAAATCATCATCAAATTTAAAGTTAAATTCTTTTTGAGAATTAAGCTTAATCAGATGCTTAAGTTCATTACCATCAATTAGATATCTAACTAGAAATTGCAATGTTGCTGATTGTTGCTCTTGAAGCAAGTCAATCCGCTTTTGTTGTCTATTTAGTTCGTCGATTTGCTCATCTTGCAACTTATTGATATCGTCCCGAACTTCTTGCTTGAGTCTTTTTAAGGCAATTCCTGTACCTGAAATTGAGATATCATCTATATTATCTAGCAAACCTGAGTTAAACAGCAAAATCAAACTAAATATAATAACTTCTGTATTTCCAATCCTACGGTTTTCTTGAGGAACTGGGGTAGGAGCAAGTACGATAAAAAGTAAATAGAATAATCCTGTAATAGACGCTATCTTTAGAACCCACCAGTTCATATTTCGCTTAGGCTTTTCTTTGGGTAAGCTAGCGCTGGAGTCTGCTGGTGACAACGGCTGTTCTGAACTGCGTTCAGATTGGCCAAAAGCTAGTTTTTTGAGCGTTTCTAGCTCTTTATTAGCCATTTAGGTTTGCTGGTGAGATAGGGGACATAAGGGACTTCCAAATAAAAAAATAATCAATCGCTTTGGTAAGCAGGGGGAACAGGGGAAGCAGAGGAAGCAGGGGGAGAAGAAATCGGACAGTCTTATTGAACGCAGGAATTAAGTAATTTAATTTTTGGATGTCCCTAAGATACTGACTCTGGGTGCTAGATAAGGAAGCGCTGCCTTGATATGAAGATAATGCAGCGCTATCTACTCAAAAACTAACAATTTTAAACACCAGCAGGCTGCTCATTGAGCAATTCTTCTATCACTTCATTCACTGTTTTTTTCAGATAAACGGCTCGTTCATCTACTGCCCTTACCCAGTCAATAGGAAACCAGTGGTGTTGTCCATCAGGAGCATTATTCTTTGTCAATTTGATGTATTTACCTCCTTCCACGGAGTCGATATTCCCAATATGCGTGTCAGATGCACCTGATAAACCGCCTGGGCCTTCTGCATAAACTGGTAGATGCTCTTTAATTTGTGATAAATCCATTTTGTACCTCTTAATTGAATTGGTAAAAAGTCAGACCTGAATCTTACTGAGTAGTTTTGTTTGTAAGCAGATAGGTTTTTATTCAATTACATTAGAGAATACGCTGCCTTCTTAATGATGTGCTTCATTCTAGAGACAGATGGTGTTGGGGGTAGTGAAGGCAAGCAGGGGAGGCAGGGGAGGAAAAAGAGTTATTGTTCAGTAGTTCTTCTCTCAAGAACAGCTTCTCTTCCCGAACTGCAACGCCAGCCTGCCTCAACCAATAAATTTCTTAACCGAACCGTATTGTCAGCGGTCTAACAAACGCACTGCATTAGAGCAAACAAATTATCCCAAATTATTTGTACATTTGATAGCTTTAGAGACGTTGCATTACAACGTTTCTACTAAATGCCGGAAAACCTTTAGTACAATTCATCCAAGCTGGTTTTAGCACCTCGCCACCCATGCAATATCGGCATAGTAAACAATCCCCACGCCAAACCCGTAATTAAGCCAAAAGGCATAACCAAATAATTATTAAAACTCCATAAACCGAAAATCTGTGCCGCCAATTCCAAAGGATAAGCCATCATCAGCACACTAGCGATCGCTGCACCACTTAAGCCATACTGGCTTAACCAGTAAAATCCCTTACCACCAGTTACGCCATACAGCAGACGAGTAATCAGCAAACCCGTTACAGTGCCGTAGCAGCGCATACATACAGCCATCATAAACGGTGGTGCTAAATCTAACCCCATAGTTGGTTGCGGACAGACATGATTACCCATGAAATAAATGATGTCCGCAATCCCAGGAAACAAAGACACCCCAGACGCAGCCAGAAAGGGAGCCACTGGTGGGCCAAAAACCATTCCCACCAGCATAAAATCAGCAATCAAACTGACCCAATTAACCTGCAACTCTTCATTAAAAGCTACTTTTGTCATCTCCCCTTCTTTGCGTCCTTTGCGTTCTATGCGTTCTTTCGGTTCCTCTCTTTAACCTACCTTATTCACATAAGGACTTGTCAACTTATCTAACTGCTGAATCAACAGACTGAGAAACAATCCCACATCCGTCACTACACCAACAGATTCAACAGAACCGCGATCGCTTAACTTAGTCACTACAGCTGGATTAATATCCACACACACCATCTTCACCCCTGCCGGTGTCATATTTCCCACGCCGATGGAGTGCAGCATTGATGACAGCATCAAAATCATCTCCGCACCTTCTAAGTGTTTAGCATATTCCTCCTGTGCCTGAATCAAATCCATTTGGGTATCAGGCAAAGGCCCGTCATCTCGAATCGATCCCGCAAGTATAAAAGGCACATTATTGTGGACACACTCATACATCACGCCACTTTTTATTGCCCCCGCTTCTACGGCTTTGGGAATACTGCCATAACGGCGGATAGTATTAATTACCTTGAGGTGATGGCGGTGTCCACCACGGACGGCGACACCCCGCTTCATATCTACACCCAAGGAAGTGCCCATGATATTTTGCTCAATGTCATGAACTGCGATCGCATTACCACCCAGTAGCGCCTGTACATATCCTTCCCTAACCAGTTGCGCCAAGTGTTCGCCGCCACCAGTGTGAATCACCACTGGCCCAGCCGTGACAACTACCTTACCGCCAGCATCGCGGATTTTTCGTAATTCCCAAGCTACTTGCTCAACGACCAATTCCACGCGCCGTTCGCTGGAAACTCCCGCCGACATAAAGCTGAATTCTTGGGTGTTTCGGAGTTCGCGCGATTCAGTTTTGCGGATGGTACGGATACCTAGCACGTCTACAATTACCTGTTCGCCAATTTGTAAGTCGCGTAGTATTTTACACCGAGCGACTAAGCCATTGGCAGTTTGGGTAATTGCGATCGCGCCGTCCATGCGCTGATTTTCTACCTTCACCCACTGACCATTAATTCGCACTTCGGTGGGATAAATTGTACTGACGTAGAAATCATCGGGTGCAACACCATCTTGGATTACCGGTTCCAAGATAGCGTCTCGCTCATCATGTGGTAAATTTACTGCACCCAAATCAATCAACATTGAGATGATTTCTTCCATCACCTCATGGGATGGTGCTGATACCTTCACCTCGGCGGCTGAGGTACTTTGCCGTTGTTCTCCCAAGTTGAAATTCAGAACTTGGAAGCTTCCCCCGGCATCTATAATCAAATCCAAGGCGCGGTTAATTAAGCCTGCATCAAGCAAGTGTCCTTCCATGCGAATGACGCGGCTTTCTACCGAGACATTGGCATGAATTTCATCTCTAACTGGTTCCGTTACCCGCAAAGTTAAACATTTAGCCGCACCACCAGCTTTAAGAAATTCGGTAAGTGGTGTTTCCAACACTTGAAAACCTACATCTGCAAGGCGGGTTTTCAAAGCATCGCTCGCCTTGTTCATGATGACGATGTTATCCACATTCACCGTATTACAAGCGAAGTTGACTGCATCGGCTTCTTCAATTGCAATCCGCTTTTCTGGTGCGACTCGCATTTCAATTAAGCGGTTGGAGTAAGAATCAAAAGCGCCGGGATAGTAAAGCAAATAGCCATTTGCTAGGGGACAAAAACACGTATCCAGGTGATAGAAACGTTCGTCTATTAATCGTAGGGATAGCACCTCAATATCTAGCCATTTAGCTAGATAAGGGTGAGAATCTAATTCCGAGCGGAAACCGTATCCCGCCCATAACCAGCGTCCTTCTCGATCCAGCAGTGCGTCTCCTGCTCCCTCAAAGGGCAAATCTTTGGGAAGTTCATTGACTGTATAACCATTTGCCTCAAACCATTGTTTGAAGAAAGGCTCTTCTCCCTGACGTTCTTTGTGCAAAAAGCGACTGAGGACGACATTATTCCCCAGTACCAAGCCAGCATTAGCGGTAAAAACCAAATCTGGCCAACCTTTTTCAGGTGGTACTAAGTCTACGATGGCGTGTTGTTTAAGGATCTGGTGTAGTCCTTGCCACTGTTCCACGGCGCGATCGCGCGATGACTTGTGAATATTCCCTTCCATCCAAGGATTAATCACATAGTCCACGTCATAGTGGTCAGGAGGGCACATCAAAAAGCGAATACGGGAAGTCATAAAAATCTTACAAGCGTTTTATATGCTACAAGCCTACTTTGGATGCAGATTTTCGATTTACTAACATTTGGTAAAATCTGCTACTAGAGCTTCTATCTTTTGATAGTTGAAGGCTTTACAAAGGCTTCGTTCTTAATTCTATTACTGGAAGATGGGAATAAGTTGAGAAGGTGACAAAATGGGTCAAACGGCTTCCCTTGGCTGTATCAGTAGTGTTGAGTAAGGCAATCTTCGCAAAGGAGTGCAGAAATTTAAAATACTTGCTCTGAAACAAGGACACATTATGGTTTGTGTCGTTTCTACTCAACAAATATGTTCTTTTCTTGGTAGGTGCGATCGCAACTATAGGAACAATACTGTCGTAGCAGCTTATGTCTTTCATCGCGGCAATCGGCTAAGTAAGCCATGAATCAGAAATACCTGCGGGGGCGATCGCTAGCTTAGTCTACTCGATAAACCAAACTCAGCATCTTCCGCTTGGTTTCAACAAAGCAGAATAGACGCTCCTGAATTCTGGCTTCTGAATTCTTCTTCAAGAAATCTTATTGTTTTTAATACAAGTATTTTACATTTAGCTTAATTTCTACTATAGTATACCGTAAAAAAAATAAACAAATCGTATTTAGTGTAGTATGTTATTGTCAAAAGCTGCAAATACCTTGAATTTCATATTATAAGGTACTTTTCACTCAAAGTAGTGTCGGAAGCAAAAAATGCCAACTAAATAAACAATTCTGACGATAATACAATTTTGCCACCGTTGATTAAAACTTTGAGGAGATTGAAAATTGTATGAAAAAGCGATTGTTACAAGATTGGGCTATTTCTAAATCATGGTTACGTTTTTTAATCATTATTATATTAGTAATAGGTGTATTTTTTCGCTTCGTCAATCTTGACAAGAAAGTTTATTGGGGCGACGAGGTTTTCTCATCATTACGCATATCTGGCTATACGCAGTCAGAAATGAATCAGCAGTTAAGTAATGGTCGTTTGCTCACCATAGAAGATTTGCATAAATATCAGTATCCCAATCCTGAAAAAACCGTAGTTGACACAATTAAAGGAGTTATTTTAGAAGACTCACAAATCTTGCCGCTATACATTGTAATGGCTCGGTTTTGGTTAGAGTGGTTTGGCAATTCTATAGCAGTGGCGAGACTTTTTTCGGCATTTATTAGTCTGCTCACCTTTCCTTTTATTTATTGGCTATGCCTAGAATTATTTGAGTCTTCACTAGTAGGGTGGATAGCCATCGTATTAGTAGCTGTTTCACCTATTCATGTCGTGTATGCACAAGAAGTACGAGCATACAGTTTATGGATAGCAACCATGTTGATATCGAGCGTAGCACTGCTGCGAGCCATGCGCCTTAAAACAAAGGTTAGTTGGTGCATTTATGCGGCAACATTATCAGTAGGGTTTTATACTCATCTATTTTTTACCTTGGTCGCTTTTGCACAGGGAATTTATGTAATTACAATCGAACGCTTCCGATTGAGTAAGACATCGATTTATTACCTAATTTCATCGCTTGCGGGGTTTATCACGTTTGTACCTTGGATTTGGATTATTATTACCAATCCTCAGCCAGAAGCAGTAAGTTGGGCAAGTGCTAAACAATCAGTATTTGCGTCAGCTACAAGGTGGGCTGGGATTTTTAGTCGTACATTTATTGATTTAGGTATTAGCCCTAGCGACCCAGGAAAACTTAAGATCGCCTTAATTCCTTTTATTTTAATTATTGTAGTTTTAGTACTCTACTCAATTTATTTTCTCTGCCGAAGAACCTCTAAGGAAGTTTGGTTATTTGTTTTAACCTTGATTGGATCTGTAGGGCTTCCATTACTGATAACGGATTTCGTTTTTCAAAAGCGATATACTACTAGTCGATATACACTTCCTTCAGTTTTAGGTATACAGTTAGCTGTTGCTTACTTGTTTAGTACTAAACTCACGTCTATTTCTACTAAAATTTGGCAAAAAAAGCTCTGGTCATTTGTAGCTTTGATGGTAGTTTTGAGCGGAATCATATCTTGTACAATCAGTTCTCAAGCCCAAATGTGGTGGAACAAATTACCGGAAAACTATCAACCATTTCCCCAAGTTGCTAACATTATTAGTCAAGGTAATAAACCGCTTGTGATTAGTGATACTAGCATAATTCCATCAATACAAGTTCTTGGTCACTTACTTGATCCAAAAGTGCGGCTTCAAATTGTAAAGAAAAATCAGTTACCAGAGATTACTAATGGCTTTACTGACATATTTTTGTTTAGTCCTTCTGACTCCTTAAAGGCTGGAATTGAGAAAATTTATAACTCAAAGTTACAGCAGATAAACAAGTTACTTTGGAAAATAACAAAATCCACCTAAATAGAAGCTACAGGCGCATAAGTAAAAGTTGGTGAGTAATTAATTTTACATTGTGTAACATAGTTTTATATCCTTTGTAGGTTAAGAATTAATTTCAATTACCCTCATAAGTGGCACAATTGCAGCCAAAATATACTTTAATTAAAACCATAATTAAAGTATATAGTTATACTGCTGTTGTTTATGTCATCGCCCCTTGAGCGTCCACTAAAATTTGAAATCAAGCTACCGTCTTCTCATCCTCATTTATTAGAAGGACTAGATATATGGCTGCGCTTAGGTTTGATATCCGATATCCAAGTTAGGCAGCTATGCCGAGAGTTTCTGGTGTGTACGGTGGTATTGCAACCCCAGCCTCAAGCTGAAACAAATGTAGCGTTTGTAACTTCCGATCCTGTGCAGCAGTTATCCGTAGCAGCTTTACAATCTAATAGCCGTAGACAACCGCAACAACAACTACCAAAACCCAACTTTATCAGCACAATGTTGCAGTCATTAGGGGCAGAACTGAGTGTCCGTTGGCTGCTTTTTCTCGGGGTATTTCTAGTAGTGGTGTCTTCTGGGGTACTAGCTGCGAGTCAGTGGGAAAGGTTTCCCGCTTCTGGACAATATGGAGTTTTATTTGCTTATACTTTGAGTTTTTGGGGTTTAAGCTTTTGGGCAACTAGGCAAAACAATCTCAGATTGACGGCTCAAACTTTGTTGATTGTCACGCTTTTGTTAGTCCCAGTGAACTTTTGGGCAATGGATAGCTTTCGATTGTGGCAAAATCCTGTGGATTGGATTGTAGTTGCGATCGCCTGGCCAACCCTGACTGCTATAACTGTTTTACTCTACAAAAATCGGACTATTTTTCCTAATTTATATAATAGAGCGAAATTACCTTTAGCAAATATTCTGGGGCTGAGTTATCTGCATTGGGGTTGGCAATTTCCAGGATTTCCCTTGATTGCCGTTTATGTAGCAATGCTCGGCACAACTATTATTACGGTTTATCACAATCTTTTCCAACAGCCTAATCCTATCAGCGAGGAAGATAGGCGCAATCGCCAAAGGTTAAATATTAGCTTACCTGCTACTGTAATTATTTATGCTTTGATAGTGCTACTAGTGCGGGCAATTTTTGTTGCTCATGTAGATGTAACACAGTTGGGGTTAGCTATTGGTATTTGTGGCTGGCTAGTAACTTGGTTAGCACAGGGGGCGGGGAGAGCGGGGGGAGCAGAGGGAGCAGGGGAGGCAGGGGGGGTAAATTATCCTCCATTACCTTCATCGCTATTACTCTGGGAAAGACTTGGTGGCATTTTACTCTTTCTGGGTTGGCTGGTTTCGGTAGTAAATTATCCTTGGCAAGCAATTGTTGTCAGTGGTTTGGGTTTGTGGTTTGTGGGAAGTCGCTTGCGGCGATATAGTTTCAAGGCTGACTTCGCAGCAGTTTTCGCCATTGGCTTACAGACGATTTGGCTATTTTGGCGATTATTACCTGATAGCTTACAGAAATTAGCGATCGCAACTGGTACTCAACTCACGAATTCTCAAAATGAACCTTGGGCGTTGCTGAGTGTAGCGTTGTTTCCCTACGTAATTTTAATGGTGGCGCTCACAGATAGCCTGCACCGTAGCCAAAAGCGAGAATTGGCTAAATTTGGTGAACTGCTCACCCTCTTATTTGGAACTTTTTTAACAACGATAGCTCTAGTAAATCCTATATTGCGATCGCTAAATCTGCTACTTTCCACAATCACTCTCGCATTCGTCACTCAACGCCGTCCCCCCTTATCCCTTCCCCTGGTATATCTAACTCACATCATGGGGGTGCTGACATTTTGCTCTACCATTAATTGGCTAGCACCAACCCTAAGTCAACAAGTCTGGGCAAGTATTTTGTTAGCTCTGATGGTTGCAGAATGGCGATTCAGCGTCGAAGAAGGATTATGGCAACGTAGTGCATGGGATATTGGTTTAGGACTAGCCGCCGCTAGCTTTTTCCTATTGTGGATGAATGCAGAATCATCTTGGTATGGTGTAGCTGATAGCCAAGCTCATTGGGGAGCCTTATGGCTAGTTACGCCTATAGCTCTCACGGGTGTTGCCAATTGCACAATAATCCAACGGCGGACTACTACCCGTTACTTAAGTATCTTAGCTGTGGGAGTTGCCCAGTTACTTACCTTACAACTACCAGAAATCAGATTAATCGGTTTGGCAATAGGTACGGGATTGATGTTCGCAAATACGCGCTATTTGCGAAACCAACCATCTGCGGTAATTACAGAAGGATTCGCTTTAAGTTTCATTGGGGCGTTGCTGTGGATAGGTGTGCCTGGTTTACCTCGCCTGGCGCTGGGAGGTTGGTTAGTCGTAGGAGCGATCGCAATCCTAAGTCTATGGTTAGCGCGGACAGTTTTGAACAGACGCGGTAACGCATTAGGAGTTATATATGCAGACGCTAGTGATAAATGGGCGATCGCCTTGTGTGGTTTTGAGTTGTTTGGTTTAACGGTACACTCAATACTGATTTACTCAGGGTTTATTACTTCAGGATTTTTGTACTTAGTTGCCACTGCAATCACCTTGGCAGCCATTGTTTATCGCAGTTGGCGACAACCGACAAATTGGGCATTTTATGGCATCGGTTGGTGTTTAGAATTGTTGACTGCCCAGGTGTTGGGATTTGGGGAACGCTCAATTGTTAAAGTTGCAATCGCAAACATTGCCTTGGGTTTAATTGCTCAACTTGTCGGAGAGTGGTGGCGACAACGACATCAATTAGAAAGGCTTCCTAGCAGCTTTCACATTTTGCCATTAATTTATGGCCTATTCAGTGTATTGCTGCGTGTAAACACCTTCACCGAGTGGACAGGTTTGTATTCCTTGGGTGTAGCTTTAATTATCATTGGCGTGGGGCGACGGCGTGAGAGTTTTAAACCCCTGCTTTACTTAGGCATCATTGGCGTATCAATTTCTGCATACGAACTTTTGTTCTATCAAATGTTACAAGTTTCAGGGGGAGCATTAGGTGATGGATTGATTGCCATGTCTGCCCTTGGCGCTAGTATTATGTATGCTTATCGCATCCTATCGCCTTGGCTGGTAAGTTACTTACGCTTGACTCCCCAAGAATTGAAAGGAATTGCCCATATTCATTGGGCTTGGAGTAGCTGTTTATTAATGGCTGCCATTCCTCTCCCCATTGGAGTTAACCGTTTGGTGGGATTGGGAACTGGAGTATTTTTAATTCGTTATGCCATTTTCCAAGGACGAAATTCGCGCACTTCCCCCAGCATTTTCGGAGGAATCACAATAGCCGAAATGTGGGTTTATCTCGGCTTATTAGAGGTAGCCGCCATGCGAGTTTATTGGCGCGAGACAGCAGTAGGAAGATTTTGGGCTGGGCCGTTAGTTCCTTGGAACGGTGCGATCGCTTGTGTGGTAGCTTATTTTCTGTACATTTTACCTTGGGAAAGTTGGGGTTGGTCTAAAAGACCTTGGCAGCAAGCCGCATACATCATACCACTGATAATTTTATGGGAAACCAGACTGCAAACTTACCCCATTACCTTGATAATCGCAGCTGGATTTTACATTTTTCTCGCCAAGGTGGGCGAAAACATTCGTTTTACATATATTAGTGTGGCGTTGATTGATTGGGCACTTTACCGATGGTTTGATTCCTTACGCCTGACTGATGCTTTGTGGTATGTAACGCCAATTGGGTTATCACTGCTTTATATTGCTCAAGTAGATTTTCAACTGAAGTTACCAGAGTATAAAGCCGCTCGTCATCTTGTTAGATTGCTAGGTAGTGGTTTAATTTGTGGGTGGGCAATTTTATTTAATCAGAATACACCCTGGATACCGGGAGTTTTCAGCCTCATCGCTATCTTTGCCGGATTAGCTTTGCGAGTGCGGGCTTTTCTCTACATTGGTACAGCCACTTTTTTAACCACTACAATCTATCAATCAGTCATTTTTAGCTTACAGTACTCCTTTTTAAAATGGGTTGTTGGCTTGCTAGTTGGCATTCTCTTGATTTACATCGCCGCTAACTTTGAAACCCGTCGCGCTCAAATAACTTCTTTAATTCGCAGCGCCATTGATGAATTTCAATCGTGGCAATAGTAAGCTAAATGTTGAACTAATTAAATAGGCGATCGCCCAAATTCAAGATATCTGTAAAATTAAAAAAGAGCGATGGCATAGAAACACAAAACAATGACACGAATTCCATTAACAGAAGCTCAACTTCGTTTACCTGAACTGATTGCAAGTCTGCAACCCGGTGAAGGAGTGGAGATTTTTTCCGGTGAGCGCACTGTCGCCAAACTGATTGGCGAACTCCAATCACCCCGGAAACCTCGCCAGCCCGGTAGTGCAATTGGAACCCTAACCATTCTGTCCGAAGATGAAACCCACTTGGAAGACTTTCACGGCTATATGCCATGAGTTTTGGCTTGATACTAAGGTATTCCTCTGGTTTTGTTATGATCAGACTGAGAATTTGAGACTTTGCGAGGAGCTATGCAATCAATTGAGCAACTGATGAAAGAGATATTATCTTTGCCCAGTGCATCAAGGGCACTTCTGGCAGATAAGCTAATAGAGAGTTTGGAATTTGACACCGACTCAACTATTCAGACAACTTGGATAGCTGAAGCTAAAAGACGCAGAGACGAAATTCGGGAAGGTTTAGTGCAACCCATACTAGGGGAAGAAGGGTTGGCACAAGTAAGGCGACTAATTGAACTATGAGGTATGTTTTTCACCCTGAAGCTCTTGCTGAATATGGTGAGGCGGTTCAATACTATGCACAACAACGGACTGAAGTCGCTCAGGCATTTGTTAATGCGGTTGAGGATGCAGTTTATCGGGTTAGAGAAGCTCCGACTCGTTACGCCACAATAGATGAAGACATTCGGCGATGTATGACCGATAAGTTTCCCTATGGAATTCTCTACATAATCGAGCCGGATTACATCCTCATTTTGGCAGTTATGCATTGCAGCCGAGAACCTAGATACTGGAAAGATCGTAGATAGTAGAATCATCAGCATAAAGCAATACCACCCTTAAGTCGGCTCTGCTGTTTAAGCTAAGAGTTGAACTAATTAGACAGGCGATCGCCCTGTCGCCAGACTGATTGGCGAACTCCAACCATCCCGGAAGCCTCACCAGCCCGGTAGTTGCAATTGAAACTCTAACGATCGCACTATAATAAGATTCGCTATAATAGCCTGATCAATCCAGCGAATCATGCACGTTATTTCTCGTAAAACATTACGTCAATTTTGGGAAAAGTATCCTGATAGTGAAACTGCGCTGATTCGTTGGTTTAAACTCATGAACTCGGCAAATTTTCAGACTCTTGAGGAATTAGGCTCGGTTTTTCCTAGTGCGATCTTGTAGGCAATTTAATTGTGTTTAATATTGGTGGCAACAAATACCGATTAATTACTTCAATTCACTTTAATCGTCAAAAAGTTTATATCCGTGATATCTTGACCCATTCAGAATACGACAAAGACCAATGGAAAACTTAAGGACACTTCACCCAGATATTAATACCCATTGGAGCGCGATCGCACCCCTGCTTACGATTCGCAATGAGCAAGAGTATGACCAAGCGATCGAACGATTAAATGATTTAATTGATGAAATTGGCACAAATGAACAGCATCCTCTTTATAATTTTCTTGATACTTTAGGGACGCTGATTGGGGTTTATGAGGCAGAGCATTATTCTATCCCTAATTGTAGTGGGAGTGATGTATTGGCTTATTTAATAGAGGAACATGGACTAAGTTTCTCAGATTTGACTGAAATTGGTACATCGGAAACAATAGAAGCTATTTTAAACAAAGATCAAGCCTTAACGCTGAGTCAAATTCAATATTTAGCACAACGTTTTAAGGTTCAAGCTCAAGTATTTCTAGATTAAAATCAATAAACGTAATTGCAAATTGCGTAAAGCCTGCGGCATAGCTTTGCTTAGAGCGTAGTGGGGCGTTCGCTTTTAGAGGTTGTTTGAAAAGTAGTTAGCTGTGATTTTAGACACTTCTTAATCCCCTCTAGCCCGCCTAAAAAAAGGAGGGAACTGGAATTAAAGTCCCCCTTTTTAAGGGGGATTTAGGGGGATCTAAAACTTTTTGTTACCGAGAAGAGGACTTTTCAAACAACCTCTTAGCGTCTTTAAGAGTTGCCCATTGCGAATTATTTTAATCCTTCTCCTGTCTTACCCAATTGATAACTCTTATATAAAATCCGTTAGTAAGCTATTACGCCTTTGAATTACACAATAACTCATGAGGTTTGTTGGCTGCTGACAGTTAACAGTCAACGGTTAGCGGTCAACAGTTAACACAAAAAAATGTGCAAGTTAGATGGGCGAAAGCTTATCCATCAAAAAATATTGCTCCAGGGTTGACGTTTGGGTGTTTCGCGCAGTCTGTAGCGACTTCCGTCTTCCCTGCAAGAACTTCTGTCTTCACGTTTGGGTGTTTCGCGCAGTCTGTAGCAACTTCCGTCTTCCCTGCAAGAACTTCTGTCTTCACGTTTGGGTGTTTCGCGCAGTCTGTAGCAACTTCCGTCTTCCCTGCAAGAACTTCTGCCTTCACGTTTGGGTGTTTCGCGCAGTCTGTAGCAACTTCTGCCTTCCCTGTAAGAACTTCCGTTTTTCCTGTAGCAACTTCTCCTTTAACTCAGTCCTAAATCGTGAGTCGTGAGTAAAGAACAACTGCGGTTATAAAAAGGAACAGGGGAGATGAAAATTGCTGAAATTACTCAAATTTTAGTTTTCTGAAAAAAATCAACAATTCTACGCAGGACAACCTTTTAAAAAATTGTCCACTATAGAATTACTAAAAATTTAAGTTATTTTTCAGGCGAAGGAGTATTAATAATGGCAAGGCAAAAACGCGATTCACGTATTCTTAGCAAAGCTGAGATGCGGTTGGCAAGTATTAAATCTATCAGTTCTAGTCTAAATGTCGGAGATAATTTAACGGTTCAAGATTATACAGGCAAAATTGCAAGTCTCCGTCAATCTTTAGAAGCCTACAATACCACTCTCTCTACTATTGATGTTTTATTAACCCAAATCACCGAAAATGAAAGAGATTTGGCAGACTATTCTGAAAAAATTTTGCTTGGTGTTGCTCATAAATTTGGTAAAAATAGCCATGAGTATCAGATGGCTGGTGGTACTCGTAAAAGTGATCGCAAGCGTACTGTGCGCTAAGGTGTTGTTTTGACTCCCAGCTAAGGGACTTCTAACTAAAAAAAATATCCCAACGCTTTAAAGGCAGGGGGGCAGGGAGCAGGGAGCAGGGGGAGGGAAAGTCGTAGTAAAGTTCAGAAATTGGATAGGGAATACAAAGATTTCACCCACTCCCATTCCTGTATCAAACCTTCTCTCAAGGAAACTTGCGGCTGATATCCAAGAATTTTCTTGGCTTTAGATACATCAGCAGCCGTGTGGCGGGCGTCTCCCATCGCTTTTTCTATGTGGTTTCTTTTGATTGGTTTCCCAACAATTTCTTCAATCGTATCCAAGACTTCTGCCAAAACTACCCTGCTACCGCCACCGATATTAAAGATTTCTCCCACTGCTTCTGGTGCGATCGCGGCGGCTAAATTAGCGGCGATAATATCACTAACAAACGTAAACTCCCGCGTTTGCTGGCCATCGCCGTAAATAGGAATCGCTTCATCCTGTAAAATCGATTTAAAGAACTTATGAAATGCCATATCTGGGCGCTGTTTGGGGCCATAGACTGTAAAATAGCGCAGTGCCACACAAGGCACGCCAAAGTTTTTGTGATACAGCTCACACAAAAACTCTGCTGCTAGCTTCGTAATGCCATAAGGAGAAACTGGTTGAGGGCAAATGCCCTCGTGGGTAGGTAAGGTTTCTGCATCACCATATATACTTGATGAAGAGGCAAACACTAACCTTTTCAAGTGTTTAGCATCCTTAGCTGCTTCCAGCAAAACTTGTGTAGCGTTAATATTTCGTTCTGTATAACCTCGAAAAGCTTTACCCCAACTTGCTCTTACCCCTGCTTGTGCCGCTTGATGGTAAACTACATCTACATCTTTTAGGAGTTTCTGCCAATCCAAAAACTGAATATCTCCTTCAATTAATGTAAAACTAGGCAACTGATGTAAGGGTGCAACATTCTTACGCTTTAACATAGGATCGTAGTAATCATTGAATTCATCAATCCCGATTACTTCTTCTCCTTGTTGCAGCAATGTTTCTGCAAGATGAGAACCAATAAAACCGGCGGCTCCAGTAACGATAATTTTAGCCATGTTGCCTATTTTTTTATATCCTGATTAATCTTTATATTCACAAGTTAATAATTATAATCAATAATACGTTCTTAATTGATGATTTTTTTAATTGATTGTTATAGTGTTTTTAATATGACAAATAATTAAAACAATTTATTTTTGCTTGAAAAACATGGTTAGATAAATTGACTAATTCCTAGGAATATAAATCATAATTTTACTAATTAGTGAAATTTAATTTCTATAAAAAATACAGTCAAAATTTAATAGCTAAAACAGGCAGCAGATCAAATTTAAGCTCATCCCACCCGTAAAAGGGGATGGAATTTCAAGTTGATTGTCGACTGTTAACCGTCAACCGTCAACGGCGTCGGGGCATCTCTCATCTCATCTTTAAAAAAAGTGGATTTTCCCGACACCTTTTTATAAGAGGCTTGCACAAGTGTGAGAATTGATGAAAAGATTGATCCGCGAGAACCGAATTAGGTATTCTCGTTTTGCAAGGAACTCACGAGGAAATCAGTGAAAGTTTTAGTTGTAGGTAATGGGGGGCGCGAACACGCTCTGGCATGGAAGCTGTTGCAATCTAAGCAAATTGAGCAAGTTGTCTGTGTACCAGGGAATGGGGGCACAGCAAGTATGGAACGGTGCCAGAACTTGCCCTTAGCAGTCGATGATTTTGAGGGCATAAGCCGATATGCTCTAGAAAATGGCATAACTCTAGTGATAGTTGGGCCAGAAGTACCTTTGGCAAAGGGAATCACAGATTACCTCCAAGACAAAGGATTGATGGTATTTGGCCCAGTTAGAGCGGGAGCGCAAATTGAGGCGAGTAAAGCTTGGGCAAAAGCCCTAATGCAAGAAGCGGGGATTCCGACGGCACAATCTGCGGTATTTACGCAGGCGGCAGCAGCAAAATCTTATATCAAATCTCAGGGAGCGCCAATCGTCATCAAAGCTGATGGCTTGGCGGCTGGTAAGGGCGTAACGGTAGCTGAAACAGTTGCACAGGCAGAAAGTGCCGTTGATGCAATTTTTCAGGGACAATTTGGCAGTGCTGGTGAATTTGTTGTCATTGAAGAATGTTTAATTGGGCAAGAGGTATCAGTTTTAGCTTTAACGGATGGACTAACAATTCGATCCTTGCTACCAGCTCAAGACCATAAGCGGATTGGTGAGGGCGATACGGGCGAAAATACTGGTGGGATGGGAGCCTATGCCCCAGCACCCATAGCTACGCCAGAGTTGATGGCGCGCATTCAAACAGAAGTATTGGAAAGAGCGATCGCAACCTTACGAGCTAAAGGCATTGATTACCGAGGCGTATTGTATGCTGGATTAATGATTGCACCCGATGGGGGCTTGAAGGTTTTAGAATTTAACTGTCGCTTTGGCGATCCCGAAACCCAGGTAATTTTGCCACTATTAGAAACACCCCTGGAAGACTTGATTCTAGCCTGCGTACAACAGCGATTAAGTGAATTGCCGCCCATTGCTTGGAAAGGGGGAGCATCTGCCACTGTAGTTGCAGCTTCAGGTGGTTATCCCGGAGAATATAATAAAGGCCAGGTTATTACTGGCATTGGTGAAGCAGAGGCAACAGGAGCAACTGTATTTCATGCAGGTACAAAATTGAACCAGCAACAAGAAGTAGTAACAGATGGGGGTCGAGTATTAAATGTGACTGGAATCGGAGAAAATTTTGAGCAAGCGATCGCCCAAGCCTACGCAGGGATCAAACATATTCAGTTTGATGGGATATATTACCGGAGAGATATTGGGCATAGAGTAGCGAGTGCGAAGCAGGGGGAGCAAACGCCATAAGCGATCCAAATGCAGCCTGATGTAGGCTTTAAAGCTGTACTGATTTTCATTACAGCTGCAAGGCTGACTTATACTTAAGTTATGCCCAAGTTAGACATTATCCATAACGCGGTAAAAAACGCACTAATAAAGGACGGCTGGGCGATTACAGACGATCCATACATAATTCAGTATCGCAGAACAACGTTATACGCTGATCTCGGTGCTGAACGTCCCATTGCAGCTGAACGAGATGGGCAGAAACTTGTTGTTGAAGTGAAAAGCTTTGTTGGCGCATCAAAGATACAAGATTTGAAAGAAGCTCTCGGTCAGTATGACATCTACCCAATACTGCTCGGTTAAGGAGGAATAGAGGGTAAAACAAAGAAAAATGTGTTCGCGGATAAGTTTCGCGAACAAAATAATGAGACTTACTTTTTCTCTTTAAGACTGTCGTATAAGTCAACCCAGTT
>JAESFO010000627.1_pt1 | contig 19000 bp, 15 predicted proteins | sample 9269421 | NCBI WGS metagenome assembly JAESFO01 (sample SAMN14502839, study PRJNA617101) | algae metagenome | isolation source: Nostoc desertorum CM1-VF14 and co-occurring heterotrophs from rocky... | place: USA: Clark Mountains, San Bernardino, California | collected 2000-06-05 | reverse complement strand
CACGCAGTTCCGAGAGCGCTTCGCGGCTCTGTTCCAGGGCCTCGTGCAACAGCGGGCGGGCGCGCTCGGGGTCGTCGTCGAGGCGCCGAACGGCGGACTCCAGGTCCATGCCCAGCCGCACCAGGCGCTGCTGCGGCCCGTCGTGGATGTCGCGTTCGAGCCGGCGCAGGGTCTGCGCCTCGGCCGCGACGGCCGCCCGGCGGCCGGCGGCCAGCGCCAGCGCGCGGGCCCGCAGCGCGGCGGTCTGGTTGGTGAGCAGGCCGCGGGCGAGCAGGGCGCGCACGTCGGTCAGCCAGCGCACGACGGTCGGAAGGGTCATCAGCAGCAGGACGCCGAGCCCGGTGTTAAGCGCGACGTCGCCGAGGGTGGAGTCGATGCCCGTGATCGAGCCGAACAGGGTCCAGTTGTTCGGCCCGCGCGGCAGCGACCACTGCCAGAACACGTAGAACAGCCCGCCCAGGCCGGTGACCGACCACACCAGCGCGATCGCCGCGGTCACCGTCCGCACCGGCAGCGCGGTGACGGCGTGCGCGACGTCGCGCCAGCTCTGCGGGTCGGCCAGGGCCCGGAACAGCCGCCCCATCAGCGAGCGCCCGCGGTTGGGCCGGTAGTGGTGCGGCGGGAGCGGGCCGCCGGTCGCGGCCTCGGTGGCCCGGCGCTCCAGCTCGGCGAACCCGCGCGCCGCGGCCAGCAGCCCGACGGTGATCGGCAGCCCGATCCAGATCACGAACGTCCCCGCGCCCAGCACCAGCCCGACCAGGACCACGACCCCGCTGACGACCGCCAGCGGCAGCCCGGTCAGCAGGTAGGCCATCTGGGCGCCCAGCCGGGTGCGCCCCGGCCACGACGACGGCCAGCCCGGCGGGTGCGGCAGGTGCAGGCCGCCGTCGCGCAGCAGGTACTCGCGCAACGCGCCGTTGCCCCAGCCCTCCAGCGCGCGGACGAGGTGCGGGTCCAGGTGGCTGCCGCCCGGCTCGTCGGGGGCGGGGCGGGGGCGGGTGGCGAGGTCGCGGTCGGCCGGCTCCTCGGACATGCGGTCCTCCTGCTCGGCGCGGCACGGGTGCACCCCGAGGATAGGCGGTGACGAACACCCCGCCGGGGTCGCGTGGGACGGGGGCGACATGGTGAGCTACCCCTCGGTAACAGACGCGACGACGCGAGAAGGTGTGCCCGTGGACCCCGCCGACCTCACCGACGTCCTGGACTCCGTCCGTGACTTCATCCGCACCGAGGTGGTGCCGGAGGAGGAGCGGATCGACGCCGAGGACGCCGTCCCCGAGCGCATCGTCGCCCAGTGCAAGGAGATGGGCCTCTACGGCTTCACCATCCCCGAGCAGTACGGCGGCCTCGGCCTGACCGCCTCGCAGGAGGTCCGCCTCGCGTTCGAGCTCGGCTGGACGACCCCCGCGCTGCGCTCGCTGTTCGGCACCAACAACGGCATCGCCGGGCACGTGCTGCTGGAGGGCGGCACCGAGGAGCAGAAGAAGCAGTGGCTGCCCCGGCTCGCCTCCGGCGAGGTCACCGCCTCGTTCGGGCTGACGGAGGCCGACGCGGGCTCCGACCCCTCCTCGCTCACCACCCGGGCCGTCCGCGACGGCGACGGCTGGGTCCTCAACGGCTCCAAGCGCTACATCACCAACTCCCCCGTCGCCGACGTGATCATGGTGTTCGCGCGGACCGACCCGGACGCCCCCGGCAACCGCGGCATCTCCACCTTCCTCGTCCCGAAGGGCACCCCCGGCCTCTCGGTCGGGCCGAAGGACCACAAGATGGGCCAGTTCGGCGCCTGGACCGCCGACGTGTACCTCGACGACGTCCGCGTCCCGTTCGAGAACGTCGTCGGCGGCGAGGAGGGCATCGACAAGGGCTTCCTCGTCGCCGCGAAGTGCCTCGCCCACGGCCGGCTGCACATCGGCGCGGTCTGCGTCGGGATGGCCGACCGGCTGGTCCACGAGACCGTCGAGTTCGCCCGCACCCGCGAGCAGGGTGGCAAGCCGATCGCCCGGTTCCAGCTGGTCCAGGGCCTGGTCGCGGACTCGGTGACCGACGCCCGCGCGGGCCGCGGCCTGGTCCTCGACGCCGCCCGCAGCTTCGACGACGGCACCGACATGGTCTCCGGGCCCGCTGCCGCGAAGTACTTCTGCTCAGAGATGGTGGGCCGGGTCGCCGACCGCGCGGTGCAGGTGCACGGCGGGGCGGGCTACATGCGCGGCGTCGCCGTCGAGCGGTTCTACCGCGACGCCCGGCTCTTCCGGATCTACGAGGGCACCAGCCAGATCCAGCAGGTCATCATCGCCCGCGACGCGCTCGGCCGCGCCGCCCGGGGCTGACCGCACCCCGCGCCCCACCCCGCCCCCGCACCACACCGCCACCGCCCTCCGGGTAGCTCCCAGGGTCACTCTCGTAGCGCTCTAAGCCACGAAAGTGACACTCGGGGCAGCTCCGGGCGGGAGCGGCGCGAGGATGGTTGTCCACAGGGGAGGAAGTCGTCCCGGTTGCGGGGCCGGACGGGGGCACGCTGGTCGGGTGCCCCGACGCAGCGCTCCCTCACCCGCTGAGGTCCTGTCCGAGCTCCGCGAGCCCGTCGTCCCGGTCCGTGAGCTCGAGAGGCTGGGCCTGGACCGCCGGACGATCGCCCGCCGCTGCCGGCCGGGCGGGCCGTGGCGCAGTCTCTGTCCCGGAGTCGTCAAGCTGTCCAACGGCTCCGTGGTCCGTGACGACCGGCAGCGGGCAGCGCTGATCGTCGCCGGGCCGGACGCGATGCTGACCGGGCTCGACGCCTTGCACCTGCACGGGGTGCGCACCGCGCCGTCGCCCCACGGTCCGGTGCACGTGCTCGTCCCGCACGACCGTCGTCGCGGGAGGTGGTCGGTGGTGCGGACGGAACGGACGCGGCGTCTGCCGGTCCCGGGGGCACGCCGGCACCCGGTCGCACCGGTGGTGCGCGCTGCGGTCGACGCGGCTCGGTGCTCCCGCGATCGCGACTTCGTCCGGGACCTGTTCGCCGATCTCCTGCAACACGGGCACGGCACGATCGACGAGCTCCGGGAGGAGCTGGGCATCTGCAGCAGCCGGGGAGTCGCCCTGCCCCGGGCGGTCCTCGGCGAGATGACCGCGGGGGTGCGCTCCGTGGCCGAGGCCAGGGCTCGGAAGCTGGTGCTCCGCAGCGGTCTGCCGGTGCCGCGGTCGAACGTCCGGCTGACCGACCGGCGTGGCGTCCTGATCGCCGTCGTCGACTTCTGGTGGCCGGAGGCGGGTCTCGCCTGGGAGATCGACTCGATCGAGTTCCACCTCTCCCCGGAGGACTACGCCCGCACTGTGCGCAGGCGGGCCGCCCTCAGCAGGCACGGTGTCGTCGTGGTGCAGACCCTGCCGTCCGACCTGCGACGACGACCGGCCGAGATCGTCGACGAGCTACGCCGATGTCACGCCCGCGCTCTCGCCCAGCCCCGTCCCGACGTCGTCCACCTCGACGACGCCGCCTGAGCCGCGGGGCGGCCCCGGAGGTGCCCCCAGGGGAACTCTCGTAGCGCTCTAAGCCACGAGAGTTCCCCTGGGGGCAGGCCCGGAGGGCCGCGGACGTGAGAGGCAGCAACCGGGACGACGAACGGCCCCGCCCGGGAATCCCGGGCGGGGCCGTCGTGTGCTGCGGTCGATCAGTGGGCGGCGGGGCCCCGGTGGTACTCGAACACCAGGCCGCCGACGGCGATCAGCACCAGCGTCATGCCGATGACGATCATCCAGGCGTACCAGAAGGCCACACCCAGGGCGGCGAAGGCGGCCGCGGCGGCCAGACCCAGCGGCCAGTAGCTGCCGGCGGAGAAGAAGCCCACCTCGCCGGCACCGTCGGACACCTCGGCCTCGGGGTTGTCCTCGGGGCGCTCCTCGAGGCGGCGGGAGACGAACCGGAAGTACGTACCGACGATCAGCGACAGACCCGCGGTCAGCCACAGCGCGGTCACGCCGACGACCTCACCGGCGATGAACATGTACGCCAGCGCGGCTAGGATGAAGAAGCCGGTGACGATCTCGAAGAGCCGGGACTCGATCTTCATGGGGTGCGCGTCCTCCCTCAGCCCGTGACCTGCGCGGCCAGCTGGCCGCGGTCGGTCGAGAACGGCTGCGTGCTGATCGCCTCCGGCGCGCACCACTCGCCGCAGTTCAGCGCCTGCAGCGCCTCGCCGGTCGAGTAGGCCTGCCCGGTCTGCGGGTTGGTCTCCTTGCGGAGCTGGATGTACCGGTCGAACAGCGCGGGCTCCAGGGCACGCACCTCGAAGTTCATCTGGGAGTGGTACGTGCCGCACAGCTCGGCGCAACGACCGACGAACGCGCCCTCACGGTCGATCCGGTCGATGATGTAGCTGTTGTCCTGCTCGTTCCGCTCCGGGAACGGGAAGACGTCGCGCTTGAAGAGGAACTCCGGCACGTAGAACGAGTGGATCACGTCGGGCGAGCGCTGCGTGAACTGGATCGACCGGTCGGTCGGGAGGACCATGATCGGGATCGTGTCGCTCGTCCCCAGCGTGCTCACCGGGCGTCCGCCCTGGCCGGCCTCGTCGGGGTAGGAGAACTCCCAGTTCCACTGGAACCCGACGATGTCGACCCGCAGGTCGGCCGGGCCACCCGCGGTCGGGTTCTCCTTGTCGATGTAGTTCTGCACGTTCACCGTGAAGCCGAAGAGCACGGCCACGATGACGGTGGGGATCGCCGTGAAGACGAGCTCGACCGGCAGGTTGTACTGCGTCTGGCGCGGCAGCGAGCCGTCGTCGTCCTTGCGCTTCCGGTGCAGGATCATCGCCCAGAACATGGCGCCCCAGGTGATGACACCGACGACCAGCGCCGCGATCGCGGACCAGGTCCACAGGTTGCGCATCGACTCGGCTTCGGGGGTCACCCCCTCGGGCCACCCGAACCGGATGACCTCCTGGACCGAGCAACCGGCCAGAGCCGGAGTCGCCAGCAGGCCGACCACGGCCACCTTCGCCGCCCGGGCGATCCGGGAGCGGCCTTCGGTTCGGGCCACTGCACGCCGCCTTCCTGTCGTCTCCTGCGTACGCCGCACTGCCAGCACGTTCTTCCTTGCTCCGCCGTCACGACACCGCGGTCGAAGGGGATCATGTGCCACCCGTATGGAGCACCGTCTTCGACCTCGCGTAGAGCCTAGACGAACCCCGGTCGGGCCGCGCCCCCCGGGGGTTCCCGGACAGGGCGTGAACGTCGTCACCGCCGCAGGGGAAACAGGCAGTCTCGCAGCGGGAAGACCGTTTCGCACCGGGGCGCGCGAGACCCGTCCGGCTGACTCGGCATACTGATCGGTGTGTGCGGACTGCTGGGATTGCTGACCGCCGGGGCGGACGCCGCGACCCGGGTCGACCCGATCGCCGACGGGCTGCGCTGTGCGCGGCATCGGGGACCCGACGAGAGCGAGACGTGGAACGACCACGACCTCGTCCTCGGGTTCAACCGGTTGTCGATCATCGACGTGGACCATTCCCACCAGCCCCTGCACTGGGGGCCGGTGCCGGGCGAGGACACCCGCTACACCATCGTCTTCAACGGCGAGATCTACAACTACCTCGAGCTCCGCGAGGAGCTGATCGAGACCTACGACGCGGCGTTCGCCACCGACGGCGACGGCGAGGTCATCGTCGCGGCGTTCCACTACTGGGGCCCCGACGCCGTGCAGCGCCTGCGCGGCATGTTCGCCTTCGCCATCTGGGACGTCGTGGAGCGCGAGCTGTTCCTGGCCCGCGACCCGTTCGGCATCAAGCCGCTGTTCCTGGCCACCACCCCGGTCGGCACCGCGTTCGCCAGCGAGAAGAAGTCGCTGCTGTCCCTGGCCGGTGAGCTGGAGATCGGGCTGGACCTGGAGCCGGCCGCGCTGCAGCACTACCTGACCCTGCAGTACGTGCCCGAGCCGATGTCGCTGCACCGGATGATCTCGCGCGTCGAGTCCGGCACGCACGTCACCGTGCGCCCCGGCGAGGAGCCGCTGCACCAGCGCTACTTCGCGCCGAAGTTCATCTCGCTGCCCAGCCACGCCCCGGCCAGCGCCGAGGCGGAGGCGATCGTGCACGGCGAGATCGCCGACGTGCTGCGCGACTCGGTCGCCAAGCACATGCGGGCCGACGTCACCGTCGGTGCGTTCCTGTCCGGCGGGATCGACTCCACCGCGATCGCGGCGCTCGCCAAGGAGCACAACCCGAACCTGATCACCTTCACCACCGGGTTCGAGCGCGAGGGCTACTCCGAGGTCGACGTGGCCGCCGAGTCCGCCGCCGCGATCGGCGTGCGGCACGTGGTCCGCACCGTCAAGCCTGACGAGATGATGGAGGCCCTGCCGCTCATCATCTGGTACCTCGACGACCCGGTCGCCGACCCGGCGCTGGTCCCGCTGTGGTTCATCGCCCGCGAGGCCCGCCAGCACGTCAAGGTCGTGCTGTCCGGCGAGGGCGCCGACGAGCTGTTCGGCGGGTACTCGATCTACCGCGAGCCGCTGTCGCTGTCGCCGTTCGAGAAGGTCCCCGGCACGCTCAAGCCGCTCATGCGCCGGGCGTCGCGCAAGATGCCCGAGGGCATGCGGGGCAAGGACCTGCTGCGCCGCGGGTCGCTGTCGATGGAGCAGCGCTACTACGGCAACGCCCGCATCTTCCGCGACGACCAGCTGCACGAGGTCCTGCGCGGCTACGACCCGCGGGTGTCGCACCAGGACGTGACGGCGCCGCACTACTTCGCCAGCCACGACTGGGACCCGGTCGCCCGGATGCAGCACGTGGACCTGTTCACCTGGCTGCGCGGCGACATCCTGGTCAAGGCCGACAAGATGACGATGGCGCACTCGCTGGAGCTGCGGGTGCCGTTCCTCGACCCCGAGGTCTTCGACATCGCCTCGTCCCTGCCGCAGTCGCAGAAGATCACCCACGGCTCGAACGGCACCACGAAGTACGCGCTGCGCCGGGCCTGCGAGGGCATCATCCCGCCGCACGTGCTCAACCGGCCGAAGCTCGGCTTCCCGGTGCCGATCCGGCACTGGCTGCGCGACGAGATGTACGCCTGGGCGCGCGACATCCTGCAGAACTCCGGTGCCGGGCACCTGATCGACCTGCAGGCCGTGCACCGCATGCTCGACGCGCACCGCGAGGGCCCGGTCGACCACTCCCGCCGGATCTGGGCGGTGCTGGTCTTCCTGCTGTGGCACGGGATCTTCGTCGAGAAGCGGATCGTGCCGGAGGTCCCGACCCCGACCTACCCGGTCAAGATCTGAGCGGTCCCCGCACGACGGACGGGCCGGCACCCCTGAGGGGTGCCGGCCCGTCGGTGTCCGGAGGGGGTCAGGCGGGCAGGACGGCGCGCAGCTCGTCGGCCGCGGCCTCGCCGAACGCGTCGGCCAGGCGGGTCAGCGCGGCGTCGCGGTCCCAGGTCCACTCCTGCGGGCCGTCGGACTCCAGCACGTAGGTCGCGATGAGCGCTCCCAGCTGCGCCGAGCGCTCGACCGACAGGCCGCCGCCGAGGGCGGTGAGGAACCCGGCGCGCCAGGCGTCGCCGACACCGGTCGGGTCGACCTGCTCGGTCGGCGCGACGACGTCGACGCGGGTCTCGGTGCCGTCGGACTCCACGATCACCGCGCCCTTCTCGCCGAAGGTGGTGATCCGGGTGCCGACCTTCGCGTCGACCTCCTCTGCGCTCCATCCGGTCTTCTTGAGCAGCAGCTCGTACTCGTAGTCGTTGGTGACCAGGTACGTCGCGCCCTCGATGAGGCGGCGGACCTCGGGGCCCTCCATCCGGGCGAGCTGCTGGGAGGGGTCGGCGAGGAAGGGGTAGCCCTGGGTGCGGCACTCGTCGGTGTGGCGCAGCATGGCCTCGGGGTCGCTGGCACCGATGAGCACCAGGTCGAACCCTCCGACGCGCTCGGCGATCGGGGCGAGCTCGATCTCCTTCGACTTGGCCATGGCGCCGGTGTAGAAGGACGCGATCTGACGCATGTCGTCGTCGGTGGTGCAGACGAAGCGGGCGGTGTGGACGTCGTCGTGGGTGTGCACCCCGGAGGTGTCGACACCCAGGTCGTCGAGGACCTGCTTGTACTCGGCGAAGTCGGCACCGACGGCGCCGATCAGCACCGGGTTCTGGCCGAGCACACCGAGCGCGAAGGCGATGTTGCCGGCCACGCCGCCCCGGCGGACCGTCAGGTCGTCGACCAGGAAGCTGACCGAGATCCGGTCCAGCTGGTCGGCCAGGATCTGCTCGGAGAACTTCCCCGGGAAATGCATGAGGTTGTCGGAGGCGATCGAACCCGTCACGGCAATAGGCACACCGGGGACCCTACGTCACTCACGGCGAAGGGCCCCGCCGGAGATCACCGGCGGGGCCCTTCGGAGGTGCTGCTGTGCGACGTCAGTTGAAGCTGTCGCCACAGGCGCAGGAGCCGCCCGCGTTCGGGTTGTCGATCGTGAAGCCCTGCTTCTCGATGGTGTCGACGAAGTCGATCGTGGCGCCCTGCAGGTACGGGGCGCTCATCCGGTCGACGCCGACCTTGAGACCGTGGAAGTCACGGAAGAGGTCACCGTCGAGCGACCGGTCGTCGAAGAAGAGCTGGTAGCGCAGGCCGGCACAGCCACCGGGCTGCACGGCGATGCGCAGGTGCATGTCGTCGCGGCCCTCCTGCTCGAGCAGGGTGCGCGCCTTGACGGCAGCGGAGTCGGTCAGCTCCACGCCGTGCGTCTGCTCCGTGGTCGCGCCCGCGTCCAAGGTGTTGTCAACGGTCATGACTCTCCCAACAACGTGCGTGGTCCGCCCTGTTCCCACCGGGCGTCGGAATCCATAGTACGACGTCGGGCCGGTCCGCATCCGTGCGGAGACCGTGCGAATCGCCGACGGACGGGTGACGGGGCTCACCGGCTCCAGCGCGGTGCGACACGCTCCGCCAGGTCGGCGAGTGTCCCGGCCGGGTCCGCCATCGAGGCCTCCAGGCCGAACTCCTCCGCCACCCCGAACGCCGCGTCGACCCCGGCCGCCGCGGCCTCCCGGCGGCCCACACTGACCTGACCGGCCAGCACCACGCACGGCGTCCCGCGGTCGGCCGCACCCCGGGCGACGGCGGTGATCAGCTTCCCGCGCAGCGACTGCCAGTCGAAGCTGCCCTCCCCCGTGACGGCCAGGTCGGCGGCGTCCAGCTCGGCGTCGAGGCCGACCAGGTCGCGCACCAGTCCGGCTCCGGACTCGACGCGCGCGCCGAGGGCGAGCAGCGCGGCGCCGAGACCACCCGCGGCGCCCGCGGCGGGCCGGTCGCGCACCTCGCGCCCGGCCAGGTCGGCGAGCACCCCGGCGAACACGGTCAGCGCGCCGTCCAGCTCGGCGACGGCGGCGTCGTCGGCGCCCTTCTGCGGACCGAACACGGCGGCGGCGCCATGCGGTCCGAGCAGGGGGTTGTCGACGTCGCTCGCCGCCACCAGGGTCATCCCACCCAGGTCGGGGGTCCCCTCGAGACGGGCACAGCAGTCCAGGGCCGCGCCGCCGGGCGGGAGCGGGAGGCCGTCGTCGTCGACGGGGACGGCGCCGAGCGCGGCCAGCAGACCGGCGCCGCCGTCGGTGGTGGCGGACCCGCCGAGCCCCACGACGGCGGTCGTGACGCCGGCGTCGCGGGCGGCGGCGAGCAGCTCCCCCACCCCGGACGTCGTCGCGGTGCGGGCGACCCCGGGGACCCGGTCCTCGCGCGGGACGTGGTGCAGCCCGCACGCCGAGGCGCACTCCAGGTAGGCCGTGTCGCCGACGCGCAGCCAGGACCCGGTCACCGGGTCACCGAGCGGACCGGTGACCTCCAGCTCGTGCACGGTCCCGCCGAGCGCGGTGTGCAGGACCTCCGCGAAGCCGGTGCCGCCGTCGGCGAGGGGGACGACCGCGACGTCGGCGCCCGGCACGCCGCGCCGCCAGCCCGCGGCGATCGCCTCGGCCGCCTCCCGTGCGCTGAGGGTTCCGCCGAAGGAGTCGGGAGCCACCACGATGCGCATGCGGGGCAGGCTAGCGGCGGCCCGTATTGTTGACTCCTGTGAGGTTCCTGCGCCGCTCCGAGAGCTCCGACCAGGCCGGTCAGACGGCCGTCGAGTCCCCGGCGGGCACGGACGCTGCGGAGACGGAGGACGAGGGCGCGACCCGCTCGCGTCCCCACACCACCCCCGGCAAGGGCCGGGCGACACCGAAGCGCCGTGACGCCGAGGGCAGGCGGCGCGGTCCCGCGCCGCCCCCGCCGCGCACCCAGCGGGAGGCCGCGAAGCTGGCCCGCGCCACCCGGCCGTCGAAGGACGAGCGCCGGGCGAAGGCACTGGAGCGCCGCAAGCGGATGGACGCCGGCGACGACCGCGTGCTGCTCCCCCGCGACCGCGGCAAGGTGCGGGCGTACGTGCGCGACATCGTCGACTCGCGCCCGCACGTCATCGGGCTGTTCCTGCCGCTGGCCGCGCTCGTGCTGGTCGCCGCGCTGATCCAGAACCCGGTGATCCAGCAGTACGTCACGCTGTTCACGTTCCTGATGCTGATCGTGATGGTCGTCGAGGGCACGCTGCTGGGCATGCAGGTCCTGAAGAAGGCCCGCGCGAAGTTCCCCGACGAGGAGATCAAGGGCCTCGGCACCGGGTGGTACGCGTTCTCCCGCGCCACCCAGCCGCGCCGCATGCGCGTGCCCAAGCCGCGCGTCAAGCGCGGCGACACGGTCTGACACCGTCCCGGCGGGCCCCTGCTCTCAGAGCACGAGCGGCCCGCCGGGCAGGTCCAGCACGGCCTGCAGCGACGGCGCCTCCCCCGCGACGACCTCGGCCTCCCCACTCGCACCGACCGCGTCGAGCAGTGCGGTCACCCGCTCCGGCTCGGGGTGGGTCAGGCGCAGCGTGCGCAGGCTCGCCGGGACCGGCAGGTCGGACGACGGGTGCCGGGTGATGCCCCAGTCGATGAGGAACGGCAGCACCCCACCCGCGTCGTCGGGCGGAAACGCGAGCCGCCACGCGAGCAGCGTGCCGTCCGGGCGCCTACGGGACATCTCCCGGGCGGGTCCGGGGTCGTGCCCGGCGGCGCGGGCCGCGTCGAGCGCGGCGTCGAGGTCGTCGACGCGCACCGCCCAGGTCACCAGCGCGGGTGCGGTCAGGGTGTCGATCCGGAACGGGCGCGGTGCGCCCGGCTCGTCCTGCGCGGGGTCGGGGCCGACGACCTCCAGGTACCGGCCCGGCCCGATCCCGGCCAGCCGGTTGCGGGTGCCGACACCGACGTGCGGCCCGCCCTCGAGCGTGTGGAGATGACGTCCGGCCAGGTCAGCGGCGGTGTCGTCGACGTCGGGGGTGGCCAGGACCAGGTGATCGAGCACCTTCGCGACGGTACCGGGGAGCGGTAGGACACGATGTGCGGCGTGACTCCTCCCGTCGAACTGCGGACGCTCGTGCTCGGGGGCACGCGCTCCGGCAAGTCGCGGCACGCCGAGGAACTGCTCGGCGACGACGCGGCGGTCCGCTACCTCGCGACCGGCCGGCGGATCCCCGGCGACACCGACTGGGACGCGCGCATCGCCGCGCACACCGCCCGGCGTCCCGCCCACTGGACCACCGAAGAGGTCGGCGGCACCGAGCTGTCCGCCGCACTCGCCCGGCCCGGCCCGGTGCTGGTCGACGACCTGGCGACCTGGCTGACCGGGGTCCTCGACGACGCCGGTGCCTGGGACGCCCCGGTCGTGCCCGCCACGGTCGACGCCGCCGTCGACGGCCTGGTCGCCGCGGTCGCCGCCGCACCGGGACCGCTGGTGCTGGTCTCCGCCGAGACCGGACTGGGGGTCGTGCCGGACACCCGCGCCGGGCGGCTGTTCCGGGACCGGCTGGGTGAGCTGAACGCCGCCGTCGCGCGGGTGTGCGACGACGTCGTGCTGGTGGTGGCGGGGCGGGCGCTCACCCTGCCCGCTCCCGCCGTCACCGAGCCGGTGACCGGTGTCGGCCCGACACCCGTCCCCACGGCGTCGGCCGCGGGACCACCCGCCGGTCCCGTCGTGGCGGGCCCCGCCTCCGGGCTCGACGCCGCGGGAGCAGGCGCGCCCGGCTCCGCCACCGGGTCCGCGGCTCCCGAGGGGACCGGTGTCCCGGCTGCCGGAGCCGGCGGGCCCGTCGGCACCGACGTCGCCGACCCCGACGGCGACGTCGCGGGCACCCCCGCCGGGGTCCCGGGTGCGGTCCTCCCCGCGACCGGGGCGGCCGCGGTCGCCGTCGCGGGAGCCGCGACGACCCCCGCCTCGGTCACCGAGTCCGACGTGGAGATCGTCCCGGTCACCGTCGGGCGGCCGGACTCCCGCAGCCGCCGTGCGGCCGTCGCCCTGGTCGAGGGGCTCGCGATGCCCACGGGCGGGCTCGGCAGGCTCGGCGAGCTGGGCGTGTGGCTGGCGTCCTGCCAGGGCACCTGTCCCCCGCAGGCGCCCGTGCGCGCCCGGGTGGTGCTGCTCGCCGCCGACCACGGCATCGCCGGGAACGGCGTCTCGGCCTACCCGCCGCAGGTGTCCGCGGTGCGCGCCACCGCCGCCGCGGCCGGACGGCTGCCGGTCACCGTCGCCGCGCGGGCCGCCGGGGCGACCGTGCGGGTCGTCGACGTCGGGCTCGTGTCCGGGGCCGAGGGCGCCGAGCCGGGCTGGCTCGTCGCGCACGGCACCGGCCGGATCGACCGCGAGGACGCCCTGGACGGTGAGCGCGCCACCGCGGCGTGGCTGACCGGGCGGCGGCTGGCCGACGCCGAGATCGACGCCGGCGCGGACCTGCTGATCCCGGCGACGCTCGCCGTCGGCGTGACGACCCCCGCCGCGACGCTCGTCGCAGCCGTGACCGGGGCCGAGCCCGTCGCCGTCGTGGGGCGGGCCTCGGGGATCGACGACCGCGCCTGGATGCGGAAGGCCGTCGCGATCCGTGACGCGCTGCGCCGGGCCCGTCCGCACCTGCGCGACCCGCTGGCGCTGCTGCGCACCGTCGGCGGCACGGACCTGATCGTGCTCGCCGGGTTCCTCGCCCGGGCCGCGGAGCGCAAGGTGCCCGCGGTGCTCGACGGTCTGGCCGTCGGCGCGGCGGCCCTGCTCGCCGACGAGCTGGCCCCCGGCGCGAAGGACTGGTGGGTCGCCGCGCAGCCGTCGACCGAACCGGCCGCGACGCTCGTCCTGGAGCACCTGTCGCTGGTGCCGCTGCTGGACCTGGCGGTGCGCACCGAGGACGGCACCGCCGCGGTGACGGCGCTGCCGCTGCTGGTCACCGCGGCGCGGCTGCTCGCCGAGACCGGGACCGCGCACGACACCGGCGTCGTCCCGGGTGATGTGACGGCGCCGGCCGGCCTCGGCCGGTGAGCGGACCCCGGCCCGGTCCCCTCGCGGGGCTCGCGCTGGCGGTCAGCTGGCTGACCGTCGTGCCCGCCCGGGTCCGCACCTCCGACGACGGCGCGCTGCCCGAGGGCGTCGCCGCGGCCGCCCTGCGCTGGGCGCCGCTGGTCGGCGCCGGGCTCGGCGTCGCGGACGGGGCACTGCTCACCGGGCTGGTCGCCACCGGGGTGTCCCCGCTGGTCGCGGGCCTCCTGACCGTCGGGGCGGGTGCGCTCGCGACGCGCGGGATGCACGTCGACGGCATCGCCGACACCGCCGACGGCCTGGGCAGCTACGGCCCGCCGGAGCGGGCGCTGCGGATCATGGCCGACGGCGGGGCCGGACCGTTCGCCGTCGTCACGCTGCTGGTGGTGCTGGGCGCCCGCGCCGCCGCCCTCGCGCAGCTGGCGTCCGCGCCGCCCGCGGTCGTGCTCGTCGTCTGCGCGCTGGCCGCGGCGACCGGGCGGGCCGGGTTCTGCTGGGTCGCGCGCCGCGGGACGCCCGCTGCGCGCCCGGGCGGGCTGGGCGCGACGGTCGCCGGGACGCAGCCGGTGTGGGTGGCGCCGCTGTGGTGGGTCGGGCTGGCCGCGGCCGCCGCCGTGGCGCTGGCCGCCGCGACGGGACCGGCGGGCCCCGTCGTGACGACGGCGGCCGTGCTGGGGGCGGTACTGCTCGCGGCGCTGCTGGTGGTGGGGCTCGCCCGCCACACCCGGCGCCGGTTCGGCGGGATGAGCGGCGACGTGCTGGGGGCGGCCTGCGAGGTGGGCGGGACCGCCGTCCTCGTCGTGCTGGCGGCCGCGCTCACCGGGTGACCCGGCGCCTGATCGAGCCGGTCCACGCGGCAGGCGGTCACATGATCACCGGTTGTGGAGCGTTCCGTCCGCGAGGCGGGCGCAGGACTCCACGACCGGTGATCGAGGACGGGATTCGCGCCTGCGACGGGGTGTGCGGGATCGGGACCGTCCGGGAGCGGGTCCCGCCACCCTCCCCCGTCCGTTCGCCGGTCCCGCTGCGTGACCTGCTCCTCGCCCAGGACGGGGTCCCGTCCGCGGCCCAGGCCCGGGCCACCGGGCTGTCCCGGCAATCCGTCCGGCGGCGGGTGGTCCGCGGCGAGTGGGTCGGCCTGCACCCGGGCGTCCTCGCGAGGCGACCCGCGTACCGACCGCGGCGATGCGCGTCCGGGCCGCGGCGCTCTGGGCCGGACCCTCCGGGCTGGTCCACGGGCCGGCCGCCGCATGCTGGGGCGGGATGACCGACCGGTGCCCCGCGACATCGGGGTGACGCTCCCCCGCGGCGCCCGGCGACTCGCACCCGGCGGCATCACGCTGCAGCGGCGCGACGTGCCCGGTCCCGACCGGGCCTGGGTCCGGGGCGTCGCCGTCACCGCCGAGCACCTGACCGCGCTGGAGACCTGCGCCGTGCTGCCCGACGGGGCCGGGTTCCTCGACCGGGTCCTGCAGCGTCGCGTCGTGCACCCGGCGCTGCTGCACGAGGCCTACTGCCGCAACGCGGGCGCGCACGGCATGGCCGCGGCGCACCGGCTGCTGGTGGCCGCCCTCGACCGCGCGGACTCGGAGCTGGAACGGATGCTGCTGCGGCTGCTGCGCGCCGCCGGGATCGGCGGCGTCGTCCGCGGGCTGCCCGTGGGCGGCGGGCGCGAAATCGATCTGGCCTTCCCCGCCGAGCGGGTGGCGATCGAGCTGGACGGGTGGGCCCGGCACACCGACCCCGACCGGTTCCGGGCCGACCGGGCGAAGGGGAACGCACTCGTCGCACGGGGGTGGACGCTGTTGCGCTTCACCTGGCACGACGTGCGCGACGCACCGGAGGGCACCCTCGCCGCGATCCGGCGGGCCCTGCGCCGGTGATCACCGGTTGTGGAGCGGAACGTCCGTGAGGCGGGCGCGGAACTCCACAACCGGTGATCATGCGTCGGGGCCGCACGGCCCGCCCGGGACCGGTGGACGGTCCCGGGACGGCTCAGACCGACGCGGGGGCCGGGACCAGGGTGTGCATCCAGCCGTGCGGGTCCGGGGCCGCGCCGCGCTGGATCGCGGTCAGCGCCTCGCGCAGCTGCAGGGTGACCGGGCCGGGCTCACCGTTGCCGACGGTCACCTCGCCGCCGCTGTGCTTGACCGTCCCGATCGGGGTGATCACCGCGGCGGTGCCGCAGCCGAACACCTCGGTCAGCACGCCGCTCGCGGCGCCACCGAGCCACTCCTGGCCGGAGATGCGGCGCTCGACCACCGAGATCCCGAGATCCTTCGCCACCGTGATCAGCGAGTCCCGGGTGATGCCGGCGAGCACCGAGCCGCGCAGGTCCGGCGTCGCGACCTCGACCGAGCCGTCGTCGGAGCGGAAGACGAAGAACAGGTTGTTCGAGCCCATCTCGTCGATCCACTGGCGCTCCTCGGCGTCGAGGTAGGCGACCTGGGCGCAGCCGTGCTGGGCGCCGACCGCCTGCGGCAGCAGCGACGCCGCGTAGTTCCCGCCGCACTTGGCGGTGCCGGTGCCGCCGAGCGCGGCGCGCGTGTACTCGGTCTCCAGCCACACGTCCATGGGCTTGACCCCACCGGCGAAGTACGGACCGGCCGGCGAGGCGATGACCGAGTACAGGTACTCCGACGACGGCCGCACCCCCAGCCCGACCTCGGTCGCGATCATGAAGGGCCGCAGGTAGAGCGAGTCCTCGCCGCCGGCCTCGGGCACCCACTCGGAGTCGACCGCGAGGAGCTCGGACAGCGAGGCGAGGAAGAGGTCCTCGGGCAGCTCGGCCATCGCGAGCCGGCGCGCGGAGCCGGCGAACCGGGCGGCGTTGGCGTCGGGCCGGAACGACGCGATCGAACCGTCGGGCTGGCGGTAGGCCTTGAGCCCCTCGAAGATCTCCTGCCCGTAGTGCAGGACCATCGAGGACGGGTCCAGCGTCATCGGGCCGTAGGGCACGACCGCCGGGTCGTGCCAGCCGGTCCCGGCGGTCCACCGGATCGTCACCATGTGGTCGGTCATGTACCGCCCGAAGCCGGGGGCGGCCAGTACGTCGGCGCGCCGCTGCGGGGACGCCGGGGCGGGGTTGCGGGTCACGGAGAACTTCGGCGCGCTCATGACACGAACGGTATCTCCGGCGTCCACCCGGCAGACAGTCGGATTCCCGACCGTCGGACGGGTCACCGCACGTGGGAGGGCACCAGGGGCGGCTTCACGACCTCCACCGGCAGCGCGCGGCCCCGGACGTCGATCACCAGTGGGTCGCCGACGGCCACCCCACCCGCGGTGTCGACCAGAGCCAGCGCGATGCCGGTGCGCAGCGTCGGGGAGAACGTCCCCGAGGTGACGACGCCGACGGGGCTGCCGCCCTCGCCGTCGAGGACGGTCATGCCCGCCCGCGGGACACCCCGCCCGGTCGCCCGCAGCGCGCGCAGGCGCCGCGCCGGGCCCGCCGCGCGCTCGGCGAGCAGGGCGTCGCGGCCCCAGAACGCCGGCTTGTCCCAGCCGACCGCCCAGCTGCTCCCGGCCTGGACCGGGCTGATCTCGGTGGACAGCTCGTGGCCGTGCAGCGGGTAGCCCATCTCGGTGCGCAGGGTGTCGCGCGCCGCGAGACCGCACGGTCCGCCGCCGACCGCGCGGACGGCGTCGAGCAGGGCGTCCCACATCGCCGGTGCGGCCTCCGCGGCGAGGACGACCTCGTAGCCGAGCTCGCCGGTGTAGCCGGTGCGGCAGATCCGCACACCGCCGTCGTTCAGACCGCCCTCGAGGTCGGTGAACGCCATGTAGTCCAGGTCCGCGACGCCCTCCCCCACGGCACCGAGCGCCGCGCTCAGCGCCTCGGCGGAGCGGGGCCCCTGGACGGCGAGCACGGCGAGTTCGCGGTGCCGGTCGGTGATCGTGACCCCGGGCGGGGCGTCGGCGGCGAGCGCGGACACGATCCGGGTGGAGTTCGCGGCATTCGGGACGAGCAGCAGGTCGTCGTCGGCGGCCAGGTAGACGATCATGTCGTCCTCGACGCCGCCGCGGTCGTCGCAGGCCAGGGTGTACTGGGCGCGACCCGGGCCGATGCGGCCGAGGTCGTTGGTCAGGCAGGCGTTCAGGTGCGCGGCCGCGCCCGGCCCGGAGATCGGGACGGTGCCGAGGTGGCTGACGTCGAACAGGCCCGCCGTCTCGCGGACCGACGTGTGCTCGGCGACGGTGCCGCCCGGGTAGGAGATCGGCATCGACCACCCCCCGAACTCGCCGAGGGTGGCGTCGAGGGCGACGTGCCGGTCGTGCAGCGGGCTGGGCAGGAGCTCGTCGGTCACGCCCGCGACCCTATCGGCCTCAGGCCGCCTGTTCCTCGGGATCGCTGCGGCGCACGGGTTCCTCGGCCGCCGCGCGGGAGCGGGACCGCGCGGTGACGGCGCACAGCACCCAGCCCGCGGCGAGCGCCCCGACCGTCGCGACCAGCGGCCACGGCGGCATCGACGCGGCGACGGCCAGGCACCCCACCCCACCGGCGACGGCGACGACCGCCGCCCGCACCGGGCGTCCCGGCAGGCGGAGCACCGCGGCGTGCAGCACGGCGTGGTGGACCAGGGCCGCGACGACGGTGACGACGATCGCGGTCGTCGCGGACAGCAGCAGGGTCATCGCCAGGGTGAGCACCCCCAGCGTCAGGTCGGCCACCCACGGCGTGCCGCGGGACCCGCCCCGGCCCAGGAACGCGGGCAGCTCCCCCTCGCGGGACAGCCGGGCGGCGCCGGCCGCGGCCCGCGACAGCGCCCCGAGCAGTGCGGCGATCGTCGCGGCGGCGGCACCGACCCGCACCAGCACCCCCACCTGGGCGCTGCTGCTGGTGTCCATCAGCGCGGCCAGCGGGGCCGACGCCGACGCCAGCCCGGACGCACCGAGCCCGCGCAGCAGGGCCGCCGACAGCAGGAGCAGCAGCACCGTCGTGATCACGACGGCGAGTGCGGGGGCCCGGCGGATCGCCCGCACCGGGTCCCGCAGGCTGCCTCCGAGCTCGGCGACGCGGGACAGCCCGGTGAAGGCGAGGAACACGAACCCGGCGGCGGCGAGCACGCCGAGCGGGCCCGGCTCGATCGCGGCCTGCAGCGTGGCGACGGCCGGGTCGTCGGGCGTCCCGGCGCCGTCGTCGGCGATGCCTGCTCCGGTGGCTGCGGCGGGCATCGCCGAGGACAGCACCGCGTGCGGCCCGTCCGACCGCAGCCCCACCACGATCGCGACGGTCAGGGCGAGCAGCGTGCCCACCACCAGCCCGCGCGCCGCACCGGGCGAGATCCGCACCCCGAAGGCGTTCACCGCGACGACGGCGAGCACCGCCACCACCGCGATCGTGACCGGCTGGGTGGGCAGCACGTAGGCGCCGAACACCAGCGCCGCGGCCGATCCGGCGGCGGCCCGCGAGGTCACCCGCGCGACCGCCCCGAGCCGTAGTGCGGGGGCGGGCAGGTCACCGCGGGCCAGCTCCGGACCGGCCGGGCGGGCGAGCGACAGGTGCGCGGTCGAGCCGACCACGCCGAGCGCGAGCAGCGCGGCGAGGAGCACCCCGAGCGGGAACCAGGTGCCCGCCGACGCGGCCGCCGGGCCGAGCGCGGCGTACAGCCCGGTACCGAACGTCGCCGAGAGGGCGACGACGACCGCGGTCACGGT
>JAESFO010000626.1_pt1 | contig 19042 bp, 21 predicted proteins | sample 9269421 | NCBI WGS metagenome assembly JAESFO01 (sample SAMN14502839, study PRJNA617101) | algae metagenome | isolation source: Nostoc desertorum CM1-VF14 and co-occurring heterotrophs from rocky... | place: USA: Clark Mountains, San Bernardino, California | collected 2000-06-05 | reverse complement strand
GTTGGTCGAACCGACCGTGGAGGGCGGCGACCCGGCGACGACGACCACCAGGTCACCCGGCTTGAACCTGCCGATCGACAGGATCGCGTGGTCGACCTGGCGGATCATCGCGTCGGTCGAGTCGACCTTGTCGACCAGGAACGTCTCGACGCCCCAGGTCATCGCGAGCTGACTGCGCACCGCGGGCTCCGGGGTGAACGCCAGCAGCGGGAGCCGGGTGTGCAGCCGGGCCAGGCGGCGGACCGTGTCACCGGACTGGGAGAACGCGACCAGCGCCCGCGCCGAGAGCCGCTCGCCGATGTCGCGGGCGGCGTAGGACAGCACGCCACGCTTGGTGCGGGGCACGTGGTTGAGCGGCGGCACGTCGGCCGGGCCCGCCTCGACGGCCTCGACGATCTCGGCCATCGTCCGCACGGTCTTGATCGGGTAGCGGCCGACGCTGGTCTCACCGGAGAGCATCACGGCGTCGGTGCCGTCGAGGACGGCGTTCGCCACGTCGGAGGCCTCGGCGCGGGTCGGGCGCGAGCTGGTGATCATCGACTCCAGCATCTGGGTCGCGACGATGACCGGCTTGGCGTTCTCCCGTGCGATCTGCACCGCGCGCTTCTGCACCAGCGGCACGTTCTGCAGCGGCAGCTCCACGCCCAGGTCACCGCGGGCGACCATGATGCCGTCGAAGGCGAGCACGACGGCCTCGAGGTTGTCGACGGCCTCCGGCTTCTCCAGCTTCGCGATCACCGGGACGCGGCCGGCGCCGGTGTTGTCCATGATCTTGTGGACGAGGTCGATGTCCGCGGGGCTCCGCACGAATGACAGCGCGACGACGTCGACCCGCAGCGACATCGCGAACTCCAGGTCCGCGATGTCCTTGTCCGACAGCGCGGGCACCGAGATGTTCATCCCGGGCAGCGACAGGCCCTTGTTGTCCGAGACGGGGCCGCCCTCGGTCACCCGGCAGACCACGTCGTTGCCGTCGACGGCGACGACCCGCAGGCCGACCTTGCCGTCGTCGACGAGCAACCGGTCGTCGACCTGGGCGTCCTGGGCGAGGCCCTTGTAGGTGGTGGAGACCCGGTCGGGGGTACCTGCCACGTCGTCGACCGTGATCCGCACCTCCTCGCCGGTCGCCCACTCGGTGGGCCCGTCGGTGAAGCGGCCGAGCCGGATCTTCGGGCCCTGCAGGTCGGCGAGGATGCCGACGGCGCGCCCGGTCGAGTCGGCGGCGTCGCGGACCATCTCGTAGACGCGCTTGTGGTCGGCGCGGTCCCCGTGGCTGAAGTTCAGCCGGGCCACGTCCATGCCCGCTTCCACGAGGTCACGGATCCGGTCCGGGGTCGCCGTGGCCGGACCGATGGTGCAGACGATCTTGGTTCGACGTGTCACGGCTATCAGGGTAGCGCTGTCTGGAACGATCAGGACGACGGGAACCCGGCCTGTCGGCGTCCGGTTCGACGGTGTTCATCCCGGCGGTCACCGGTGGAGCAGACTGGGGGCGTGCGTGTCCAGCCGTTCGTCCTGTCGGTCCTGTTGAGCCTGGTGGTCCTGTTCACCCCGGCGTCCGGGGTCCCGACGGCACCTCCGGGCACCGACAAGGTCGTCCACCTGCTGCTGTTCGCGCTGCTGGCGTGGACCGGGCGGGCCGCCGGGATCCGGGTGTGGCAGCTGCTGGGCGGGCTCGTCGTCTACGCCGCGGCGTCGGAGGTCGCGCAGGCGTTGCTGCCGATCGGGCGCAGCGGGGACGTCCTCGACGCGCTCGTCGACGTCGCCGGGGCGGCGCTCGGGGTGGGGCTGGCCGTGCTGGTGGCGCGCCGCCGGCCGGGCCGCGAGACGTCGTCGCGGCTCTGAGGCGGACCGGTCCCCACGGCCGTCCGTGGGATCCGGTCGGGTCGGCTCAGCCGGAGGGGCGCTGGGTGGCGTCGGCGAAACGGGCCAGGGTCGCCGCGATCGCCCGGGTGTAGCGGTCCAGCTTCACGGTGTCGACGTTGCCGATCCGGTCGCAGGCCGAGTGGTAGCAGCTGTCGTAGGCCCGGCCCGCCTCACCGCCCCAGAGCTGGGCCTGGGAGCGGGACTTGGTGTCCTCGTCGCCGGTGACCGCGCCCGCGACCGGGATGCCGACCTCGGCGAAGGGGCCGTCGTCGTCGCCGTAGAGGCCGATGGTCTCGGGCTGCGGGGCGCCCGCCGCGGCCAGCTCCTCGGCCAGCACCGAGGCGACGACGCCGGACCCGGACGGGCCCCGCTCCTCGTCGTCCTCGCCGCGGCCGCCCTGCACGAAGTAGCCGCCGTTGGGCGAGCCGAGCATGTCGGCGTTGAGGTAGAGCAGGTGGTGCTCGCGCTCCTCCTCCGACAGGGACCGCACGTAGCCGGTCGAGCCCTGCAGGTCGTCCTCCTCCGAGCCCCAGAACCCGAAGGAGACGGTGGCGCCGACGCCCGGCTGCGGGCCGAGCGCGGTCGCCGCGGCGAGCAGCCCGGCGATGCCGCTGCCGTCGTCGTTGATGCCGGGGCCGGCCTGCACGGAGTCGAGGTGGGCGCCGGCGAGCACGATCCGGGCGGGGTCGCCGCCGCGGGTGCGGGCGACGACGTTGCGCAGCTCGCGGCCGTCCCCGGCGTCGTAGGTGGGGGTGGTGACGTCGAAGCCGGCGTCGCGCAGCACGCCGGCGACGTAGTCGACCGTCGCGTCGTAGCCGGGGGTCCCGGCGGCGCGGTTGCCGCCGTTGTCGTCGGCGATGCGTTCCAGGGCCCGCAGGTGCGGCACCGCGGCCTCGCCGGTCGCAGCGCCTGTGACCTGCTGGGACAGCGCCCCGGCGGGCGGCGGCGCGGTGGCGGGCCCGGCCGCGGTGCACCCGGCGACGACGAACGCCGCCGTCACCAGTGCCAGCAGCCCGTCACGGGTGCGCCGGTCCCGCGTCCGCCCCTGCACTTCCATGCCCACTCCCCCGTGCGTCGCCCCGGACCGCGTCGGCCCGTCCGCGGTGTTCGTACCCCGGCCGTCGTCCGGATCACCGCGCAGGTTGTCGACCGTGTCACGGAAACCCGTCCGGCGCCGCCCGGGCCGTCGGCGCGGCACGGTGACTCGGCCCGGCGACAGCGCGGCAGCGGTACGGCGGCGGCACGGCGCGGAGACGGCGCGGCCGCGGCGGGTCAGCGGCGCGGGAGCTCGCTGGGACCGACGTGGTCGTCGAGCCACTCGGTGACCGGGCGGGAGGCCCGCCAGACCGTGCGGACCCGGTCCCGGGCCCGCGGGCCGTGCAGTACGTCGTCCGGCGGCCAGTTCCGCGACACGTAGAGCCCCTTGTGCCGCAGCAGGTCCAGCCGCGGATGGCCGGGGTCGGTGCCGCGCGGGCGGGTCTTGAGCGTCGCGCCGTCGACGGTGAGCCCGGCGGCGCGGGCGGTGTCGAGCCGGGCCCGCAGGTCCTCGCCGCGGCGCTGGTCGTCGACGCTCTCGCGGTAGCGGGTCAGCTGGTCGGGCGCCATGTGGTAGTAGCCGCCCGCGGCGAGCATCCCGTCCGCGGACACCTCGACGTAGAACGGCTCGGCGAAGCCGCCGCAGTGGGTCTTGTACGGCGTCTTGTCCGCGGCGAAGCGCACGTCGCGGTAGGGCCGGAACACCTTGCCCGCCCCGAACTCCGGTTCGAGGTCGGCGAGCAGCGCCGTCATCGGGCCGCGGACGTCGCTCTCGTAGACCTCGCGCTGGTCGGTCCAGTACGCCCGGGAGTTGTCGGCGAGCAGGCCGTCGTAGAACTCGACGGCGCCGTCGCCGAAGCCCGCGAACGCGCTCACGCGTCCTCGCGCTCCTGGGGCGTGCCCTGCTCCCCGGGAGCGGTGGTGTCCTCCGGCTCGGGCGCGACGAACTCCTCGCGGCCGCGCCGGGCGAACGCGACGTAGAGCACCGCCCCGACGAACACGACGGCCGAGACGACGACGTTGATCCGGACGTCGCCGAACACGCGGGTCGCCGGATCCGTGCGCATGAGCTCGATGAAGAACCGGCCGAGGGTGTAGCCCGCGACGTAGAGCGCGAACACCTTGCCGTGGCCGAGCCGGAACCGGCGGTCGGCCAGCACGATCAGCGCGGCGACGACGAGGTTCCACAGCAGCTCGTAGAGGAAGGTGGGGTGCACGACCGCGATCGGCGTGGGGTCGAGCGCGACGCCGACGAGCGGGTCGTCCAGCCCGGTCGCGGGGTCGACCCGACGGTAGATCTCCAGGCCCCAGGGCAGGGTGGTCGGACCGCCGTAGAGCTCCTGATTGAACCAGTTCCCGAGCCGCCCGATCGCCTGGGCGACGATGATGCCGGGCGCGACCGCGTCGGCGAACAGCGGCAGCGGGACGCCGTGGCGGCGGCAGCCGATCCAGGCCCCGACCCCGCCGAGCGCGATGGCGCCCCAGATCCCGAGCCCGCCGTTCCAGATCTCCAGCGCACCCCACGGGTTGCCGCCGGGGCCGAAGTAGGTCCGCCAGTCGGTGGCGACGTGGTAGAGCCGCCCGCCGAGCAGGCCGAACGGCACCGCCCACACCGCGACGTCGAGCACCGTCCCGGCCCGCCCGCCGCGCGCCTGCAGCCGACGCTCGCCCCACCACAGGGCGACCGCGATGCCGGCGATGATGCACAGCGCGTACGCCCGGATCGGGACCGGGCCGAGGTGCCAGACACCGCGGTCCGGGCTGGGGATCGAGGCCGGGAGCGCGGCGGGCAGGACGGTGGCGAGCGTGACGAGCACGGCTCAGCCGCCGTTGCGGCTGCAGGACGGGTGGAACCCGGCCGCGACCAGCCCGCGCACCGCGGCCGACGGGTCACCGCTGGTCACCAGGCCCTCGCCCACCAGCACCGCGTCGGCTCCCCAGCCCGCGTAGGTGAGCAGGTCACCGGGGCCACGGACGCCGGACTCGGCGACCTTGAGCACGTGCGACGGCAGCCCGGGGGCGATCTCACCGAAGACCGACCGGTTCACCTCGAGGGTATGCAGGTTGCGGGCGTTCACCCCGATCAGGGTGGCGCCGGCCTCCAGGGCGCGGTCGCACTCCTCCTCGGTGTGCACCTCGACCAGCGGGGTCATCCCGAGCGACTCGACGCGGTCGAGCAACGAGGCGAGCACCGGCTGCTCCAGCGCGGCGACGATCAGCAGTACGACGTCCGCGCCGTGCGCACGGGCCTCGTGCACCTGGTACGGCGTGACGACGAAGTCCTTGCGCAGCAGCGGGGTGTCGACCCGGGCGCGGACGGCGTCGAAGTCGGCCAGCGAGCCGCCGAAGCGGCGCTGCTCGGTGAGCACGCTGATCACCCGCGCACCGTTGGCGGAGTAGGCCTCGGCGAGGTCGGCCGGGTCGGGGATGTCGGCGAGCGACCCCTTCGACGGGCTGGCCCGCTTCACCTCGGCGATGACGCCGACACCCGGCTCGCGCAGGGCCGCCATCGCGTCCCGCGGCGGCGGCGCGGCCGCGGCCCGCCGTTTGATCTCGGCGAGGTCGACGACGCTCTCGCGCTCGGCGAGGTCCTCCCGGACTCCGTCCACGATGGACTCGAGGACGCTGGGTACGCGACCCGGTGTCCCGTTCGGGTGTCCGGCAGTACCGGCAGTGCCCGTAGTGCTCACAGGGCCGACTCCTCCTCCGCTCGCGCGTCGCCCGGACGTCGAGGTCATGCTAGTTCTCCCCCTCACGCGGGCCGACGGTCGGGTCGCCGCCGGCGTCGAGCCGTTCCCAGGCCGCCCGGTCGGGGTCGGCCGGTGTCGTGGCCGCCTGCGTCCCCGGTGCGGCGTACCGGGCGCCGAGCCGCGGCAGCCGCGGCTCGCGGACCACCAGCAGCACCGCCGCGGCGAGCGCGACGACCCCGCCGGCGACGGCCAGCCAGGGCCACGGCGTCGCCGAGACCGCACCGGAGCCCGCGGGGGCGTTCGGGGCGGTCAGCCCGGAACGGGCCGAGGCCAGCTCCACCGCCGACGGCGGCACGGCGACCAGCCGCAGGGTCAGCACCACCGCGGCCGCCCCGGCGAGCCCGACCAGCACGCCCAGCACGCGGCGGGCGATCCCGGACAGCGCGACCAGCGCGGCGACGGCCGCCACCAGCAGCGCCGCGACCGCGGTGACGGCGGGCTGCAGCTGCGCGCCGGTGGCGCCGAGCTCGACGGTGCCGCGGGTCGCGGTGGGCACCTCCAGCACGAACCACTCGGCCGCACCGGCACCCCACAGCGCACCGGCGCCGAGCAGCAGGCCGAGCACGGTCAGGCCGAGTGCCCGCCGGTCGGTGCGGCCCGCCGTGGGCGCGGCGGCGCCGTCGTCGCCGGGCGCCGTCACGCGCTGCCCGGGACCGGCGGGGGTGACATGGACCCGGCCGCGGCGACGGCCGAGAGTACCGCCCGGGCCTTGTTCAGGCACTCCATGTCCTCCGCGGCCGGGTCGGAGTCGGCGACGATCCCACCGCCCGCCTGCACGTACGCGGTCCCGTTGCGGATCATCGCGGTGCGGATGGCGATCGCGGTGTCGGCGTTGCCCGCGAAGTCGAGGTAGCCGACGATGCCGCCGTACTGACCGCGCCGGGTCGGCTCCAGCCGGTCGATGACCTGCATGGCCCGCACCTTCGGCGCCCCGGACAGGGTGCCGGCCGGGAAGCAGGCGACGACGGCGTCGAACGCGGTGCGGTCGCCGCGCAGCAGCCCGGTCACCGTCGACACCAGGTGCATGACGTGGCTGTAGCGCTCGATCTCGAAGAAGTTCCGCACGGTCACCGTGCCGGGCTCGCACACCCGGCCGAGGTCGTTGCGACCGAGGTCGACGAGCATCAGGTGCTCGGCGCGCTCCTTCTCGTCGCCGCGCAGCTCCTTCTCCAGGAGCTGGTCCTCCTCGTCGGTCGCGCCGCGCCAGCGGGTGCCCGCGATGGGGTGCGTGGTGGCACGCCCGTCGAGCACGCTGACCAGCGCCTCCGGGCTGGACCCGACGATGGAGAACGGCGGCCCGCCCGCCGCGTCGTCGAGACGCAGCAGGTACATGTACGGACTCGGGTTCGTGGTGCGCAGGATCCGGTAGACCTCGAGCGGGTCGGCGTCGCACTCCATCTCGAAGCGCTGCGAGAGCACGATCTGGAACGCCTCGCCGGCGCGGATCTGCTCCTTGGCGTCCTCGATCGCGGCGTGGTGCTGCTCGGGGGTGCGCCGGCGGAGGAACTCCGGGCGGGTCGGGGTGTACACCGCGACCGAGCTGGGCGCGGGCACGGCGAGCTCGCCGGTCATCCGGTCCAGCCGGGCGACGGCGTCGTCGTAGGCCTGGTCGACGCGCTCGTCGGTGGCGTCCCAGTTGATCGCGTTCGCGATCAGGGTGACGGTGCCCTCGTGGTGGTCCAGCGCGGCCAGGTCGGTGGCCAGCAGCATGACCAGCTCGGGCAGCGCCAGGTCGTCGACGGCGGGGTCGTCCGGGTCCGCGATGCGCTCGACGCGGCGGACGATGTCGTAGCCGAGGTAGCCGACCATGCCGCCGGTCAGCGGCGGGAGCCCGGGCAGCGGCTCGGAGTGCAGCTCGGTGACCACGGTGCGCAGCGCGTCGAGCGGGTCGCCGGTGGTGGGCAGGCCGTCGGGCACCTCCCCGGTCCAGACCAGCTCGCCGTCGACGGCGGTGAGCGCGGCGGCGCTGCGGGCACCGACGAACGACCACCGCGACCAGGACCGGCCGTTCTCGGCGGACTCCAGCAGGAACGTGCCCGCGGTCCCGCCCGCGAGCTTGCGGTAGACCCCGACCGGGGTCTCGTCGTCGGCCAGCAGCCGCCGGGTCACCGGGATGACCCGGTGCGCGCGCGCCAGCTCCCGGAACTCCTCACGGGTGGGGCTCACCGCGCCCAGGGCGGCGGCCACGGGAGCCGCGGGGCCGGGGGCCCCGGTCGTCGTCGCGCCACCGGATGCGTTCTGGGTCCGCTGGGTCATGCGACTCATTGTCCCCGAGCAGTGACGGCCGCCCTCGCGCGGGTGAGGATGGGGCGCATGACCGATCCGAGCGCCACCGCACCCCCGGACCCGGGGGCGCCGCCGCGGCGTCGTGGCCGCCGGTCCGGCGGCACGGACACCCGGGCCGGGCTGCTCGCGGCCGCCCGCGCCGAGTTCGCCGACCGCGGCTTCGACGGCGCCACGGTCCGCCGGATCGCCGAGCGGGCCGGGGTGGACCCGGCCATGGTGAACCACTGGTTCGGCGGCAAGGAGAAGCTGTTCCTCGCCGCGCTGGACCTGCCGGTCGACCCCGGACAGATCCGGCGGATGGTGCTGGACGGCCCCGCCGACCGGGTCGGCGAGCGGATCGTACGGGGGTTCCTGACGGTCTGGGACACCGGCGGCGGCGCCCCGATGGCGGCGGTGCTGCGCAGCGTCGCGGGTCACGACATCGCGGCCCGGATGCTGCGTGAGTTCGTCGGCGGCGCGATCCTGCGCCCGGTCACCCGGGCGCACTCCCCCGACCGGCCCGACGAGCGGGGCGCGCTCGTCGGCTCCCAGCTGATCGGTCTCGGCATGATGCGCTACGTGGTGCGGCTGGAGCCGCTGGCCTCGGCGCCGCGCGAGGACGTCGTCGCCGCGGTCGGGCCGACCGTGCAGCGCTATCTGACCGGGAACCTGGGGTCGACGAACCCCGAGGAGTAGGCGGCGACGACGGCCTGGGTCCGGCCCCGCGCCCCGGTCTTGGCCAGCACCGCGGCGACGTCGGTCGTCACCGTGCCCACGTCGAGCGCCAGCTCCCCGGCGATCTCGGCGTCGGACAGCCCGCGCGCCATCAGCCGCAGCACGCCGCCCTCGCGCGCGGTCAGCCCGGCGGCGGCGAGCCGGTCGCCGTCGTCGGTGGCGAACCCGGCCACGAGCTCGCGCACCGCCGCCGGGAACAGCAGCGACTCCCCCGCGGCGACCGTGTGCACGGCCCGGACCACGTCGCGCGGCGGGGTCCGCTTCAGCAGGAAGCCACCGGCCCCGGCGCGCAGCGCGTCCAGGACGTGCCGGTCGTGGCCGAAGGTGGTGAGCACCAGCACCCGGGGCGGGCCGGGGCGGCGCAGCAGCGCCCGGGCCGCGGTGCCGCCGCCGACGGCGGGCATGCGGACGTCCATCACCACGACGTCCGGCGCCAGCCGACCGGCCAGGCCCGGCACCTCGGCGCCGTCGGCGCTCTCGCCGAGGACGGTGATGCCGGGGTCGGCATCGAGCACCGCGCGCAGACCGGTACGGATCGGCGCATCGTCGTCGACCAGCAGGACGCCGATGCTCGCGTCACCCGTCATCGCTCCCCCCGGGGCCCGTCCCCGTCCTACCGCGCCCGTCGGTGTGTCCCCGTCCCGCCACGCCGACGTGCCGGCGACGGGTCCGCCCGACATCCACGGCGACGATCGTCGCAGATCGAGACGGTCCCGGGACCCGCCGCGGAAGCGCGGCGGGTGGGAGCGACCGACGTCTCGTACACAATCGACGCCGCCGGCGCGGCGAAAGCGGCACCGATCCCTTGATAAGGATCTTCCGCCCTCCTACTTTGTACACAATCACGAAGGGGTGGGTGATGACGGCGAACCACGGAGCACCCGCGGTCGACCGCGTGCACACCGCTCTGCGGGCCGAGATCCTCGACGGTGTGCGCCCCGCGGGGTCCCGGTTGCGGGAGGAGGAGATCGCCGAGGCCCACGGCACCAGTCGCACCCCCACCCGGGAGGCGATCCGTCGCCTCGCCGCCGACGGTCTGGCCGAGCTGACCCCACGGCGCGGCGCCGTCGTACTGGCGTGGGACGACGACGACCTCGACGAGCTGTTCGACCTGCGCGTGCTGCTCGAGGGCCACGCGGCGGCCCGCGCGGCAGTCTCCGGGCGGGCCGACCTCGCGCGGATGCGGGATCTGTGCGCGGCGATGGAGGCCGTCGAGGACCCGCCCGATCCCGCCGAGATCACCCGTCTCAATCTGGCGCTCCACCACGAGATCCACCGGGCAGGCGGGCGGCGCGCCCTGCGTGAGCTGGTCGGACGAGTGGTCGAGGCCCCGCTGGTACGGACGACCTTCCGCCGCTACACCGCCGAGCGGCTGGCCCGCAGTTTCGCCCAGCATCGCGAGCTCGTGGCAGCCCTCGCCGCCCGCGACCCCGAGTGGGCCCGCGCCGTCATGACCGCGCACCTCCGCGCGGCCCGCGAGGTCGTCCGCGACCGCGCAGGCCCTCCCGACCGGACCGCGGCCGCCGACCGGCGGCCGTGACCACCGACTCTCCGCCGACGACGACGAGGAGCACCGTGGACCAGCACCACCCCACCGCCGACAGCGCCGAGACCACACCACCCGATCCCGTCATCGTCCCCGGCGGCCGCGAACCGGTGCGCCGACCGTGGCTGTTCGCCGTGCTGCTGGTGATCGTGCTGGCCGGTACCCCGCTCTGGTACCCGACCGGGACGATCCGGCCCGTCGTTCTCGGGGTGCCGCTCTGGTTCGCGATCTCCGTGGCGAGCACGTTCGCCTTCGCGGCGTTCGTCTCCTGGATCTGCTTGCGGCAGTGGAACCTGGTCGAACCGGCCGAAGAGGCGGCCCTGCGGAGCGGGGAGGCCGACCGGTGACCGAGCTCGTCTTCGCCGGCCCGAGCGGGGTGGCCATCCTCTGCGCCTACGCCGTCGTGATGCTGCTGATCGGGTGGTACGCGGGCCGCGGCGGGTCCACCGGCACAGCACGCGGCTACTTCACCGCGGGTGGCGGCCTCGGCATGGTGACGCTGTTCTTCACCCTCTACGCGACCCAGTACAGCGGGAACTCGGTCGTCGGGTACCCGCCCCAGGCGTACCGGTCGGGCTTCCTGTGGTGGCAGTCGGTCCCTTTCATGATCGCCGTCATCGCGGTGTACCTGCTGTTCGCACCCCGTCTGTACGTCGTGGCGAAGCAGAGGGGTTTCGTGACGCCGACCGACTTCGTGCGGGACCGGTTCGGCTCGACGAAGCTGTCACTGCTCACCGTGGCCCTGATGCTGTGGGGACTCGGCAACTACGTGCTGGAGCAGCTGGTCGCCATGGGCCACGCCATCGCCGGGCTGACCGGCGAGACGATCCCCTACGAGGTCGGCGTGATCGGCTTCATCGTCATCATGCTGGTCTACTCGTGGACCGGTGGGATGCGTGCCGTGGCCATGACCGACGTCCTCCAGGGCATCGCCATGCTGGTCGGGATCGGCGCCCTCCTGACCGGGGTGGTGACGCTGACCGGCGGGCTCGGCACCCTCACCACGTACCTGACCGAGACCTCGCCGGAGCTGGTCGGCGTCCCGGGCACCGCGGACGCCGTCAACTGGCTCGCAATGATCGTGATGATCGGTTTCGGGGCTGCGGTCTACCCGCACGCGATCCAGCGGGTGTACTCCGCCCGCAGCGAGCGGACGCTGAAGCGGTCCCTGGCGCTGATGGCCTGGATGCCGCTGGCCACGACCGGGGTCGTGTTCGTCGTCGGCATCGCCGGCCTGCAGCTGTTCCCCGGCCTGGACACCGGTGCGTCCGAACAGCTCGTCGGTCTGATCGCCAACGAGGTCGCGGCCCAGAACACGGTCTTCTACCTGCTGATGATCCTCCTGTTCGGCGGTGTCGTGTGCGCCATCGTCTCGACGGCGGACTCCGCGGTGCTGGCGTTCTCCTCGATCGTGGCGGGCGACCTCTACGGCCGCCACGTCGCACCCGCGGCCACCGACCGACGCAAGGTACTGGTCGGCAAGCTCGTCGGTGTCGCGATGGTGTTCGGCCTGCTCGCCGTCGCCTGGAACCCGCCCGGCACGCTGTTCAGCATCTTCGTGCTGAAGTTCGAACTCATCGTCCAGCTCGCCCCGGTCTTCATCCTCGGGCTGTACTGGAGGCGGATGGCGCCCGGCCCCACGTTCTGGGGGATGCTCGCCGGGGCCGTCGTCGCGGGTGGCGCCACGCTGCTCGACCTCGGGCCGTTCGGGGGCGTCCCCGCCGGGCTGGTCGGGCTCGCCGCCAACGTCGTCATCTGCGTCGTCGGATCGATGGCGGTCACCCGCACCCCGCGTTCCGAGCGGATGGGCGCCGTCATCTGACCGCCGGTGCCGCGGCCGGCGGACGATCCGGGGCAGCGTCGGTCGGATGCCGCGGGACCGGTGGCCGCCGTCCGGGCCCGGCCGCACACTGGACCCATGGTCGATCTCTCCGCCCGGCTCCCCGACGCCGTCACCGACCGGCTCGCGACCCTGCGGTCGCGGGTCGGGTCGGCGGTGTTCAGCCGGGTCGCCGGGGACGAGGGCTCCGGCCGGCGAGCCCGCATCCTCGGCGCCGAGGGACCGCGCTGGTTCGCCGAGGACGCCGCCATCCGGACGGTGCACGGCGACGCGTCGATGTTCGTCGGCGGGTTGCGGGCTTTGCTGTTGCAGTCCCTGCACCCGCTGGCCATGGCCGGGGTCGCCGGGCACTCCGGGTTCCGCGGCGACCCGTGGGGACGACTGCAGCGCACCTCGTACTTCCTGGCCGCGACGACGTTCGGGCCGGCCGAGGAGGCCGAGCGGGTGATCGCGCGGATCAAGCGGGCTCACGTCCACGTCCGCGGGACCGCGCCGGACGGGCGCCCGTACTCGGCGTCGGACCCGCACCTGCTGCGCTGGGTGCACGTCGCAGAGATCGACAGCTTCCTGTCCGCGCACGACCGCTACGGCAGCACCCCGCTCGACGCCGCGGGCCGCGATGCCTACGTGGCCGACACCGCCCGCGTCGCCCGCGAGCTGGGCGTGCCGGACCCGCCCGAGTCCACCGCGGAGCTGCGGGCACAGCTCGACGGCTACCGGCCCGAGCTGGCCGGGACACCCGCGGCCCGCGACGCCGCGCGGTTCCTGTTGTGGGAGCCGCCGCTGCCGCTCTCCGCGCGGGTGCCGTACTCGGTGCTGGCCGCTGCGTCGGTGGGGCTGATGCCGCGCTGGACGCGGATGCCCCTGCGGCTGCCGTGGCTGCCCGTCGCCGAGGCCACCGTGGTGCGGGCCGGGGGGCACGCGATCACTGCCGGGATCCGGTGGGTCACCTCGGCACCCGCCCAGCCGCCACCGATGCCGCCGGTGCACCCGTGAGCGGTCAGACCCCGCCGCCGCCTCCGAGCCGGGTCACGAGGTAGGTCCGTTCCTGCTCCTCGCGGCGTGCCTCGGCCTCGGCGAGCGACTCCGGGATCGGGTCCGTGTCGTGCTCGGCGACCCACTGCTCCGGACGGATCGGCTCGGGCATGGTCCGCCAGCGGGCACGCGGGTCGTCGCCGTCCTGCGCGTTCTCTTCGGGATCCATCTCCCGAGGGTGCCCGATCCGCCCCGTCGTCGCACCGGGGGACTCACACCCGGGCGCCGTCCCCGGCGAGCAGGACGTCGGTGCTCATGCGCCGTCCCCGGCGAGCAGGACGTCGGTGTCGAAGCAGGTCCGGGTCCCGGTGTGGCAGGCCGGCCCCTCCTGGTCGACGACGACGAGCACGGCGTCGCCGTCGCAGTCCAGCCGCACCTCGTGCACGTGCTGCACGTGCCCCGACGTGCCGCCCTTGACCCAGTACTCCTGTCGCGACCGCGACCAGTAGGTCCCCCGGCCGGTGGTCAGGGTGCGGTGCAGCGCCTCGTCGTCCATCCAGCCGACCATCAGGACCTCGCCGGCGCGGGACTGGACGACGGCGCAGACCAGGCCGTCGGCGTCGCGCTTGAGCCGGGCGGCGACCGCCGGGTCCAGCGCGGACTCGGCCGCGGAGAGGCGCACGCTCTGTGCCGTCATCGGATCTCGACCCCCTCGCCCCGCAGGGCGTCCTTGACCTCGCCGATCCGGAGCTGTCCGAAGTGGAACACGCTGGCGGCGAGCACCGCGTCCGCCCCGGCGCGCACGGCCGGGCCGAAGTGCTCGACCGCGCCGGCGCCGCCGGAGGCGATCACCGGGACGTCGACGACCTTCCGGACCGCGGTCAGCATCTCCAGGTCGAACCCGGCGCGGGTGCCGTCGGCGTCCATCGAGTTCAGCAGGATCTCCCCGACGCCGAGTTCCTGGCCGCGCCGGGCCCACTCGACCGCGTCGATCCCGGCGGAGCGGCGCCCGCCGTGCGTGGTGACCTCCCAGCCCGACGGCTGCGGCTCCCCGCCCTCGGGGACGCGACGGGCGTCGACCGACAGCACGATGCACTGGCTGCCGAAGCGCCGCGACATCTCGTGCAGCAGCGTGGGCCGGGCGATCGCGGCGGTGTTCACCGAGACCTTGTCCGCGCCCGCGCGCAGCATCCGGTCGACGTCGTCGGGGGTGCGGATGCCGCCGCCGACGGTCAGCGGGATGAACACCTGCTCCGCGGTGCGGCGCACCACGTCGATCATGGTGCCGCGCTCCGAGGACGACGCGGTGACGTCGAGGAAGGTCAGCTCGTCGGCGCCCTCCGCGTCGTAGACCCGCGCCATCTCGACCGGGTCGCCCGCGTCGCGGAGCTCCTTGAAGTTGACGCCCTTCACCACGCGCCCGGCGTCGACGTCCAGGCAGGGGATGACGCGGACCGCGACGCCCATCAGGCGCTCACCGCCCGCACGGCCGCCAGGGCCTCGGGCAGGGTGAACCGGCCGGCGTAGAGCGCCTTGCCGATGATCGAGCCCTCGATGTTCACGCCGGTCGCGGCGACCTCGGCGAGCCGGGTCAGGTCGGACACCTCCGAGATCCCCCCCGACGCGATGACCGGCGCGGTCGTGGCCTGCGCGACCTCGGTGAGCAGCTCGACGTTCGGGCCCTGCAGGGTGCCGTCCTTGGAGACGTCGGTGACGATGTAGCGGGTGGCGCCGTCGGCGTCGAGGCGGGCGAGGACCTCCCACAGGTCGCCGCCGTCGGAGGTCCAGCCGCGCCCCGCGACCCGGCGCCTGCCGTCGATCATCTTGACGTCGAGCCCGATCGCGATCTTCTCGCCGTGCTCGGCGAGGGCCCGGCGGCACCATTCGGGCTGCTCCAGCGCCGCGGTGCCGAGGTTGAGCCGGGCCGCGCCGGTGGACAGCGCGCGCTCCAGGGACTCGTCGTCGCGGATGCCGCCGGACAGCTCGACCCGCAGGTCGAGCTTCCCGACCACCTCGGCCAGCAGCTCGGCGTTCGAGCCGCGGCCGAACGCCGCGTCGAGATCGACCAGATGGACCCACTCGGCGCCGCCGGCCTGCCAGTTCAGGGCAGCGTCCAGGGGCGAGCCGTAGCCGGTCTCGGTGCCGGCCTCGCCCTGCACCAGCCGGACGGCCTGCCCGTCGACGACGTCCACCGCGGGAAGCAACGTGAAGCTCACCGCGCCAGCGTATCCGCGCCGCTCGTAGCCTCCGGGGGTGGCCGAGGGGGACAGCATCTTCCGGCTCGCGGCGCGGCTGGACGCGGCCACCGCGGGCGCGGTGATCGCACGCTCGGACGTGCGCCATCCCCGCTTCGCCGGCGCCGACCTCGCCGGGGAGGAGATCGCCGGCTGGGTCCCGCGCGGCAAGCACCTGCTGGCCCGCACCGCGGGCGGCTGGACCGTGCACTCGCACCTGCGGATGTCCGGGCGGTGGTCGGTGCTGCGGCCCGGGAGGCGGCTCCCCCGCGCCGTCGCGGCCGACCTGCGGATCGCACTGCACCTCGCCGACGGCCGCACCCTGGCCGGGATCGGGCTGCCGGTGCTGGCGGTGCTCCCGACCCGCGACGAGCACACCGTCGTCGGGCACCTGGGCCCGGACCTGCTCGGCGGCACCTTCGACGGCGACGCGGCCCTCGCCCGGCTGCGCGCCGACCCCGGCCGGGCCGTGCTGGCGGCGCTGCTGGACCAGCGCGTCGTCGCCGGGCTGGGGAACATGTGGGCCCAGGAGCTGCTGTTCCTGGAGCGGGTCTCGCCGTGGCGGGCGTGCTCCGCGGTCGACGACCCCGGCGGGCTCCTCGGGCACGGCCGCGCGCTGCTGCGCGACGCGGTCGTCCGCAACCCGGCGCAGAACACCACCGGACGGGTCCGGCCGCGGCACTTCGTCTACGGCCGCTACCGCAGGCCCTGTCTGCGCTGCGGCACCGCGGTGGCGTTCGCGGCGCCGGAGCGCACCCCGCACGGCCGCGAGACCTGGTGGTGCCCGCGCTGCCAGCGGTGAGCGCGCGGTCGTCGCCGGTTCGCCCTACCGTCGGATCATGGAACTCTCCGGGGCGCGGACGCTGGTGGTCGGGGCGACGGGTGTGCTGGGCGGCGCGCTCACCGAGGCGTTGCGCGACCAGGGCGCGACGCTCGCGCTGGCGGGCCGCACCGAACCCTCCGGGGCAGACGGCGAGCCCACGTTCACCTTCGACGCACTCGACCTGGAGCGCTGCGCCGCCGTCGTCGACGAGGCCGCGGACGCCCTGGGCGGGCTGGACCTGGTGCTCGTCGCGATCGGGGTGGCCGGGTTCGGGGAGGAGTCGGAGAACGACGTCGTCACCGAGCACCTGCTGACGGTCAACGCGCAGGCGCCGATGGCGATCGGCCGGGCCGCGCTCGCGCACCTCACCGACTCCGGTGGCACGCTCGCGATGATCTCGGCGATCCTGGCCGACGTGCCGACGCCGGGGATGGCGGCCTACTCGGCGTCCAAGGCGGCGCTGTCGGCGTGGCTCACCGCGACCCGCGGTGGCGTGCGCAAGCAGGGCGTGCGGGTGCTCGACGTACGGCCGCCGCACATCGAGACCGGGCTCGCCGACCGCGCCGTCGCCGGGACGGTGCCGTCCGGCATCAGAGCGGGTTCCGACGTCGCGACGCTCGTCGGACAGGTGCTCGAGGCGCTGCGCTCGGACCGGCGGACGGTGACCTTCGACCTGCGCTCCGGGGAGTACGCGCTGGGCTGAGGCGCGTTCCGCGGAACGGCCCGCTCGGCCCCCGACGCCGCCCTCGACTCAGCCCTCGACCGAGCGCAGCCAGTTCTCCAGGACCGCGGCGCCGGCGTCGCCGGACTTCTCCGGGTGGAACTGGGTCGCCGACAGCGGCCCGTTCTCCACCGCGGCGACGACGTCCTCGCCGTGGTGGGTCCAGGTGACCTTCGGCGGGGCGATCGCGTGCGAGGGCTCCAGGGTCCAGCGCCGGACGCCGAACGAGTGCACGAAGTAGAAGCGGGTGTCGGCGTCGAGCCCGGCGAACAGCGTGCTGTCCTGCGGGGTCCGGACCGTGTTCCAGCCCATGTGCGGCAGCACGTCGGCCTGGATCCGCTCGACCGTGCCGGGCCACTCGCCGCAGCCCTCGGTGTCCTCGTCGAACTCGACGCCGCGCTCGAACATGACCTGCATGCCGACGCAGATCCCGAGGACGGGACGGCCACCGGCGAGGCGGCGCCCGATGATCTGCGGGCCGCGGACCGCGTGCAGGCCCGTCATGCAGGCGGCGAACGCACCCACACCGGGTACGACGAGACCGTCGGCCTCCACCGCGGCGTCGAAGTCGGACGTCACGGTGACGTCCGCGCCGACGCGTTCGAGGGCGCGCTCGGCGGAGCGCAGGTTCCCGGAGCCGTAGTCGAGGACGACGATGCGTGCCACGCGACCAGCGTAGTCGCCGCCCCACGCGGCTCCCCGCGGCCCGGGGGCGGCGCCGTGATCATCAGTACCTGTCCGCTGCTCGGGCCGGCGGTGGCAGCACCGAGGTACCGATGATCATGCCGACGTGTGCGGGGTCAGACCGCGCGGTAGCGCGTCGCCAGCTCCGTGCTCTGTCCGGCGAACGCGGCGAGCCCCGCCTCGGCCGCGGACCGGAGCAGGCCCGTGTCCTCGACACCCGGGGCGCACACCACCTCGCCGAGCTCGAGCCCCCGCAGTCCGGCGGTGACGACGTCCTCGGGGCTCATCCGCGGGACGGCGCTCAGATCGAGGCCCTGACGGGTGTGGAACTCGGTGGCCACCACACCGGGGCACAGGACCTGGACGCGGACCCCGGCGTCGGCGACCTCGGTGGCCAGCAGCTGGGAGAAGGCCACGAGGTGGGCCAGCGCGCCCCCGTAGACCGCGCGCGGCGGCCCGGCCGCGGCGGGCGCGGGACCGCTGAAGGCGATCATGCCGGCGACGTTGACGACGGCGCCGCCCCCGCGGGCGACCATCGGCCCGACCGCGGCGCGGGAGATCATCGTCGGGGCGATGACCTTGACGCCCAGCAGCTCCCGGGCCCGGGCCGCGGGCAGGTCGGCCAGCGGCATGTAGTGGGCGACGCCGGCGTTGTTGACCAGCAGGTCCAGGGGCCGCTCGGCGGCGAGGCCGGCGACCCGGTCGATGCCGGCGTCGGTGGACAGGTCCGCGGTGACGGTCTCGACATCGTGGCCGGGGTGCCCGGCGGCGAACGTGTCGAGGCGCGCGGTGTCACGTCCGACGACGATCAGGTCGTACCCGTCGACGGCGAGGCGCTCGGCGAAGGCCCGGCCGATGCCGGAGGTGGCGCCGGTGACGAGGGCGAGGGGGCTCACGGGTGTCGTTCCTCCGGGAGGGTCGGTGCTGGCCCCACCAGCCTGGCCCGGCCGGGGGCGGGTGCACAGGCCCCGTCGTTCGGGGTCCTCACAGGGCCCCCACCCGGCGATCCGCAGTGCGCGTGCAGATCCGCGGTCCGCGTGCGTCCGGACGCGCACGAGGGACAAATCTCCGCGCGGACCCGCGATCAGCCGGGGGTGAGGTCGGCGAGGCGGTCGGCGTCGTCGCCGCCGGGTGCGGCGAAGTACACGACCAGCACCTGGCCCCGGGTGCCCGGGACCGGGTAGTTGACCCGGCGCAGCGCCAGGGCCCCGGCCCGTGGGTGCTCCCAGCGCACGACGGCGCCGGTGAGCAGGTCGACGTCGTGGCGTCGCCAGACCTCGCGGAACGTCGCGCTCGCCGCCGACAGCTCCTCGACCAGGGCGGCGACGGCGGGGGTCGTCAGGTCGGGGCCGAGCGACGCCCGGAACTCCGCCACCATCGTCGCGGCGTCGCGGTCCCAGTCCGGGTGCAGCGCGCGCTCGGCGTCGTCGAGGAACATCGAGCGGAGCCGGTTGGCACCGGGCCGGATCGCCGGGGAGAGCGCCCCGGCCGCCGCGTTGGCGGCGAGCACGTCGAAGGCGCGGCTCTCGACGAAGGCGGGGAGGCCGACGGCGTCGAGCAGCAGCCGG
>JAESFO010000622.1_pt1 | contig 19478 bp, 16 predicted proteins | sample 9269421 | NCBI WGS metagenome assembly JAESFO01 (sample SAMN14502839, study PRJNA617101) | algae metagenome | isolation source: Nostoc desertorum CM1-VF14 and co-occurring heterotrophs from rocky... | place: USA: Clark Mountains, San Bernardino, California | collected 2000-06-05 | reverse complement strand
GGCCCGCGCGGCCTGCGCCGCGGCCGACCCGGTCGCAGCCCGCCGCGCCGTCGCCGCTCTCGACGGCTGATCGCCGTTCGTCGCGTTCGTCCTCCCGCTCGGCTGCGCGGTGGGTGGACCGGCGGCGTCACGCCGCTGGTCGCAGTGGCCTGTGGTCCCACCGGACGTACCCGGCCACCGGTTGCCCTCGGCGACCCGCGGTTGTTGGGTCGACACACGGCGTGATCCCGTGTCGCGAACCGGGCGCCGTCCGACGACCGGAGGTCACCCATGTCCGAGGGACCGCTTGCCCACGCCGTCCGGGTGGCCTCGGAGCAGGCCTACGTCGACGGGCTGTCCGAGGGCCGCCGCGAGGCCTGGGAGCGCGCCTCGGGCGCGCGCCCGGAGCCGGCGTCGAAGCGGCTGCTCGTGCACCTGTCGCACTCCATCGAGCGCGCGGTGATGTCCGGGCCGCGGGAGGACCCGACGGTCGTCGTCGCGCTGTTCCAGCAACTGCGCTTCTTCGACCGCGAGCGCGAGGTCTACGCGCGGATGGCCCAGGCCGGGATGCACGTCGTCGTCGCGTTCGCCGACGGCGGGGTGCACGACGTGCCGGACGGCGTCCACCTCGTGGTGCTGGACCCGGACGAGCCGCTGGCGTCGGAGTGGAGTGTCGTCGCGCTCGGGCCCGGGGCGGGCGCGTTCCTGGTCGCGACCGACCAGTACGCCCGCGACCCGCGCGAACGGGGCGAGGCCGGGCGGGTGTTCCTCGGCCGCTGGGGCTACGCCCGTGCCCAGGCCGGGACCGAGCTCGCGCGGCTGCGGTTCGCGCTGGGGGACCGGCTGCCGGCCTCGGTGCGGCGCACGGTCGACGAGCTGCTCGGCTCCTCGATGCCGACCGGCGGCGACCCGGCGGCCTCGGCGGGCACCACCGGAGAGGCCTGGGCGACGACCTCGCTCAACCACATGATCGACCGGCTGCTGTCGGCCCGGGCCGGCACCCGTGAGCTGCGATCCCAGCTGGCCGACGCCCAGCGCGCCGCGGCCGCCCGTGCCGCCGCCGCGGTCGACCCGGCGAGCGGTCTGCCCACCGCCGAGGCCCTGGACCGCTTCGCCGGACCGGCGGGGCCGGAGACGCTGCCCGTCGGCGTCGCGCTGTTCGACCTGCCCGGCCTCGACGGCTCCGTCGTGCACGACGACGACCGCGCCGCCTGGTTCGCCGCCCACCAGGTCGCGGCGGCGATGACCCAGCCGCTCGGCCCGGTCGACGCGGCCCTGCGGCTGTCCGAGCGCGAGTTCGCGCTGGTCGTGCCCGGTGCCTCGGACCGGCACCTGGCCGGTCTCTGCGACCGGGTCGGCGAGCGCCTGGCGCTGGCCTCGCAGGGCTGGCCGGGCATCGCGCTGGCCGGGCGGGTCGCGTTCGCGGTCACGGCGACCCGGCCGCTGCCGCTGGCCGACCTGCGCGAGGCGCTGGCCCACCTTCCCGAGGAGCCGGGCGACGCCGGCCCGGTCGACGCCGGCCGGAACCCGGCCGGGGACCGCATCGTCGTCGCCGCGACCGGGCGGGAGGGCGCCCCGCCGCGTCCGTCCCCGGAGCCGTCGGCCGCGGCCCGGCACCGCGGTCCCGACGACGTCGCTCCGCGCCCGCGCCCGGCCGGGAACGGCGGCGGGTCCGGCGACCCGGTCGCGCCCCCGCCCGACGCGCACGCCCCGCCGCCGCGGCCCGCACCGGCCCCGCCGCCGTCGCGGCCCCGGCCCTACCTCGACGCGTCCTCGACCGGCCCGCAGCCGGTCACCGGTGACGCGGCCGCCGACCCGCGGGCCGCGGCGCAGGAGGCGCTGCGCCGCCTGGTCCAGGGCGACCGGGGTGCCGACTACGACGTGTTCGCCGACCGGCACCGCGACAACGGCGGTCACCCCGGCTGACCGGCGCGTTCGCCCTGGGCGGAGCTGCCCGGGGCAGAACCGGGCGCGGACCGCGCCGCCCCCCGGCCACGGTGGGGTCATGAGCGACTCACCGCGCACCCCGCGCTTCGACGACCGCGCCCGCCGCGACCTCTACGACCAGCGCGTCGTGGTGCTCGACGGCCCCCTCGACGACGACAACGGCACCCTGCTCGCCACCCAGGTCGTGGCACTGGCCGCCCGTGACCCGGCCGCCGACATCGCCTTCTGGATCCACTCGCCCGGCGGGTCGGTGCCGGCGATGCTGGCGCTGCGCGACCTGTTCCGGCTGGTCCCCTGCGACGTCGCGACGCTCGTGCTCGGCATCGCCTACAGCGCCGGCCAGTTCCTGCTCTCGGCGGGCACCCCGGGCAAGCGCCGCGCGCTGCCGCACTCGCGGGTGCTGATGCACCAGGGCTCGTCGGGGATCGGCGGGACGGCCGTCGACATCGAGCTGCAGGCCGACGACCTGCGCCACACCCGCGACACCGTGCTCGGCCTCATCGCCCAGGACACCGGGCAGCCGGTGGACCGGATCTTCACCGACTCGCTGCACGACCGCTGGTACTCCGCGGCCGAGGCGCTCGACTACGGCTTCGTCGACGCCGTCGTCGACCGGTTCGACCAGGTGGTGCCGCGCCGCGGTGCCGTCCCGACCGGCTTCGGCGTGGGGCGGTGACGGCGGTGAGCACCTACACGATCCCGAACGTCATCGCCCGCACCCCGGGCGGCGAGCGGGTCCTCGACGTCTACTCCCACCTGCTCACCGAGCGGGTCGTCTACCTGGGCACCGAGATCGACGCGGGCGTGGCGAACGCGCTGATCGCCCAGCTCCTGTTCCTGGAGGCCGACGACCCCGACCGCGAGGTGCAGCTCTACGTCAACTGCGGGGGCGGCGACCCCAGCGCCATGCTCGGCATCTACGACACGCTGCGCCACGTCCGCTGCCCGGTCGCGACGACGTGCGTCGGCCAGGCCGTCTCGGTGGGTGCGGTGCTGCTCGCCGCCGGGACCGAGGGCCGTCGCGGCGCGCTGCCGCACGCCCGGGTCGTGCTGCACCAGCCGGCGGCGCAGGGCCGCGGGTCCATCCCGGACCTGATCCTGCAGGCCGACGAGCTGGTCCGGATCCGCGCCGACATCGAGGAGATCCTGGCCCGGCACACCGGGCAGACCGTCGAACGGTTGCGCGCCGACACCGACCACGACCGCGTGTTCACCGCGTCCGCGGCCCGGGACTACGGCCTGCTCGACACCGTGCTCGAACCGCAGCCGCCGCGCACCCGCGAGCGTCGCTGAGCGGCGCCGGGTCAGGCCGCCAGCGCGTAGGCGCACTGCGGCCCGCGTGCCCGCGGCGCCGTCGCGAGACCGTCGGCGACGCCGCGGGTCAGCGCGGCCAGGTCGGTCCCGAGCGCCCCGGCGACGGCGGCGATCATCTCGCTGGAGGGCTCCTTGCGGCCCCGCTCCACCTCCGAGAGGTACTGCGGGGACACCCCGGCGCGCCCGGCCGTCGCGCGCAGGGTCTCACCGCGGGCGTGCCGCCGTCGTCGCAGCTCACGACCGAGTGCGTGCCGCCAGAGGGGTTCGCTCATGGGGGCACGGTAGGCCGGACGGCGGCCGCGGTCCCCGGGTTCCGCCCACAGCGGAACCCGGGGTGGGCGCTCAGGCCTTCAGGAAGTCGAGCAGCGCGGCGTTGAACTCGTCGGGGTGGGTCGCGTTGAGACCGTGCGGGCCACCCTCGACGAGCGCGAGCCGCGAGCCCTCGATCGACTCGTGCGAGCGCTTGCCGGACACCTCGAACGGGACGATCGCGTCGGCGTCGCCGTGGATGACCAGGGTCGGGATGCCGGCGTCGGAGACCTTCTGCACGTCGTCGCGGAAGTCGGTGCGTCCGAACGCGGTGATGCAGTCCAGGGTGCCCTTCGGCGACGCGAACTCGGCGATCGCGCGGTGGTAGGCCCGGTTCGGCTCGCTGATCAGGTCGGTCCGGTCGCCCGCGGCGAAGAAGTTCGACGTGAACTCCTCCAGGAAGGCGATCCGGTCACCGGTGACGCCGCCCTGGAACTGCTCGATCGTGGCGTCGTCGAGACCGCCGTCGGGGTTGTCGTCGGACTTGTAGAGGTACGGCGGGACGGCCGCGGCCAGCACGACACGGGCGACCCGGTCGGTGCCGTGCTTCGCGACGTAGCGGACGACCTCGCCGCCGCCCATCGAGAACCCGACGAGGGTGGCCTCGCGCAGGTCGAGGTGCACGAGCAGGGCGTGCAGGTCGTCCGCGAAGGTGTCGTAGTCGTAGCCGTCCCAGGGCTGGGAGGACTGGCCGAAGCCGCGACGGTCGTAGGTCACGACCCGGTGGCCGGCGTCGACCAGCGCGGGGACCTGCTTCTCCCAGGACCTCCCCGACAGCGGCCAGCCGTGGATCAGCACGACGGGTGCGCCGGAGCCCTGGTCGGTGTAGTGCAGCTCGACCGGGCTGCCGTTCTCGGTACCGATGCTGAGCTGGGGCATGGGGTGCACTCCTCCGGGAAGATCGGTTGCGTCCTCCCGATCCGCGTACCCGCCCCGCCGCGGACCTACCCGTCGACGACCGTGCCCTGCCCGAGCATCCGCTCCAGCACGGCGCGGACGGTCGCGTCCTCCACGGTGTAGTACACGTAGGTCCCCTCGCGCCGGTTCTCGACCAGGCCCGACAGTCGCAGCTTCGACAGGTGCTGGCTCACCGCGGTGGGGGCGGCGCCGACCAGGTCGGCGAGGCAGGCCACCGAGGACTCGCCCTGCAGCAGCGCCCAGAGGATCTTGACCCGGGTCGGGTCGGAGAGCATGCGCATCGCGTCCGCCACCCGGCGGACCTCGTCCTCGGGCGGCATCGCGAAGCCGTGGATGGACTCGTGCACGACGTCGAGGATACCTGCGTGACTGCGCGGATGGTCCACCGTCTCACCATGTGGATGGCTGACTGCGTATCTTCGTGCATGCGCAGGTACGGTCTCACGCATGCGATCCGCTCTGACCCTGCCCGAGGTCCGCTGGGCCGGGGCCTCCCTGCTGGCCTTCCTGGCGGCGCTCGGGGCCGACCTGCTCGGCGCGCCGTCCGCGGTGGTCGTCGGCCTGTACCTGGCCTGCTACGTCCTCGGCGGCTGGGAGCCCGCGCTCGAGGGCCTGCGTGCGCTCGGTGAGAAGCGGCTCGACGTCGACCTGCTGATGATCGTCGCCGCGGTGGCCGCGGCCGCGATCGGGCAGTGGTTCGACGGCGGCCTGCTCATCGTCATCTTCGCGACCTCCGGGGCGCTGGAGTCGGTCATGACCGCCCGCACCCGGGCCAGCATCGACGCGCTGCTCGACCTCGCCCCCGAGACCGCGACCGTCGTCGCCGACGACGGCACCGAGCGCACCGTCCCGGCGGCGCAGCTGGCCGCGGGGCAGGTGGTCGTGGTGCGGCCGGGGGAGCGGGTCCCCGGGGACGGCGCCGTGCTCGACGGGGTGTCGGAGGTCGACACCTCCGCGCTGACCGGTGAGCCGGTCCCGGCCCGCACCGGTCCGGGCGACGCGGTGCTCGCGGGCACCGTGAACGGCACCGGCGTACTGCGGGTCCGGGTCTCGCGCGACGCCGCGGACACCGTCGTCGCGGGGGTCGCCGCGCAGGTCGAGCGGGCCGCCGAGACCAAGGCGGGCCGCCAGCTGTTCATCGAGCGCGTCGAGCAGCGCTACTCGGTGCTGGTCGTCGCGGGGACGGTGCTGCTGCTCGCGGTTCCGCTGCTGCTCGGCGCCCCGTTCACCGAGACGCTCCTGCGCGCGATCGTCTTCATGATCGTGGCCTCGCCGTGCGCGATCGTGCTCGCGACGATGCCGCCGCTGCTCGCCGCGGTCGCGGTGTCCGGCCGGCGCGGGACCCTGGTCAAGGACGTCACCGTGCTGGAGGCGCTCGCCGAGGTCGACACCGTGGTGCTCGACAAGACCGGCACGCTGACCTCCGGCCGCCCGCAGGTGGTGTCGGTGACCCCGCTCGGGTCCCGTCGCGCCGACGAGCTGCTCGCCCTGGCCGGGGCCGCCGAGGCCGGCAGCGAGCACGTACTGGGCCGGGCGGTGCGCGCGCACGCCCTGGAGCGCGGCCTGCACCTGCCCCACGCCGAGGGGTTCACCGCGGTCCCGGGCGAGGGTGTGCGGGCGGTCGTCGGCGGGCGGACCGTCGCCGTCGGGCGCCCGGAGCTCGCCGGTGACGTGGAGGTCCCCGGGGTCGCCGCGCTGCAGGAGGCGGGGCGGACCGCCGTCGTCGTGCTGGTGGACGGCGAGCCCGCCGGGGTGGTCGGGCTGTCCGACGAGCCGCGTCCGGGTGCCGCGGCCGCGCTGGCCGCGCTGCGCCGCGAGGTCGGCGGCGAGCCGCAGGTCCTCACCGGCGACGCCGAGCGTCCCGCCCGGGTGCTCGCCGACCGGCTCGGCCTGACCCGGGTGCGGGCCGGGCTGCTGCCCGACGGCAAGGTCGAGGTCGTCCGCGCGGAGCAGGCCCGGGGCCGCCGGGTGCTCGCCGCGGGCGACGGCATCAACGACGCGCCGCTGCTCGCGTCGGCCGACGTCGGCCTCGTGGTCTCCGAGGGGGCGGGGGCGCTGTCCCTGGAGGCCGCCGACGGCGTGCTCACCCGTGACCCGCTCGGCTCGCTGGCCCCGCTGGTCGTGCTGGCCCGGCGGGCTCGGCGGATCGCGCGGGCGAACCTGGCCTTCGCCGCCACGGTGATCGTGGTCCTGGTCGGGTGGGACCTGATCGGGACGTTGCCGCTGGTCGTCGGCGTCGCCGGGCACGAGCTGTCCACGGTGCTGGTGTGCTTGAACGGGCTGCGGCTGCTCGTCGTCGCGCGCCGGGAGGACCGGCGGGCCCGGGTGGCCGTCGCGCCGGTCGCCGTGGATCCCGAACGGGAGCGCGTCGGGGCCTGACGGGGGCTCTGACCGGTGCTGCTCAGGCCGGGGCGACCGCCAGCGCGGCCAGCGCCATCCGGCGCAGCACCGCGGCCCGGGCGTCCGCCCCGCGCGGTGACGGCTGCTCGGCCCGCGGTGCGTACGGCGTGGAGTTGAGCAGGCCGAACACCCCGTGGGCGACGGTGCGGGCCTCGGCCGGGGCGACGTCGGGGTGCGCCCGGCGCAGCGTGTCCACCCACAGCTCGACGTAGGTGCGCTGCAGCCGCCGCACGGTGCGGCGCGGCTCCTCGGGCAGGTTCGCCAGGTCCCGGTCCTGCACGACGATCAGCTCCGGCTCCCGGGTCGCGAACGCGACGTGGAAGTCGACGAGGTCGGCCAGCGCGGCACGGGGGTCGTCGTGGTGCACGCGGGCGCGGCCGCCGTCGAGCAGTCGCTCGGAGATGTCGATGAGCAGCTCGGCGAGCAGCGCCTCCTTGCCGGGGAAGTGCCGGTAGAGGGCGGGGCCGCTGACGCCGACCGCGGCGCCGAGGTCGGCGATGCTCACCCCGTGGAAGCCGTGCCGGGCGAACAGCCGGGCCGCCTCGGTCAGGATCTGCTCGCGCCGCGACGGGGCCTCCGTGCGCGCGCCCGCGCCATCCGCGGGGGAGGGTCCAGCTGCGGCCATCGGGCGATCGTAGCGTCGTCGGTTAACGATTGTTAACGCGCCGTGCGGTCCGTCTCAGGCTCCGCACAGGTCGGCGGCGATACCCTCGTGAGCGTGATGAGGACCCTGCGCCGGATGCGCGAGCGTCTCGGCGTCCGCGCCGCGTCCGCCCTCGCGGCGGCGACGGCGGTCGCGATGGTGCTCGTCGTCGCCGGTGTGTCGCTGGTGCTGGTCCTCGAGAGCCAGCTGAAGCGCAACACCGAGGAGGCACTGCTGGCCAACGCCCAGCAGGTGGCCGAGCGGATCCAGGCCAACTTCGCCGACTACCGCCCCGGCGACCCGGCCAAGGAGAACGCGGTAGTGACCACCGCCCGCCGCACCGACCTGGTGCAGGTCGTCACGGCCTGGAGCGACCGGACCGGCGCGCCGGACGACCGGGTCGGGTCGAACGGCGAGGGCCGCAACATCGAGGTGTTCGCCTCGTCCGAGCCGCTGGACGGGCAGCCGAAGCTGGTGGACTGGGTTCTCGCCCCGCACGAGACGCGCTCCCAGATGGACGTGCCGGTCACTTTCCACGAGGCGGGCGGCCCGGAGCCCGACGCCGGCCCGCTGCAGACCGAGGACATGATGGTCGTCGGGCTCGGCGTGCGTGCCTTCGACCGGCCGATCACGATCTACTCCGCCCAGCCGACCGACCAGATGCACAGCGCCGTCGACCTCGTCACCTGGCTCGTCGCGGGCGGGGTCCCGCTGCTGGTGCTGGTCGCGGGCGGTTTCACCTACCTGTTCGCCGGCCGTGCACTGCGCCCGGTGGAGGACATGCGGTCCCGGGTCGCCGGGATGGGCGACAAGGACCTCTCCCAGCGCGTCGACGAGCCGGCCGCCCGCGACGAGGTCGGCCGTCTCGCCCGCACCATGAACCAGATGCTCGGGCGGATCGAGTCCTCCCAGGCGACCCAGCGCCGCTTCGTCGCCGACGCCAGCCACGAGCTGCGCAGCCCGCTCGCGACCGTGTCGACCGGCCTGGAGCTGCTCGGCTCGGGCATGCCGGAGGCGTCCGCGGACCGGGCCACCGTCGACGTCCTGCGCGGGGAGGCCTCCCGGCTGACCGGCCTGGTCGAGAACCTGCTGTTCCTCGCCCGTGCCGACGAGCGCGGCATCGCGCCGCGCCGCGAGGAGGTCGACCTCGACGAGATCGCCGACGCCGAGCGGGAGCGTCCGTCGGCCGAGACCGCCGTCGCGGTCCGGGTGACCAGTGAGCCCGTCCGGGTGGTCGGCGACCGCGGGCAGCTGGTCCGGGTACTGCGCAACCTGGTCGACAACGCCAAGCGGCACGCGTCGTCGACGGTCGCGGTGTCGGTCCGGGCCGAGGGCGACCTCGCGGTGATCGAGGTCGACGACGACGGCAACGGCGTCCCCGAGGCCGACCGCACCCGGGTATTCGAGCGCTTCGTGCGGCTCGACGAGGCCCGTTCCCGCGGTGACGGCGGCTCCGGGCTCGGCCTGGCGATCGTCGCCGAGCTGGTCGCGGCGCACGGCGGGACCGTGGAGGCGACCTCGTCGCCCGAGCTGGGCGGGGCCCGGTTCCGGGTCACCGTGCCCGCCGTGACGGCGCCGCTGCCCGAGGAGGAGACCCCCGGACCGGTGGACGCCGACCACGCCGGGGCCGGGTTCGACGGCGAGCCGGCCGCGGAGCTGTGCGACGACCGGCCCTCCGGTCCGATCCCGCGGGTGACCACACGGTCGCCGTGGGCGCGGGCCGAGGAGCCCACCGACTTCGGTCCGGCCGCGTGGCTGGGGCAGGGCGGCGCCGACGACGGGACACCGGAGCACGGCACGGCGCAGAACGGCACGGCGCAGAACGGCACGGCGCAGAACGGCACGGCGCAGAACGGCACGGCGCAGAACGGCACGGCGCAGAACGGCACGGCGCAGAACGGCACGGCGTCGGGCGGCACCGCTCCGGTCCGCCCGGTCATGGGCTCCGCGGTCGCTCCCGAGGCCCCGGCCCGCCCGGTGTCGGCGGGCCCCGTGGGGGCGGGCGCGTCGGCACGCGGGACCGCCGCTCCGGATGGCATGATGCGCACGCCCGGTGACCCGGCCGTCACCCACGGCTCGGGCACGGACGGTCGGACCCCGGACAGCGGTCCGGTGACGACCCCGCCCGACCCGGAGGACGACGTGTCCGCACCACCCGCCCACAGTCGCCTCGACCCGCCGACCGGGCCGCTGCCGATCCGGCCGGACACCGTCGGTAGCCCGTTCGACGAGAACGCCACCCGGCCGTTGCCGGTCGTCCCGCCGCGTGGGCAGCGGGGACGTGGCGGCACCGCCGTCGCCAGCCGGGAGACGTCCCGTGACACCCGGGACACCGGGCGCGAGCCCGCCCGGGCCGAGCGGGAGCCGGTCGGGGCGCCGTCGCCGCGGCGGCCGTCCGACCGTCGTCGCTGAACGGGTCCCCGCGGGTCAGCGGGGCGGCGCGGGCGCGGGCTCGGACATCCGGTAGCCGACGCCGCGCAGCGTCTCGATGCTGTGCGTCCCGAACGGTGCGTCGATCTTGCGGCGGAGGTAGCCGACGTAGACCTCGACGACGTTGACCTCGCCGTCGTAGTGGGCGTCCCAGACCGAGCGCAGGATGTCGGTCTTGGTCACGACCTGCCCGGTGTTCTGCATCAGGTGCTCGAGCACGCCGAACTCGCGCGGGGTCAGCGGGATCTCGGTCTCGCCGCGGTGCACCCGGTGCGTACCCGGGTCCAGGCTGAGGTCCCCGACCCGCAGCACGGTCGGTGCGGCCTCGCCGGCCCGGCGCAGCAGCGCGCGCAGCCGCGCCTGCAGCACGACGAACGAGAACGGCTTGGTCAGGTAGTCGTCCGCGCCGAGGTCGAAGGCGTCGGCCTCGTCGTACTCGCCGTCCTTGGCGGTCAGCATGAGCACCGGGGTCCACACGCCGCGGTCGCGCAGGTGCTGCAGGATCCGGTAGCCCGACAGGCCCGGCAGCATGATGTCGAGGATGACCACGTCGTGCCGGCCGGTCAGCGCGAGCTGCAGCCCGGTGGGCCCGTCGTGTGCGACCTCCACCTCGTGACCCTCCCCGGCGAGGCCGCGGCGGACCAGCTCGGCGAGCGGCTTCTCGTCCTCGACCAGTAGCAGGCGCACGCACCCCAGCTTAGTCCGCGGGATGCCCGCTCTGGACGCCACGTGTTAACAACCGCTAACCTGTTAACGGTCATTAACAGGCAGCGTTCCCCGGGAGGTCCGATGACGGCACCGCAGGCTCCACCCGCGCCGGCCCCGGAGGCCCCGCGGCTCGGCACGGCGGTGGATCCGGCCGACCCGCGCGCCGCGGAGAACGACGCCGCGCACCGCGCCCTGGTCGCCGATCTGCGCGACCGGCTGGAGCGGACCCGGCTCGGCGGGCCGGAGCGGTCGCGGGTCCGGCACGTCGAGCGCGGGAAGCTGCTGCCGCGCGACCGGGTGGACGCGCTGGTGGACCCGTCGTCGCCGTTCCTGGAGCTGTCCCCGCTGGCCGCGAACGGCATGTACGACGACCAGGCCCCCGGCGCCGGGATGATCACCGGGGTCGGGCGGGTCGCCGGCCGGGAGGTCGTGATCGTGGCCAACGACGCGACGGTCAAGGGCGGCACCTACTACCCGATGACGGTCAAGAAGCACCTGCGCGCGCAGGAGGTGGCGCTGCACAACCGGCTGCCGTGTGTGTACCTGGTGGACTCCGGGGGCGCGTACCTGCCCGAGCAGGACGACGTGTTCCCCGACCGCGAGCACTTCGGCCGGATCTTCTACAACCAGGCGCAGATGTCCGGGCAGGGCATCCCGCAGATCGCCGCCGTCCTCGGCTCGTGCACCGCGGGCGGGGCGTACGTGCCGGCGATGAGCGACGAGGCCGTGATCGTCCGTAACCAGGGCACGATCTTCCTGGGCGGCCCGCCGCTGGTGAAGGCCGCGACGGGCGAGGTCGTCACCGCCGAGGAGCTGGGCGGCGGGGACCTGCACGCGAAGGTCTCCGGTGTGACCGACCACCTCGCCGTCGACGACGCCGACGCGCTCGCCCGGGTCCGCGCGATCGTCGCGACGCTCGGCCCGCGTGCTCCGCGGCCGTGGGAGGTGCGCCCCACCGAGGAGCCCGCCGTCGACCCCGCCGGGCTCTACGCCGCGGTGCCGACCGACACCCGCACCCCCTACGACGTGCGTGAGGTCATCGCCCGGGTCGTCGACGGCTCGCGGTTCGCCGAGTTCAAGTCCGAGTACGGCACCACCCTGGTCACCGGGTTCGCCCGGATCCACGGCCACCCGGTCGGGATCGTCGCCAACAACGGGATCCTGTTCTCCGAGTCCGCGACCAAGGGCGCGCACTTCGTGGAGCTGTGCGACCAGCGCGGTATCCCGCTGGTGTTCCTGCAGAACATCTCCGGGTTCATGGTCGGCCGCGAGTACGAGGCCGGTGGCATCGCCCGCAACGGCGCGAAGATGGTCACCGCCGTGGCCTCCACCCGGGTGCCGAAGCTGACCGTCGTCATCGGTGGCTCGTTCGGTGCGGGGAACTACGCGATGTGCGGACGGGCGTACTCGCCGCGGTTCCTGTTCATGTGGCCCAACGCCCGGATCTCGGTCATGGGCGGCGAGCAGGCCGCCACCGTGCTCGGCACCGTCGGCAACGCCGACCCGGACGCGATCCGCGCCCAGTACGAGGAGCAGGGACACCCCCTCTACTCCACCGCCCGGCTGTGGGACGACGGCGTCATCGACCCCGCCGACACCCGCACCGTCCTCGGGCTGTCCCTGTCCGTCGCCGCCAACGCGCCCCTGGCCGACCCGGCCTTCGGCGTCTTCCGGATGTGAGGGCCCCCATGGGATCGGCACTGTTCGACACCGTCCTGGTCGCGAACCGCGGCGAGATCGCGGTCCGCGTCATCCGCACCCTGCGCTCGCTGGGCGTCCGGTCGGTCGCCGTGTACTCCGACGCCGACGCCGCGGCCCCGCACGTCCGCGCCGCCGACGAGGCCGTCCGGATCGGCCCGGCCGCCGCCGGCGAGTCCTACCTGTCGGTGGAGAACGTGATCGCCGCCGCCCGGGCGACCGGTGCGCAGGCGATCCACCCCGGCTACGGCTTCCTGTCCGAGAACACCGCGTTCGCCGCCGCCTGCGAGCAGGCAGGGATCGCCTTCGTCGGGCCGCCGTCGTCGGCGATCGAGGCGATGGGCGACAAGATCCGCGCCAAGCAGACCGTCGCCAAGGCCGGGGTCCCGGTCGTGCCCGGCTCCGACGGCTCCGGCCTCACCGACGACGACCTGGCCTCCGTCGTCGCCGACATCGGCTACCCGGTGCTGCTCAAGCCGTCCGCGGGCGGCGGGGGCAAGGGCATGCGCGAGGTGCACTCCCCGGAGCAGCTGGCCGACGCGATCGCCGGTGCGCGCCGCGAGGCCCGCGGCTCCTTCGGCGACGACACCCTGCTCGTCGAGCGGCTGGTCACCACGCCGCGGCACATCGAGATCCAGGTGATGGCCGACGCGCACGGCGCCGTCGTGCACCTCGGCGAGCGCGAGTGCTCGCTGCAGCGCCGCCACCAGAAGATCATCGAGGAGGCGCCGTCGGCTCTGCTCACCCCCGCGCAGCGCGACGAGATGGGCCGCGCCGCCTGCGAGGCCGCCCGCAGCGTCGGTTACACCGGCGCCGGGACCGTCGAGTTCATCGTGAGCTCGGACCGTCCCGACGAGTTCTTCTTCCTCGAGATGAACACCCGCCTGCAGGTCGAGCACCCGGTCACCGAGGAGGTCACCGGTCTGGACCTGGTCGAGCTGCAGCTGCGCGTCGCCGCGGGGGAGCCGCTGCCGATCACCCAGGACGACGTGGTGCTCACCGGGCACGCGATGGAGGCCCGGGTGTACGCCGAGGCCACCGCGGTGTCCGGCGACGCGCTCACCTTCCTCCCCTCCGGCGGGCCGGTGCTGGACTGGACGCCGCCGCCCGGGGTGCGGGTCGACGCCGGGATCGAGACCGGCACCGTCGTCGGGTCCGACTACGACCCGATGCTGGCCAAGGTCATCGCCCACGGCGCGACCCGCGACGAGGCGCTGCGCCGGCTCGACGCCGCGCTGCGCGACACGGTGCTGCTCGGGCTCGACTCCAACATCGGGTTCCTCCGGGCCCTGCTCGCCGACGACGACGTCCGCGCCGGTGACCTCGACACCGGGCTGATCGCCCGGCGCGGTGCCGCGCTCGTCGACGACGCGGTGCCCGCCGACGTCCTCGGTGCGGTCGCGGGTCTCGGGCTGCTGCGCCGGGAGCCGGCCGGGCCCGTGGTGGACCCCTTCGACGTCCCCGGTGGCTGGCGGGTCGGGGAGCCCGCCTGGACGGTGAGCCGCCTGGTCACCGGTGGCGCCGACGGCGCCGTGGAGGTCCGGGCCCGCGGGCGGGCCGCCGGGTTCGACCTGGCGCTGCCCGGCAGTGGGGACCCGGGCAGCGTGCCCGCGTCCGTCGCACCCGAGGCGGCGGCCGTGCGGTGCCGCACCGTCGCCGTCGCACCGGGGGTCGTGGAGCACACCCAGGACGGCCGCACCCGCCGGTTCGCCGTCGCCGAGGGTGCCGACGGGGTCGTCTGGATCGGCCGTGACGGGCAGGCCTGGGGCGTGCGCGAGCAGGCGCCGACGGAGGCCGCCGCGGCCGCAGGCGGTGCGGGCGGGCCGATCGTCTCGCCGATGCCCGGGACGGTGACGGTCGTCGAGGTCGCCGACGGGGACACCGTCGTCGCGGGTCAGAAGCTGGTCGTCGTCGAGGCCATGAAGATGGAACACGTGCTCACCGCCCCCGTCGACGGGACGGTGCGCGAGCTGAGGGCCCGGGCCGGAGCCACCGTCGCGAAGGACGCGGTGCTGCTCGTGGTCGAGCCCGCCACGCAGGAGGAGCAGGCATGACCACCGCCCAGGACGTCACCACCGCCGAGGAGTACGAGGCGCTGCGCGCCTCGGTCGAGGAGTTCGCGCGCAAGGAGGTCGCGCCCGTCATCGGCGACCTCTACATCCGCGAGGAGTTCCCCTACGACATCACCGCCAAGATGGGCGAGATGGGCCTGTTCGGCCTGCCCGTCCCCGAGTCCTACGGCGGCATGGGCGGCGACTACCACGCCCTCTGCCTGGCCCTGGAGGAGCTCGCCAGGGTCGACTCCTCGGTCGCGATCACCGTGGAGGCCGGCGTCGGGCTCGGTGCCATGCCGATCCTGCGCTTCGGCACCGACGAGCAGAAGGCGCGCTGGCTGCCCGACCTGGCCGCGGGCCGCACGCTCGGCGCGTTCGGCCTCACCGAGCCCGGCGGTGGCTCCGACGCCGGCGCCACCCGCACCACCGCCCGGCTCGACGGCGACGAGTGGGTGATCAACGGGTCGAAGTGCTTCATCACCAACTCCGGCACCGACATCACCTCGGTCGTCACCGTCACCGCCGTGACGGGCGAGAAGCCCGACGGTCGCAAGGAGATCTCGGCGATCCTCGTCCCGGCGGGCACGCCCGGGTTCACGGTGAGCGAGAAGTACTCCAAGGTCGGCTGGAACTGCTCCGACACCCGCGAGCTCTTCTTCGACGACGTCCGCGTCCCCGCGGCGAACCTGCTCGGCGAGCGCGGCCGCGGCTACGCCCAGTTCCTGTCCATCCTCGACGAGGGCCGGGTCGCGATCGCGGCGCTGGCGACCGGGCTGGCCCAGGGCTGCGTCGACGAGTCCGTCCGCTACGCCGGTGAGCGCGAGGCGTTCGGGAACACCATCGGCTCCTACCAGGCGATCCAGTTCAAGATCGCCGACATGGAGGCCCGCGCGCACACCGCGCGGCTGGCCTGGCAGCACGCCGCGCGGCTGCTCGTCGCGGGGGAGCCGTTCAAGAAGGAGGCGGCGATCGCCAAGCTCGTCTCGTCGAACGCCGCGATGGACAACGCGCGCGACGCCACCCAGATCTTCGGCGGCTACGGCTTCATGAACGAGTACCCGGTCGGGCGGTTCTACCGCGACGCGAAGATCCTCGAGGTCGGCGAGGGCACCTCCGAGGTGCAGAAGATGCTGATCGCGCGGCACCTGGGCCTGTGACGACGATCCGTTCGGTCCCCGAACGACATTCCCGTCACGCGCGTGACGACCGTGATGCGGTGCCGCGCGCGTGACGGGGGTAGACCGGTGTCATGAGCAACGAGGTCAACCACCAGGTACGGCTCGCCGCACGCCCGCAGGGCACCCCCGGCCCGGAGGTGTGGGAGCACACCACCGAGCCGGTGCCCGAGCCCGGCGAGGGCCGCATCGTCGTCCGGGTCAGCCACATCTCGCTGGACCCGGCGATGCGCGGCTGGATGAACGAGGGCCGTTCGTACGCGCCCCCGGTCGGGATCGGCGAGGTGATGCGCGCGCTCGGCCTCGGTGAGGTCGTCGCCTCCAGGAACGCGGACTTCGCCGTCGGCGACACCGTCACCGGTGTGCTCGGCGTGCAGGAGTACGTGGAGAGCGACGGCCGCGGCCTGCAGAAGGTCTCCCCGACCGCGGACGTGCCGCCGGAGCGCTACCTCGCGCTGCTCGGCATGACCGGCATGACCGCCTACTTCGGGCTGTTCGACGTCGGTGCGCTGAAGGAGGGCGACACGGTCGTCGTCTCCGGTGCGGCCGGCGCCGTCGGGTCGGTGGTCGGGCAGCTCGCGAAGGTCAAGGGCGCCCGGGTCGTCGGCATCGCGGGCGGCCCCGAGAAGTGCGCGTGGATCACCGGCGAGCTCGGGTTCGACGCCGCGATCGACTACCGCTCCGAGAACGTGTCGCAGCGCCTGAAGGAGCTCGCCCCCGAGGGCGTCGACGTGTACTTCGACAACGTCGGCGGGGACATCCTCGACGCCGTGCTCGGCAGGCTCGCGATGCACGCCCGCGTCGTCATCTGCGGCGCGATCAGCCAGTACAACGCCGAGGGCGGCATGACCGGCCCGAAGAACTACATGAACCTGCTGGTCAACCGGGCCCGCATGGAGGGCTTCCTGGTCGGCGACTACCTCCCCCGCTGGGGTGAGGCGGGCACGGAGCTCGCCGGCTGGCTCGCCGAGGGCCGCCTGCGCAGCCGTGAGGACGTCGTCGACGGCACGGTCGCGGACTTCCCGGAGGTCTTCCTCAAGCTCTTCCGTGGCGAGAACACCGGCAAGCTCGTGCTCCGCCTGAAGCGGGCCTGACCCCGGCGGGCACCATGGCGGGGTGCGCCCCGCCATGGCCCGGACCGCCGTCGTCGTCTCGGGGGCGGCGATCCTCGTCGTCGAGACCCTCGCGACCCGGCTCGTCGCGCCCTACGTCGGACTGACGCTCGAGTCGACCACCGCCGTGATCGGGGTGGCCCTCGCCGGGATCGCGGCGGGCGCCTCGCTGGGTGGACGGTGGGCCGACGAGCGCGACCCGGTGGCGGTCGCCGCGCTCATGATGGTCGTCGGCGGGCTCGGCACGCTGGCCGTACGGCCGGTGGTCCGGCTGCTCGGGCCGCTGCTCGGCGCGGGGCCGTACGCCGCCGTGGTGCTCGTCGCCGCGTCCACCCTGGTCTCGGTGACGGCGCTCGCCGCGGTCACCCCGGCCGTCACCAAGGCCCGGCTGACCGGGCTGGACCGTTCGGGCGAGGTCGTCGGCGGGCTGTCCGCGGCGGGCACCCTCGGGTCGCTCGCCGGGACCTTCCTCACCGGGTTCGTTCTGGTCGCGCTCCTGCCGGTGAGCGCGATCCTGCTGGTCACCGCGGCCGCCTGCCTCGTGCTCGGGCTCGTCCTGGCGCCCCGGCGGCGGCGCTCGGACATCGCGAAGGGTGGTGCCGCGGCACTGCTGCTGGCCGTCGCGCTCGTCGCGCTGCCGGGGCGCTGCGACGCCGACACCACCTACTACTGCGCCGCCGTCCGGACCGACCCCGCGGACCCGGCCGGTCGTTATCTGGTGCTCGACGACCTGCGCCACTCCTACGTCCGCCTCGGCGACCCCGCGCACCTGGAGTTCGCCTACACGAAGCGGTTCGCCGCGGCCGTCGACACCGCGTTCGGTCAGGGGCGCCCGGTCGACGCGGTGCACATCGGTGGCGGCGCGCTGACCATGCCGCGCTGGCTCGCCGCGACCCGCCCCGGCAGCACCTCGACCGTGCTGGAGCTGGACCAGGGCGTGATCGACCTCGGCGTCCGCTCCCTGGACGCGGGCGGGATCCCCGGCACCACCGTGCGCACCGGCGACGCCCGGGTGAACCTCGCCGCGCTGCCCGACGACTCCGCCGACCTCGTCGTCGGCGACGCCTTCGGTGCCCGCTCGGTGCCCTGGCACCTGTCCACCGCGGAGTTCCTCGACGAGGTGGCGCGGGTGCTGCGCCCGGGCGGGATCTACGTCCTCAACGTGATCGACCGGTACCCGCTCGACCTGGTGAAGGCCGCCACCGCGACCGCCGGGTCCCGGTTCGCGACGACGATGCTCCTCGCCCTCCCCGACGAGTTCGCCCCCGGCGGCGGCGGGAACGTCGTGGTCGTCGCCTCGGACCGGCCGCTCGACCCGGCCGCTCTCGGCGCCGCCGTCGCCCGCTCCGAACCGGCCGGCACGGTCCTCGACCCGGCCCGCACCGCCGCGTTCACCGCGGGGACGCCGGTCCTGACCGACGACCGCGCCCCGGTGGACCAGCTGATCACCACCGGGCTGGCGGGATAGGACGCCCCCTCCGCGCCCCGGGGTGCCGTGCCCCGCCCAGCTCGGCGTCCCGCTGCGCCGAGATGCAGCTCAGCGGGACTTGTGGATCTCCAGCGCCCGCTCAGCTGCATCTCGGCGCCGGTGATCCGAGCACGGACGAATCGTCGGCGTGCCGGCCCGTTCGTCGAGATGCAGCCCGGGGTGGTCCGCAGACCGCCGTGACGACCCTCAGCTCCATCTCGTCGGTGGAACCGGTCCGGGCTCGGACGACTCGGGGCGTCGCCGAGCAGCCTCGCGGGAGGCCGGCGCACCGGGAGGCGAGGCTCATCGGGAGGTGAGGCCCGGCCGCGCGGGGTCCGGATCACGCTAGGGTCGGCGACGGGGTCCGGTGGGCCCCGTCGGACGATCGAGGGGGAGACGGGCGTGGCGACCTGGGAGGACCTGAAGGCCTACGTCGTGGTCCGGTACGAGATCGTCCGCCAGGGTGCGGACGAGCTGCGGTTCCGGCTGCCGACGACCGAGGACCGGGACCAGCTCGTCGTCGTGAAGCGGGTGCGGGAGGGTGCGGGCCGCCCCGGCGTCGAGGTCACCGATGCGGCGGCCGCGGTCGCCGACCCGGACCAGGAGTGGGTGCAGATCGAGTCCCCGGTCGCGCGGCTCGGCGAGGTCGACCTCGGCCGCGCCCTGGAGCTCGCGGGGCCGTCGGTGGTCGGTGGGCTGGCCGCGGAGGAGGGCGTCGTGGTGTTCCGGCACTCGATCCCGCTCGGCTCGGCCGCGCTGGACGGGTTCGAGTTCCCGTTCCGCCAGGTCGTCCACCTCGCCGACGAGCTGGAGCACGCGCTCACCGGGCGCGACGACCACTGAGGTCGGGCCGTGCGGCCGCCGTCACACTTGATCTGAAGTCCGGTTCAGCTATCAGGCTGCGGGCATGGCCGACTACACCCTTCCGGACCTGCCCTACGACTACTCCGCTCTCGCCCCGCACATCGCGCCCGAGATCATGGAGCTGCACCACTCCCAGCACCACAACACCTACGTCCAGGGCCTCAACACCACCCTCGACAAGCTCGCCGAGGCCCGCGACAGGAACGACTTCGGCGCCGTCGTCGGACTCGAGAAGACCCTCGCGTTCAACCTCGGCGGCCACGTCAACCACTCCGCCTTCTGGAACAACCTCTCCCCCGACGGCGGCGACAAGCCCACCGGCGACCTCGCCACCGCCATCGACGCCGACTTCGGCTCCTTCGACGGCTTCCAGGCCCACTTCACCGCCGCCGCCACCACCATCCAGGGCTCCGGCTGGGCCATCCTCGGCCACGACCGGCTCGGCGACCGCCTGCTCAT
>JAESFO010000621.1_pt1 | contig 19531 bp, 14 predicted proteins | sample 9269421 | NCBI WGS metagenome assembly JAESFO01 (sample SAMN14502839, study PRJNA617101) | algae metagenome | isolation source: Nostoc desertorum CM1-VF14 and co-occurring heterotrophs from rocky... | place: USA: Clark Mountains, San Bernardino, California | collected 2000-06-05 | reverse complement strand
TTCCTTTTTGTAATACAAAATAAGGTCGAGGCGCAAGATTTAGAGGTGATGAATGTGCAGGTGGAGCAGCAATCGCATCCCATCGGCATTGCAACATTAACACCACGCTTTAGTTGGCAAATCAGCTCGGGTAAAAGAGCAGTAAAGCAGGTGGCTTATGAAATACTCGTAGCTACATCCAAGGCTAACCTCGAAAAAAATATAGGTGATGCCTGGTCTTCGGGAAAGATCAGTAGTGATGAGACGTTATTGATACCGTACAAAGGAATTGCACTGAAGTCTAATCGGTACTATTATACCAAAATAAGAGTTGTTACCAATAAGGGTGAGGAAGCCTGGAGCAAGCCGATGTTTTTTACCCTGGGTTTTTTAAATAAAGCCAATTGGAAAGCTAAATGGATTGGTTGTGATAAAGCATTTTCCTGGGATAGTGTCTCTCAATGGTCTCGATTATCTGCCCGCTATTACCGAAAAGAATTTACTTCGATAAAGAAACTAAAAAAGGCTTTTGTTAATCTGGTGGGTTTAGGCATGTGTGAACTGCATATTAATGGCAAAAAAATAGGGGATCAGGTGTTGGCGCCCGCACCAACGGATTACAGGAAGTCGGTTTTGAGCAATACATTCGATGTAACCGAGCATATTTTATCGGGTAGGAATGCGATTGGCGTTGTGCTGGGCAACGGGCGTTTTTTTACTATGAGACAGAACTATAAGCCTCAGAAAATAAACAATTTTGGTTTTCCAAAATTACTGTTTCAAATGGATCTTATTTATGACGATGGATCTACTCAAACGATCATTTCTGATGGAAGCTGGAAGTTTACAGCTGATGGACCTATACGCACCAATAACGAATACGATGGAGAAGAATATGATGCTACTAAGGAATTAAATGGCTGGGAAGGGGTGGGTTATAATGATGGCAAATGGTTGAAGGCGTTACTGGTTGCAGCTCCTTCAGGCAAAATAACACCCCAGCCAACCCAACAGATGAAAGTGATGCAAAAGCTGGCTCCTGTATCGATTAATAAATTGAAAGATGATATATATATCCTGGATATGGGACAGAATTTCTCAGGATGGTTGCAAATAAAAGTAAAAGGTAAAAGAGGTAAGCGGGTACAAATGAAATTTGCTGAAAGTCTGCAGCCTGACGGACAGTTATATATTGCTAACCTTCGCGATGCCCGTGTTACAGATGTATATACATTAAAGGGCGAAGGCGAAGAAACCTGGCATCCCACTTTTGTATATCATGGCTTTCGTTATGTAGAAATTACGGGTTGGCCCGGAACGCCAACGGTTAATGATTTTGAAGGGCATCTGGTGTACGATCAAATGACGACGGCCGGAACCATGAAAACTTCAAATGAAGTGATCAATAGTATCATTAAAAATGCCTGGTGGGGAATAGCTTCTAATTATAAAGGCATGCCGGTTGATTGCCCGCAACGTAACGAGCGCCAGCCATGGTTGGGCGACCGCGCGCAGGGCGCCTATGGTGAGAGCTTTCTCTTTAATAATGCATCGCTATATGCCAAATGGCTGGATGATATTGAAGAGTCGCAAACAGCAGAAGGAGCGATTCCTGATGTAGCGCCAGCATACTGGAATTACTACAGTGATAATGTTACCTGGCCCGGCACTTATATTTTGGTAGCAGATATGTTACACCAGCAATTCGGAGATCAGCAAAGCATCAAAAAGCATTATCCATCCATGAAAAAATGGTTGGCTTATATGAAAGGTAAATACATGAAAAACTTCATTGTAACCAAGGATAAATATGGGGACTGGTGTGTGCCACCTGAAGATCTGAAAATGATCAAATCGCAGGATAGCACACGTACTACTAACGGGCAATTACTGGCAACAGCTTACTATTACCGGCTGCTCGGTATCATGGAGCGATTTGCAAAAATCTCAGGTAATGATCGGGATACTGCTGAGTTTACTGCTTTGAGAGCCAACATCAAAACAGCATTCAACAAAAAATTTTTCCGCGAGCAAACAGCCCAATATGATAATGGCACGGTAACTGCCAATTTGCTGCCTTTATATTTTGGTATGATACCTGCTAATAAAAACCAGCAGGTGTTTAATAATATCGTTAAAAAACTGCAATCAGATAATATGCATATCAGCACCGGGGTAATTGGTACGCAATGGCTGATGCGTGGATTAACACAATATGGAAAAGCCGATGCTGCTTTTACTCTTGCATCTAATAAAACGTATCCGAGTTGGGGATACATGATCGAAAATGGAGCCACTACTATTTGGGAGCTTTGGAATGGCAACACCGCCAATCCGCAAATGAATTCTCAGAATCATATAATGTTGTTGGGCGATTTACTGATCTGGATGTTTGAAGATCTGGGTGGTATAAAAGCTGCAGCGCCTGGATTTAAAGAAATAGAGATGAAACCGTCGTTTATACAACAGCTCAATAAGGTTGAAGCTGGGTACAAATCTGCGGCGGGTGATATTAAAAGCCAGTGGAAAAGAAACGGAAACCAAATACAATGGCAGATAGAGTTACCGGCTAATAGTTCAGCAGTTATTCATATTCCCGCAGCTACAGCAACATCCGTAAAGGAAGATGGAAAGGCTATTAGTAACGCTGAAGGGGTTTCTTTGCTAAAGTGGGAAAATGGAATAGCTACGCTGCGCATAGGCAGCGGTCATTATCAATTTACTAATTAATACATATAAAGGGCTTCTATGATCAAACTTAAAAAAAGTATCAGCTTAATAGCTTTATCTGTTGTAATAGCATCTGGCCAGCTTTATGCACAGGCATCTGTCGACAATCAGGAGTTGCAAAAAAAAGCTACCGAGTGGGTCAATGAGTTGAAGTTACCTGACGAAGGTAAAAAACAAAAAGTTCAGGCTGCCATTACTCAACATCTTACCGAAGTAAGAGATTGGCATAATGCGCATCCGGTAAAAGATAATCCGGGAGGCATCAATCCCGGTACAGGTAACGCATTAAGCAATTTAGACTGGGAAGTGATCTATTGCTCGCAGAAGCCTAAAACGGTTCATGAGAACCTGATGAATACATTAAATGCAGAATTAACGCCCGAACAGGTAGAAGCCGTTTTAGATCAATATACCATAGGTAAAGTAGCTTTTACATTAAAGGGGTATGAAGCCATTGTCCCTGATCTGACAGAGAAGGAACGTATTGAGATTCTTAAAAACCTGAAGCAGGCACGCGAGCAGGCGATTGACTATAAAAGTATGAAAGAGATATCTGCCATTTTTGAGATCTATAAAACCAAATGCGAACAATACTTGAATAGTAATGGCCGTAACTGGAAGCAACTATTCAAGGATTACGTAAATAAAAGAAACGCTGAAAAAGCAGCTCAGAACAAAAAATAATATCTAGATGAAGACTAGTTTAATTTCTTTTTGCCTTTTGTTATTGGCTACATCGTCTAATGCACAAAAGGATCGTTGGAAGCAGGGCATCGTTACAGACGAATTTATATTCGATACCGCTAGTTTTCCGTCCAGCCACTCGGCAACCATAGCAGAAACATCCGAAGGATTGGTAGCTGCATGGTTTGGTGGAACAAAGGAAGGGTATAAGGATGTTTGTATTTATACCAGTCATTTGAAAAATGGGAAGTGGTCAAAGCCTGCTATGGCAGCGGACGGCATATTGAACGATACTTTACGGTATGCCTGTTATAATCCGGTTTTATACCAGGTGCCCGGCGGTGAATTGATATTGTTCTATAAGATTGGTCCGAACGTTGCGGGCTGGACTGGCTGGCTAAAGCGTTCGAAAGATAATGGACATACCTGGGGTGTTCGCGAGGCTTTGCCGGCCGGATATCTGGGGCCTGTAAAAAACAAGCCTGAGTTAATTAACGGCGTATTGGTTTGTCCCTCAAGTACAGAGAAAGATGGCTGGAAAGTTCATTTTGAGTACACAAAGGACTGGGGTAAAACCTGGACCAAGTCTGATCCTATCAATGATGGTAAAAAAATAATGGCCATTCAGCCTTCTATTTTGAAATATAAAAACGGCGGTCTGCAAACCTTAGGGAGAACCAGGAATACAGTGCTTTATCAAAGCTGGAGTAAGGATGGCGGTAAAACCTGGTCTGAAATGACGACGCTGAATATGCCTAATAACAATTCAGGCACTGATGCGGTAACGCTGAAAGATGGTAGACATTTGCTGGTGTACAATCATGTGTTGCCCGATTCATCGTGGGTTAAAGGAAAGGGACCGCGTACGCCTTTAAATATTTCGGTGTCGAAGGATGGCGAAAAATGGTATGCGGCTTTGGTGCTGGAAGATTCACCTATCAGTCAGTATTCTTATCCATCCATTATTCAAAGTAAGGATGGAATGGTACATGTGGTATACACCTGGAGAAGGCAGCGGATCAAATATGTAAAGATAGATCCGTCTAAGTTGAAACTTACCGAAATCAAAAACCAGAAATGGCCGGGTAAAATAAAAGTTAGTAAAGGTGTAGTTACCGATGATTAAAAGATGCCTATTATATGCAAAAGCTTAACCCCGCTGCAGGTAGGGCAGGTGCAACGACGCGAGGTATTTCTGTATAGGGAATAGGGCGGTATTCCTTAGCGCCATAGCGACTTTGCGGTTATACTGCGGCATTGAATTAAAAGAGTTCGTTAGCCTCCTGAAAGCTGAAGCGCGTGTCCGCAAGCGCTATTGTTCGAGCTAAGATTGCTTTAGATGCTGAATGTAATGGGTTTATTGAGTGAACACTTATTCTACAAACTCAATATGCCGATTGCAGAATAAGAATACTTGTCATATAAAATAAAGATGTGAAAAATATACCGCTTATCGATGTTTGCATAATCATACTATATCTCATAGGCATGGTATGGATCGGCTTTTATTTCTCACGGAAAAATAAAAATGCCGACCAGTTTACGAAAGCTTCAGGCCGTATTCCCGGGTGGGCAATCGGCTTATCTATTTATGCAACTTTCTTAAGTAGCAATACATTTTTGGGTGTGCCGGGCAAAGCTTTTGGTAGCAACTGGAACTCTTTTGTATTCAGCATTTCGATGCCATTTGCCGCTTTTTTTGCCGCTAAATATTTTGTTTCGTTTTATAGGAGTACGGGTGAAGTGTCAGCTTATACCCACCTTGAACATCGCTTTGGTCCCTGGGCACGTACCTACGCTGTTGTATGTTTTGTATTAACTCAGTTTGCCCGTATGGGTTCTGTATTTTTTGGTATGGCATTAAGTCTGCAGGCGTTGTTGGGATTTTCCATGGCATCTATTATGATCGTAATGGGCGTTTGCATTATTATTTATACGGTTATGGGAGGGATGGAGGCTGTGATCTGGACGGAAGTGGTACAGGGTATCTTAAAAACATTGGGTGCTTTATTAATATTATACCTGGTGATCAGGGAAATTCCCGGCGGCATAGAAAAGGCTTATGAGATCGGTATGGCGCAGGATAAATTTAGCCTGGGTACCATGAAATTAGATTTTACTACATCCGGTTTTTGGGTAGTATTCCTGTATGGTTTCTTCATCAACCTTAATAATTTTGGTATGGACCAGAATTACGTGCAGCGCTATCATACGGCAATTGATACTACACAGGCAAAAAAATCCATCTGGCTTTGCGTGGCCATGTATGTGCCCGCTTCGTTATTGTTTTTTATAATCGGGTCCGCATTGTTTTCTTATTACCAGTTAAATCCTGATTTGATAGCGGGCTTAAAGCATACGGTGGCATTGGAAAAGCTTGGAGTGGGAGCAACCAGCGAACAAGTGAGTTCATTGGCCGCTACTTTACAACCAGCTGATTATGGCGATAAGGTAATGCCGCATTTTATGGTACACAAAATACCCAAAGTGTTTTTGGGGTTGATTATAGCTGCGATCTTATCTGCTGGTATGAGCACGATCAGCTCTGGTATGAACGCCTGCGCTACGGTATTTACTAAAGATATTTATCAACGTTACTTTAAACCGGATCTGGCGGGTAAGGGCGAGCTGAGGTTGCTGTACATCACAACGGTCATATTTGGTTTGATAGGATTGGGGACGGGGCTCGCCATGCTGGGCATTAAAAGTGTGCTGGATATCTGGTGGCAATTGTCGGGTATTTTTGCGGGTGGTATGCTGGGCCTGTTTTTGCTAGGTATCATGAGTAAAAAAACAAAAGGCGGTCAGGCCATTGTTGCTGTAATAGTGGGGATACTGGTTATCTTATGGTTAACATTCTCCCCGCAATTGCCTGCGGCGTATAATACATTCAAATCGGTGCTTCATATCAACATGGTGATCGTGGTAGGTACGCTTACCATTTTTCTCGCAGGTGTACTGTTAACAGCTTTTAAAAAGAATAAAAACTTAGAAAACAATTAAATCATACATGTCTGAGAACATTCAAATGAGTTCTGATAATGGTAAAGAAATACTACTATGTGGTGGTCGATTATATAGCAAAATCTTCCATTACAATAATGGTTTCCTACATGAGTTTATAGATAAAAACTTTCAACTTTAACGCAAAAAGCGATGCAAACGATTGCCGGAAAATTTGTACCAGTAATGATCACGCCTTTCGACCTGAAAGCCAATATTGATTTTGATGCAGTAAATACCCTTTTGGATTTTTATCTCCAGGCAGGCGTAAAAGGAATTTTTGCTAATTGCCTCAGCAGCGAAATGTTCAGCATCAGCGAGGCAGAGCGATTACAGCTAACGCAGCATATCGTAAAATATGTAAATGGGCGCGTTCCTATTGTGGCAACGGGATCATTTGGCCTGACAATCGAAGATAAGGCTGATTTCACTAAACGTATTTATGACACGGGCGTTGACGCGGTGATATTGATCACAGGGCATTATGCTAAGGTGGAAGACAGTAATGAAGTTTTATTGCGGAACTTTGAAAAGATGTTCGCGCTTACCGGCGATATCCCACTGGGAATGTATGAATGTCCCGCTCCATACAAACGGATCATTGAAGCTGATGTATTCAGGAAATTATTGAAGGCAGACCGTTTGATCTATCATAAAGACACTTCTATTACGCATGAAAATGTAAAAGCGAAGCTGGATATACTAAAAGAAGTGCCCAATAAACTGGAATTTTATGACGCACACACGCCCAATGCTATGTTCAGCATGCAAAATGGTGCAGTGGGAATGTCGTCAATTTCAGGTAATTTCTATCCGGAAGTTTTGGTATGGATGGTAGAGCATGCTAATAACCCGGAAAAGCAGACGGAAGTGCAATGGCTGCAACAGGAGTTAACAGCGGTAGATCCCATGATACATATCGCCTACCCCATGAGCGCTAAATACTTTTTGCAAAAAAGAAGCTTGCCGGTCAGAACGATCAGTCGTGCTTATGCTTTGCATCTGACACCAGATCAGAAAAAAGAAGTAGATGCATTACATGATAAATTTTTAGGCTGGTGCGAGCGGTTAAAAATTGAACCTGTTTCCGCAAAGAGCCTTGCATAGGTAAAAATGATTAAAAGAACGAACAATTATAAGAGTGGAACTGACGAATAACTTAAAGATATTTTTCCCGGGCAAACTGGTTTTTGCCAATGAAAGTTTAGAGCAATTAGCTGTAGAAGTACATGGGTTGCAGCCATCAAAAGTATTTATTGCAACAATTGTTCCTTTGCAAAATGCGATTGCGGGTTTTATAACGCAATTGGAGGAAGCAGGTATTGAGGTACGAACGGATACCAGTATTGTTCAGGAGCCCACGTTTAGCGACTTCGACAAACTAATGCAAACTGTTCAGCAGTTCAATCCTGATGTGGTTATAGGTATTGGTGGTGGTAGTGTATTGGATATCGCCAAGCTGGTTGCAGCACAACTGGATAATGAGCAACAGTTGAGGGAATACCTAGGTATTGGCCTGTTGAAGGGCAGGAAAAAGAAACTGATCTGTATTCCGGCTACTTCGGGCACGGGCAGCGAAGCTTCACCTAATGCGATCCTTGTGGACGATGCAGATAATCAGAAGAAAGGTATCATTAGTCCTTTCCTCGTACCTGATATTGTTTATGTAGATCCTTTATTGACTATTTCGGTTCCCCCGGCAATTACGGCTGCAACAGGTATTGATGCGCTGACACATTGCATGGAAGCGTATACGAATAAATTTGCGCAACCATTTATAGATATGATGGCTTATGAGGGTATGCGCTTAATTGCAGCCCATATAGAAACGGCAGTGAAGCAGGGAGATAACGTAGAAGCCAGGGAGAAGGTAGCAATGGGTAGTCTGTTGGGTGGCTTCTGCCTTGGTCCCGTGAATACTGCAGGCGTGCATGCGCTTTCTTATCCGTTGGGAAGTATGTTTCACCTGGCGCACGGATTGTCTAATGCCTTGTTATTACCTTATGTAATGGAGTATAATATACCATCAGCTACTAAGAAATACGCAGAAGTGGCCCTGGCGTTGGGTTGTGAAAGGCAAGCAGATGATACAGCTACAGCAGCGGCCGGTGTAGGGCGTATTAAGTCGATTATTAAAGCTTGTGGTATACCGCTTACATTAAAAGAAGTAAATGTACCGGAGGATGCTATTCCTCAAATGGCGGCAGATGCGATGAAAGTACAGCGGTTGCTGAGGAATAATCCAAGAGAGATTTCGGAGCGGGATGCTATAGCCATTTATAAGGCAGCAATGGGATAAAATACCTTGTTTCGTGTCTGCACGAAACAAAATAAAAACAGATCAATGAGTATAAAAAAGAAATTTAGGGGAGTGATTGTGCCGGCTGTAACGCCGCTTACACCAGCGTTTGCTATTGACGAGGCAGCTGTAGAAAAAATTTTTAATAATTTCTACGCGTACCATGTATCACCTTTTATATTGGGAACTACTGGTGAAGCGCCTTCTCTTTCTTTACAGCAAAAGAAAGATTATGTAGCAGCTGCTGCGAAATTTAAAAAACCAGGTTCTGTTCTTTATGCAGGTATCTCTTCTAATGTCATTAGTGAGTCCATTGATTTTGCCAATTACTGCGGCGATCAGGGCGTAGATGCAGTAGCAGCTACTTTGCCTTCGTACTATGTGTTGACAGAAAGCCAGATAAGTAAATATTTTGAAGACTTGGCCAATGCGATATCCGTGCCATTGATCATCTACAATATACCTGCTACTACACATATGAGCATTCCACTATCCATAATAGATGAGTTGAGTCATCATCCTAATATAATAGCTACTAAAGATTCGGAGCGTAGCGATGAGCGATTGCAGCAATCATTGCAGTTATGGAAAGATCGCACTGACTTTGGTCATTTCCTGGGATGGGCTGCCAGGTCTGCGGATGCGTTGTTGGGCGGTAGCGATGGCCTGATACCCAGTACCGGCAATGTATTCCCTGGCATTTATCAAAAAATGCTGGAAGCCGTTGAGGCTGATAATAAGGAGCTGGCTTGCGAAATGCAACAGCATAGCGACACCGGAGGCAACCTGTACCAGTCTGGCAGAACACTAGGCGAGAGCCTTTGGGCATTAAAAGTATTGATGCAGGAACGTGGGCTTTGCCAGGCAGTGGTGATGCCACCTTTGCAGCCTGAGGGTGAAGAAAAGGCCGCGGAATTATTACAACATTTAAAGCAAATAAACTTCAACTAAATAATAATGAGTAGTTTACCGGTAATAGCTATTACAATGGGCGATCCGGCCAGTATTGGTCCAGAGATTGCTGTAAAAGCTTTAAAAGATAAAAAAATATACGAGATATGCAGGCCACTGATTGCGGGTGATGCCGGTGTGTTTGAGAAGATCATTACTGAGTTAGGCCTGGATGTAAAAGTAAACCGTATTGATAAACCGGCGGATGCTGGTTTTGCTTTCGGTACGATTGATATAGTAGATTTGAAAAATGTGGATACGTCAAAACTTGAATACGGTAAAATTGATGCGATGTGCGGCGAAGCCAGTTTCAGATCGGTGGAGAAAGTGATACAGCTGGCATTAGCAGGTGAAGTAGATGCTACGGTTACCGGACCGATCAACAAAAAATCGATCAATGAAGCCGGTCATCATTTTGCGGGCCATACCGAAATATATGCGCACTACACTAATACAAAAAAATACGCCATGTTGCTGGTGGAGGATCATATCAATGTGATACATGTCAGCACACACGTATCACTACGGCAAGCCTGCGACCTGGTGAAGAAAGATCGTATACTCGAAGTAATAGAATTGCTGCGTAATGGGCTTACAAGCCTGGGTAAAACCAACTTAAAAATCGGGGTTGCCGGCTTAAACCCACATGCCGGCGATAGCGGGCTATTTGGTACGGAGGATGACCAGGAGATATTGCCTGCTGTTGAAGAAGCGCGCAGCCGTGGCTATGATGTGGAAGGGCCTGTGCCTCCCGATACTTTGTTTGCCAAAGCTGCAACGGGGGCTTATGGCGGGGTTGTAGCCATGTACCACGATCAGGGACATATTCCTTTCAAATTAGCCGGCTTTAAGTGGAATGCAGCAAAGCAGCAGATGGAAAGTGTGAAAGGTGTAAACATCACCCTGGGCTTGCCGATAATAAGAACATCAGTTGATCATGGAACCGCCTTTGAAATTGCAGGTAAAGGCATCGCAAGTCCCGATGCAATGATACTGGCCATAGAAAGCGCTGTTCAACTGGCGAACAATAAGAAATGAGTAATCTGTAAGTAGTAATGAGTGACCATTCACCATTCACTACTCATCATTCACAATTCACCATTCACTTCATGATCGTTGTTATTGCAGATGATTTTACGGGAGCGGCCGAGCTGGCAGGCATCAGCCTGGGCTGCGGCTTAAAGGTTTCGCTTTGCCTCGACGGATCGCTGCAGGGTGATGCCGATGTACATATTATTTCAACGGACAGCCGTTCGATGAAAAGGAATGATGCCTTACGGGCAGTAAAATCGGCTACACAAGTGGCTGTGCAGCTGCAGCCGGATTTCATATTCAAAAAGATCGATTCTGTTTTAAGAGGGCATGTTGCAGAGGAACTGAATACACAAATGGAAGTGCTGGGTATAGCAAAAGCCCTGATCTTACCGGCTAATCCCTCCTTAGGCAGAACCATCCGAAACGGGCAGTATTTTGTCGATGGTATTGCAATCAGCCATACCAGCTTTGGACAAGATCCTGAATTTGCCATTCAGTCTTCAGATGTTGCAGAAATGTTAGGTCATCCCGTCACAGTATTGAACGGAGGGGATAAACCAGCGCAGGGTTTAAATATGGTGTCATCCGCTGCAACGATCGAGGAGATAGACCAATGGGCAGCACAGGTAGATGCATCCTGTATGGCTGCAGGATCAGGCGATTTTTTTGAGGCTTTGCTGAAGCTTAGGTATAAAAAACATCCGCAAACCGGTAGTCCTCATCTAAGCAATACTCATGTATACGTAAGCGGCACTTCATTTAATAAAAGCGTAGCGTTAATCAAATATTTTGGTAGCAGCTATACAGCCTATATTAATAGCGGTATGATGGCTGATGATAGCAAACCGGATATATGGATAGAGAAAGCTGTAGAGGTTCTGCGACAACATCAACGGCTGATTGTGGCATTCGATGATACTATTCATCCATCTGCCTTCGACGCAGCAAGCCTGCGCGTTAAAATGGCAGAGCGTGTTAAAGTACTCGCTGGTCAATTTGCGATAGACGAGTTATTAATTGAAGGCGGCGCTACCGCTGCAGCAGTCTTCCAGGCTTTTGGCATGAATTGCTTTGAACCGGTATATGAATGGGAGCGGGGGGTGGTGCAAATGAAAGCGGGCGGCATATTGATTACTGTTAAGCCAGGTAGTTATGATTTGCCGGAATCTATCAGACAAAAATATAAATTATATGAAGATGTTTAAAGGCAACTCTCAAACATATCGTCATTTTAAAGATATCCAGAGGGTTGTTATAAGAAAGCTTTTTGTTCGGTTGTGAATTGATCCGAACCAGGTAATAAATAGCGCGCCAAAAGTTGGTTAAAGCCAGCAAAAATAAATAACGACATGAGCCGATTGCATTTTATAGACTTTGCCATTATCATTCTTGTTCTGGGCATTACTGTATACCTGGGATTTAAATTTTCGAAAAAGCAAACTTCCACTCAAAACTTCTTTTTATCCAAAGGGAATATTCCTTCATGGGCATTAGGTTTATCATTGCTGGCTACTTTGATCAGTAGCGTTACGTTCCTCGGTTATCCGGCACAGGGGTATACCAGTAACTGGATCCTGCTTGTACAGGGGCTGATGGTTCCGATCGTATTGTTAGGATGTATATGGTTTATTGTCCCCTTATTCAGGAAGTCGATCGGGTTGAGTACCTATGAATACTTTGAGAAAAGATTTGGCAGCTTTGCCCGTTATTACAGCTCTCTTTCATTTATTATCAGGCAATTTGCTGGTATGGGTACTGTGCTGTTTCTGATTGCTATTGCCATTAAGGAAATGATCCATGTCAATCCTTTTATTGTATTAGCGGTAGTAGGCATTATACTAATAATTGTGAATTTGAAAGGAGGTATTCAGGCCGTAATATGGTTGGATGTATTTCAGGGCTTTATGCTTTTCTTTAGCGGGATCGTATGTTTAACGGTATTGCTCGGTTCCATTAAAGGCGGAATACCGGAGGCTATTAGAATCGCTACCGAAAATAATCGTACGGGTTTTGGGCCCTATGATTTCGACTTTAAGCAACTCACATTGGTAGTTATGATCATTAATGGTGCTTTTTATGCCATTCAAAAATACGCGACCGATCAAACAGTAGTACAAAGATACCTTACCGCAAAATCAGATAAGGATGCGATTAGAGCCTCTTTCCTGGGCATCTCATTAACAGTGCCTATATGGACTATGTTTATGTTGATCGGTACGGCTTTATTTGTATACTATAAGCAGAATGGAGCACCTGTCGGTATGAAAGCAGAAGCTGCCTTCCCGCATTTTATCATGACCCAGTTACCCCCCGGTGTCATTGGGTTTATTATTGCAGCCCTGTTATCTGCGGCTATATGCAGTTTGAGTGCTGACTTGAATTCGCTGGCTGCAGTAGGCGTTGAGGATTATTATAAAAAGATCGTTCCGGGTAAAACGGATAAGCAGTATTTAAAGGCCAGTAAACTATTTGTAGTCATCTCGGGTCTGCTCACTGTGGGGATCGGGGCGCTTTATATCCTCTCGGGCGATGAAGGTGTGTTGGGAATTATTTTTACCATTTATGCGATCTTCTCAGGCGGTATCGTGGGTATCTTCCTGCTCGGACTCTTCAGTGCGCGTGCCAACCGGCAGGGTGTTAATATTGGGATTATCACCTGTATTCTTTTTACGGCGTATGCCTTTCTTACCTCTACGCCTATTGGCTTAAAGGAACCTAAGTTGCTGCTCGATTTAGGATCCTATAATTTTACACATAATAAATTGATGTTGGGCGTATACAGCCATTTAGTATTAATTGGTGTTGGATATGTAGCCAGCCTGTTCTTCCCTAAGCCGGAAGTGGCGCCCAATCTTTTATTCAGCACCTGGAAGAAGAACAGGAAGCTGGAAGCAAACGAAAAAATAAAATAATTATGAAGTCATCTTTTGAATATACAGCAGCGGTTTTGCACCTGTCCGCCGTGGCGGGTCGCACATTGGTGCTAGTGTTAACATTCCTGGTCTGTTCTTTCACTTCGTTCGCTCAATCCAATAACAGTGACGGGGCCTATGAATTGCCTTTAAAGGATGTTTTAAAGGACATTGAACAACACTATGGAGTTAAGGTTCGGGCTGATGAGAAACTGGTAGCAGGAAAAAATCTGAAATACGCGAAATGGCGTTACCGTACTACTGTTGATGAAACACTAAAAAATGTTTTAGCGCCCTTTGATCTGAAGGTAAAGCCAGACGGCGATAAGAAGTATAAGGTGAGTGAGTTTGAGTACTATCGCTGGCCGGTGGCGGAAGGATGGGCTGAGCTGGATCGCATTGCTGCCCAGTATAAAAATCTAACCGAATGGGAAGCGAGAAAGAAAATGCTGCGCCCCTGTATCATGGAAGCCTTACAGTTATCAAAATTGCCGGCTTATCCAATAAGTAAACCCATTATTACTCCTAAAAGAAAGCACGATGGTTATACAATAGAGAATATAGCTATCGAAATATTAAAAGGGGTATGGGTCAACGGATCTATTTATCGTCCTGCAAAGATTAAAGGAAAGGTTCCGGTAATTTTAAACCCGGATGGACATTGGGCCGACCACCGTTTTCGTGCCGATTGCCAGTTGCGCTGTGCAGCATTGGCAAAAATGGGAGCGATCACGATCAGCTACGATCTGTTTGGCTGGGGTGAATCGGGTTTGCAGTTCGAATATGCCGACCATCGTAAAAGCTTTTCTCAAACCATACAAACATTGGGTGCGATACGGATACTTGACTACCTGCTTACGCTAAAAGAGGCTGATCCGGCACGCGTAGGGATCACCGGCGGATCGGGTGGCGGTAGTCATACTGTTCTAATGACTGCAATTGACGAACGTATTAAAGTATCTGCTCCGGTGGTTTCAGTGTCTTCTTATATGTACGGTGGCTGCCCCTGCGAAAGTGGTATGCCGGTATTTATGTGTGGCGGCGGAACCGATAACCTGGAGCTGGCGGCTATGGCGGCACCCAATCCCCAGCTGCTGGTTTCAGATGGTGGCGACTGGACCGACAAAATGCCTGAGCACGACTTCCCTTACCTCCAAAAAATGTATAGCTGGTACGGCAAAAAAGAGAACGTGACGAACGTGCACCTGCCCGATGAAAAGCATGATTTTGGCATTAATAAAAGAACAGCAGTTTATCGTTTCATGGCAAAAAATTTAAACCTGAACCTGGCAGCTATTGAAAAGAACGGGCAGATAGACGAATCGGGTATTACTATCGAAAAAATGGCCGATATGTATGTGTTTGGCGATAAAGGCGAAAAATTACCGGCACATGCAGTAAAAGGATTTGCCAGCCTGGAGAAAGTGTTTGCAGCGGCAATTAAATAATGGGTATACTCATACAAATACCTGTTTACAATCATAATTTTTTTTCATCACTGGTCCTAGTTTAGCATCGTAAACCAGGACCTCTTTTATTTTAAAATGAAGCAACAAATTGGAAAGCTGTTTTTGTTAAGTAGTATTATCACTTTATTGACGGTGCCGGCAATGGCTCAAAAAAGCCGTTACAAGATTGGCTTGATTGACCTGATGTTGTTGAAACGTCAGAAGCTCAGTGCAGTTGCCCTGGCTAAAGAATTGAAAGCAGATGGACTAGAAGTAGATATGGGCGGCCTGGGTAACCGGCCGACTTTCGATAATAAGCTATTAACAGATTCCATCCGGCAGCAATATTTAAAGGCTGCGAAAGATAATGGTATTGAGCTGTTCTCCCTGGCAATGACGGGCTACTATGCACAATCCTTTTGCGGCAGGGAAGAATACCTGCAATCGGTATCAGACTGTATTAAAACCATGCAGTTAATGGGTATTAAAACAGCTTTTCTTCCCATGGGCGTTCAATGCGATATAGCTTCCAATAAGGGCATCAGGGATTCGGTGATCAACCGGCTGAAAGTAGTGGGGAAAATGGCGAAGAAGGCGGGCGTAGTCATAGCCATAGAAACAGCACTTTCAGCGTCGGAGGAAAAGCAATTGCTGAGGGAAATCGGCTCCCCGGCTATTAAGATCTACTTTAACTTCTCCAATCCTTTAAAAGGAGGCAGAGACCTGTATAAAGAGTTAAAAATCCTGGGTGCCAAAAATATCGCAATGATCCATGCCACAAATAAGGACAGCGTTTGGTTGGAGAAAGATCAACAGATCGATCTATATAAGGTTAAGAAAGTATTGGATAAAATGAAATGGAGAGGCTGGCTGGTGGTAGAACGTAGCCGCGATGCCAGTCAACCCACCAATGTGAAATACAATTATGGGGCAAATGTGGCTTACCTGAAGAAGGTATTTCAGCCGGAGCAACAATAATTTATTGTTGATGCAATTGGTGTGATGCAAAGCAAACTGTTTTTTAAAGATGATCGAAACATGACTGATCAAAAAATATAATGTAATATCATTGCGGCACCGGACGGTACAGGACACAAAAAAATGATTAGTTTAGTAATCTTGTGGGTTTATAAAAGTTAAATTTGCCCGATCTATTTATTATGAGCACAAATTTGTTACAATACAATACCAAATATCCGTCCGTAGCGGATCTGAAAAGAAAAGCAAAAAAAAGGGTTCCTAAGTTTGCTTTTGATTACCTGGAAGGTGGCTGCAATGATGAGCTGAATGTGTGGAGAAACGAAGAAGATTTTAAGAACGTTTTCCTGATGCCGCAGTACTTAAAAAAACACCGGGGCGTTAACATGCAAACGGAGCTCTTCGGCCATACTTACGATGCCCCGTTTGGTATTGCACCCGTAGGCTTACAGGGTTTAATGTGGCCCAATGCACCCGAGATCCTGGCGAAAGCGGCTTTGAAACACAATATACCTTATATATTAAGTACGGTATCTACCAGTAGTATTGAAAGAATTGCTGAGTTGACGGAAAGTAAATTCTGGTTCCAGTTATACCATCCCACTGATAATGAACTGCGTGATGACCTGCTGCGTCGGTTGGAAGCCGTGAACTGTGATGTGTTAGTGGTGCTGATTGATGTACCATCTTTCGGGCTTCGGTATCGCGAGATCAAAGCGGGTCTTTCCATGCCGCCCAAACAAACGATCAATAATTTTATACAGGCCGCTATGTGCCCTACCTGGGGTATCGAAACTTTAAGAGTGGGCATTCCATCCTTTGCTACATTAAAGCCTTATATGAAGAAGGGCATGGATATGAAGCAGCTGGGTAAGTTTATGAACGCCACTTTTACAGGAAGGGTTGACGCGGAAAAAGTGCAGGCTATCCGCGACAAGTGGAAAGGTAAACTGGTGATTAAAGGAGTAGTAAGTGAGGAAGATGCAACTATTTGCGCCAATATCGGTGTAGATGGTATTATTGTTTCCAATCATGGCGGTCGCCAGATTGAGGCAGGTGAATCAACCATCAAACCTTTAAAAGGACTGGCAGATAAATTCAAATCCAAATACAAAGTAATGATCGATAGCGGGCTTCGTTCGGGTCCGGATATCGGGCGTGCCTTAGCCTGCGGTGCTGATTTCACCTTTATGGGGCGTCCGTTTATGTACGGCGTAGGTGCGTTGGGTAAAGAAGGGGGTGATCATACCATCGCGATGCTGAAAGCGCAGCTGAAGCAGGTAATGGAACAGGTGTGTTGCGAAACTGTTCATGATTTTCCAGCGACGCTGATTCAATAACGCAGCATATTGGGCTGCAAAACTTATAGTAATGAACCGTTCCGTTTATGTTATAACTCCTACTGCGCAGAGCGGGAAATTATTGATCAGCCTGGGCCTGATGCAGATGTTGCAGCGTACTACCACCAAGGTTGCATATTTCAAGCCGCTGATCGACAGCCACGAGCCGAAGGATAATCATATCGATACCATATTAACGCATTTCAAAATTAATATGGCATACGAAGATGCTTATGCATTTACCAGGTCGGAGCTGAGCGAGATGGAGAACCAGGGCAAGCTGAACGAAGTGTATGAAACCATCATCAATAAATATAAAAAGCTCGAAGAGCAATTCGATTTTGTATTGGTAGAGGGCAGCGACTTTAAAGAAGAAGGCTCCGTTTTTGAAGCAGACTTTAATGCGTCTGTAGCGCAAAGCCTGGCGATGCCGGTTTTGCTGGTTACCAGGGACAGCTATGCAACAGTTGCTAACCTGGTGCACAATGTGATAGCTGAAGTGCACTCGTTCCTGGCGAAGGATTTAAATATTATCGGCTTATTCGTAAGCAGGTGCACCAAAGATGTACAGGAGGTAAAAGAAAAGATTGATAAGCACCTGCGTAATGAAATAGTGGTGTCCGTTATTCCTAACGATGAAGAACTAACCAAGCCCTCTATGCAGGAGATTGCCGATCATTTAAAAGCCCATGTTCTGTTTGGCGCCGATAAGCTGGAGAATGTAGCCAAGAGTTCAATCATTGGTGGCATGCAGCTGGCCAATTACCTGCCGCGTATGCAGGAGGATTGTGTATGTGTTATTCCCGGCGACAGGGGCGATCTCATTGTAGGTACCATGCTGGCTAATATATCACCACAGTATCCTAATGTAGCGGGTATCGTTCTGTCCGCAGGTATTTTGCCGGAACGTTCGATTGTTAACCTGATGGATGGCTCTCAGAAGCCGCTGCCTGTATTGGCGGTACCAACAGGTACATTTGAAACGGCTAATAAAGTAGCCAATATCAAAACACGTATTTACCCCGCCAACCAGTACAAGATCAAATTATGTCTCGATCTCTTTGAAGGAGCAGTTGATGCGGAAGCATTAAGTGAAAAGATCAATTCGGTAAAAACGGAAAGCATTACCCCGCGCATGTTCCAGTATAATATGCTGGTTACAGCAAAGAAATTACAACGCCATATTGTATTACCCGAAGGAACAGATGACCGTATATTAACGGCTGCATCCAACCTGGCCAAAGATAAAATTGTATACCTCACCGTACTGGGCAATCCCGATTCTATAAAGGCCAAAGTAACCCAACTGGGCTTGTATTGGGATGATGAAAGAATTAAAATTATCGATCCCGAGAACAGTGAGAAGTATGGGGAGTACAGCCATACTTTATATGAACTGCGTAAATCAAAAGGATTGGAGCTGGCTGCTGCAGAAGACCTGATGCTGGATGTGTCTTACTACGGAACCATGATGGTGTATAAAGGAGAGGCAGATGGAATGGTGTCCGGTGCAGTGAATACAACAGCGCATACGATCAAACCTGCCTTGCAATTTGTAAAAACACGTCCCGGCTTTAATACCGTTTCTTCTATATTTTTCATGCTGTTGCACGACAGGGTATTGGTGTATGGCGACTGCGCCATTGTGCCCAATCCAACTGCCGAGCAGCTGGCAGAAATAGCCATGTCGTCGGCCGATTCAGCAAAAGCCTTTGGTATCACTACTCCCAAAGTGGCCATGCTTTCTTATTCGTCCGGGGCATCAGGTAGCGGAGCCGAAGTAGAAAAGGTAAGAGCGGCAACAGGCATTGTAAAAGAAAAAAGGCCTGATCTGTTGGTGGAAGGACCGATACAATATGATGCGGCTGTAGACCCTGTTGTAGGCCGAAGCAAAATGCCCAACTCTCCGGTAGCAGGGCAGGCGAACGTATTGATATTCCCCGATCTGAATACGGGTAATAATACTTATAAAGCCGTACAAAGGGAAACCGGTGCATTGGCAGTAGGTCCTATGTTGCAGGGGTTAAATAAACCGATTAATGATTTGAGCAGGGGAGCTACTGTAGATGATATTTATAATACAGTAGTGATCACCGCCATACAATCGGGACAATAGTTAAATAAAAATACTCAAAAGGGTTTAATGGAAATATTGGTAATTAATGCCGGCAG